>Ga0209755_10001444_pt1 | contig 36930 bp, 42 predicted proteins | sample TergutCo191P1_FD_187301 | JGI IMG/M metagenome (GOLD analysis project Ga0209755, IMG submission 187301) | Cornitermes sp. P1 segment gut microbial communities from Petit-Saut dam, French Guiana - Co191P1 (SPAdes) (version 2) | ecosystem: Host-associated > Arthropoda: Insects > Digestive system... | reverse complement strand
CAAAAAGACCGCGATATAACGGCTTCGTTTGTGGCAGACTTAGTGCTTCAGATTTTAAGCTATGTATCCGAGAAAGAGCGGCTTCTAAACCGAGAGCGAACTGCCGCTGGCATCGCCGCCGCACACCAACGTGGCGTAAAGTTTGGAAGGAAGCCGATGGAGCGTCCAGATGAGTTTGAATCCGTCCGAGAACTTTGGGAACGAGAAGAAATTTCCGCAAGCGAAGCGGCTCGGAGGTTAGGCATCAGCCGCCCAACTTTTATGCGGTGGATTGGCAGATTATAGGTGAACAAATAGCAGGGGTTTAGTGCGGCTGACTAGCAACCGCACTTTTTTGCTCTCATTGACAGACAGAGGTATTTATGTCATAATATCGTTTGTCGAAGTAAACAGATATTTATACGTCGCAACCAGAATTTAGGAAAATTTGCTGTCATAAAATGGTAGCCTCAACTTGGTTGCCTTGTTGGTGTCGTGTGACTGCGGTTGAAACAAACCCCTGAAATATGTCCCATTGGATATAACGGCTTATTTTCATTTGAGGAGGAGAAATATTATGTCTTGTGAACAAAAACACATGAAATGTCCATGTACTTACGATTGCGAAAATCGAGGTAAATGTTGCGCGTGTTTGGCGTACCATGTACACAAAGGTCAATTTCCTGCGTGTTTTTTCTCGGAAGAAGGAGAAAAAAAATACAACCGCAATTTCGAGACTCTTCTTGAAGATAGAAAGAGAAAAAGTGATGCAGTGTAATTCCTCAGTTTTTAAGTTGTCTACGGTTGGACTTCGAAGAGCCATCACTATATCGAGTGCTACTTTAGATTACACAGTTAATCCAGCAACCACATAACGAACATTTGAAACGCTGATGATAACTTTATTACTTTCTGAAGGAGATGTAAATCATGAAACTTAATTTTCAATCTAAAGGGAAGGTCATTTTCGAGAAGAATGGCGTTATGAATCATAAAAATGAATTTTCAAAATTTGGAAAATGTGCATTTATTGTGACCGGAAAAAATTCGGGACATGGTAGTGGTGCTTTAACAGATGTAAAAAATGTCTTGGATGAATTAAGTATAAAATACTTTGTTTTTGATGCTATTGAGAACAATCCTTCGTTTGAAAATGTAAAAGCTGCTTCTGATTCGGCAAGAGAGTTTTCTCCAGATTTCATTGTCGGTATCGGAGGAGGTTCGCCTTTAGATGCGGCTAAAGCTGTAGCACTTCTTGCTACGAATGATATTGAGCCAATAGCATTATATGGTGGTAATTTTGAACATGATTCATTGCCGATTATTGCCATACCGACCACTGCGGGCTCTGGAAGCGAGGTTACGCCATACGCAATACTAACCCGTGAAGATATGACCACAAAAAAAAGTTTTAGTAATGATGATGTAATTCCTAAAATAGCGTTCTTGGATGCTCGGTATACAAAATCCATGTCTACAGAAATGGCAACTAATTCAGCTTTAGATGCTTTTTCACACGCTCTAGAAGGCTATTTAAACAAGAAAAGTACAGTGATTAGCGATATTTTTGCGTTAGAGGTTTTTCGCATTTTTGGGGAATGTCTGCCTTTCATATGCGATTCTGACTTCAACGATGAGTGCAGAGAAAAACTTTTATATGCTTCTTTTTTAGGAGGCGTGGTTATAACTCATACTGGAACAACAAGTGTCCATAGTTTGGGTTACTCGCTTACCTATTTCAAAGGGGTACAACATGGGAAAGCTAACGGCTTGCTTTTGGCAGAATATCTGAGAAAGGTATATCCATCGGCAAGCACTAAAATTGATAAAGTGCTTTCTCTAATTAATGTGAAAGACATAGATTCTTTCAAAAAATTGTTGAAAACACTTTTGCCTTACGAAAATGAAATTACTGATGAAGAATTTGAGCGATATGCCTCAATTACAATTAGTCAGAAAAAAGATGCTGATTTGACTTCATTAAACCAAGATGATTTGGTAGATATTTTTAGAAATAGCATGAGGTAAAAAGAAAAACAATTCCATTGTCACATGAATATGGAATTGTGGCATGGAGGGATAATCGTGGAAAAGAAAAATATTCTTGCAATTGTTATTTTCATCCTTGCTGTTGTTATCCTAGTGCTAATCGGCGTAATAGCAAATATGTACGATGGGTATTTTAGTATTCCAGCGTTTTTTGAAACAAATATCTTCTTTGTATTTGCCACATCGCTTACAGTTAGCTTGGTTTTTCTTGTATTTAGTAAGCTAATGTTTCCTCCTGATGATTCTACCATCAAGGAAGCATTGCAATTAACTAATACTTACAAAGACACAAATGAGAAGTTTACAAAGTCGATTGACGATACTAACAGTATGCTTTCAGATTTGCGTATGCAAATTTTCTGTGCGAATTTTCCAAATATTTGCAAGCATTTTTTGAGCACAGATACTATTGTTGAATCTATGAAAGAAGATATCATTAAAAGTAGTAGGGTGATTTGTTTTACCGCTAGGGGTGATACTGCGACAATGGTGTTAGACAAATATTTAGACAAAATTAGAACTGATGCGGAATTTTTGATAATTTTGGTTAATGAAAATAGTCCATCTATGCCAATACGTGCAAAGGCATTGAATATGACAAACGATGACTATGTAGCCTTGATAAAATCTCAAGTTACTGCCATACAAGTCCGCACCCGTGGCAATAGCAATGTGAAAATTTTGTATCATACACAACCAATATGCTTCAGATTTATATTGTTAGACAATTGCATTTACTGGGGCTTTTATGAGAATAAAGCGGTAGGAACAGTAACAGATATGTTCAAGGCTGATAGCGCATCGGTGGCATATAAGGCTTTTTGTCAATACTATGAACTATTGCACACATTGGAAGGTTGGGGACATAAAACTTGATAGACATTATATGCGAAAGGATATGACGGTTATGGAAAACAAAAGCATTTTGTTAGATATCCTCAACCATGTAAAAAACGAAACGGATATATCCAAGTTTTTATTTTCATCAAAAGCAAGCAGGGCATCTTTGGACGCAGATAATGATGTTTCAGTAAAACCCATAAAAAATATCTCTGAGTTGTCTATTGAAGATGTTATTAATGCTAATTTGGGCATTGATTTTTGTCTTAAAACATTACAATCAAACGATTTCAATGGGCTTGATGAATATAAAATGACTGCTTGCTTATTCAAATGGTGCATTAAAATTACCATGCTATACCTTTCGCAAATACTGCCAATAAAGCCCACCAGTTATAATGAGAACACATTTAAAACGCTTTTTCTGGATTCTGCACTGGATAACGAATATGAAAACATGATGACATTTTCTACAAATATTGTAGAAAATGAACATAATTTATCTTCTGATGAAGTTAATGCGAAATATAGTAAATCAGAAATTCGAAAAAAAGCTCGTAATGTTTTAACAAACATTAAAAACAAATTGTTAACAATTGATAATGCGAATGATGTGGAGTTATCATTACCAGCGATTGATGCAATCCAATGCCCAATTTATATTTCCATTAATATGAAATCTCAGATGGAAAAGGTTGTCAATCAAATTGTGCCAGATAAAATATTAGTTATATCTGATACTGATGTTTGTAAACATTATGATTTAGCTTGCATGATTAATTCTTTTGTCAAAGACTCCAATTGTGAAATTTTTGAGTATATCGTTGAAAATTCCAATAAAAAAACACCTTCGCAAATGCTAGATGCTTTGATGTTTGCCGAAGAAAAGAGATTAACTAAAGCATCTCTTATAATAATATTCGGTGGTGGAAGTGTTGGAAGCATAGGAGGAATGGTAGCAAAGCTATATTTTCGAGGAATAAAGTTTATATATGTTCCAACGACTTTACTGTCACAAATTGATTGTGCCATTGGGTGCAAACACTCGGTCAATGGTCATTTTGGGAAAAACAAATTTGGAGTGTATCATTTGCCGGAAGCAGTTATTATCAATCCATTATTCATTGGAACTCTTAGCGTTGACCATAAAAAGAGTGGTCTTAGTGAAGCGTTAAAGTACGGACTATGCCAGTCAAAAACTTTAATGAGCAAGGTTATTAACTACAACTATACTTGTTTTAATATTATTTCCATTATGGATATAATCACTGAAACGATAAAATGCAAACTTGAATATATGAAAGAAGACCCATATGCAAGCTCCCCGGAACTGCATATGGAATTTGGTCATAAAATTGCGCACGCTTTGGAGTTTTTGTCAGAAGAATCGATGCCGCATGGTATTTGCGTAGCTTTTGGCATGGTTGCGGAAGCAAAGTTGTTTTCTATTAGGTTCGGCGAAGCAAGTGATGCGATTAGTATGGTGTCATATATTACTGATGCAGTTAAAAAAGTAGTTTCAAATCTCGAATTATCGTGTGCATATACAAGCAATGAAATTGCAGATGCTGTTTTGTATGATAACAAAAGAAGAAAGGATGCGATACCTTTTATACGCTTAGTGAGTGAGCAAAATCCGAGCGTTGAGTGGATAGCTGAAGATGATGTGTTAATGCGTCAGCTAGAAGAATCAATTGCTTTCGCTAGAGAATGCTTTAGTTAAATTCCTGTTGCAAGGGATTTATGAGCAATCGTGTTAAAATATACAAACTGGAGGTATCTCATGAATGCTAAACAAAGTGCAATAGCTGTATTTGATTGGGATAATACTGTTCGAGACGGGTTTACGATTTTAGACTGGTTTGACTACTTGAAATCTTGCGAACACGAATATCTAAGAGCTAGAAAAAATAAAATTTTTGAGGCAATTGATTTGAGTGACAGATGTAGCAAGCAATATAATAATGGAGAAATAACACATGATGAGTATGCGATTTCTATAAATTCGTATTATTGCGAAGCGATAAAGGGATGGTCGGCTTCGCAACTCGCAAAAATAGCTGATGATTTTATTCCACTCTTCAAAAAAAAGATATATAAGTATGCAATAGAATCATTTTCGCACTTTAACAACATAAATGTGCCTATATATATTGTTACGGGTGCGCCTGCTCTCATTGTCGGGAAATGCAAAGAGGAGTTTGGTATTAAATCCATTTTTAGTTTGGTTCCCGAAGTTGAGGATGATATATTTACTGGCAATATTATTGAAAATTGTGGGTATAGCAAAGAAAAAAACAGAGTAATGGACGAAATTAAAGCCTCGTACACCTGTAATATATTTGGATTTGGCGATTCCGTGTCAGACTTGCCTATCTTGGACAAAAGCGACTATCCGTTTATTATCGGGAAAAACGACATTGGCGATAGAGGATTCCCACGTATTGACCCTATCCTTTGCTTTTCAGACTTAAAACGATTGTATCCCGATGTATTTAACATAACAATATATTCATAGATTACCGAGGAGTCCAATTTCTACAGTAATCATATCTTTGTAGAAGGGTTGATATTCTTGACAGCAGAACTGTTATTAGGAATCGCAAGTATTGTTACTAGTTTGGGTACAATTATTACTGTGCTTATTGCAATTAAGTCATTTAATGTTGCCAAAAAATCTTTTTTAGCAGACCACGAAAGGCGAAAAAAACAGGCGACTATAGAAACCTACAATGAAATAAGCAGTAAAGTATCGTTACCATTAAGATTAGCTATTTGCGAGGCTTATAACGAAACATTAGGAGCTTATTCTTATAGACAGATACGACCTACAGATAAAGAGTGGATTGGTAATTCAGATTTGCAATTTAAATTTATCACTTATTGCCGTTATATGGAGCGTTTCGCAACAGGAGTGGAAATCGGAGTTTTTGATTTTGATACATTTAACAGGTTTTCTGGTCATCAAACAGCTTTATTATTTGAACAAATCAAGCCGTTAATTGATGATAGAAATAGCCATCGTCGTTTTTGTGTAGAGTTTCATAAATTTTATATTGAATTAATAAAATCTCATGCACCTATTAAACCTAAAAACGCTGATAGCCATATTCATTGAGATGTAAAATGTATCATTACATTCCCTTCCAGAGCATGATTTTTATATGGTTTGCAAATTTATGGGGAATATTTATAATTGACTAATAAATCTTTTAACGATTGCCGATACTTTTTAACGATTCCTAATTTTGGGGTTGAGGCTATGTGGTTTCGGCATCAAACTTGGTAGATGTTTGAACATCATATAAAAATAAAGGCTTCCGAGATTGACCAGTATTCAATCGTCAGAAGCCTTTATTGATGGGGATTATTTACATATTGAGTCAATATGATTAGAAGGGCATTGTATCAAAGACAAGGATTAAGTTTCCACATATTCACCGACTACATTTAGGCCGGACTCGATTGCGTATTTTTGTATAATCGTCCGTTGGTTTCCGATGCTGTTGCTTTCAATATCGTCCCCGTCACTGCGGGACAGCCTCAGATATACAGCGGCGTTTTTTTGATTACGTTTTGGCATATCTGTCCTCCTCCCGCGTTAATTTTTCGCGTTCGATGCCACGCCTTATCGCACCTTTGAAGATGTCTACAAAGGTGAACTTGCCTGTATAATTTGAAATAACTTCATATATTGTGCCGCCAATTTCTGTGTGGGAAATATCGCAGCATGATGCGTTTATTCGCGCAATTGCGGCTTTGGATTTTACGGGTTTAGCCACACTTCGTTTAGCCATAGGCTTCACCTCCGGCATTCCCATGATTGCTCGAAAGGGGGAATAAAGCAAGTTGATAACGCTGGATTACCGGGGTTTTTCCGCTAATAATCTCCGTTTTCGATGTCGCGTTTTATTGCGCCTTTTATTATGTCAAGCAAGGTGAAATTCCCTTTGTAATTTGAAACAACTTCATATGTAGTAGTGCCGATTTTTGTATGTACCACATTGTCCGGTAGCGGATTTTCTTGTTTTTCCTGCATAGACACTCACCTCAAACCCAGTCTATGCTTGCCTTGCTTGTATACATCACTGCACCGTTTGTCCTTTTTTCTCAATAAAAAACCCACCGATAATAAACTTTATCAGTGGGTGGCGGTTGGAAATATAATCATGATTTATATAATCGTGATTATAAAATAGCATATAAGTTTAAGCTTTGCAATTATTTCAATGGAAATTCTTCCCGCAGCTCCTGTCTTTGCGAATCTGTTAATTCGAGCGTATCTGCAACATATTGGAAATCATATCCACCTTTTATAAATCTTCTTGCGCCTTCAAGATATCCTTTCTCATGGGCAATTTCCATTTCATCTTCAATGGTGCATTGCCAATCTAAGTAGCTTACGCGCTTTACTTCTATAATCTTGGATGACCCTCTAGCCTCGCTTATTGGGCTATGAATAGGCGCGATTGTGAGAATATTGTCCTTCTCAGTTATTTCAACTTTTCTGCCGCGCAAGTTGGCGGCAAAGGCCTCCGGCAAATTTAATGTATCTGCATTCACAATTACAGCTTCCACTTTGCACAACTCCTTATGTTTGCTTGGATAATTATTCCCAACTGCTCCAAATATCCGGTTGGTAGCCGATGGTCGCCTTCTTCCCATTTCGGACAATGGGCGTTTTGAACATACCCGGATTTTCCAGCAAGCGTTCTTCGATGTCGTTTTTGTCGCCAATGTGTGCGATATATTGTGCTTCATATTCCTTCGATTTTTCGTCCATCAGTGCATCCATTCCGCCAACGGCAGATTTTACACTTTGATACTCGCCCTTGCTCAATCCGAATTTAACGATATCGACAAGCTGGTATTTTATGCGCCGCTCCTTAAAAAATCGTTCTGTTTTTTTAGTGTCAAAGCACTTGGATTTGCCGAAAATTTGAATGTTCATTACCCGCACCTTTTCCCGAAAATATCATTTAATTTTACGTTATTTCGCACTCAATGTTTTTGATTTGCCGTATAGTAGGTGTGCCGTTTTGCCCCATATTAGGTGACCAACCCGGTTTTCAACATTTTTTGTAAAAATTTGATATACACGTTGTGGGGTAACACCAAGCAGCTTAACAAAATCTGAATTTCTTCCATTTTCTTTCTCTTCTAAAAATTTTAAAATGGTTGCAGTGGCTTCACATGATTCTATCGCTAGTCCCTTGCGATCCCGTTGTATTTAAGGCTTTTCTTTTGAAAATCACGCTGAAAAAGCCTTCCATATCAAACTCCGATTCGACTACATCAGCGGCTTTTATGGTAGCTGTTCGACAATTTTAAACTCTTCAGTTTTTTTGTGCGTATCAGTTAAACAAGGGTTCGCAAATACTTTCGATTAAATGCTATCAATAGCACCTTTCAAAAATCCAACGATATCTGTTTTTTGGGAAACCTCGGAGTTCCCCTCAAATGACTCCACAAATTTATAAAACTCAGATATGTCGATGACGGGCTTACAAAACGACTCCACCATCACCGACATACCGCCGTTGGCGTACTCCTCCAGCAGCTTGAGCTTCTTATCTTGGTACTCATCATCCAAAAGTAGGATGTCGATTTGATCAGTAATCGTGAGCACCAGTAAGTCCATGATTTTCCTGTCGTCATCGTTAAAATAACGCAGGGCAATGTCCTCCCCGGCTGATTTAGTAAAGGAAATGGATTTTCCGTACTTGAAGCCGATCGCCATCGCCATCATGTAAACGTCCTTCATGCTATCAAAGAACTTGTTTTCCTTGTTTCCGAGTTCTTGGAAGTAAAATTCAAACTGTTCAGATTTTCGCATTGACGATTTTGCCATTACTGCAGCCTCCTTATCACGGTGTGTTCACCGACGCTTTGCTGCTCATCGCTGCCGTCTTCCATTTTATATAGCGCACCGAGCTTCGGCTGGATATTTTCCACCACGACAGGCGACCACTGCTCATCGGAAATGATGATAATGACTTGTGTTGCCAAGTTTCCAATTTCCCGCGCCACATTACCTTTATGTCCAGTACTTAAATTTCCGAACGGCGAATCCATGACAACTGGAAAATCGCCGCCGCTGAAATCAGACATCAACTTATCGTTACGCTTTTCCCTTGCGTATGAAACAAGGGAACCAATAAACGCAAGGCTGACGATTTGCCCTTCCCCCGTTGATAATATCCGGGTGTCATCTTGGTTTTCGAGGTCATTGGTAATCTCCAGCACAAAATCATCCGTCAACCGTGCATAGCGGTATTCTTTTTCTTTCATGGAATCGAAAACCTCACGGATGCGACTGTCGAGGTTCAACCGGGTCATTTCTATAAAGTGCGACCGTATCTGCTGATTCAACTCGCCCAAGCGAGAAGTCATGTCGCGACGCATTTTAATCATCTCGGCCTGTTCACCCTTTAATTTTACACCCTTCAAATCGCGGTCTTTATCTGCGATTTTTTTATTAACGATGTCAAAGTCGCGCTCAAGGTAAGCGAACTTCTTTTCCAGAGCTCGAATATCATCTTTAATATTGTCACGCAGTGTTTCCTTCGCGGCAATTTCGTCTTCATCAGAATCCTTAAGTTGCTGTCCAATTTCCCTTATTCGTTTATTTTTTGCGTCCTTTTCACGCTCCAGATTGTCAATTTGCTGGTTGATTGTGTGGTACTTGGAAAAGAAATCGCCAACTGATTCCCTTTGAAAGCAGATATAGCTTGTAAGGCGATGGTAGGCATCGTCTAATTCATCACGCCCGGCATTGACTTTTTTTGCAAGCACGGCATGATACTCCGGCGTACCTTCCTCAAGCGATCGGCAACAGATACAAGTGCGGCTTGTAATTAAGTCATCAATAAACTGTGCTTTGATATCCGAAGGCAATTCGCCGCGCTCCCTCTTCGATTCAAGGAAATCGTAAACGTGGTCAAAGCACCCGGCGATGAGGTTATTCTTGAAATCCTTTGTAATCAAGGCATTTTTAGCCTTGCGTTTTTCGAGAATTTGCTTGTCCAAATTGTTGATATACTGCTCGGCAGTGATGCGTTCTGATTGTAGGCTTTTTACAATCTCGCTGTTATGAGTTTCAAGGAACTTCTCTATTTCACGCAAATTATCGGTTGCTTGCGCCAACTTACTCTTCTTGGTTGCAATCTCATCCGTGATTTTATCACGCTCTTTGCAAAATGATTCATATTCATCGGACAGTTCCTGCTGCGAAGATGTCATATACCGCTTCTGGTCTTTCGTTAGCTCACGGATAATTTCGTCAAAAAATTCCTTTAACTTTTCCAACTTAGTAAGACCCAAGATATCAAGGATGGCAGTCCGTATTTCTTCACGCCCATCAACTTGTGCAAGGCGATCGATGCGTTCACCATCGAAAAAGAAGAAGCCGCGTAGCTTGAATGGAATAAATGCCTCAAAGAAGCTCTTGGTACCAGTTGTCGGCTTTGGGTTGCCAGATTTCATATCCAATGAGGTGACTGCAAACGATTCGTCACCAAGTTTACGCACATCATCCCCGTAACGCCTAAATGTCAGCTTCCGCTTGATGATATATTCTGCGCCTTTAATATCCATAACAATTTCAACAAAAGTGTCCACAGTCTCTCCGTCAGGCAATTTCCGCTCGGCGAGTTCATTCAGCACTTTTTCGATGTAAAGCGGATGTATAACATCGCCGTATAGACACCAATAGAAGGCGTTGATGATTGTGGTTTTACCCGTGCCGTTTTCCCCACGGATAACGGTTATGTTTCTATCAATCTCCATGGAAAATTCGAAATCGAACCTACCAAAGAAGCGGAAAAAATTATTGGTGGTTATGCGTTTAATAATCACTTCACAATCCCCCTAATCTTATCCATGATTTCTTCTCTTACTTTGGACTTGGACAAGTTTGCGCCCTTGTCGCTGTAAAATTTCAAAATGTCCAAATAAAGATGCTTAGTGCTTTCGTCATAACGAGAAAAAATCTCGTTCAGTACTTTTTCTTGCTCTGCTTTATTGCTCAAGTCGCCCATGTCGGCACCTCCTCTACCTATTGTAAAGATTCCAGATGTTGATGATTTTGCTGTATGCCTCTTCCTTGTTTAAGGCAAGATCGGCGAACTCTTGAAACCGCTCAAATTCCCTGTTTAATATCCGCCGCTCTGCGCCAAGTTCGTCAGATGACATATTTTTAATTTCGTATTGATCCAACGTGGGAACAACAAAAAAATCATATATCTCTGCAGCATTTTTCCCTTCGTGTTTGCGGAGTATCCGACCGCGCCGTTGTATAAACTCTTTTGGATTCGTACCACTGGAGATTACAAAAGCCCTGCGAAGTTGCGGTATATCCACGCCCTCATCCAAGCAGCGGATAGCGGTTATGGCATCAATATCGCCTTTTGCAAAAGCATCCAACACATATTCACGGTCTTTTTTGCTTTCGGTTGCCGTAAAGGTATGGGATTTAATCCTGAATTCAAACGACAGCAGCTTGTTTATTTTTTCTACATACCGCTCTTCTGCTTCGATTTTATCACCGCAGTAGAAAAGGTTGTATTGAGTGCCGACAATTATGTTCTTCATGCTTCGGAGAGTTTCGAATTTGTTCTCAGCAGCAGTGATAAGCCTCGCTCTTTTGAGCAGTAAGTTTTGCAAAACATCATTATCCAAAAGGTTATCGCTTACAGCCATTGCTCTGCCAATTTTTTTCGATAAGACGTAATACTCATCCTTTTCGTATGGGGTAAGTTCCACAAAAATCGGGTAATAATAATACGGTGTTAGTAACCCTTCTTTAATGGCTCGCTCCAGTGAAAACTGGTACACGATGCCATTTTTAAAATATTCCTTCAGCTTTTCCATGCTTTCGTTTTCCCATTTTGTCATGAGGGTGGCTGAAAGCCCTAATCTAAACCTTGCCTTGTCCGGCAGTAATGCCGCGCCCTGTTTGGTAGCAAAGTGGTGCATTTCGTCAATGCAGAAAATGTAATCCCCTGTAATGCGCTGTATCTCATCTTGGAAGTCATTGCTGTAGAAGGTCATGTTTGTCGTGATTGCAAACAGACTCTTGCGATGCCCCTTATTAAACAAATTTACATAGGACTCCAATTTCGATTTCCATATTTGTTTCGATTCATAGCACATCAGTGGGTATATGCCGAACATTGACAAAATATCAACCCACTGCTCTAGCAAAACCTTATAGGGTAAAACAACAATCAAACCGCACGGGATTCCTGCTTTTTTGTATTGCTCAAGGAGCTTAACCATTCCGCAGATGCTGGTGATGGTCTTGCCCGTGCCGGTTGCCATTTCAAGAATGCCGCACCCTTCATGAGAAAGCCACGATCGGATAGCTTGTTGTTGATAATCGCGAATTTTTATATGTTCGGGTATGCCAAACGAATCCATCATTCCTTCTCCTCAAAGTCAAAGAACAGCGAGAGAAAATCCTCCACGGTATCTTTTTTATCGACATCGCCAACAAAGTCTGCATCATCACTGTTTTCGATTTCATCGGTATCGTCAATATCGTCATCCTCAAGGGTTTCTTCATTGACTTCGCCAACATCGACATCTGTGTTTAACAGACGGTCAGCCCACTCTGTAAAAATGCCCACAATTTCCTTGATGTAGTGAGTGGAGAACCCGGCTGCTTTTATTTCGTCAACATCCAAGTCGAAAATGTCGGTCATTTTCGGCTTGCCTTGCTTCCGCATGAATGACACGAAGCAGTCATAACAATCACGCCAGTATATCGTCTCCACTTTCTCGTCAGTTTTAATGTTTTGCCAGTAAAACTCGGTCTTTATTCTGTTTAGTTCTATGTCAAGGACTTTTGCTTTCGAAAGTCCAAGAAGCTCGTTAGATATTTCGATGGTTAGCCAGGTAAGTGCTCTAAGTTCGGCTATCCGATTATCTCGCGCCTCTTCCTCGATATTTGTGGGGTCTAGCCGTAGTGCTTCTTCGATGATTTGTTCAAAGCACTTAGGGCTATCGAACTGCAAGTCAAAGAGGTCATACGGCTCTTTGCGGTCGCGGTATCGCTCAAAGTAATAATGCAAATGTGGGTAGCCCCCTCAGCGATACAAGTTGATGTGCATTATTATAGCATAAAAACTCGTCATGGATAGGATTTTGTGGAATTTGCATGATAAATGATGAAAATTAGAGCGTCATTCGCCGACAACCTTTACTTTTTCGAGATTTCACGATAAAACCTTTCGATTTATGTCTTCTTTTGTAAAAATGGCTTGCATGTAAATGGAAGTTGCCATATAATACTTCCAAATAATATTATTATACTTCCATTCATAAACATAACACTTCCATATAGGAGGACAACGATGACAGCACTACGAAAAAATCAAGAAAATTACGAGCTTCCCGCTGTTCGCGGGGTGCAAGCCGGTCGGCAATATTACACAGCAATGTGTCCGCTTAACGTGGCAGTGCAGCTTCTTAAATATTCAGACAGTTCGCTTCCGCCGGAAGTCCGAGCGCAGCGCATCTTGAACAAACAGCGGATTCCCGAACTCAAGGATTATATATTGAAAAATTCGGAGAGTTATGTTTTCTCTGCTCTAACTGCCTCAGTGGATGGCGATATTGAGTTTGAGCGCATCAACGGCAGTGACCGTATCGGAATTTTGAAAATATCCATGAATTCCGTTATTATTATTAATGACGGGCAACACAGACAGGCGGCTATCGCACAGGCGTTAGAGGCCAATCCTGCCCTGCGGAAAGAGGATATATCTATCGTTATTTTTCATGACCAAGGACTGCGGCGATCTCAGCAAATGTTTACCGATCTTAACCGCCACACCGTCCGACCCACCAAATCGTTGAACATTCTTTTTGACAACAGAGACCCGTTTTCTATCCTTTTAAAAGAATGTCTTGAACAGATACCGATGTTTCAAGGCTCGGTTGAAATGGAGAAATCTACAATTTCAAACCGCTCGAAAGCCTTGTTCACACTCAGCGGGATTTTCCATGCATCGCAGGACTTTATAAAAGGTAAGGATTGGACTGACGAAGAAAAAAAGGTAGCCATCATTGCGTTTTGGAATGCCACCGCCGCAAACATCATCCCATGGAAACACGCTAAGGAGCGGTTGATATCCCCAGAAAACTTCCGAAGGGATTATGTTTGCGCCCACACTATAATGCTTCGTGCGCTTGGTGCGCTTGGGCATAGCATGATTGATACACCGATGGAAGAATGGCAAGAGCGACTGAAATTTTTACAGGAAATAGATTGGCTGAAAAGCAATGAGGATTTTCAAGGCATCGTACTGGTGAAGGAGCGCATTACTGCATCACGGAACAATCAAGTGGCTTTTGCCAAGTATGTAGAAGAGAAGCAAGCTTTAATCGGAGCGAGGGGATAACTATGGCAGTTGCGAATTGCAAAACGTGTGATGTGCAAAAAGGACAGGCCATCACTAAAGAAAATATCGAAATGCAAAAAGAGATTATCCGACAGCTTTATTTGTCGGATGACATACCGTGGGTTGTCGGCTATTCGGGTGGAAAAGACAGTACGGCTGTTTTGCAACTTGTTTGGATTGCATTAACTGAACTACCTCCGAACGAGCGCAAGAAATCTGTTCATGTTATAAGCACAGATACACTTGTTGAATCACCGGTTGTTGCCAAATGGGTGGAGCTTTCCCATGAGCGGATTGCGGAGGCTGCCAAAAAAGCTGACCTCCCGATAATACCGCACCGGTTGTTGCCTCTTTACCACGACACGTTTTGGGTTAACCTTTTAGGCAAAGGTTACCCTTATCCCCGTGCGAACTTCCGTTGGTGTACCGATCGTTTGAAAATTTACCCCGCAAATAACTTTGTACATACCGTTGTTGCGGCGCATGGCGAAGTGATTATGATACTTGGAACACGGAAAGCGGAAAGCATGGCCCGCGCCCGCAATATGGAAAAGTTCGAAAAAAAACGTGTGCGTGAATTTTTAAGTCCTAATAACACCATGCAAAATGAGTTAGTATTCTCCCCTCTTGAAGATTGGATTGATGACGATGTCTGGACGTTTTTGATGCAGTATAAAAACCCGTGGGGACATTCCAACAGGGATTTGCTCACTATGTATCGCGGCGCAACGGCTGATGGGGAATGTCCGCTTGTTATGAACGTTGGAACACCAAGCTGTGGCAAGAGCCGCTTCGGTTGTTGGGTCTGTACGCTTGTTGAGCAAGATAAATCAATGGAAGCCATGATTATGAACGACAGCGAAAAGGCATGGATGACACCGTTATTAGAATTTCGCAATGAAATTGGAGTTGATACGGAAACCGACCGGACGAGACGTGATTTCCGCAGAATGACCGGCGCACTGAAAGCCTACAAAGGTCGCTTGGTGCATGGCCCCTATAGAAAAGAAGTCCGAGAAGAATGGCTTGCCCGACTTTTGAAAATTCAAACGGACATCAATCAAGCGGGGCCGGATGAGTTTCGCAACCTTGAACTTATTACTCCACAAGAACTGGAGGCAATCCGTAGAATATGGCTTGAAGAAAAACACGAGTTTGACGATAGCCTCCCTTCCATATATGAGGAGGCGACAGGGAAGTCGTACTTTGACTTGCCCGCTGACGGCTCTGCGTTTAGGCGTGATGAATGGAACTTGCTTGAGCAAGTATGTAATGAAGAATTTGAGGACGAGAAGCTGTTGATGACCATGATGTCTTCGCTGATTGACATAGAGCGCAAGTCATCTGACATGAAGCGGCGCAAAGGTATCCGGACCGAACTGGAAGCGCAAATCGTCAAGTGTATGTATTCCGATGAAACTGATGCTGAAAAATATGCCTTGGAAAAGAATGTGCGCAGAAAAGAATACGGCGGCAAATTCGATGCGAAAGCAGAAGCTCCCGAAGATGATATTGCAGAAATACTTGAAGACGATATTAATTTAATCGTTACCCGAGGTGATATTTAATGATTTTGAAGAAGTTGACATTATTTAATTTTGGGATTTACGCAGGAACAAATACTTTTAATTTCGATTCGGACAAGCCTGTTATTTTAATCGGCGGAATGAATGGTCGCGGCAAAACCACTTTCTTGGAGGCTGTGTTGTTGGCTTTGTATGGTCGGCGGTCGTTTGCATTTATGGAGAGCAAGTTGTCCTATCCCGCATACTTAAAGAAAGTTATAAACATAGCTGACGGCAGCTTGCAAGCGCAAATTGAACTGACTTTCGTGGCGGGAAACCGCACAAATAAAAGTGAGTTTCTTTTGCGTAGAAAGTGGGCAGCCAAAACCAAAGATATTAAGGACAGTATCCACGTGTTTAAGAACGGCAAAGAAGATACATTTCTATCCGATAACTGGGCGATGTACATTGAGGAACTCCTGCCGAGTGCCATTTCAAATTTCTTCTTCTTTGATGGCGAGAAGATTTCGGAACTGGCTGTCGAGCCGACCGGGGAGCAGATGAGGAGCTCAATCAAGACATTGTTAGGTATTGATGTCCTCGATCGGCTCGAAGCCGACTTGAACAAAATCCTCGCAGGCAAAAGCAAGAAGCTGGTGGACTCCGAATATCATGCCCAAATCCAAGAACTCCGCAAAAAGGAAGATGAACTGGATACCCGACTGACCACGATACACCATGATATTGTCGAAATTAACACCTTTAACGACAAATATCAGCGTGAGATAAACGCACTGGAAGCGCAGTTCATAGCCAAAGGCGGTGCTGTCGGTAGTAATAAAGGCGAGTTGCTTGCTCGTAAAAATCACTTAGAGAATAAGTTGGGCGATGCTAATGAAGAGCTGCTAGAACTGGTTTCCGCTGAACTTCCGTTGGCATTGATAGAGCCCCTCCTTCGGTCTATTTTTGAAACCGCCTCAAGCGAACAAGCCGCACGGCATGAATATCTCGCCAATCAACGTATCCACCAATTGTTAGCTAAATTTCGACATGGCAAAAAGACCGTTCCCAAGCAATTGGAGAGCTTCATCAGTTTTATCGAATCTGCTACAAAAACAGAAATCCAAGAAAACGGCAGCAAATACGACTTAAGCGAAAGCGCGCTTTTACAAGCAAAGATGCTTTCCAACTCGTTTTTGCATGACAAAAAACGTGATGCCAAAAGGCTACAGGAACGGCGAACAAAAATTAAAGCCGAATTGAGCGAGGTAGAAAATTACTTAGTGATCGAGGTGGACGAAACCGTTACAGGCTCCATATATGCGAATATCAAAAAGATTACTGCTCAAATTGGTGCTAACGAAGAAAAAAAACGGCAGCTTGAAGTTGAAGAAGCAGAAGTCGCCTCGCAGTTCACACAAGTGCAGCGAGAACTTGTGCGGCTAATTGAGAAATCCTTGTCGGAGTTGGAAAGTATGGATGAAGCCGTGCGGATTGTGAGGTACGCCAATATCGCGCTTCAGACCTTAACGGCCTACCGTTTGAGACTGCAAGCACAAAAAACAGCAGTCCTTGCAGAAAAAATGACCGAATGTTACAAAAAAATCGTTAACAAGAAGAACCTTATCGCTCGTGTCGAGATCGACAAAAAAACACTGGACTTCATTTATTTCGATGCGAATGGAATCGTGGTAGACAAGAAGCGTTTATCAGCGGGTGAAAAGCAATTGATGGTCGTTGCAATGCTGTGGGCATTGGCTTTGTGTTCACATAACAAGCTACCCGTTATTATCGACACACCGTTGGCACGTTTGGACTTGGCGCATCGTGAACGGATGGTGAAGTCCTACTTCCCATACGCCAGCGAACAAACGATTATCCTGTCCACCGATGCTGAGATTGACCGCCGTTATTATAAACTACTCAAGCCATCAATTGGTAAGAAGTTCACTCTAAAGTATGACGATGAAAGTAAAAGCACAACTATTATCGATGGCTTCTTTGAGGGGAGTGAAAACGCATGATTATAAAACAAATAAGACTCCCTAACCAATCCAAGGATAAGCTGTCTCGATTGAAAGGACGCACAGGGATACAAAATTGGAACATTCTATGCCGTTGGGCTTTGTGCTACTCGTTAAGTGAAAGCACCGTCCCTGCTGAACAGGATTTGCCTGCCGACAGCAATGTTGAAATGTCATGGCATACCTTCGCAGGTGAATACCACGAAATATATGATGCAGTGGTCAAAGCGTGGTGCCTCAAGCATGAACTTCCTACTGATGAAAATTCGCTAGCAAAATATTTCAAGGCACACTTAAACCGGGGCATTTCCTATTTGGCAGGGACTAATCACATAAAGAGCATAGACGATTTAATGGAGTTGGTGTTCAAAAAGGAGGGCAAGGCAAGTGAATAAAATGACAATAACTGAAGCTGCTAAAATCGTTTTGACCGCGCACCCCGAAGGTTTAACTGTGGAAGAGATTTATAATTATATCCTTGAACAGTGCTTGTATTCATTTAAGGCAAAGCAGCCGTACAACGTTCTTTTAGGCACTATTCGGCGGCAGTGTTATGGCATTGATTTCCCGTCGGCATATCCAATCAAGCATTTCAAACATCATGAGATAGATGGGAAAACGATCTATTCACTGCTTGACGAAAACAAGGCAATACCATTGCCATCAAAATGTGAAACACGAGCTGATAGTATATCGAACGATTTACTGCCGGAAGAACGTATTCAAGACTCATATGTGGAGCACATTGAAACATTAAAAAAACAACTGCTGGATGCTGTATTAGATGAAGATAAAACAAAAACAGAAAGAGCAGCTTTTTTTGAGAAATTGGTAGTGGATTTAATATTGAGACTTGGATATGGTGCTGATGAAAAATCTGGATTTATCACCGGCAGAAGCCATGATGGAGGCATTGATGGCGTTATTCATGAGGATAAATTGGGACTAGATAAAATATATATCCAGGCTAAATGCTATGCCCAAACTCAGAATGTCAGCAGTAAAGATGTTCAAGCATTTGTGGGTGCGATGACAAATGTTCAAAAAGGAATCTTTGTTACCACCTCGCGCTTCTCAAAGGAAGCACACAAATATGTTGAAAAGCAACAAACCAAAAACATAAAACTAATTGATGGTGAAGCATTGACTGCTCTAATGGTTAAGCACGCAGTAGGGTTAACTGAAATTAAATTGATTCCCATATACAAGATTAACAGGGACTACTTTTCCATCAATTTTTAATTTTGCAAGAGGGAGTGAAATATGGTGACAAGTTTATATCTTGACTACAACGCCTCGACGCCTTTAGCCCCCGAGGTTGCTGAGTTTATGGTGGATATACTTAGCTCTCATTATGGAAACGCTGACAGCCGCACTCATGAGCATGGTGCCGCAGCGCGAGATGTCGTGGAAACTGGGCGACAAAACATCGCTTCATTACTTGCCATAGAGCCGAATGAGGTTATTTTTACAAGCGGAGCGACCGAGAGCAACAACATTGTACTGACCGGAATGGCTCCGCATGGATTAAACGTTAGCAAAAAACATATAATAACTACTGCTATTGAGCATAAGTCGATATTGGAGCCGTTAAAGCATCTCGAAAAACAAGATTTTGAGGTTGATTATGTTTCCCCGGATGAATCCGGGCGAGTATCCGTCGAGAGCATTATTTCCAAAGTCCGAAAAGATACGCTGATGGTGAGTGTTATGTCCGCAAATAATGAAACTGGCGTTATCCAGCCATTCATAGAAATTGGAGATGCACTTGCAGGGACGGATGTTTATTTCCATATGGATACAGCACAGGGTTGCGGAAAATTAGTAAATGAACTTCGTACGGTTAAATATGACATGATGTCCATTACTGCTCACAAGATGTACGGACCTCAAGGGGTCGGCGCGCTTATTTTGCGTAACCGAAAATACAGAAAACCGCCTGTCAAGCCCATCACTTTCGGCGGCGATCACGAGAGTGGTTTTCGCCCCGGCACTTTGCCTATCGTCTTGATAGCTGGGTTTGGCAAGGCAGCTGAGATTACTGCCAAAAACTTCGAGAAACGCTGGAAACGGTACAAAGAAATAAAAATGAAAATTCTGCGCCTACTTGATGCTTCCGGCGTTCGTTATGAAATAAACGGAACACAAGAGTTCTGTATGCCCAACACGTTAAACATCAGCTTTTTTGGAGTAGATTCCGAAGCACTTATGCTGGCTACCAAGCAATATTGCAGCTTGTCGAATGGCTCGGCGTGTACCTCAAAGGATTATGCCCACAGTCATGTCCTCACGGCGATGGGGCTTTCTGAGGAGCGGATTGAAAGCGCAATACGAATAAGTTGGGGGACGGTATTTGAGGAAGCTAATCTGATAAAAATGCTACAAACCGCCAAGAATTTAGCTTAACCTTTGTGGAGACAATTCATTTCGGAACGCTTGATTAAACATTTCCGTTAGTTTTAATAACAAATTATTTTGCTGTTCCTCGCCGAAGTATTCTTCAATGAATTCATTGTATGAAGCCTCAATTTCTGCCCTTTCTTTGTCTTTACCTTTGTGCGATGCAAGCATTTCATACGTGTCCAAATTTTTAATATGGGAAATGAAAACCTCTACATGAGTTGGGATTAGCGCATCGTGTCGTTCATACCATTCTTCAATTTGCTCAATCTTTCTCATAATATCGTTATGCTCCAACAAACCATTTAAAACGCCCGGTAAAATCAAATAGTTAATAGTCCGGGTTTTGTATGCCTTATTTGTAGTAAAACTAAACGAATCCTCTCCATCATTCCAATGGACCAGCGTCTTTTTGTGATCGGAAATGATGAAATGCTCCAGGGTAAGACCTGATTCCTTTGTATATTTTTTCACCAACCAATTTTTAGGAGACATATAATGGTCGATTATTGAATAAATAAAAGCTAACGCATCCCACTTGTAACTAGGCTTCATCGAAAACTCAGCTGCCATAGCAGTCCGCAATTCCTTAGCTGCAGAGACTGCACTTTTTATAGGATTACTATCCGCATTCATAGCCACTTTTACGGTATGATCAATGTCATTTTTTGATTTTCTGCCGCTTTTTGCAATCAAGAATAAATTTGAATACACATACAAATTGGTTATTAACCTCCGCAAATCATCGTGGGTCAAATCTTGATGTTTTTGTGTTTTCAAGGCGTGAATCAACATAAACATTGGGGCTTTTTGATATACGGCTTTTGTAGAATCAAGAATTTCTTTTACCATGATTTTCATGGTTATATGGTCATCGGTACCCTTATAATCTTGTGAATTAGGGCAAACATCAACAAACCGATAATCAATTTTATTTACAGATTCACGAAATGCTATTATATCTTCGCCATAAGAAATCATGCTGGAAATTAAGGTGTCAACTTCATCGGATGTTTTGCCTATTAAAAAATGCTTTCCACCGGGACTCAAGTGCTCAGGAAGGCTTTTATCTTCCGAAAATAATAGAAAATGAAACAGATACTGACTCAAATCGGCATATCCGAACTTTCTGTGGAACATAGCCGCAACTTTCTTTAATTGTACCCACTTCCCCTTCAACATACCGTGCAAATCTCGTGAAAATATCGCAAAGCAGTGTCCTTTAAAAATGTCTCCCGCATCAAGAAGTTGCGATTTTTCATTTATATCAAGAAAGACCTGTTCAATTGAACTCGTGCTGGGACTATGCTCATTAATCATAACAAGAAGTCCACAGTCTTTTAGTTTGTTTTGGAAATCTCGAAGATTGATTGTTTTAAGGTATTCATGAATAATGTTATACGCATTGTTAAAATCTTCTTTTTGAAAATATATGTCATCTCTCTCCAAAATGTCAATGGTTATCATATCATTGGCAAGTGTGGCAAACTCACCAACCGAATGGTTTGTTAAAACAAATGTTCCGCTATGTGGTTGCAATAATTTTAGTACACTTTGTTGCTCCATTGGATGACCCTTAAGCAAATTATAGATACAGGCCAAAATAAGGAAGCAGGTGGTAATGCGTTGTTGCCCGTCAACGATTTCATAGGCATTTTCGGTTTCATCCAAAATGGCTATCCCAAGGAACTTGTCGCGTTGCGAGATATCGCGGATTAGACAATCAATTTTCGAGGACTCCCACTTAAATTCTCGTTGATACAATGGAATAACAAGCCTTCGCTTGTCCGCTAGGAAATTTTCATCACCATATTGGTTGCCACGATTCATTTGGAAAAAGTCTTTAATCCTAACGACGAATGACTTCATAAATTATCCCTCCTGCACATATCCCCACATACAGATACTACGTTGATTACAAGTTCGGCAAAGAGTACTATCTTGCTCTGGCGGTTGTTGCGGCTCTTTGGTTTCCCCGTCGGACAGATACCTCAGAACATCATCATAAATCCATTTATGTCGCACACGCTCTGATGTTCGTGTGTCTTTGAACTCCACCTTTCGTCTTACATAGATAGAGTCAAATGGTTGTAAAACTCCGCGCTTAATCATCTTCCCATATGTGAGATACAAATACGCTATGTTCTCAAGGTCAATAAAGTCCACCGTTTTGAAAAAGGGAAAGAATGGCTTTAATTTTTCGCTGGTCTCGGACATCTTTGCGCGAATATTGCTTGCTGGGATGCCTGTATTCGGCTTCCATGTTTCAGAAAATAGAAGCAGAGAGTATAAACGCTTGCAATCAAAGGCATCGGGGAAGTAGATTGTCTTTTCTAAAACCCTGCTTAACATGAAACGATATTTACAAGACCCATAAGTTTCTTGTTCCTCTTCGGTTATGATATCCATCTGCTTGGTGACCTTCGCCGCTTCAGGCAATGATATGGAGGGAGGCGCATTTCGGCGCTCCGAGCGATACTCAAGCCGGGAAGGGACGATTTTCAATCCCAAGAGTGTCAAAATATAATAAGGGATGTCTTTATCCAGTCCGCTGTCCTCAATGAAGCTGAATTGGATTTTCTTTTTACTGTCCAAATAATAGGTGCCATAGAAAATGCAATAACGCAGGTAGTTTCGGTACTCTTTATAAGATGTAAGCACTATGGAAACATCACGGTTTGTGCCTTCGGCTGATTCAAACATCTGCGCAGTCAGCGGCCACGGGAAAAACTCATCGTTGAGCTTCTTCATGTTTTTGTCTGACAGCAACCCATAATGGTACGTCTTGGCTCTTGAATAAGGACTGAGCAGAACGCCGCCATCTATCTGTTCGAAATTACGCACAATCCAGTTTGCAGAATCGTCCTCGTTTTCGTTCTTCAGATAATAATGGAGCGTTTCCCGCAAATCATCTATGCTGCCCTCGATGCTCCTGTTCCCCTTAAGTAAACTCAGCCGATTTTGAACCTCTGCCACTAACTGCCGCTCTTGATCGCTGACGAAGCGATTGTTCTTCATCCTCATGGCAATTATTTTAATCAGCTTTTTAAAATGCTGTCGAAAGTTTACGCTGCGCCCGGCAGTTTTAACAAATAGCTCATCTGCAATCTCTTTCAAATCGTGTAACACGCCAATGAAATATTTGATGTCGGCGGCATCACAATGGAAAAACGAAAACTTCGACCATATTGGGTTTTCATTATTCTTCACATCAATTCGAGTGGTATCCTCTATAAGTTTGCCTAAACGAACGAGGATATCATTCAAGCTAGAGAGGTCAGAAATATAGACTCTCAGCTTTTCATAAATACTGATTGGCGTGGAAGTACCGTGCAATTTCCATATGTTCACCGAAAAACACTCTTTAAGCAGAGCTTCATTTATAACAAGCCCTTCCTCTTCACTCCACATATTATATAGCGACAAAATAAACTGCCCAATTGGATAAGCCAAAAAATGCCGCGCCCCAAACTGCTTGGGGAAGTAGAATTTGAGAATTTCATTTATGTTATCGCCGTGAACACCGTAAAATTGCTCTTCCATGCCCGACAACACATCGCTTCCGGGTTTCGCTTTACTTTCGGCAATGCTGAACACATCAGCTACCAAGTCAGTAAGCTCGGTTTTGTTTTGGAATTTCATAATTGAGCAGTCCAAGCGCACATCGCCGCTGCGCCGACCTTCCAGTATATTGCCAATGCACTCACCAAGCAAACGGCAGTCAAACTGGTCATTTAAAGTAATGTCAGAAAAGTCAGATTTTACCCATGCATACACCTTTTCCCATGTTTCATAAACATGGCGGTATTTGGTTTGGTAATTAAGTAGAAACACGACTTCGAACCCGGCATATTCCAAAGCTCTGACACAAGACAGAATTTTTGGAGTGAACTGGTGAATACCGTGAAAAACGAGCGTTTTAACGGATTCCACTTCAGGGGCAGTCAGCAGAGCCATGTAATGCTCCAGCCGTTTAATATCACGCTTGGATTCATCGTCAACTTTTTTGGATAGCTGCTGAAGGCATAAATAAATATCGTCTGTCGAATCGCTTGATGGCGTAACTTGTATTCCGATGCGCTCTTTTAAAGCTGTGGTAAAATCCACCACTTCCGCCAATAAGATGTCGGTCAGTGCTTTCCGCAAAGCTGTTGCTGTTTCCTCCGGGTTTGAAGAGAACTTCCAATAATCCTGCGCCCTTACTGCGTCCAGAATATCAATGAAAGCCTTTTGTTCAGCAGAAAGTCTGCCATTGAAGGATTTGCCTGTAACACCAATTGTTAAGAGGAAGCGGGCAGCATCGACAAGTGAACGTTGGTTAAACTTGAAGGAACGCTTCAACTTCCCCTCCGGCATAACGGCGATATGTTTAGAAAAGCTCACATATTGAGATATATTGACTTCGGGGTTAACGTACCAATCCCCGTGAATGGCATTTATAATTTTGTCTATGGTGCATAGGTAGGTGAACAGGTCGCGCCCATAATGTGTACGCAGACCTTGTACTAAGGTTTGCGACACGCAAAAATGAGGACATGAATCGATTTTATTCCAAAACAGCTCGTCCGTTATCGTAAATGGGTTTGAGTAAGTGTACAATCTCAAAACTATTCACCTCATTTCATGTTGGACTTCCCTCTTAACAACGCTGCCCAATTTTTTGGACTTTCCACATTGCCTGCATTCCCACCATCTTCGAAATACACTAACCGCTTCTTGGTTCTGGTCATGGCAACATAAAGGATTCGTGCCTCTTCATCGCGGCGGTAAAGTGCCTCTCGCTCCTTAAAATTCCTATATATGTTATTATCAATTCGCTGTCCTTCGCTGTCTTTTATGGAATAGCCAATATCGCTCCCCAATATAATTAAGTCTGTTTGTCCACGATAGCCTTTCGACTGGACAAAAGTATTCATGTACGGGAGCATGACGGCATAATATTCAAGACCCTTTGATTTGTGGATTGTAGAGCAGACAACCTTCGCATGGCTTTCGCTTACCAAACTTTCGCGGCTCTGCTCCTGCTGTTTGGTTAGTATCATAATTTCGAGGAACTTTTCTACCTTGCTTATTGTGAGGTAATCGGAGTTAAATTCGAAGGCGAGTTTCTCAAAAATCTCATCAAGGTTGTGGCGGTAGAAGGTTTCCATCTTGGTGCTGTATTCGGGGAACGGCTCTTTTGATGCGTAATTCCTCCACGGCTTTGTAGCGGTTACAAGCTCACGCAGTACTTTCAAAACAGGTGCATATTTAAGCGATTCGACATACCCACTCCAATTAGCAATCGGCGTTAATTTCGTGTTGAACAACCCCAAAAGCCCCTCCGTAAATTGTCGCTGGGCAAACATATGACCTTTGGGCATCGGCTGCTCAATATAATATGTGGAGTAAAGGTTAAAGAGATATTTCGGGTCTTTGTAATGCTGTAGTGCCTTGATGAGCTTGTATAAATCAATCGCCGGTTGTAGCTGGTATAAATCGCCGCCTACATCTGTTTCGATGTAGATGCCGTTGGCTTTACATATTTGCTTTATTTCTTCCGCTTGCCAATTTTCCCGCACAAGCACAGCAACTTGCTCATTCGGCTTGTTTTTTATGTCCTCAAGCAGTCGATTTAATAATAAAATAAACCGCTTTGCTTTATCTGCTTTAGACCGCCAGTTTGTATCACCGTAATAGTAGCTTGTTTCCACTCCCGTGTTTTCCAAGTCCTTGACGCCCACCAAGACATCCGTTTCTTTGTATTCCAGTAGGCCATGTTCTCCCCATTCGGAAAACCGCCTATCGAAAGCGGACAGCAACTTTTTGTCGGTGCGATAATTTTTAATGAGGCTGAACTGAACCCATCCGGTTTTGTCGGGAGCCAATGTGTCAAATGCTTTTTCGTCAGCGCCGCGAAAACGATAGATACACTGTTTAATATCGCCAACCACAAAGAAATGGAAGCCAAAAACATCACGAAAACTCTTCATCAAATTAATTTGCACATCGTCCGTGTCTTGGAATTCATCTACAAACAAGTATTTGATGGGGAATCCCTCGCTTGACAACTCGCCACCATACACAGAAACCAGTTCCTTGAGCTTAATCATAAGGTCGGATAGCCGTACTGCGCTCTGCTGGTCAAAGAAATTCCGTATAGCCGCTTCCGCAGTCTGCGGAACGGAGGTCACAATGCTATGGAAATGCGATGATTTAGATGTCCCGAAGTTCAAGGAATCGTTGACTATATCTACATTCTTGTTTTGCATCTTGACCATGATATCAGCCAAACGGCTATGCAAGTCGTATAGTGGAACATTGAAAATGTTTCCGGCTGTTTCTGCCAGTCCATGTTCTTCAATGTAACGATTTAACGTGTCTGAGAGGATGGCATCCTTTTCAAACTTGCCCGATACGATAACGACATCCTTACCCAACCCCAGCTTAACGGCGTAATGTTCTAGAATCCGTTTGGCAAGGGAGTGAATGGTGCTGATTCGCATATTTTCAATACACTCGGAAAGTCTTAACGCCTCGTAATCCATCGCGAGCAAAAAATAATTTTGGAAGTAATTTTGCAAACGTCGCTTCATATTGCTGGCAGCTTCATTGGTAAAGGTAAGCATGAAAAGCGTGTCCTGTAGCGTTTCTGCTGTCAGTGTGTGTTTAAATATCAGATAGCTGATGCGTGAAATCATGCAGGTGGTTTTGCCCGTCCCTGCCCCGGCGGTTACCATGATATCAGTATCTGTCACGGCGTGTTCTAACAGATACTGCTCAGTGTTGAAGTCGGTCGCCTTGCCCGCTTCTTTAATAAACGCAATATCACCCTCAGACAACACGCCATCAGTAATTTTGACTACATCAGGCGCGGTCGGCATAACGTAAGTTTCAAGGTTAAAAGTGAACGGCTTGGTTTCGCCGTTTGTTTTGTATAAAGAAAAACGTTCAAATGAAACGCTGTCTAATGCCTTTATTTGGCTCTGAAATAAGCTCAAAATAAAGTCCTGCACAGCGTTGTTATGTAGGAATAAAATTAGCTTCGTGCCGCGCTTCCATTCCTCTAAGTAAGGTGCGATCTGCGATCTCAAATCCTCGGATGCTTCTTCTGCGGTTATTGTCATAAGCACAGAATAGCTCGTTCGCTTACCTTTGCTCACCCGTGCATCAGCAGGAGATTGGCATTCATCGACCATTTCTTTGGGCTCGAAGAATAAACGGATTTGTTCCGTGATGTTCAATGTAAGTTCGGAGAATTGCTTTTGGGTCTCTTGCCGACCTTGTAACACAAGTTTTTCAATGCAATCTGCTAACCCGGCATTCAAATCATCCGCCAATAACGTGCATTCGCGGTTAGACAACAGATTAAGCTCTTTGCTGAGATATTCGGATTCACTAATAAAGGGAAATGCAGCCATCGCAAAAATCGGCACTTCCTTGCTTATTTTCTTTTTAATAATGGATGCAAGTGCAAATCGGTATTTGTTTGCCTGTTCATACGGCGAGTAAATTAACTCGCCACTTTTTAGGTGGATGTTATTGTCTCGCACGTTTTTAATATCCTCGGTGCGATGCCCTTTCACTTCAATAATCACTATCCCGTAACCAGGTGCAAGTACAACAAAGTCGAACTCTAAGATGCCAACTTTACGGTTGTGGTAACAGATATACCCACCCGGCAGGAAGTCGCGCAGAGCAGCAAAGATTCTTTTTTCGCCATGATTGTCAAACAAATCAGTTTGTGGATACATAAAGGCCACCTGCACACCCCCTTCAAAAGAACATTCTTTTTTGTTAATCATTACTTTCTTGTCGTGCCACGTTATCTGGCACAATTTCAACAATTTCGTGTAAATCGCACTTTAAAGTCGTACATATTCGAACGAGCATTTCCATATTTACGCTTTTGCCTTTGGATAATTTTGTCAATGTTGAATCGCTGATGCTTGCCTTCTTTGCAAGCGTCCGCTTGTTTATTTCTAAGTCAATCAAGAGTTTCCATAACTTTTTGTAACTTACCCTCATTGAGCAGCACCCCATATCAAAACTATGCCGAGCCGTACTCCGAGAGTATATCACGGCAATGGGGAAATCACAACCATAAATCGTGTTTATGCAAAATAATTTCGCACAATTTTACATAATATTATCTCTTTATTTTTTTGTTACGGCAATCTCAATATGCAAGGTAAACGAATTGCTTATCTGCGTTGAAAAATAATAAAAAATAACGAGTCATATGCTCGCATTTGTCGGTTATATTTTTGGTTTGTGTACAAGCGACAGCCCCTGCTATGGGACTGCGCTGTGGGTATATGGTTTGCGCATGGTGCTACTCGGCGTATTCGCCTCGTTTGAATGTCCAGTCGGAAATGTCTCGCAGTTTTTCCACGATGTACCCGGCATTCTCGACCGTTCCCCATGTGACATCCTCCGGCGAAACATTTAAATGTTCATAGACATGGGCTTGCAGTTCGCCCAGCAGGGCTTGTGCCTCCGCTATTTTTGCCATGAATTCGCTTAACGCTTTTTCTTTGTTCATTGACATCCGCTCCCGTCCTTGAATTTGTGGGCTTCGCGTCCCAGCAAAGTCATATTAGCGTACATGCTGGCGTTAATCCACTGGATACGAATGCACATCGTTATTGCCTTCGGCTTCTGTGTCGTTATCGGGATTATCCACCGCTTCGTAGATTTGCCAGAGGTCTTCGAAGTTGAAGAAGCCGGATAAATACAATTCCCGTTCGAAGATGGTTATGTGAACGCTTCGGCCTGTGGCTTTGTCGTTCAAAATACACGGCCTCCACTTGCTCATTCAACCTCAACCTCGCCTTCAATTACAGCTGTGTCGGCGTTTCTGTCGGCCACGTTTACACCTTCGGCCTCCGGTTGGGTATCAGCCGGGGTTTCATTCGCAGGGGTTTCCTCTGCGGCGTTGCCGGGCATTTTGCGGCATCATCGGCGGATTGTGGCGCGGTAGCGGCCTCCTCGACCGCTTTTTCGTTTTGGAAATACCGCCATGCCCCATTTCCGGGCAGAGATTTGGTCATCAAAGCCCGAATTCTCGAGTATTTTGAGCCCACAAGCCCCAGCCCAATGCAGAATACCCTCATCGAAAAACGCATGTTGTCCGTGTTTGTGGGCTTGGCAGTTACCCTTTTTTTCTCTTTGGCTGTGGTGGCCAGAGCCGTGATAAATTGCGCGAAGGCCATCATGTCGTTTGCGTGTTCGGCTGTGAACCAAGGAAATTCGATGCCGTTTTCCGATACCCTGATGGGTAAATTTTCGACCCCAAGGGCTTTTTTGATGAGCGTTTCCTTTGCCAGCACCATTTTGCACAAATTGTCTATCGCTTCCGGCGTGAAACCATCCAGCGGAAGCGTTATGGAAATGGTAGGGTTTTGGCATTTTTCTTGCAGAACTGAAGAAACTGGCATTGTTTGCCTGTAAGCACCAACCCTTTTTGTGTGCCGCGCTTGACATAGGATTTTGATGCACCGGGCGAAATTTCCTCCGGGATGGTGGGCAAAACGGCTTCCAGTTCATCCTGCTCGTAGCGCAGTTCGGGATTGAATTTTACAACTTGGACTAAAATGGGGTCTTCTTTACAATGATTGAAGCCGGGAAGCCGGAACACCCGCGATTCATTGATGCAAGCTGGGTCTGCACCGAATTGAGCGACTAACTGCCGCTGTATATGCCGGAAGCGGTCGATACGCCCATTTTTCACCAACCAGTAGCAATGAAGGCTTTTTCGTGTTTTGACGATGAGGGAGGGTTCGAGGGGGAAGGCTTTGATTTGTGCGAGTTGTTCCTTTAACGACAGCTTATCGCATTCCATGAATTGTGCATTGATGCGGACGATGTCGCCGTCCTCACGGCCGCCATAGTTGATGACGAAATAAATGCCACGGTGTTCTATATTGTGCTTATTCAATCTGTCTATAATTGCGGGCTCGTCAAAGTTCCCCTGTAGCTCCTCCAACTTTTGGCCGGAAAATGCCGTGCCATCGCGGTCAGCCAGTACCCGGATGCATACCCTTTCGGCAGGGGTGAAGAACGCGCTGAGAAACTCGAAGGGGGATACATCCATGCCCTGCAAACTATAATTTTTCGACATCAATATTCGCCTCCGGTTTATGTAAATCGGAAATGACCGACAGGGATGCCTCGGTCAGCCGTGATTATGGGAATGGGGTAAAATGGCATGTTCGCATGGATATTTTGATGGAAATGCCGCTGTTTTATAATTTGTTCGCAGGGTGCTAACAAGCTGTAAATCTTTATATTTGCTCACATGGGCAAAGGTGAAAATCACCCGGATAATTCGTCCAATTGCGGTTCTTGGGCTGTTCGTGTTAAAAAGCCGTTATTGGGCATGGCAAACCCGCTGGCGGGACATCCTTTTACAAATTTATGGTACAAGGCTGGGTTTTATGACTTATAATTGATTTGAGTGCCATCATTTTTATTACCAAGGCATTCACCTCTAAACGGTTTTTTCTTGCGCTCCGTCGCACAAGAGCCTATACTAAGCCTAGATGAAATTTAGTGGGAGTGCTTTTGATGGCAAAAGTGGAAAGCATGGATGAGCTAAGAAAACTTGCAAGTGTTGATGGCTTTGGCGACGGTGGCGATTCGATGCTCAGGGTTTGAAAGATTAAAAACAATTGAAGAACTTGACTTGCAAAGAGAACAGCTTGAATTTATGAAAGCACAAGCAACGAATGCAGATAAAGCATATAAAAAAATGTTTATTGTGGCTCTTGTATCTGCTGTAACAGCTCTCGTAACAACAATAGCCACATTATTGCATCGATTTGTAAAATTGTTTATTTCTAAAATTTTGTATAATTTGGAACAGAATGTCTGATTAAAGCGAGGTGATGGTATGTCTAAATTATTGGAACAATGGAAATATGAAGCGAAAACGAGGCTGCCTGAGCTTCTTGACGAGGTAGCGCAATCAATCAAGCAAGTGCATCCGGGATGTACGGTCATTTTATTTGGCTCATATGCCAGAGGAAATGTTCACGAAGATTCCGACTTGGATATATGTGTATTAGTGCCTGAGCTAAGGTATAACAGGGTAAATATGAGGGTGGATGCACGTAGTGCCATCCGTGATGATTTTCCACTCCCGGTTGATGTTTTGCTCTACACTCACGATGAATTTGAAGAAAGTGCAAAGAAAAAATCGAGGATGCAATATCAAATTAAAGAGGAAGGTGTGATAATAGGTGGGTGATTATGCAGAAGCCAAAACGTGGATTAATCTTGCAGAGAGAGATTACGCCATTGCAGTACACTTAAATGACACCTTCATACCATTGCCAGTGGAAATAATCTGTTTTCATGGCCAATCTGCTGTAGAAAAAGCACTTAAAGCGGTGCTGGCATATTACGAGGATAAAATCCCCAAAATACATGACATCACTGCCCTGCTTACGTTATGCAAGGAACATACAGATGAAATCCATATTGACAAGGGAATTGCCGACACAATAACCGACTTTGCTGTGGTTACCCGTTATATAGAGGATAGGCGCGACTTTACTGAAGATACTGCTGAGTTTGCACTAAAACAGGCTAAATTAATCCTGGAAATGGTAAAAAACTTTATTGAAGAAACTGAAAATAAATCTCAAATTCCAGTAGATGAAGATGAAAATAGTACGACGCAATAATAAAATGTTGGATTCTTGCACAGTTAAAATTGACTTGACTTTAGCTCGCCAGTGAGGGATATATAAATGGTGCAAATTTCCGCAGGAAAGTGGGCATAGCATTTGGGTAAGAAAAAAATACGCGCTTCGCTGTATATGGAAAGCAAAATCGCGTGGAAGCGCGGCGAGCTTAACGTAGTGCGTGACCCCGATGGCCACCTTTACGCCAACAGCAAGCATCGTACTAAAATACTTTCGGAGGATTTGCCGGAATGGTATATTCATGGTTATATGTATAAGCAGCACGGGTATATTTCGGCACAAGGTGTGAAGCATCTGCTTTACAAGCCAAATTACATCTTTGACAATCACCTTCACAAAGACGACTCGTTTTTTATCTCATACAACGAGCCGATTGAACCGACAGAAACTGAAAACGGCTTCCAGTGGTACAAGGGCTATGACCATGTTCTAGGCGGGTCGTTAATAGTGGATTTCATCAAAGCTGCTGAAATATATTCTGGTTACGATGTGAATGAAATCTGCGCGGAAATCGCCCGCAAACGTGAGTTTTATTACGAACGCAACCCCGAAGCGAAAGAGCGGATATGAAAATATGCTGAACAAGGAAATGAAATCATGAATAAACTGAGTTGGCAGGATTTTATTAACGCAGATTTAGCTTCCGATGCAGATTACAGTTGGGATGTACGTCCTTTTGTTTCGCATATGTCCGATGTGTGGGGAGAAGCGAACAGAGCAGTCCAATATTTTGATGAGTGGCGAAATGGTGGCACTGAAGAAGCCCAAGAAAAATTTTTGCAACAGATAAACCTCTTTCATGATATTTGCGCGAACATCTACGCCAACAGTACTGTTTTTGAAGAAGGGAAATTTGAATTGAAGCTGGCGCAGTGGGAGTTATATGACTACTGTTTATGGGACAACACGTTCCATAATAACAGCAAAAAAGTTATGCGTTGGTTCGATGAATGGGCATATCAGGCGAATTATGTGGAGTAAGTGAATAAAGCCTGAAATGTACATAGAAATAAAATTAGAATCGCTATCCGCAGTCCGCCCAAATTGTCCACATGTTCTGAAATGTACATCGAAACAAATTTAGAATCGCTATCCGCAGTCCACCCAACTTGTCCACATGTTCTGAAATGTACATAGAAATAAAATTAGAATCGCTATCCGCAGTCCACCCAGTTTGACCAGATGTTTGTAGAAGGCGGGCAAATTTTCCAAACCATAGACCGCATGGTAGACCAGATTTTTAACAGGTATCTGCGGCGCAGAGGTCATCTTGAGCCGTTTTTTGCCGAGTATTGTGACGGTCGGAGAGCGACTTGCCCCGGTTTGTGGCAGTGGAGTACGGTGACATTGGCCGAGCAAGGGCTTAATGCGTTGCAAATTTTACACCGATTTTATCCAAGCGACATCGAAATTGTAGAAACGGATAATATCGGCGGTGTTACGGAGTCCTTCCCCGGATTTGTTTTGCGACCGGGAATGAGCGGTCCTTCTGTGCGCACTTTGCAAACTTGGCTTAATCGGATTAGGGTTAATTTTCCGGCGATACCGGCTATTACTAATGTTAGCGGGATATATGGGCCGCAGACCGAGGCGGCTGTCAGGGCTTTCCAAAGCATACGCGAGCTTGGCAATCTTACGTCTAACGGTGTGGTAGACCGCGCTACCTGGTACAGCATTTCGCGCACGTATTCTGCGGTTAAGCGGCTTGGCGAGCTTACCAGCGAGGGTATTATTATCGGAATCGGCCGCACACCGCCCGTAGAAATTATTCGCGAAGGCGCACGCGGGCGACTGGTGCAACAGGCGCAGTATCTTCTCAACTTTATTTCAGAATTCCACCCCTCCGTACCTGCGGTTATGCAGAATTCTTCGTATACGCGTGATATGACTAATGCCGTGCGTGAGTTTCAGCGGACGTTTGGGCTTAACCCCGACGGCGTGATTGGGCCTCTTACTTGGCGTAGGCTTTACGAGGTTTATTGGAATATCCGCGACAATGTTAATCTTCCGCCGGGTGAGGGGACTGTTGTTCCGCCGCTTCCGCCGCAGCCTCCCGTGCCGCCGTTGCCACCGACACCACCAACGCCACCGCCCGGTGGTGGGATTCCGCCTTATCCGGGACAGTTGATTAGAGTAGGGTCGCGTGGGGCTGATGTGGAGAGGATTCAGCGGTGCTTGAATTCTGTGCGCAGTCGTTTTCCTTCCATTGGGCAGCTTAATGTTGACGGGATTTTTGGGCCTATTACGGAAGCCAGTGTGCGTGAGTTTCAGCGGCTGTTTGGCCTAAATCCCGAGGTTGCTGTCATAATAAGACCCTCTCTAAGAACCCAGTAACTACAAGGGTTTCGGTAGTTGGTCTTATTTTTTTGCGCTCAAAAATCGGTTAGGGGTTCGAGTTCTGTATGGATACTCGCCCCTAAAAGGAGGACAGGCTCATTAGGAGTTGTTGACAGCATACCAACAAAAATACTAGATAAAGAAAGGATTGATTCTCATGGAGGAAAGAGGGGGCAAGATTTTGCGTGACTTCATCGGAGAACGCATGGCTCTGGCAATTGAAAAAGCGAAACAAAACTCTCGTTACCTCGAACTCATTAATCAGCAGGCTGAAAGTCAGAAGTTAGCCGATACTATCTTCGGAGCAATGGCGAAAGAAGATAGGCTAACCATTCGTCGATTCTATGAAGATGAAGTCGCTAAGATGGGATTCGAAATGGAGGAAATTTATATTCAGGGTTTGAAGGACTGCGTGAAGCTGTTCTCCGTATTGGGAGTATCGGAGGTTTTTGGTACGAAGGTGGAATTGTAATTCATCCTTCATGCCAGTTTATTACAATTCATTTTATCCTAAAACAGATGTCTCTCTTTTGTTCCGAGGGACATCTGTTTTGAACATTTGAGTAAAATCCGACTTTGATTTGAAATTTATGTCAACAAGGCAAATGCTTCTATTTTCGTTGCTCCGTGTCAAGTCCTAATACCTTGTCGGCTGAAACATTATAATACTTGCATAGAGTTATCAAATGTCGTATTGGCAATTCATTTGCACCGCGCTCATAGCGTGCATACATGGTTTGTGATGTTTTTAATAATTTTGCTATAGTATCTTGCGTTAAGTCATTATCCTCACGCAACCCCCTTAAATAATTAATATGATAATCCAAATCCATTAGACCGTCACCCCTATGCTTTTCAGTTTTGTAAAGAATATCAAAGTAAATAAATTTACTATTGACATTAGTAAATATTTTTACTAAAATCATTTTGGATTGCTTTTGACTTTGGATACCTTGCGCGGCGTTTCAATCAACATATCAACTGGAAATGCCGAGATGTAGATTTAAAATGGGGGACAAGACCATGCAATGCGAAAATGAATACTGCATTTACAATAGGGAACTCAAATGCCTGCTTGATAAGGTGGCAATTAATTCGCTGGGGATGTGTGATGATTGTATTATTATTTCGTTAAGTAAAAACTTTCTAGAATCTGAAAAGACACGGCAGCTTCAAGATATCGAATCAAGAGAGAGGTAGCTGAAATGGCGGAAGTTAATAATGTTGACTTAAATGAATTGGTTGATATTCGCTCAATAAAAGTGGATAAAAATCTTCCATATGAGGAAAGACTTCTCGAATATTTGCGTCAAATAAAAAATCCTTATCATTGTAAGTGTGGAAAGTATTCGATAACATTCACATATCGCAAAAACGGACTTTCGCTTAATGATTGCATACGTCGCATGATATGGATTTAACGCAATAATCCAATACTCTCCACCTTAGCGATATATCACCAACAGGAGGAAAATCATGCTAACATTATATTATAACGAGACTGATGGAAATGAATATTGGACACATGAACAAATAGAGGCAAATCAAAGTTCGTACTCATTTATCGTTGTCGGAATGCTCCTTCCTGCAACTAACGGAAACGATATGGTTGCCCCTGTTCTCTATAAAGGGGATTCGGAAGAAGAAGCCAAAAAAATATGGCTAACTGAACCTATGATGAGTAACTTTATTGTTCACAACGGCAAAACCGTTTCAAGCGAATATAGGTATTGGCTGGACATCAAAGATGTTGATTATGAAGATGGTGTTCCAGGCATTCCCCCAAAAATTGAAGGTATAAATTACTTGGTGAAATTCTATTCGCCAGACCCTAACTTACCTAGACCAGTTCATACTCGCCAACTCAAAGAAGCCAATAATAAGATGTGGTACACAGTACGAATAACAGACCTAGACATACATGTGCCTAGCTTCGTTGGACAAATCATTTATTGTGGTGCTTCAAAACAAGAAGCTGTAGACGCATGGGGGACAAAGGATGGGTATCATATCTTTCAGTCTGAGCTACATGAAATTGAGGAGGCAGATGCCGAGTGATAATCGCTACACATGCAGGAACAGGAAAAACTACGCTTGCAAAAATGTATCCTGATAACTTTATTGATTTCGTGTCCATACCCTACAAATATTATCTGCCAGAACCATGTCCTCCTGATTCGTCTGTTTTGATGTTTTTGGAACTAGACCAAGTACCATATTTTCTATGCTACCCACATCGAAATGTTAAACCAGTGTATCAAAAAAGATATATCGAGCGCGGCAATTCTAATAACTTTCTCGACATATTCATTGGTAGATGGGATGCTTTTATGTATGCTCTTGAATCCAACAACTGCGCAGCTAAACATATTGTCCTTGACCCACAACAATATCTTAGCGACGTAGTCGAAATTCTGAAAACATCATAAAATACAGAAGCGGATTAATCCGCACCTTTGAAACGGAAGATATAAGTGAATAAATTATTTTTAACTGCCAATAATTTCGATACACTTACCAATAGTTCCTCTGATTTGTCAGTATCAATGCGAATGGCACTGAATGATGTATATGCACATGATAGCTTCTAATCATGACATCATTTGCCGTTAATCCAAATATTTTATATAATTCAAAGGCAAGAACATAATCCGAGGGGAGCAATACGAATGGGCTTATATGTAACAGGAAAACTTCTTCT
>Ga0209755_10001443_pt1 | contig 36957 bp, 29 predicted proteins | sample TergutCo191P1_FD_187301 | JGI IMG/M metagenome (GOLD analysis project Ga0209755, IMG submission 187301) | Cornitermes sp. P1 segment gut microbial communities from Petit-Saut dam, French Guiana - Co191P1 (SPAdes) (version 2) | ecosystem: Host-associated > Arthropoda: Insects > Digestive system... | reverse complement strand
CCAAGCAGAATTTCCTGCTGCATTCTTATTTCTTTATCCCCGCCGTAAAGAGCTGCGGTAATGTTGCGAATATCCTGAGCGTTTTCTTCGATATTTGTATCCAAAAGAAAAAGTGAAGAGCGACCGACTTTTACTTCCCAAATTTGAGCGATAGCCTGACGTCCCGCTAAATCTACAGAAATTTTTATAGGCTGCCCGTCCTTACCATATTTACGTTCTACCGGCATATTGTACCAGTCATTTTCCGGATAACTTTCCTGCTGGTATCCGTCCGCATTCAGCATTTGTTTAAAATATCCCTGCCGGTATAAAAGTCCGATACCGACCAAAGGTAAGCCCATGTCCGAAGAGGTCTTCATGTGATCCCCTGACAGAATCCCAAGACCGCCGGAATAGATAGGCAAGGATGCGTCCATTCCGTATTCCATCGAGAAATACGCAACTACATCCTTATGGCTGCCGCGGTACCAGGTCTCTCCCTTTTTATAACGCTGGAACCGCCCATAAACTTCTTTAAGAGCAGCCAGGTAGGAATCGTCTTTGGCGATTTGCGCAAGCCGTTCCTGACTCACCATGCCCAGTGTCCGAAGCGGACTTTGCTGGGATTGGAGCCATGCATCATAATCCAGCCTGATAAAAAGCTGAATCGCGTCATAATTCCAGGATAACCAGAGATTACGGGCAATCTCTTCCAATGGTTTCAAATCAGGAGGTAACTTCGGCTTTACCGTATATGTGGATATATTCATATAAAGAGTGTAAGTATTGAATTGAATAATGTCAACTCTGATAAAGCGGTAATTGCATTTATTCGGGAGTATTGTTCAATACCTCGTCAAATCAAAAACATACGCTGTTCCGCGGTGAATTTAAAAAATTATTTTTTCGTTGATTATGATTCAATTGTTTTTTAAAGATTTTTCTTGACAAAATATACTTCATTGATACAGTATTAATAATAAACTAATAGGAGAGTTTTATGGCCGCAAAATTCGTTGTTTATTATGACAAAGCAAAAAAATTCCGCTTCAGGCTTTTAGCCTCAAATGGTGAAATTATTGCTTCGGGCGAAGCTTATGAAAGTAAAGCATCGTGTCTTAACGGGATCAAATCAATTCAAAAAAATGCTCCCATCGCTCCAATTGTAGATGAAACTATCGCAAAGGAGCCAAAGAAAGCCGATGCAAAAAAAGGCACGAAGAAAGCGCCGGCAAAAAAGGAACCCGCAAAGAAAGCGCCGGCAAAAAAAGCCGCCCCAAAAAAAGAAGAAGTAAAAAAAGAACCCGAAAAGAAAGAAGAAACCCCGGATATTAGTTAAGCCGCAATGGGCAACAGGCAGTATCGGCTGAACAGTTGAACATGCCGGTTGCTCATAACAAAAATGTTTATTAAAACTGAAATTTTGGAAAACCTTCCGATGTTAGACGCAGTCTGTTACAGATTTCACAAAAAACGCGGAGCACAGGATAATAAAAGCGAATCTTAAGACTGGTTTTCTTTGTTAAGATACTCATCAGCGAGAGCGCAGGCATTATCAAATTCACTGTGAAGTAAATGTTCAGCAATGGCATTGATCAGCTCTTTGGTGTTTTGCGACCAGGATTTTTCTTTTAAATCGTTTAACGTATTTTTGGCGGGTTTCTTGTCAAATACAGAACAAGATTCCCTGATAATTGTAAGCTTTTCCCGTAAATATTTAATGGAATCTTCACTGTCTGAAATATTCAGGTTATCTTCGTTCCTTGAATTGATTTCCTTTATAACCGCGCGTAAAGCCTCAATGAATTCAGGTGATTCGGATACAATCACATTAATATTTTTATCCCTGCCGGCCTGTTCAAGCCTTAGTGCCGCGGCGGAAAGTTCAGGCTCTCCGATATTGGCAAGCGCGCTTTTCATGGCATGAACATTTATAACATACATGTGAATATTTTCTTCGTCCTGGAAACCGTTTAAAAGACAGGCTTCCATTACCGCGACAGATTTTTCAGCGTCGCGCGCAAATATTTCCGCAAGCCCGGAATCTACGCTTTGAACCGCGCCTGCCCCGGATTTTTTTTCCATTTCCAGTTTTTCCCGGTGCGCGGCTTCAACTACCGCCGCGGGCTGCCTGTCGCGGATCAGTCTGTTAAGCGAAACATTTAGCTGGCGTATGTCAATCGGTTTGGAAATAAAACCGTCAAAACCGTTCTTAAGGAATATATCCGCCTGTCCGTAAATAGCGTTAGCTGTCAATGCGACAATGGGGCGGGTATATCCCATCCCGCGCAGTATTTTCGCAGCTTCAATGCCGTCCATCTTCGGCATCATGTGATCCATGAATACAATATCGTATTCATTTCCATTTTTAATCTTTTCAATCGCTTCTATCCCGCTTGCCGCAAGATCGATATTAAGGCCGTATGGAGCCATGAGCCCCTTGGCGACATATAAATTGGTTTCCACATCATCTACAATCAGTATCCTGCCGTAGGGCATATATTCGTGCGTTATTCGCGCCCTTTTAATCCTTACAGTATTACCAATCCTGAACTGCTTCAGGTTTTCTGCCAGTTCTTTGCCAATTACGCCGCTTATGCCCAAGCCTGAATTTTTTTGAGGCAAACGCACCATAACGGTTGTGCCTTCTCCCGCGGCGCTTTTTACTTCTATTTTTCCATACATTAAATCAACAAGATTCCGCGTAATGGTCATGCCCAATCCGGTGCCTTCAGTGGCGCGGTTCGCCTCCATGTTAAAACGCGAATATTCATCAAACAGTTTATTAACCTGATCCTGCGTCATCCCCTGCCCGGTATCAATCACATAAAAAATTAAAGTAACAAGAACCGCGCCTCCTCCGCGGCCTACGCATTCCGCGCTGGCTTTCAGGGTAACACTGCCGCTATCTGTGTACTTAAACGCGTTGGAAAGCAGATTATTCAAAATTTGTTTAATGCGAAGCTCATCTCCGGTTAATTTGGACGGAATATTCTCATCAATGTCCAGTTTAAATTCAACAGGCTTGCTTTCGTGCCGTATATAATTCAGCTGAACAACATCATTAATCATGCTTGCAACTTCATAATTCACAGGCGTCAGTTCCAGTTTACCAGCTTCTATCTTTGAAAAATCAAGCAGATCGTTAATAATGCTAAGAAGCAAATTCCCGGAACTGTTAATTTTGATAAAAGCCTCACTAGTAGACGGAGGATGAGATGCGTTCTGCATTTGAATTTCAGTCATACCCAGAATTGCATTCAATGGCGTTCGTATTTCATGGCTTATTGTCGCAAGAAAACTGCTCTTTTGTTTGGTTCTCATATCAGATTTTTGAATAATTAATAAAATCTTATACAATAATAAAAATAACGAAACCAAAAAAATAATATCAAGCAGAATGAGCAATAACGCTGTATTGGATAAATTCTTATTGTACTCATTTGCGGGAATAACAATGCCAAGATGCCATCCGTTAATGATTTCCCGGAAAAAGAGAATAACATTTTGTCTTTTAAAATTTTTCGCTCTTTTGCCGGAGATATCAAGTCCCTGTTCCGGATTATTCACAAATCGTGCAAAATCCTTTTCTATGCTTTCAGATAAAGGCATGCCTGTCTGATATAGATAAGAATGCGCTATTATATTGAAATTCTGATCCAGTAATATGCCGTAACTGTTCGCGGTTATTTCTATATCAGTTGTATATCTTAGAATTTTACCAAGGTTAATATCCAGACAAATTATGCCTAATGATCTACCATCATCATCAAATAACTGGCGGGCATAAGAAATTATGGTCCCTCCAGCTATTGCGTCATAATAGGGCTCTGTAGATGCAATTACACCTCCGGCTTCAATTGCCGCCGTATACCACAAACGATTATAAATATTAAAATCATGATTGTCAGGCATCCAGTTAAGGCCGGATATATATACATCTCCCAATGTTAAAAAATAACCGTGTATACTGCTAAAGCCAGGTAAAAGCGAATTGTCGTTAAGATAATAATTTGTAATATTTTTTATAATAATAGATACGCCCGCTTCATCTTCACCCTGCATTATCGCGCTGCGGATAATTTCAGAATAATTTGAAAGAAATATTTCCGGTTCAATAAGATTAACAGAAATCTTCTCTTCCATGGAGGCGATTGCGTGTTCCGCTTCGCTATTAATATATTTTCGATCAATCCTGCATGTGAAAAAAAAGCTGGAAACGCTAATCAATATAAATGCGGCTATAACAGCGCATATATATACATAGACAGTACTAAAAATTTGTTTTTCTTTAGTGACAGAATCCATTATACTACCTCCGCAATCCAGCTAAAAAAAAACACTAAAAAAATATTAATAGCGTCTGTTCATAATTATCTGACACTAAGCAATATGTTCCTTGATACGCTCGAGTATAAAAGCTGCCGCAAATGGTTTTAAAATAATATCGACTGCGCCCAGTTTTTTACCCTGCTCTTCGATTGACGCGTTAATGGTTCCGGTTAAAAAAATAACCGGAATGTTTGCCCACAAACTACTGGTCTTTAACTGCCCCAATGCCTCAAACCCGTTTGTTACAGGCATCTCAATATCCAGTAAAATCAAATCCGGTGTAATTTTTGCCAACAGCGAAAACATCTTCGCTGCGGAAGGAATAGTCATTATATTGTAATGATCCTCAAGCGCTTCTTCGGCTGCTGCCAGATTCGTATCGCTGTCATCAACAACAAAAATTGTTTTCAAATTCACCTCTCACTAAAAGAAAACACCTCTTTTATAGTAGGTTATTTTGAGATAACTGTTTTGTCAAGAAATAAATTTATTTCAAATTTAATGAAAATCACCCCAGCGGCTTCCTGTTTCCACGCTTACACGCAATGGAATGCGAAGGGATGCTGCCTGTTCCATTTCCGCTTTAACAATTTTAATTGTTTTGGCGGCCTCTTTTTCGGGGCATTCAAGGATTAATTCATCGTGAACCTGAAGCAAAAGACGCGCTTTTCCGCGCTCGGAAATAAGCCGGTTGTTCAGCTTCAGCATGGCGGTTTTTACTATATCAGCGGCGGAACCCTGAATGGGAGTGTTTACAGCCATTCGTTCAGCGGCTGATTTTTCGGTTTTATTACGCGAATTAATTGCGGGAATATAACGGCGTCTTCCAAAAATTGTAGTAACAAAGCCTGACTTTTCTGTCTTTTTTATAGTGTTTTCAATAAACTGCCGCACGCCTGAATAAGTATTAAAATAGGCGCTGATAAAACTGGAAGCATCGCTTCTGCTGATGTTCAGTTCATTGGCAAGACGGAAAGCGCTCATCCCGTAAATTACGCCAAAATTGATGGTTTTTGCCATGCGTCTCTGTTCGCTTTTTACGTCTTTTTCATCAATACCGAAGATTAATGATGCGGTGCGGGCATGTACATCCACATTATCCATAAAAGCTGAAACAAGATTTTTGTCCTCGCAAAGATGCGCAAGTACAACAAGTTCAATCTGGCTGTAATCGGCGGAAATCAAAAGGCATCCAGGTTTCGCTATAAAGGCTTCGCGGATACGGCGTCCTTCCTCGGCGCGGACGGGAATATTCTGCAAATTCGGTTCCCTGCTTGACAGCCGCCCCGTAGCGGTTCCGGTCTGCACAAAACTGGTATGCAGCCTCCCTTCACTGTCTGCCATGTCAGCTAACGTATCTACATAAGTTGATTTTAGTTTTGCCAGTGTCCGATGGCGCAGAATCAGGGCTGGAACAGGGTCTTCGCGCGCAAGCTCTTCCAGCGCTGCGGCATCAGTAGAAAAACCTGTTTTTGTTCTTTTTCCGGGTTTCAGCTTACGCTCGGTAAACAGAACCTCCTGAAGCTGCTTTGTAGAAGCAAGATTGAATTCATGCCCTACTGTTTCCCATGTTTTCTCCTGAAGCTGATCAAGCTGCGCCGAAAGTTCTTTACCGTAATCAGTTAAAACATCCGGTTCTATTTTTATTCCTTCGCCTTCCATCTCCGCCAGAATTGGAAGCAACGGCATTTCAAGGTTTTCAAAAAGATCAAGCGATTCGTTTTTTTTCAGTATTGGTTCAAGATAATGTTTTAACCTGAGTGAGAAATCCGCGTCTTCACCCGAATAACGCGTCGCGGTCTCCAGTGAAACAGTATCAAAAGTGCAGCCTTTCGGCACTATATCAATGTATCTGATGGGTGAATAATCGAAAGTGTAAGAAACAAGCGAATCGAGCGAATAGTTGACGCGTTCCGGATCGGCTACCCAGGCGGCTGTCATTGTATCCCATATTTTACACTGCCAGCGGCCTGCGCCCCATCCGCGGCTTACCTTGTAATCAAATTTTGCGTTATGTGCAACGATTGTCATTTCACTGTCCGCGAGAAGCGGTTCAAGCATGGCACGTACTTTCCCAGGATCGCAAAAGACAGAAACTGCGCCATCGGGTGCGTCCGGCGTCGTGCCTTCATTAGACGCGACTCCATGGGGCGCGACAGGCACATAAAAAGCTTCTTTTGGTTTTAACGCGAGCGAAATGCCGATGGGGCGCGCGTTCCACGCGTCAAGGGAATCTGTTTCAAAATCCATGACTAAAAGTTTTTGTTTTACCGCCTTTTGTAAAACAGTTTTAAGTTCTTCAATATCAGAAATTGTTTTATATACGCCGTCGCCGAAAAGAGATTTATCGGGAAGAGAATTAAAAACTGCGGATACGCCGGCATCCGGCTGTTCTGGAGCATGATCTGATGCAGTTTGCACTGTACCGGAACTATCCGATCTTTCCGCCTTCTTTGCCGTTTCGCCCTTTACATTCGGATCAAGCTGTTTCGCGCTCTGGCGGATACCTTCTCGCATCAGCACATTCGCTCCGGCAGGCCGGTTAAGGTTCTCAACAGACAAATCGTCAATACCTGTTATGGGCAATGTTACATCGCTTCGCAGGCGGATAAGCGACTGAGAAAAGTAAGCGCTCTCTTTTCCTTCAGACATTTTTCTGCCTGTAGAACCTTCAATGGCCGCGATATTTTTGTATATTTCATCAAGAGTACCATAACGCGTCATCAGTTTAACTGCTATCTTTTCACCAATTCCTTTCACTCCGGTTATATTGTCAGCGCTGTCACCGGTAAGGGAAAGCAGATCCAGCACCCTGGACGGCTCTACGCCCCATTCGGCTTTTACTTCATCCGGCCCGATAAGTTCCCAGGATGGGCCAGAACCCGAGGCGATTCCATCATTGCTGCTTCTGTTAATTTTCGCAGGGCGCAGTTCAAATATGCCGCCGCCGACAAGCTGCAATAGATCCTTATCAGATGACAGAATGTAACACTGTCTGTTTTCCCTGCGGCACTTTTCCGCGAGAGTAGCGATAATGTCATCCGCTTCAAAGCCGTCGGCTTTCAGGCATTGAATTCCCAGAGCTGTTAAAAATTCTTCAACTAACGGAACCTGTTCATGCAGATCCTCTGGGGTCTTTTGCCTGTTTGCCTTATATTCACTGTACATCTCGTGCCTGAAAGTCGGCGTCCGTGAATCAAAAATAGCGGCAAGGCGCAGCGGTTTATAAAGTTTATCCATCCGTTTGCCCTTAATATCCGCTAGGGGAGCGCCGTCATCAAGCAAAGACACTATAGCGCGGGCAAACCCAAAAAGAGCGGAAACATTCATGCCTGAATTATTTTTTAAAGGGCGGGTTAAAAAAGCGAAGTAGGATCGGTATATAAGACCATAAGCGTCTATCAGATAAAGAGGAGGCAAATTTGAACTTTTCATGTGATTATGATAACATGTTCCTGACTATATGTATGCTGTATAGATGCGCCTTTATTTACTCAGAATTTGAATGATAAACCAATATCAAATAAACTGGACGTAGTATATCCCGCTTCAACCCAAAACCCAAACCAATCATTGACATACCAGCGGGCACCAAAATTTAACCCAGCCAGAAGATCATTCAGTAAATTTAAATCATTAAATTCAACAGTATTGTTTAATTTATTGTCATATATGTTAAAATTCCAGCCTGCTACAACTACCGCATAAGTATCTAAATTTTCTATACCCCAGTTAAAATGATAACCAAAACGTGCGCCAACTTTTATACTATGCAGGTAGAAATAATCAGTATGACCATGCATTGAATATCCCAATATACCGCCGAAGAAAAACGGCAGGTTTCTATCACCTAATGGCGTATTTTTATCCACAGATACACGAATGGTCGGTATATATCTATTATTTGTTATCCCATGTTCAGTTGCGAATGGTAAATAAAATCCTGCTCCAAAATTAATAAGCCAGTTATTTTCATTCATACTGGGCGGATACTTTGTAAGGTCATTCGGTTCCCACGCGGATACCGATACCAGAACAAAACAGGCAAAAAGAATCATTAATGCTAAAAACTTTTTCATACAATCTCCTAAATACAAGGCCAACAAATACATCATTCGTAAATTAAATTATTATCATTAGTAAAATTAAAATCTGCTTAATTGTCAATACAAAGTTGACTGCTTCCGGACGAAAGTTCTTATTGAACTACCCAGAAACTAATTAACTTACAAAATCTATGATAACTGTTCCAATATTGAATGGTTAGAACAGCCTCAGTTAAAAATTTGTGGTTATTTTAATAAAATAGCTGTATAATAAAGTTGTTAAAATTAATTATTAACGAATGAAAATTATTTAATTACCAAAGGAGCAAAGATGAAAAAATTGGTGTTGGTGTTGGTTCTTGCAGCAATAATCGCGGCAGGATCGGTTTTCGCGGATCATCCAAGAGGATTTGGGATTGGAGTACAAGCCAGCGGCAGTTTCGCGCAGGACAAGTTCAATGATGGGGCGGCTTTAATACCCGGAGCGGCTTTAACATTTAAGTTTGCGGGAATACCGATTTTCTGGGCGATAAATTCGGAGTTTTCTGAAAAGCATACCGGGTGGGGAATGTCAGGTGATTTTTACATATTTGATGTCCCGTTAATTGCGAGAATTAATCTGCATTGGTACTTCGGCGCTGGTTTTGGCGCGCATCTGTGGTTCCCGAAAGATAATGAAGATCCTATGCTGTTCGCTTTTTCCGGTCGAATTCCTATCGGTTTAAGCTGGTACCCGGTCAGACTTTTTGAGGTTAATTTACAAACAGCGCCGCAAGTTGGCGTTTTATTTGATAATGGCATTGGTTTTTTTTGGGAAGTTCCAATAAATTTAGGCGTGCGGTTCTGGTTATAAACTAAAGACAAACTCTATCTATAAAAAAACCGGCTGTTTTACTGCCGGTTTTTATTTATTCCTAATTCCCTAAAATTTCGTACAATCTATCCAAATCTTCCATTGAATAATAATCTATGTGTATTTTCCCTTTGTTAAGGTCCCCATCAATAACAACCTTGGTTCCCAATTTGCCAATAAACTTTTCAGCCATTGCTTCAACTTCAGGCGGGCACTTTTTAATATTTGTAGCTGTTTTATCTTTATCATCTGTTTTTTCGGTATTAATCAATGCGGCGCGTTTTTCTGCGGCTCTAACAGAAATATCTCCTTTTAAAATATCATTATAGAGTTTATCTCTCGCCTTTGAATTAGTAACAGAGAGCAGCGCCCTTGCGTGTCCTGAACTGACTTTGCCTTCTTCAATGCTTTTTTGAATTTCTACAGGCAGCCTGAGAAGCCGCAGCGCATTGGCGACAGTTGATCGGTTTTTCCCCATACGGGCAGCAAGCTCATCCTGGGAAATATTTGAATAATCCATAAGATTCTTGTAAGCGGCAGCTTCTTCTATCGGGTTTAAATCGGCGCGCTGAATATTTTCTATCAATGAAATTTCCAGACGCTTTTGATCGGTATATTCACGGATAATTACAGGGACGCTTCTTAATCCTGCCAGCCTTGCGGCGCGTGTTCTGCGCTCCCCGGCAATTATTATATATGTGCCGTCTCCAGCGTTCGCGGCGATAATTGGCTGGATAATGCCGTATGTTTTTATTGATTCTGCCAATTCATTTAATTCTGTTTCATTGAAATTTTTACGTGGCTGACCAGGATTGGCCACCAGTTTTTCTACATGCAGTTGAACCGTTGCTTGCTGCGATGCCGGCTGTGAGAATGATGATACCGGTATCTCATTATAAGTCGCCGTGTTTGTTTTCTTTTTTACAGGAGCAGCCGGAACTTCGTTCTGAACGGGAGTAAGCTGATCATCGTCATTGTTTTCAAGCAGAGCGTCTAGCCCTTTTCCAAGACCAATTTTACGCGCCATTTATTCCTCCTGTGTTACCGGTATGGATGTCATCCCGCGTTGAAGCAGTTCCTGAGCAAGAGCGTAATACGCCTTTGCGCCGGGACATTGCCGATCGTAAAGAGAAATCGGCATTCCATAGGAGGGCGCTTCCGAAAGACGTATATTCCGCGGAATGATAGTATTAAAGACTGTATCCTTGTAAACAGCGCTGACATGTTTTATTACATCATGCGCCAGCCTTGTTCTTGGATCATACATTGTAAAAAAAATACCGCCAACGCCAAGCGAAGGATTCAAGCCTTTTTGTATAAGTTTTGTGGTATGCAAAAGCTGTTTAAGTCCTTCCATGGCGAAGTACTCACACTGCATGGGGATTAACACCCAATCTGCTGCCGCAAGCCCGTTCATTGTCAGTTGTCCGAGACTGGGAGGGCAGTCAATCATGATATAGTCATAAATGTCCCTAACAGGAGCAAGTGCTTTTTTTAAAAAGTAATTCCGTTCTTTCTGATCGATTAACTCAACCGCCGCGCCGGAAAGATCAATACTGGCGGGTATAACATCAAGATTTGTAACAGCGGTCTTTCTTGTTGCCTGTTCAGCCGTAGTCGCGCCGGAAAGAAGCTCGTATATTCCCGGTCTGGGCTGTTTAATCCCGATACCGCTTGTCAGATTACCCTGAGCGTCAAAATCAACCAAAAGCACATTTTTTCCGGCTTCTGCCAAAAAAGCGCCCATATTGATCGCCGACGTGGTTTTTCCAACGCCGCCCTTTTGGTTAACGAAGACGCAAATAGCTCCCATATTTCCAGTTTAACAAATGAATTTAAGCACTGCAATAGCGGGATTTTAAGCATTACCAGAGTTGTGTCCTCATTTTATACAATATCTCTCATTCCAGGCCAAATATCCTCCGGATGAATAATCTCCATAAATGTAGTAATGTATATATAACATGGATTTTGTTACCATAGATTTTGAAACAGCAAAATACTCAAGGGAAAGCGCATGTTCTGTGGGATTGGTAAAGTTTCTGGACGGGAAAGCGGTTGACACATATTATTCGCTGATCCGGCCGCCTGTACTTTACATACGCCCGGATTTTACCGAGATTCACGGACTTACGGTAGATGATGTAAAAAACGCTCCGTTATTTGAAGAAATATGGGACTGCGCTATTTTACCTTTTATCGAAAATCTTCCGTTAGCTGCACATAATGCGCCTTTTGACATGGGCGTGCTTGAAGCTGTTCTTGACTGGTATGAACTGGCAATCCCGGCGCTGCCGTATTTTTGCACCTGCCGCCTTTCGCGTAAATCTTTTCCAAAATTAAAATCCCATTCTCTTACATCACTGGCGAATAATTTTGGCATTATCTACAATGCCCACAATGCTCTTGATGACGCAATGACTTGCGGCAAACTTGTCCTTTTATCCGCTGAAAAATTCGGCAGTGAGAATATTTCCGATTTACTGTCAGCCGCCAATGTAGAAATGAATATGCTCCGTTAACTAATACATGGTATGTTGATTTTCAGGTTTTCCTGTGCTAAAATGTAATAACTGATTTTAATAAAAATCCAGTCCAGGAAGGGAAGTAAATTGAGCGAAACAAAAACAGAAACTGTTAATGAAGATATTCCAATTAGTACTGTAGACTCTCCGGCGGTAGTACTGGAGCTTATTCATCAGCTTAAAGTAAAAGATGTTATGTACACGGCTGTTCTTACCGGAGACAAAAAAATGACAATGAGGCATGTTCAGGCACTATTGCGGGAAAACAGAATAGCGGGCATTCCCATCGTGGAAGACCGAAAATTGGTAGGCATGGTTTCTACAGAAGACATTATAAACGCTCTTGATAAAGGTTATATTGACGCTCCGGTGGAAGATAAAATGACCAAGAATATTATCCACTTACAGGATGATATGCCGCTTTCCTTCGCCATTTCATATTTTAACAAATACAGATTCGGACGCTTTCCGGTGCTGAATAAAAGTAATGAGCTTGTCGGTATTCTTACATCTACCGATGTGATAAGAAATTTATTAATTGAAATGAACCGTGAAGTGCTCAAACTGGAAAAACTTCATAAAAAAAATGACACAAGCGCTCATTCATTATATTCGGAGATGGAATTTTCCGTAGAGCATTATAACATGGAACTGGCAGGAAGGGCGTCAACAGAAATAAAAAAAGCTCTTAAGCTGCGCAATTTTGATTCTAAATTGATCCGGCGCATATCAATCGCATGTTATGAACTGGAGATTAATCAGGTTGTACATTCCAACGGCGGCGTTATGCAATGTTCGATCATGCCCGACAAAGTGATAATTACTGCTTCTGATAACGGGCCCGGCATTGAAGATGTAAGTCAGGCGCTTAAAGAAGGTTACTCAACAGCGAATGAATATGTCCGATCCCTTGGTTTTGGCGCAGGAATGGGTCTTGCCAATACAAAACGGGTTTCGGATGAATTTACAATAAATTCCACAGTCGGAAAGGGTACTACAGTCCGCGCTGTAGTATATGTCAACTCATCAAAAGATGAAACATAAAAAGGGATCTCATGAAAATATCGGAAGTAACCGCCGCCCTGAATGCGGAAATATGTCAGGATCAATTTGAAGATGCTGAATTATCAGGCGCTTATACATCAGATCTTCTTTCAGATGTTATCGCTCACGCTAAAGACGGCGGCGCTCTTATTACTATTCAGGCTCATAAAAACACGATCGCTGTAGCGGCACTTGTGAACATCTCCGTCATCATTATCTGCAACTCGCGTCCTCTAACTGATGATATACTGGAAGCCGCAAGAGATGAAGGCATAGCCATAATTCGCACAAAAGAAAATCAGTTTACCGTATCAGGCAAATTATGGGAAATGTTAAAGTAGGGTAAATATGCTGGCGGATTTGCATAATCACTCCTGCCTCTCTCCCTGCGGCTCTCTTGAACTTTCGCCGCGGGTTTTACTGGAACTGGGAGCCGCCAAGGGACTGAAGGTAATGGCGCTCACCGATCACAATTCAAGCCTGAACTGCCCGGCCTTCGCGAAACTTAGCCATCAATACGGAATAATCCCAATCTTCGGGATGGAAGCCACTACCAGCGAAGAGATTCATGTTCTATGCCTTTTTACCAGTCTGGAAGCGAGTATGGCTTTCAGCGATTACACATATTCAATGCTGACCCCTTTCCTCAATAATCCGGATAAAACAGGCGATCAAGTTTATGTAGATGAAGACGATAATATACTAGGCGAGGTTGAGTATTACCTTGTTAATCCGCTCGATCTTTCCATTGATCATATAGGTAAAAAGGTGGCAGAATATAACGGCATCGTAATCCCGGCTCATGTAGACCGTCCCGCTTTTTCCATGACCAGTCAGCTTGGCGTAGTGGTAGACGGTCCATGGGCGGCTCTTGAATGCGTGCGCATTCCCTCTTCCAACAGAGATGACTGGCTGGACACGCGTAATTATCCTTTAATTACATCATCGGACGCGCATTATCCTGAGCATGTTGCAAGGCGTCCGTTTAATCTTGATGTCAGCGAGCTGGAACTTTTTCCTGGCGGAAAGGGAACCGAAGCAGTATTGGAAATTTTTAAAAAAGCATTGGGAAAAAGACTGCGCATAACATTGACAAATAGAATAAATGCATAATAATTTATAAAAGAATGTTTTTTTTTACTCTTATGGAATTATAATACATGAATAAACGCGGTATTTTCATAATTTTCCTCATGTTTACAGTATTATCTTTTATTAACGCGCAGACTGCCGATGTAATCGAAAAAATTTTACAGACAGAAGCAGTCACAAACGAACAGGCTGCCTGGTTTGTGTTAATAGCCGCAAATGACAGCGGTAATTATGATGATTACAATTATAATCAGGCATTCCGTTTTGCTGTTGATAATCAATGGCTGTCAAGAAACGCAAGAGCTTCAGATAAAATAAATTTACGTGATGTTTCATTCTTGTTAATGCAGGCCTTCGATATAAGTGGCGGCCCAATGTATACTCTTTTTAAAACACCGCACTATGCATACAGGGAAATGCTTCAAAATGACATTATTTACGGCAGAGCCGCTCCTGGAATGGATGTAACGGGAGATACGCTTCTGTACATGGTAAACCGGATATTATTCAACATGGACGATAACCCCTGGGACTTGCCGCCGCTTCCGCCTGAACCTGAAGTAATAATTGTTGAAGAGCCCGAACCGGAGCCAGAACCTGTGGCATTAATCCCGGAAATAGTTGAAGAACCCGAACCTGAAGTAATTTATAACGGAGTAACCCTTACCGAAAGATTAAAGTGGCTGGAATCAAACGCGCAAGACGGCGGAATATACGTTTTTGAAGTGTTTGCAAATGAAAACATAGCTCCGCATTTCCTGTATTATGGGAGCAAAAAAGTAAGCATAACGCTTAAGGGCGATACTGACAGGCGCATAGTCGGTCTGACTATAAACGGTTCAATGTTTAGTATTGGTTCAGGCGTAACGTTAATACTGGACAATAACCTTACAATTACAGGCAGAGATGATAATTCCGAATCTCTGATAATAATTTCTGGCGGAAATTTAATAATTAATAACGGTGCCAGAATAATGGGTAATACGGCTACTTACGGCGGCGGCGTACATTTTATGAACGGCGCTTTTACCATGAACGGCGGAACCATTTCAGGAAATACCGCTCTTAACGGCAGCGGCGTATATGTCGGGTACGGAAGAACCTTTACCATGAACGGCGGATTAATATCCGGCAATACCGCCATTTACGGCGGCGGCGTATATGTTTCGTCTAACGGTACATTCAATAAAACAGGCGGCATAATTTCCGGTAACAACGCCAGCAATTACGGCGGCGGCGTATATGTGGCATCGGACGGAAAATTTAATAAATCGGGCGGTATAATTTCCGGCAATATCGCACTTTATTCGGGCGGCGGAGTAGGCGTCAGTAACGGAACATTTACCATGAGCGGAGGAGAAATTTCAGCTAACACCGCAGGCAGCTCAGGCGGCGGCGTGTTTGTATTTTATTACGGCGTATTCATAAAAACCGGAGGCATTATTTACGGCGACAACAACAACAGAAACAGCAACGCGGTAAAAGATATTGCGACTAACACATTCCAGAGCAATCTGGGTCATGCGGTGTACGCTTCTGTCTACTCTGAATCCGCAAGAGACACAATCGTTAAACGCATGGAAGACAATGCCGAAGAGAATGATAATCTGTCATTGACCTATAACAATAACATACCTGTCTGGAGCGGAGACTGGGAATAGAAACGCATGCATGAATTTCAACTAACGTCTGCTGTAAAGCGTTAATAATTCAGAAAAACGCCGGGCAATATCCGCGCCGGGAATTTCCGTTAGACGCCATGACCAGTTCTCGCTGTTGCAGGTTGACGGCGTGTTTATCCTCGCTTCAGCGCCAAGACCCAATAGATCCTGCATCGGAATAATCGCATATTGAGCATGGGAAGATACGACAGAACGTATCATTGCCCAGGCGACATCGGCAGGAGATGCATCTTCGGCGCAATTGAAATAAGACGCAATCATGGGTTTATCATCTTCTTTAAGACTGCTGTACCAGGCGGCCGCAGTATCATTGTCATGCGTGCCGGTATAGGCTGCCCAGGAATAACTGTAATTGTGGGGAAGGAAAAGGTGGCGGGCGTCAAAAATACCGTCCTTTATATTTTCAAAACCAAACTGGCAAACCTTCATTCCGGGAAATCCTAAATCGTCACGCAGTTTTTTTACACTCTCTGTTAAAAATCCCAGGTCTTCCGCGAGAACAGGCAATTTTCCAAGCTTTTTCTCCAATGCGATAAATAAATCCGCTCCGGGCCCCTTTTCCCATGTTCCGTGTTCCGCTGTTTTATCAGTTGCCGGAACCGCCCAATATTCATCAAAGCCCCGGAAGTGATCGATGCGGAACAAATCCACCTGGGAAAGCAGACGTTTAATCCTGTTTGTCCACCATGCGTAACCTTCTGCTTTATTTTTTTTCCAGTTATAAACAGGATTACCCCAAAGCTGACCGGTTGAACTGAAATAATCAGGTGGTACGCCGGAGACAGAAATATAATTTCCTGATATATCGGTTTTAAAAAGATCAAGGCGGTTCCATGCATCGGCGCTGTCCGGAGCGGCGAAGATTGGCAAATCACCGATTATGCGTATTCCCTTTTTATTAACATAAGACTTTAATTCCTGCCACTGACACTCAAAAATATACTGAAGAATTTTCCAGTCAAGAATCTCATCCGCTTTTTTCGCTCTGATTTTACTTAATGCTTCTTTATCACGTTTTGCGATAGACTTGTCCCATACTGTATGCCAGCGGGCATCATTGTAACTTTCACACATAACCTGAAAAACTGCGTAATCTTCCAGCCAGTCAGCTTCTCTCTTGCAAAAAGAACTAAAGTCAGAACTACCCATTTCGGGTGAAGTTCTTTTGCTGGCGGAGATTCCAGTTTTTGAAAACCGCTCAGCTAAACGGCGGGCGGCTTTTTTTATTAACTGAAGTTTCTGCGTTCCTACAATACCGTAATCAATTCTGTTCATTCCCGACATCGTGTCCCTCAATCCTGCCAATTCCGTTTCGGAGAGAAGACCGTCCGCTGCCAGCAGATCAGGCGAAATAAGAAGCTCATTCCCCGCAAACGATGATCTCGCCGCGTATGGAGAGTTACCGTAACCTGTCGGCCCCAGAGGAAGTATCTGCCAAAGGCTGACGCCAGCGTAAGCCAGAAAATCCGCAAAAAACCGGGAAGCGCTTCCAATATCGCCAATTCCGTACGGGCCGGGTAATGATGTTATGTGAAAAAGAATACCAGCATTACGCGGACGGGTTTCATACATCGGATTCACCTGATTGGTTTCTACTGTATTTTGCATAATGTATATTGTATACTACAAATATTGGTATGCGCAATAAATTAACAGATGAGCTTGCGGTCTGCGGAATAAACGCGGTATTTGCTGTCGGCGAGCATCATCCGCAAACAATCAACCGTCTCTTTTTACGCGAGGACAGACTGGAGTATTTTAGCGGTATATGCAGACAGCTTGCGGAACGAAAACATCCCTATAAAATCTGCGAAGATGATGAACTGGAACGTATCTGCAAAAGCGTTCATCATCAGGGAGTGGTCGCAATGATTGAAGAGCCTGTAATAGAACCTCTTAATATTGAAGACCTTGATTTATGGGCGGGCGAAAAAAAGACCGGAATTGTTCTTCATTCTGTCGGTAATGATCATAACCTGGGGGCAATCGCAAGAGCGGCGGCTTTTTTTGATGTAAAATACATTGTTTTAAATGAAAAAGACTCATCATTTGAAAACGATTTACGCCTGACGACCAGCGCCTACCGTGTAGCGGAAGGCGCCATGGAACATTTAACAATACGGAAGATTACAAATACAGCCGCGTTTTTAAAGGAAGCGTCAAATAAAATATTAACAATAGGAACAGACACAAGGGCAAGAAGCAGAATTAGCGATTTAAAAATAATTATGAAAGAATATAAAAAGAAAAATAAAGACCGCCCTGGTATTGCCCTTGTTCTTGGTAATGAAGAGACAGGCCTGCCTCAAAATGTAAAATCTCAATGCTCAAACATACTGCGTATCCCCGGAACAGGCAACATTGACAGCCTGAATGTTTCACAGGCTGCCGCGTTGTTTCTTTACGCAATATTCGAACTTTAAATCAGATGATAAAGCCTATCCGTTGAATCTGTTAACCATAAGAGGCGGCTGTTGAGTTGCGTCCAATGTATCGCGCCACATACTGCTTTCAGGGTTAACCTTGTTGCGGTATTTTATTACTGACTGGATGGGTAAATGCACAAACTCATTGTTCACAAGTCCGATAATCAATTTGGTTTTTCCCGCCATTGCCGCGTGAACAGCTGCGTTTCCCAAACGTTCACAGTAAACAGAATCATCGGGATCTGCCACAGCGGAACGTATCGCGTAACTTGGATCGATATACTTCAAGGTTATTTCCATATCCCTGTCTTCAAAGTGTTTTATAATTCTGCTGCGAATATAAGTTCCGACATCTGCCATTTTTATATTACCGCCCGCGTCTGTCTTTTTCTCTTTTAGTATCTGATCCTGCATCGCTCCTTCTGCAACAACAATTACTGAATGGTGGCGTTTTCTAAGCCGTTCTTCCAGATGATGTAAAAAGCCATTGTAACCTTCCAGATTGAATGGCACTTCGGGAATTAATACAAAATTTACCTCATGGCTTGCAAGCGCGGTATGCGCCGCGATAAAGCCCGATTCCCTGCCCATTACCTTAACAAGCCCGACACCGTTATACGCCGATGTCGCTTCCATATGAGCCGCGGTAACTACCTCTACCGCTTTGGATACAGCTGTATTAAAACCAAAAGAACGGTCCAATAAAGCAAAATCATTATCAACTGTTTTAGGAATCCCTATCATGGAAATTTTAAGTTTTCTTTGAATAATTTCATCTGCAATTTCCATGGTGCCGCGCTGTGTGCCGTCTCCGCCGATGGTAAATAGCATATTAAGATTTAGCCTTTCCATTGTATCAACAATCTGGCTAACCTCTCTGCCTCCGCCTCTGGCGCTTCCTAAAAAAGTACCGCCTGTTTTGTGTATATCATCAACTGTTGACGGATCAAGCCGTATTACATCATATTGATATTCAGGTAAAAAACCCAGATAACCGTAACGAATACCGGAAATTCTTCTGACTCCATAACGATACCACAGGCATCGCACTATTGCCCTGATTACATCATTAATTCCAGGGCATAAACCGCCGCAGCTTACAATACCCGCATGCACATGCGCTGGAGTAAAATATATCAACTCCCTTGGCCCTGCGCACTCCAACATATCAGTTTTTTTAAGCGGCTGTTGCTGTCCTGGTGAGACAGCGGTAGAAAGACGAATAAAATGATCATCGGTAACATAATTGGGAATTTTATCCCCGCGTTCATTTGATAATTTAATCGGCGTTTGAACAGATCTCTTACCAAGTTCCTCTATGGTAAAATCTAATTTTTCATCCATGACGGCTTCTCCTTGTAGAATTAATTATAATACAATTTTTTATTATTATCAAGTTTACTGTTTACCATGGAATAAAGTTTGATTAATAAGGTTGTTCCAAAGCTCGGCTAATTTTGGAACAACCTCAATTGTTTCACGTGAAACAATTTTTCCTCTCTGCTTTTTTCTGCGCTTGCCGCTTCTTTGCCTGTAACCGTTTTTCTTTTGCGGCTTTACCTGGCTTTACAGGTCTGCGATGTTTAGGAAGTCTCGCAGCGGCGGCGATTAAAGTTTCCATCCTGTAATATGCTCTTTCCAGATTAATTCTTTGAGAACGTTCTTCGTCAGAAGTGATTATAATTTCACCATCATTTGAAATACGATTCGCCAGAAGTATTTTTACACGCTCCAATTCTGGTTCGGAAAGACCGGTTAAATCATTCAGGCGAATCCTTAATGTTACTTTTGTATTTACTTTATTCACATTTTGCCCGCCTGGTCCGCCTGAACGGGAAAACGCAGCTTCTGCAAAAACGAAGATGGATTGTCGCAGAATATTGATATTCATAAATATGACACTAATATAACATAACTTCTGTCAATTAATCAATTTTTATAGTATACTTGAAACAATATTGCATTTACAGGAGTATCCTGCCATGGAAAAAATAAGACTGCAACTTAAATATCTGGAAAAGTATCTTTCTCCGGAAACAGTAGAATGGGTAAGAAATCGGAATATCCGGATGGAATTTCATATTGACCGTAATGTCCGAAAAGAATTTAACCTGAATGACAGTCTTTTTTCCCTGACAGGAAATGTATTCCTTGCTGATGTAAAACAAACACGGGAGCTTACCGCGAGATTCAATTCTAAGCAGGATCCGGCTCAACCTCAGCGTTTTTTAAAAGCCGGTGAACTTTACGCAATGGGACTAATCGATGAAATTCTCCACTATGTTGTTGCGCTTTACCGGCGGCAGGTTCAGGGTGATGTTTTTGAAACGGCGTTGAACAGGCTCCAAAGTAATCTTGGCAAAGAAAAAACAAGCGATCTTCTATCCGCTTTTTCCGGGCAGTTCCCTCCCCGTTCCGTGTACAAGGGAAAAGAAACAATAGATGAATACCTGAATAAAACTGAAGAAGGCGAAAGCTGCCGCGCTCTCTCTATCGAAGAAACAATGCTTCTTTCGCTGGCAAATTTAAACCCCGCATTCAAACAATTTAAATTTTTATTTGATGACAGAGATTTGACCAATTACACTGTCTATCCGGAAGCTATTGAAGAATTAAAAACTCATTTAAAAGAAATGCCAGCCTTTGGTCCTGATGGCATGAATCTTTGGGACTTTCTGCGCGCGCCTGCCTTGGCTCACCCGGATTCACTTCTCGCTCAACTTGAATATATGCGAAAAAACTGGGGGCTTATCATTTCAAAATTTATGTCGCGGCTGCTCATGGGGCTGGATATTATCAAGGAAGAAAGCAAGCCTGTTTTCTTCGGGCCCGGCCCCAGTGAAGTAATGTCATTCGCTGGTCTTGATGAATATGAGCGATTCAGTCCTGATCAGGATTGGATGCCCAGAACAGTATTAATGGCCAAAAGCACTCTTGTCTGGCTTTATCAGCTTTCACAGAAATATAAAAGAGAAATAACCCGGCTTGATCAAATTCCGGATGAAGAATTAAATGAACTGGCCAGGCGTGGTTTCACCGGGCTTTGGCTGATTGGAGTTTGGGAACGAAGCCAGGCAAGTAAAACAATAAAACAATGGACAGGTAATCCCGAAGCTGCGGCTTCGGCTTACAGTTTACATGATTACGATATTGCGGATGAACTTGGCGGATGGGGCGCGTTAACCAATCTGAGAGAACGTTGTATGCGCAGAGGAATCCGGCTTGGTTCTGATATGGTTCCCAATCATACAGGCATCGACAGCCGCTGGATAACCGAGCATCCTGAACGCTTTTTACAGCTTCCGTATCCTCCATTCCCTACTTATAATTACAGTTGCGATAATTTATCAGGCCGCAATGACATAACTGTTCAGATTGAAGATCATTATTTTTCCCGAAGCGATGCGGCTGTCGTGTTTAAGAGAACAGACAATCGTTCAGGCGAAGCGCGTTATATATATCATGGCAATGACGGAACATCAATGCCATGGAATGATACCGCGCAGATTGACTTTCTGAATCCTGAAGCGCGTGAAGCTGTCATCCGCACAATTATCGGAGTATGTCAGCAATTCTCGATTGTACGTTTTGACGCCGCAATGACATTGGCAAAACGGCATATACAGCGTCTTTGGTATCCAGCGCCGGGAAGCGGCGGCGCAATCGCAAGCCGCGCGGAACATGCAATTTCTACCGAAGAATTTAACCAGCGCATTCCAAATGAATTCTGGCGTGAAGTGGTAGATCGCTGCGCGGTAGAAGCGCCAAACACCCTTCTACTGGCGGAAGCTTTCTGGATGATGGAAGGATACTTTGTCCGCACCCTTGGAATGCACCGCGTTTATAACTCCGCTTTTATGAACATGCTGAAGAATGAGGAAAATTCAAAGTACCGCGCAACCATAAAAAACACTATGGAGTTTGACCCGGAAATTTTAAAACGCTTTGTCAACTTTATGAATAATCCTGATGAGGATACCGCAGTCGCGCAATTTGGTAAAGGCGATAAATATTTCGGCATTTGCACATTACTGGTAACTATGCCCGGTCTTCCCATGTTCGGTCATGGTCAAATTGAAGGTTATGAAGAAAAATACGGAATGGAGTACCGGCGTTCATACCACAATGAATTTCCTGACGGTTATCTTGTTGATCGCCATGAACGTGAAATCTTCCCGCTGATGAAAAGGCGCGCGCTTTTTTCCGGAAGCGTTATGTTCAGAATTTTTGATTTGTATTGCAATGACTCTGTAAACGAAAATGTGTTCGCGTATTCCAACCGGATATTCATTAATGGCCGCGATGAAAGAGCAATGATTTTTTATAATAACTCCTATTATGAAACATCAGGCTGGATAAAAATGAGCGATCCAGCCATCCCTCAGCAGGACGGCAGTTCACGAAGAGACAGTCTGAGCGAAGCTCTCGCTATCCACGGAGATGATCGCTTCTTTACATTATTACGTGAACAAAAATCCGGTTTATGGTATATCCGTTCTTCCAAGGCAATTTGTGAAAACGGATTTTTTGTCGGCCTTAAAGGTTACGAGACTCAGGTTTTCCTGGACATTTATGAAATTGAGGATAACGAAAAAGGACGATGGGCAAGATTGAATCATGAGCTTGGAGGCAGAGGCGTTTGCGATCCTTTGGTAGAAATAAAAAATATTTTCCTTGGCGAACTTTATTACAGGTTTACGGAATTTTTTAGACCGGAAATAATCGATAAACTGCTGGACTTTGAAGATGTTAATTGCTTCACAAATTATTTAAAAAAACCTGCCGAGACTTTTATTGAAACAGCTTCACGTTTTATCACTGGCGCGGACGGTGCTTATGATGCATGGACGCCTGTTTCATATAAAACAGACAAGGAAAAAACCAGTAAAAAATTTACAAAAGTAAACAATGAAATTATTTGCGATGAATTTGAAACGCTTGTTCGCAGATTGAAGAAATCAAATGAAACATTAATAGATAACGATAAATCAAGCTTCAAAAAATGTATTACACATGATATTACAAAGAAGCGTTTATATTACGCGGCATCGCTTGGTTTCGGTTTGCTTTCCCTTCTTCGCCCGATTATCGGCAAGGAAGCGGACGGACGCCACGCGGTTAATCTTGCGTTTGATCATTGGGACTTTGGCCGCAAATTAAAAGAAATTTTTTGCAGCTTTGGCGCCAACGAACAGGAAGCCTCACGCATAACGGACATAGCCCGTGTTGTACTGAACCTCTCTTGCCAAAATAACTATAAATGGAAAGGAGACGCCGCCGAATTTGCATCTCGTATTATTGAAGAGAATTATCTAAACGAAGATTTCAGACGCATTTTAGGAATTAATATTTTTGATGATATTGCATGGTTTAACAAGGAATGTTTCGATGATGCGCTTCTCTACACGTCTCTTTTCTTCATTGCAGAAAGCGACAGTATTGTAAACGTGCCAATAGATGAAAGAATTTGCCGAATCGCGGAAATTTATGATGTGCTGCTCAACGCAGGCGAAAAGTCAGGTTTCCGGCTGGATAAATTAATCGATATCCTAACAATGAAACCGGTAAAGACAGAAAAAAAACGGAAGTAAAAAAACAATTAGCGTCTGGCGAAAACACCGGAAATTCTGTGTTTGACTTAAATTTTCAAGGGATGTTTTTTTTCCTTAGTCTGAAGCTGTCCAGGCAAGGCGCACATTACTGCCGTCCGCGTCTTTTGAGAAAAGCTCCAGTTTTTTATCTGTCAATCTCCATTCATAAACATTATTTAGTAGCATAAAAAAATCATACTCATTCAGTTTTTCATTTGGAAAGATAGACGCCATCAATGTTGATCTCATCGGCATAATACTGATGGCTTGCCTGTCGCCCAGTGAATATGGCGCTGAATACCGGTTTGGCTCTCCTTTTCCGCTGACCATGCCCGCGTCAAAATTCAATGTAAAAATGTCTCCTATTCCTTCCTTTGTCAGCGTATCGCGATCAAAATTAATATTATTGTTAATAAAATGAATATCGATCAGTTTCCATTCTTTTCCAGTAATATTTGAAAATACGCCGGCGGAATCATCAGAAATTTCATTATTTGTGACTGCGGCATCATCAGCGCGCACATTTGTTGATGTTTCCTGGACGCTGTCTGCGCTTACCGGGGAGATTGCGGAGCTTTTACAGCCAATCATCAATGTAGTTAACGCAAATAAAAAATATACCGCTCTCATAAATTATTCCTCCATTTCCGCGGTTCCGGATTCACTGTCATCCCGAAAGGGAAGATCATCCTGTGTTTCATTCCCGGCCACAGCATTATCCGCAATAGCGGCCTCTTCTTCTTTTACAATCCGATCCAGCCCTGTAACAAAATCAGGCTTGTCAATACTTAGCAGGCGCACACCCTGAGCGGAGCGTCCCATTACACGTATCTCTTTTACCTTCAGTTTGAGCGATTTGCCCTGGCTTGTTATACACATTATATCTTCATTATCAAGCACGTTGACGCAGCCGACAATATCGCCTGTTTTTTCCGTTACAGTGTATATTTTCTGACCTCCGGTGCCTCTCCCGTGCGAAGAAAACTCGCTAAAATCTACGCGCTTTCCGTAACCGTATTCTGTAATAATGAGCATTTTTTCAATTTTTTCGGCCGGTATGGACACAAGCGGTTGTTTTTCTTCGCTTTCAGCCGTCGCTCCGGTATCAACACGCAGCATACCTGCCAGTTCATCACTTTTTGACAGCTTCATCCCGGCAATTCCGCGCGAAGAGCGTCCCATTGCCCGGATATTATCTTCATGTGTGCGTAACGCCTGTCCTCTGCGCGATATAAGCAACACCTCGTCGCTGCCTTTCGTTAAAAGGGCGCTTACCAGTTTATCGCCTTCATCAAGATTTATAGCGACAATACCCCTCGTTTTTGCATTCGCGAACTCGCTTGTTTTTACTTTTTTTACAACTGCGCGGGCGGTTCCCATGAAAAGATACTCGCTGTCGCTGAAGTCTTTAAGCGACACAATCGCAGAGATGTCTTCGTTAGGTGTAACAGTGAGCAGGCTCTTTATGTGCGATCCTTTGCTTGTACGGCTGCCTTCCGGCAACTCGTGAACTTTCATCCAGTACGCCTTGCCCGCGCTTGTTATGAACATTATATACTCATGCGTAGAAGCGACAAAAATCTGATCGACAAAATCATCTTCTGCGAGTTTCGCGCTCTGCATGCCTTTTCCTCCGCGGCCCTGATTCCTGTACGCTGAAACCGGGACGCGTTTTACATAACCAAGATTAGAAATGAGGATCATCATCTCTTCTTTTTTAATAAGGTCCTCGATATTAATATTCTCCACTTCGCCGGCAACAATTTCCGTACGCCTCTTGTCGCCGAATTTTTCGGCGATTTCACGCGTCTCATCCTTTATTACACCGCGCAGTTTCTTCTCATCCGCCAATAGTGATTTAAAATATGCGATGCGTGATTTTAATTCGGTTAACTCCTGTTCAAGTTTTTCAACCTCAAGGCTTGTAAGGCGGCCCAGGCGCATATCGACAATTGCTTCTGATTGGGTTTCTGAGAGCAGGAAACGTTCCTGTAATTTAAGCCGCGCGGTCGCAATATCCCGGCTTGCCTTAATTACAGCGATAACCTCGTCAATATTCGCAAGCGCGATTAAAAGCCCTTCAAGAATATGAGCGCGATCTTCCGCCTTGCGCAAATCGTAGCGGGTACGGCGGGTTACCACTTCGACGCGGTGTTCAACAAAGTAGTGAACAAGTTCCTTTAATGTGAGGCATTGCGGTTTACCGCCGACAAGCGCAAGATTGATAATGCTGAATGATGTTTGAAGCTGCGTATTCTGAAAAAGCTGATTTAAAACAACCTTAACAATCGCGCCTTTTTTCAGTTCAATAACTATGCGGATATTTTCTTCGCGATCGGATTCATCATTCGCGTTTACAATACCGTCTATTACTTTATCACGCATCAACTGGCCGATTTTTTCCAGCAGCGGCGCTTTATTTACGCTATAGGGAATTTCAGTAAAGATAATTTTTTCTTTTCCCTGCTTGGTTGTTTCAATATTGAATTTCCCGCGGACAAGGAGTTTGCCCCTGCCCGTTCTGTATGCATCTTTAATGCCGCGCCTTCCAAAAATGACTCCGCCTGTGGGGAAGTCTGGGCCCTGTACAAAACGCATCAGGTCATCGTTTGTGGCATCAGGATTATCGATTAAAGCGCAGACTGCGCTGCAGATTTCACCGATGTTGTGAGGCGCCATATTTGTCGCCATGCCTACAGCAATTCCGCTTGAGCCGTTTATCAGGAGATTGGGAATTGCAGAAGGTAAAATCGATGGTTCAACTTCAGATTCATCAAAATTAGGAATAAAATCCACTGTCTCCTTGTGGAGATCCGAAAGCATTTCATCGCCGATTTTAGACAGTTTCGCTTCAGTGTAACGCATGGCCGCGGGACCGTCGCCGTCAATATTGCCAAAATTTCCCTGTTTGTGTATCACAGGGTATCGAAGAGAAAAATCCTGAGCCATGCGTACAAGGGCGTCATAAAGCGACATATCACCGTGCGGGTGATATTTACCCATGGTATCGCCGACAATACGGGCGCATTTTTTAGTCGCCGCTGTGGGACGAAGCCCAAGCTCATCCATTGAGTAAAGCAGCCGCCTGTGTACAGGTTTAAGTCCGTCACGCACATCCGGCAATGCCCGGCTCACAATAACAGACATTGCGTAATTGAGATAATCTGTTTTTACTTCATCTTCTATAGCTATGGGAATTACTCTGCCCAAAGGCTCCTTTTGAGATAATTCACCGATTGTATCAGTATTTGCCACTTTATGTCCTTAACTAATTATTTTTATTTAATAGCCCAGTGTACCATTTTTTAATGATTTTTGTCAGGACAGATAAGACTCTTCTTTTATAATTTATAACCCATCGTGAAACCCCAGGTTTGCTCTTGTAAAACCGAAAAACCCAGCTTTTTATAAAATTCTATCGCGTCAGTATTTGATGAACCTACTCCAAGATGAATACCAGGTATTCCCCGTTTTTTTAACTCAACAAAGAGCGTATTCATTAATTTACTTCCCATTCCTTTTCCCTGAAGACAGGGGAGCAGATCAATGTGAAGATGGGCCGGGTAATTTGTTAGCCTGACATCTGTATCGGATGTACACAGGTTTATATGCAATGTCTCAATAAGTTTTTTCTCTTTTTCTGAACGGATTTTTTCAGGAGGAAAAGGCAGAGGATAACGTCTTCTTAATGGGGGAAGCCATTCTTCTTCCATCCATTTATTAAAAGCCAGCGTATCCGGAGCGGCTATAATGTAACCTTGCGGACAATATTCATACTCAGCCACAAAACATACACCGTCCGGAAATAAAAGATAAGGAGATGCATAATAATATCCAAGCAGATACGGATCAAAATATATTTCTGATGCATCCCTGCCTGAGTCTCCTGTCTTCAGACATATTTCAAAAAAATGGGGAATGTCAGATAACACAGCCTTTCTGATAATAACATTTTCCATAATAATAATGTATCATTTTTTTTCTTCTTCTTCAATGCTTTGTCCTATTTTAATTAATTTATCCCTTAATTCTTTATCTTTGATCGCATCATATCCGCGTTCTACATGTTGATCATTTTTATTATATGATTCTTTTCCTGTTGTAATTTCCGCGGCAATTGCCTGATTTGTCTTATCTTTCAGGGCGGTATTATGAAGAAGATGGGGTTCTTCTTCTGTTGGAATACTTTCATTTTCTTCCATCGGTACTTTTCCAAGTATGAGAGAGATGCCTGATATATCAAGTTCCGGGAAACGTATTCGAAAATCATTTAAAATTTTTGATTGTTTAGTCTGCAAAATCTGTTTCCATCCGGGATGATCTGTTTCAACCAGCAAAATGCCCCTGTCCAGTTCCCTAATTCTGGAATGGCCTGCAGCTGACGCAATTCCGTTTTTTTCGGTTATATCCTTCCATGAATCAAAAAGTTTTGAGTATCCTTTAGCTTTTTGCATAAAACGCTCATCAAAAAGAGCCGAAAGAATATCTCCAGCTGTTTTCATTTTAAAAATTTTCCTCCCTTTACATTATAAACAAGAGTATCTTTTTTTTGATAACGCTGAAATGGCTCGTCCGGAAGGAATGTATAAAACGCCTGATCGTAGAGAGGCATAACTGAAAGGAATTTCCTGCGTTTTTCGCCGTCCATTTCCAATAGTACATCGTCAAGGAGAAGTATGGGATTTAAACCGGTCATCTGTGAAAAACTGCGGGACTGTGCGGCGCGTAACAGCAAAGCAAGCAGTCTTTTTTGCCCTGTAGATGCTTTTACTGTAAAATCCGCATCGTTATGTGCAAATATATAACGGTCACGGTGAGGACCTGAAAGTGAAATTCCGCATTCCATATCAGATGCTCTTTTATCTTTCAATATAGAATTTATGTCTTTCCCTTTCTTCCAGGACTGATTGTATTGAACTGTAATTCCTGTAATGCCTGATACTTCTTCATAAAGAGAGCAAAAAATATCAGAAAACTGTTTTACGGATTTTTCCCTTTTTTCCATTAATTTTTGCCCGTACACTTCGTACTGCGGATCCAGGGCGTCCAATATTTGATGTACATTTCCTGATAAATTATTATTGCAATAATCCTTTAATACCGTATTCCTTGTTTTTAATACATGCCTGTAACGCCTTAAATCTTCAAGGTAAACAGGGTCATAAAGGCTTAAAGTTTGATCAAAAAACCAGCGTCTTCTTTCCGGGCTGCCGTTTATAAATTCCATATCTTCATGGCAAAAAACAATTGTGGGAGCTATGGAAAGAAGTTCCTTCCTGTCTTCTGCTTTTTTACCGTTAATAAAAATATTTTTTTTACCTTTTTCATATTTAATAAGAATACTGTCATTTAATGAATTTTTTATTTTAACCTCTGCTGAAAATTCCTTTTCCCCGTTACGTGCAATTTCAGTGTCACGGGCTGTACGGAATGATGAAGCGTACGCACAAAAATAAAGAGCTTCCAGAAAATTTGTTTTTCCCTGACCGTTTTCCCCTACCAGGAAAACATCTTTATATCCTGTTTCTGTTTCTTTATCATCAATATTACGAAAAGAAGCTGTCCTAAGAAAAGAAATTAACATTATTAAATTTATAAATAATTATTATAATAATAAATCATGATTGCATAGGCATAACAATATGGAAAAAATCCTTTTCCGGCACAGGTTCAATTGTTATTGCTTTTATGGCGCTGCTGAATCTTATCTTTATTTCGTCATCTGTCATAATTTTAAAAGGTTCTTCCATGTAACGGTAATTAAGAGCTATTGTAGTTTCTTCACCTTCATACTGGCATGGAATTTCATCTTCCACTGTTCCCATTTCGCTTTCTTCGGAATAAACAGCCATTTTACCTGTTGATACTCCCAGATAAATTCTGTGTGATTTTTTTTCAACCATAAGAGAAACACGGCGCAGTGCGTTTAACATTTCATCCCTTTTTACAGTAAGGAAAAAATCCTGATTTTCAGGTATTACCTTTTTATAATTTGGAAAATTACCTTCAATCAATACGGAAGAAAATTTATATGATGCAAAATTTATATATATTGATTTATCGCTTACAGAAATACTTACCAGCCCTTCATCACCTGATCTTTTAAATATAGTGTTTAAAATTTTAGGAGGAATTATAATACCGGTAAAGTCTTCAATATTGCTTCCCGCAGTTTTACTGATATAAGCCAAACGCCTGCCATCTGTAGCTACCATCATTATTTTATCTTCTATTTTTTCCAGAAAAACGCCATTCATATAATAACGCGTTTCATCATCAGAAACGGCAAATACGCTCTGCTGTATCATTTCCCTGAATTCTTTAATTGGCATTTCAAAAAATGAAGATGAAGAAACCGGAAATTCCGGATATTTATCTGAAGTAATTATTTTAAGTTTATATTCAGGTTTTTTTAGGGAAGTTGGTTTTATAACCGCAGTATTTTCTTTCTGGGAAAATTCAAATTCATCATAAGGAAAAGAACTTAATATCCCTAAAAATTTATCACCGTAAACAGTCGTTGATCCGCTTTCAACTACATTTACAGGAACTTCTGTCTGAAAATATACATTTCTGTCTGTAGCTTTTATAGACAAACTATTTTTGCCTGTTTCAAGGTAAACATTTGATAAAATAGAGATTGCGTTTTTTGAGGCTATAATTTCCTGAGCTATGGAAATTTCTTTAAGAAGAACCTCTTTGCTGCATGTAAATATCATTTTTTCTCTCCCCTATTAAATTTAATTTATATATATATTTAATAATAGTATTAATAAGCAGAATTAAATGTGCAAAACTCACTTAATTCTATATATGTAATACACTTACAGTTTTCACAAACTATGGATAATTATGCAATTTTTTCCACAGTTTAAACAAGCCTTCTCTTTTACACATTATTTTAACATGTTTTTCAGTATTTTGCACTGAATTCTTTGATGGAACGTTTCAAGCTTTCAATTGTTGATTCTAAAGCAGGGTCTATAATAAGATTTGCCTTCACTTTATTAATTGAGTGCATAACTGTCGTATGATCACGCCCTCCAAATTCATTTCCAATCTCTGTTGTTGAAAAATCGGTCATTTCCCGGCCTATATACATTGCTATTTGGCGCGGATAAACTATTTTTCCAGTTCTTTTTTTGCCTTTTAGGTCATTCGGAGTAAGAGCGAAGTAATCCGCTACTACCCTGATTATATTATCCATTGATAGATTTGCCTGTATTGGACCATTGAATGTGTTTTTCAGGCGCTGTTGGGCAATTTCTATGGTTATTGGCTCTTTCATAAGCTCTGTGTAAGCTATCAGGGTATTTAAGGAAGATATAAGGTCTCTTACATTGGATGATACATTCTTGCAGATTAAGTCTATTATTTCGTCAAGAATGGTTACGCCGCGCGCCTGGGATACGGATCTTAAAATTGCGCATCTTTCTTCATAACGGGGAGGCTGAAGGTCTACTTTTAAGCAAAGTTCAAAACGGGAGCGCAGACGTTCTGAAAATTTCTTTAATTCCGATACCGGCCGGTCGCAGGTAAAAACAAGCTGTTTCTTTGCATCCAACAGTTGATTAAAAGTATGAAATAACTCTTCCTGGATTCTGTCTTTGTCCTGAAAAAATTGAATATCGTCAATTAAAAGAACATCTGTGCTGCGGAATTTGTTTTTGAAAATTTTTGTTTTTACATCCTGAATTGCCTGAACATACTCATTTAAGAAATTTTCCGATGTTATATATATTACTTTATTGTCAGAATTGTCATGAATGTAATTGCCAATTGCCTGCATAAGATGGGTTTTACCCAAACCAACTCCGCCGTATATCAAAAATGGATTATAGGCTTTTCCGGGATTTTTGCTTATTGCAATGGCCGCATTTGCCGCAAAACTGTTGTTTTCGATGATTACATATCTGTCAAATATGTAATCATCCCTCATCTGCGGATGTTTTCCTTTATTTTTTTGTTTTGTGTTTTCTTTTGAAATTTCCTTGTCTATTTCATCATTTTTTGGCGTTGTTTCTGACTGTACTGTTTTTGATACAGCGCTCTTTTTTTGTTTTTCTCCGGTTACTTCAAATTGTACGGTTATTTTTTTTCCGGACAGCTCATTGAATGTAGAATTTATAATTTTTTGGTAATTTGTCTTTACCTTATCCCGGTGAAAAGTTGAAGGAATCCCAATAATTATATTATCATTATTTGATCGTAAATATACCAAATCAGAGAACCAGCCGCTGAACTCTTCCTCTCCCAAAGAATTCCGCATTTGGTTAAGGGTTTCTTTCCAGATACCCTCAGAATCCAAATCAACCATCTAAAAACCCTTTTTATATTATCAACATATTATCCACAAGGATAATGTAATTAGTTATAAATTTCAACCCAAAATATAATTATTTTTATATGTATCCCTCATTATCCGAACAGTAAAATTAAAGCTAACTCCTTACCTGGTAAGGAATTAGCTTTAATTCCATAAATAATTAATGGATGTTCTTATACATTAATACTTATAAAAATGTTTTACCTATTTTTATTAAAATTTATCCACAGGTTCTACACTTATTATTATTTATCTGTAAATCTTAAATAGTAATTGAATATTGATTATACTATGTAACCCTGCCTTTTTGTCAATAGGAATTTGACGGCTTTATATTAAAAAAAGTCATTACCTTTACCCTGTCTCATTAAATTTGTATAATGAATGAATGAGCGCGGATAATAATTACTCAGCACAAAATATTACTGTATTAAAAGGCCTGGAAGCTGTCCGAAAGCGTCCAGGTATGTATATAGGAACTACGGGCATTGACGGCCTTCATCATCTGGTTTTTGAGGTTGTTGATAACTCTGTTGATGAAGCTATGCAGGGCTTCTGTACAAAAATCCTGGTGGTTTTGGAAGGGAATGATGTTGTCCGTGTTGAAGATAACGGCCGCGGTATCCCTGTGGATATTCATCCTACAGAGCATGTTAGCGCTCTGGAACTTGTAATGACAAAACTGCATGCCGGCGGAAAATTTGATAAAAAATCGTACAAGGTATCAGGAGGATTGCACGGAGTTGGTGTTTCCGTTGTAAACGCTCTTTCTGAATGGTGCGAAGCCTTTGTGCATCTTAACGGTAAAATCCATACTCAGCGTTATAAAACAGGTATTCCCGAAAGTCCGGCAAAGGAAATTCCTGCCTCCAATTTGCCCTATATCTGTACTCCTGACAGGGTTGGCACTGTAATCCGCTGGAAAGCAGATTCTACAGTCTTTGAAACGACTACCCATAATTTTGACGCTCTTTCCAACCGCCTTCGGGAACTTGCATTCCTTAATAAAGGTCTGAAAATCACTATCCGCGATGAACGGCTCTCTACGCCCAAAGTTCATGATTTTATGTTTGAAGGCGGCGTTAAGAGTTTTGTTGAGTATCTGAATGAAAATAAAACCGTATTATATAAGGAACCTGTTTATATTGAAGGCGCGCGGGAAGACGGCGCTGACGGCAGCATAGAAATTGAATGCGCCATTCAATACAATGACGGCTTTAATGAGATTATGTTCTCGTTTGTTAACGATATTAACACGCGCGAAGGCGGTACACATCTTGTTGGTTTTAAATCCGCGCTTACCCGTACTTTGAATGATTTTCTTAAAAAATCAAAACAGGCCAAAAAACTTGATGAAAGCCTTTCCGGAGATGATGTTCGCGAAGGATTGACAGCCGTTTTATCTGTAAAAGTTCCAAATCCCCAGTTTGAAGGTCAAACCAAAGGTAAATTAGGTAACTCCGATGTTAAGGGAATTGTAGAATCCTTTGTCAGTGAGCAGCTTGAACTGTATTTTGATAAACACCCGGATGTAATCAATAATATTCTGGAAAAGTCAGTATTGGCCGCGAAGGCGCGTATTGCGGCGCGTCAGGCAAGAGACGCAACCCGCCGAAAGAACGCGATGGACTCCGCCGGTTTACCCGGTAAACTTGCCGATTGTTCGGAAAAAGATGCTTCTAAATGCGAATTATTCATTGTAGAAGGCGATTCCGCGGGAGGCTCGGCAAAAGGAGGCCGCGATCGCCGGTATCAGGCGATTCTTCCCCTGTGGGGTAAAATGCTCAATGTTGAAAAGCAAAGAATTGAAAAAGTAATTACCAATGAAAAATTACAGCCCATCATTGCTAGCATAGGAGCCGGCTGCGGCAACGATTTTGATGTCTCAAAAATTCGTTATCATAAAATCATCATTATGGCAGACGCTGATGTAGACGGTTCGCACATACGCACATTACTCCTTACATTCTTTTACCGTTATATGACACCGCTTATTGAGCAGGGGCATGTATATCTTGCCATGCCGCCTCTTTACAGGGTCAGTTACGATAAAAAGTTCTTTTACGCTTACGATGACGCTGAAAAGGACCGTATCTTAAGCGAGTCCGGAAAAGAAGCTGAAAAAGTTTCCGTACAGCGCTACAAAGGGTTAGGTGAAATGAACCCCGATCAGTTATGCGACACAACAATGGACCCGGGAAAGCGCAATATTATTCAGGTGCACCTTGATGACACTGTCGAAGCTGAACGCATTTTTACCACATTAATGGGAGAGGTTGTTCAGCCGCGCCGCGAATTCATTGAGGAGAATGCGCTGTTGGTGAGTAATCTGGATGTGTGAGGGATGTAATGTCAAGAAGCGTTATCAGGAAAAAAATTAAAATCATAAAAAAAGAAAATACCATCAGAAAAGCAAAAAAGAAAAAAATTATTTTAGCCTTAATCTGTGTCCTGATTGCCGCGCTGATTATCGCGCTTGGCATTTACTCTGCTACTCCTGTTAAAAATTCCGGTGACTCTGAAATATACAGCTATGGAGGACAGACAGTGCAATTGTTCGCTGACGGAAAGTTTACAGCCAATATTTCGCATAACACACAAAAAAGCGGGACATATACCAAAACAGCCGATGGAAGCCGCACATTAATTAGATTTTATGTTAACGGCAGCATTGAAAACGGAAGGATTGAAAATAACTCGTTATATCTGCCCGCGGAATGGGATGACAGCCACGGTCACGGTATTGTTTTCCCCAGGGTAAATTAAATAGATTTTTTTGGTCTTATGCGCGCTTTATTGACAGGTCTTGGCGAATGGGGTGTGCTCTGGTACAGAGAGTTGTCCCGCAGGACTGATATTGTTCTCGCAGGCGCATCTGATAAAAATGAAAAAACATGGGATAAAATTCAGGATAAAGGAAACTGCAAATTTTTCACCGATGCCGCCTCTGCAATGGATGAGCTTAAACCGGACTTTGTTCTGAACGCGGCTCCTCCCGATGCGCACAGGATAATTAATGATTTAGCTTTTGACCGAGGCATTTCTGTTTTAAGCGAGAAACCAATTGCGGTAAATTGGGACGATGTGCTTCATATTGTTTCCCGCGCAAATGCCGGACAAAAATTAATGATTGCGGAAAATTACCGTTACTCATCACGATGTCGCACCATAAAAGAAATTTTATCGCAGAATAAACCTGGGAATCTTACCAGTATAAAAATTGATTTTAACCGCCGTCATTTTATGGAAAATTATCATAAGGAAATGTTAAATCCTATTTTACTGGATGTAGGCATTCATCACCTTGACATGCTGAGGTATTTTACAGGATGTGAATTTAAAAACATATATACCGATTTTTATACTCCTGCGGAAAGCTGGTACAAAGGCTTCTCCAACGCTGTTATGTGCATTACAATGGAAAATGATATAAAAGTTCTTTATAATGGCCGCCTTGACGCGCATTCAAACGAAACAGACTGGTATGCCAATTGGACTTTTACCGGAGTTAACGGAATTTTGCGTTATCAAAATGATAGTCTTTATTTTGATACTGGCGGACAAACAGAGCAAATCACCCTGCCGGAAGATAAAAACACATCGTTTAACGTAATTCTTGATGAATTTACCGCATATATTCTGCGCGGAACACTGCCGCAGACTCATATATCAGATAATATTAAAACGCAAAGTATCGCGCAGGCCGCGGTAAATTCGTTTGAAAAGGGAAAGGTAATTTATGTCGATTAAAAATTTTCTTGATATACAACCAGTTGAAGAAATCTGCCATGACGGAAAAGGTAAAATAAAAATCGTTAATATCTTTGACAGCGAATTGGCCGAACCTTTGAATTTTGTTCATTACACTGTCCTGCCTCCCGGCACATCCATTGGATCGCATACGCACGGAAATAATCAGGAATTGTATATCATACTTGAAGGCAGCGGCGTTACTGAACTTGACGGGATGAAATCGCCTGTTAAAAAAGGCGATGTCCTTTTAAACAAACCATTCGGTATTCATTCGCTTTATAACACATCGGACAGTGATGAATTGAAAATATTAGTCATGGAAGTGAATATTAGGGACAGCATGGGATGAAGCGCTTGACGGGAAAATTCAACTGAATGAGACGACATAGTTTTTCAGCAGTTCTTGGAACACTCTGAAAACTATAAAAACATTTATGCGCTGTCGTGTTTGATTTCCCAGAAACGAAAGAAGGCTATGCGTTTGGTATGGCAGCGGATAAAAATCTTTTACAATTTGGTATTTACCGTAAAATTCTGTTTCTTAGTTATTGATGTAGACAATTACTCAATTTACACAATAAACTTAATCCATGTACGGTACAGAAATATTAGATTTAAAGCAAACTTCAGAATTTGAATGGAAAGCAAAATATCAGGGGAATTATGGCGTTTACACCATTAAAATAACAACTGACGGAAAAAAGACAAAGAGATTTTCCTGTACCTGTCCCAGTGATTATTCACCCTGTAAACATATTTCCATGATTGAGAACGCTATCGCTCAAAAATTATCTGAATGTAAAAAATCAAAAAAAGGAAGCGAGTTGCGGATTGAAGATTTTATCGGAAATATTTCTGTTGAAAGACTTCGTGAGTTTATTATCACCCAGACAAAATATAATATAGATTTCTATAATGCTGTTTTTCTTGAATTTTCAGCTAATACCAGAAATAACATAGGCAATATTTATTCAAAGATCATTCAGAAATCCCTGGCTTCAGTTCCTGATTATGATGATGATTGCTATATTGATGAATGTATGGATATTGATGTTTTGGATCAATGGTATGATAAAGCAAAAGAGTATATCAGGAAAAAACAATATAATGAAGCGCTATTAATATGTAAAGCCTGTATTGAAGAGTACTCACAGTGGTTATATAACATTGGGAAAAACTCCGTCTTGATTTATTCACTTGAATATCAATCTGTTTTTTTTGATATAATTATTGACGCGATAGAGTATTTTAATAAAAAAGAACTTTTTAATTATTGTATATCGGAAATGAAAAAGAAAAAATATGCCG
>Ga0209755_10001442_pt1 | contig 36972 bp, 38 predicted proteins | sample TergutCo191P1_FD_187301 | JGI IMG/M metagenome (GOLD analysis project Ga0209755, IMG submission 187301) | Cornitermes sp. P1 segment gut microbial communities from Petit-Saut dam, French Guiana - Co191P1 (SPAdes) (version 2) | ecosystem: Host-associated > Arthropoda: Insects > Digestive system... | reverse complement strand
CCTGCGTAGTTCAAATTCTTTGCCATCCATCTTTTGCCGTCTATTGTCACAACAGGATAGCTTTGTTTATCCCTTGCATCAACAAGAACGTCGTTTTTCGCCGAAACTCCCGTTGCCAACAAACTTGCCGCTATGAGAATGAATGTTATCTTTTTCATTTTAATCCTCCACGCACCTTACAGAAAGAGCAAGTTCAGAGGGCATTCCTGCATCATCATCCATACTCTTTGTTACACTCTCGCTGTAAACGTTCATACTATAGAAAACCTTGTAGCCACTCATATCTGTAGAAGTCCACCACGAGCCAGAAAAGCGAAAATCCGTAAAGCTCCAGCCGCTATTGTTGCTATTAGTGCCGAAACCGCCAGCTATTGCCGAAAAACCGTAATTGTCTGTGCCGTTCCATTCGGTTTTTGATTTAAGCTCTTTTCCTGCAACTTCATTGCCACCTGCAAAATCAATTAAGCCTTCCCATTCTTCATTAGTCGGCAAATGCCAACCAGACGGACACGCTCCCTGAGCAGAACTCCAAGTGTAATATCTGCCTAATGTTGCGTTGCAATAGTCTAGTGAGTTGTTGTAACACCAGCTTCCGCTTGCATAGTAATTCAAATTCTGTGCAAACCACCTCTTGCCATTTAGTGTTACGGTTGGATAGCTTTTGTTGTCTCTGGGGTCGGTAAAGGTGTTGCCATCAGACGAACTTGAACTTGTCTCTTGCTTCTCCACGTTCTCTAAGCAACGAACGGAATGCATAGAGTGTTCTAAACCTGCAATAGTTTCTATAAAGCCTGCATTGCCAGAAGTTATAACTTTGGTATAAATCATTCCTCCTGCCATAGTTGCAGTCCACCACGTGGTGGCACCGCCGAGTGAACCGCAAGTGCCATAAGAGGGAGTGCAAGCACCTCCAGGCAATGCGGTAAAGCCGTAATCGTCTGTGCCTTGTATAAGCGGAAATTCAGTGCTGTTGTTTATCCAGTCATATTTGGCTTTTAACTTGGTTGCTGCTGTTGAAACGCCAACATAATTCAGCAATTCATTCCATTCATTATTAATAGGAACGTGCCAACCAGTAGGGCAAATACCTTTGTGTTCTTTGGCTATTAGCTCTGGGCAGTCATTAGTATCAAAGTAGCAATTTTCGTCAATATCCATAACATCAAACCAAAAATACAAGCGACCGTATTTATTGCAGTTGGCTTGCGAGTTGTTGTAGCACTTACTTCCGCTTACATTGTATTTCAAATTTTCTGCAAACCAAGTTTGTGTGCCGATTGTTACAATTTTATATAGATAGCCGTCACGAGTATCGCAGAAATGAGTTGCAGGGTTATATTCTTCTGTGCAGTTTATAGTTTGCACACCGCTTGAACTGCTGCTCTGCGCAAGGCTAGACGAACTCGGCGTTTCCGCAACGGAGCTTGAGCTTGGCTCTTGCGGTTCTTCGTTGCCACCGTTTGAGGAACAGGAGCAAATGAAGGCTAGGAATATGGAAATTAGGAGATTTCTACGCATAATGCAAGCATTAAGTTAATCACCATTTATTATTGAAACTACGGTTTGAACTATCAAATCAATTTTTTCTTGCTTAACGTGTCCTGCTTTGTAAAGAATTAGCCCATTGTCTGCAGTAAAAATTTTATCAGTTCTGGTAAAACTAGCAAGGGGCAATGAACCTGTTTCAAAATCACTAGCATCTATTCCTATTGAATATTCATTTTTTGCGGATTTGCTTGTTATTTGACATAAAATAACATCTTCATAGCCCAAATTCGCCAATACAAATGCCGGTCTTCGCTTAGTTGCGGATAAATCGGAAAATGGAAAATTCAAGACTACAATATCACCTTTTACAATGTTTTCCACGCTTCATCCTCTTCGGGGGTATTCCAAGTTTTTGCAAGGGAATTCTCGCTCATAAGCATTGTTTCTGGAATAACACTTCTATGCTTGGTGGATGCCTCTTCTACCTCTTCCTGATTTATTCTAATCAAATTCATCTTCGCAAAGTTTTTCAAAACATCTACAATACCCTTTTGCAACACGCTGATATTCAGCACCTGCGGCTGGGCAACATATTCTACAAATGGCTCTCTTGCTTCCATAAATATTAATATAGAAATTTCTGCCCCGAGAGCATATTACTCTCCCTCCACGCACCTAACAGACATTTTGTGTGATTTGTCGTAATTCTTTACACTCGCATTATTAACATCGCTCCAGCTTCCAATATACATGCTATACGCATTATCAGCGTCTATTTCCGTTGAACTCCACCACCAGGCAGTTTCTCCGAAATTGCCATCCGCAGCAGGAGCGGTGCAAACTGTTCTGGGGCAAGTATAGTTAACGCATATACTGCACAATCCGGTTTCCTCATCGCATTTCGGTTGGCATTCAGGAGGAGGTGGGCATTCATACACAGGGCAGGAAAACGGCGGCCTTGTGGGAGATTTTCCTGCCGCCAATGCAGAAAAGCCGTAATCGTCTGTGCCGCCAGCGTCTTGTTCGCCATAATAATACCAGCGCCAGCTAGTGCTTGCCTTGAGTTTCTTTGCGGCAACTTCTTCGCCACCCGCAAAAGCTATCAGTCCTTCCCACTCCTCTTTTGAAGGCAAACGCCAACCTTGCGGGCAAAAACCGCCAATGCAAGTGTTGCAATCATTTGTGCCGTCTTGGCAGAACATTCTGGTGCAAGCCTGCATCATATTGGTTTCTTCCCAAGAATAAAGTCTGCCGTAAACGTCACTGCCCTCAGATAGTTCCATGCCAAATTCGCCATCTAAGCCGGCGTAGTTCAAATTTTTCGCCATCCATTTTTTGCCGTCTATTATTACGGTAGGATAACTTTGATTATCCCTTGAATCAACAAGAACATCGCCATGCACAGAGGGGCTTGCCACAGCATCTGCGATGTCATTCTCGCTTTTGTTCGGTATGCAGGAAATAGCAAGCAATAAGCTTGCTGCGACGAGAACGAGGGCTATTCTTTTCATATAAAATTAAATATAAAATTTTTTATGGCTTTTGGGCTTATTTTTGTGAATTTTGGAGAAAAATGTCGTTTTTTTGTGATATTAGAGGCGTTTTTTCGCAAAAGAGGTTATTGCTCAACTCCTTTATTTTCTCAACCATGCTTTTTACTGTTGACTCATTTGAAAGATGAACTTCCATGCCATGTAATCTTGCCGCTGCTGCTGTTTTTTCTCCGATACAGACAGCCTTTATTTTGCGGAAGTCTAAACCTGCAACTGCTTCGGCAAAACCCACCACTCCCGATGGACTTGTGAATGCAGCAAAATCAAAATCACCAACGGTGGCAAACTTGATTGCCGCATCGCAATTTTTCAGATCTCTAGCTTTTTCGTAAACAGGAACATCGTCAAACTCTATTCCACACTCCGCAAATATGCATGTCAAATCATTATCGCCGTCTTTTGCCCTTGCGATAAAAAGTTTTTCTCCCTTACCGACAAGCGACGACAGCCCTTTAGCCAGTGCAGCCCCGTTGTATTCGGCAGGAGTGTAATCCACCCTAATCCCACGCTTCTTTGCCTCCCTTTCGGTCTCAATTCCAACGCACGCTATTTTAAGATGATTTAATTCCCTTATGTCAATTTCTTTTTCAATAAGATAATCAAAAAATATATTCACGCCAGCATCGCTTGTAAAAACAAGCCACGAATAATCCTTGATATCCTCCAACTTTTTTTCCAGAATAGAACCAGCGCCGATAAGCGGCGTAATTTTCAAACACGGCATTTCAACTACATCAAAACCCTCTTCCCTCAAACCATTCGGCAACTTGGACGAGCCAGGCATAATTCTTGCTACAATTACGCGCTTGCCACACAAAGATTTTTTCCCGAACCAATCATAACACTCCGAAAACTTGCACGCCTCGCCTATGATAATAACGGCTGGCGATTTCACTTTGTTCGCACGGGCGATTTCAGGCAAGGTGGCAACCGTTCCCAAAAACTTGCGTTGCGAATTCGCAGCGGCATTCTCCACAATGGCTGCCGGCATATCCTTGTCCATACCTGCGGCAATGCAATTTTTGCAAATAGCATCCACCACAGCGACCCCCATCAAAAATACCAATGTACCGTTTAATTTTACGAGAGCATCAAAGTCTATATTCAGAGGTTCATTATTTTTTGCGTGAGCAGTTATTACATGAAAAGAAGATGCACAATCCCTGTGTGTTATGGGAATCCCCGCATAAGTCGCAGCGGCTATGGCAGAGGTAACGCCGGGCACTACTTCAAAAGGAATGCCGTTATCTGCCAAAAGTTCCAATTCCTCTCCACCACGCGCAAAAACAAAAGGATCTCCGCCCTTTAATCTCACAACATTTTTTCCCTGCCTTGCATTTTCCAGCAAAAGATTATTTATAACGTCTTGATGTACGGAATGTCCACCAGCGTGTTTTCCCACATCTATCTTTTCTGCAGAGTCGGGAATCACAGCAAGAATATCATCGCTCACAAAGCGATCGTATAACACTACATCTGCAGCTTGCAAAGTCTCAAGCCCCTTAAGCGTTAATAGCCCGATGCCCCCTGGGCCTGCACCAACCAGACTAACTTTCATCTGCAACCTGCTTTTTCTTTTAAGCGCAAAGCAAGCGTTTCGCCAAGCTGTTCGCTTTTATTTTTGTCACCGCTGATTTTCCCAGTTTCAATATTGCCGTAAGCATCAACATACATTCCGTTGAGCAAAAGTTCATCGTTGTGTATTTGCCCATATACTGCGACCGGAGAAGAACAGCCTCCTCCCAAACTTTTTAAGAACCGCCTTTCCGCCTTGGATGCAAATTCCGATTTACGATTGTGAAAGTTGTCAAGAAATGAATAATCTTCGCCCTGCCTTCCTTGAACTGCGAGTATTCCTTGAGAAGCCGACGGTATCATTTCATCAATCGTAAAAATCTATGTATTAAAATATAGAAAATAATTTTGGGCTTGTCAAGGGTATTTTCCAATCTTCCCTAAAAGCAGTATACCGGATGGCAGTTTCGACTACGTTGGTGACTACGGCGGTTGGTGGAGTGCTACCGAGTACGATACTGACAACGCCTACCTCTGGTACATGCTCCATGACAATAGCAAAGTGAGAAAGTACCTCGGCGATAAGTCTGGCTTGCTCTCTGTTCGTTGCGTCAAGGACTAAGCGCATGGTGCTTTGTAGGCTCTTATTTTAAAATGCTTGTAATCACTGTTGCTATGGCTATTGCTGCGGCGCATACGCTGCTCATTATGGCGGTCATTTTGGTGAAACTTGCTTGAAACTCCGACATTTTACCATAGATATCAGCGCGTAATTTTTCAAAATTCAGATTGAGCACATTGAATTTTTCATCTAATGCATTCATTCTTGCATCCATAGAATCCATTCGCATATCTATGTGGTTTATGTGATTTCCTTGCGTGTATATTGTCAGGGTAATAATGTCCTCATGCGAGAGGCTGCCGCCGCTCGCAATCTTATTCTTTATCTCTTCCGCCTGAGGTTTCAGAGCTTCCAAAATGACACTATCCATTTTCGTTCCGTAATCGCTTTTTGCGACCATAATGATCTCTCCTATAAAAAATACAAAATTCTGCGGAAAAAATCGCACTAAATCCCAAAATTTAATCTAAATAAATAAACGCCAAAATCAAATCAGCATTTACAGCATAATATACATTCTTTTTTAGAAAAAAGTACAAAAAAAGTTAAAAGCCTGCATTTTGCAAACTCTTTTTCCTCAAACATACTCCCTAATCTTGCCCAAAAACTGCAACGCCTGCATCGGGGTCATCTCATCGGGGTTTGCGGCCTTTAACTCCCTGAGCAAAAGTTCGGTGTTTTCGCTCATAGGTGGAGGCTCAAAGAAAGAAAGCTGAGCCTCTTTGGGCTTGTGAGCGCCGTCGCTTGGATCTATCTTTTCTTTTTCCAAACGCAGAAGAATTCGCTTTGCACGGCGAACAACTTCGTCTGGGACTCCGGCCATTTCCGCAACGTGAATGCCGTAGCTGGAGTCGCACGCTCCGGGCAAGACTTTGCGCAGGAATAGAAGCTTGCCGTTGCTCTCTTTTACGGCGATTTGGAAATTTGCAGCGTGCTCCAAGTCTTCTATAAGATTTGTTAGCTCGTGATAATGAGTTGCGAAAATTGTTTTTGCCGATTTTTCCGGAATATCATGCAAAAATTCCGTTATGGCCCAGGCTATGGAAAGACCGTCAAATGTGCTTGTGCCTCTGCCGATTTCATCCAATAGAATCAAGCTCTTTGGCGTGGCGTTTTGCAAAATGTTCGCAGTCTCGGTCATTTCAAGCATAAAGGTTGAAAGACCCCTTGCCAATCTGTCGCTCGCTCCAACCCTTGTGAAAATTTTATCCACAATGCCTATCTCCGCCAAGTCTGCAGGCACATAAGAACCTATTTGCGCAAGAAGCGTGATTAAAGCGGTTTGCCGCAAATATGTGGACTTACCTGCCATATTCGGGCCCGTTATGAGCATAAAACGGGTTTCGCTGTTTGAAATGTCAATTTCGTTAGGAATAAATTGAATATCCGGTTGCGTGGAAATTACAGGATGCCTGCCGCCTGCTATTTTTATTCTATCGCCATTGTTCACTATGGGCTTTGTTAGGCCATATCTGCGTGCGGCAAGGGCAAGGGAAGAAATGCAGTCCAATTCCGCTATGGCATTTGCTATTATCTGCAAATCCGCTCGCCATTCGTGCACCTTGTTTCGCAACTCGCAAAATACCTTGTATTCCTTTTCAAAAAGCTGGCTCTCCGCATTCAGAATAAAAGATTCCACATCCTTCATTTCTGGGGTTATGTAGCGTTCGCCTGTTGATAATGTTTGCTTGCGTATGTATTCTCCGGGAACTTTTTTGTGCGCATGGCTGGCGGTTATTTCAATGTAGTAGCCGAAAACCTTGTTGTAGCCTACTTTCAACGATGGTATGCCAAGCCGCTCCTTTTCCCTTGTCTCTAAGTTTGAAATCCAGTTCTTTTTTCCCTGAATTTCCTCTCTGAAATTTTCTATTTCTTCGCTCGCTCCCTGGCGAATCAAGTTTCCTTCTCTAACAGTCAGCGGCAATTCATCTTTAAGCAATGCGCAAATTTCCTGCCCCTTGCCCCTTGCCAGCTCAAGTTTGCTGGCTATTTCTCCGAATTTCTTGCCTTTTAAATTGCGCAAACAATCTATAATTCGCTCTGCTTGCAAAAGCGATTTTCCCAGGCTCTGCACATCACGGGCATTTGCCCTTCCGCTCCCAACACGGCCCATTGCGCGTTCCATATCTGGAATTGGTTTCATTGACTCTGCTATATCGTCTAAAAATATGGGGCTGTTAGCCAGTTCTTCAACGCACGCAAGTCTGTTTGAGATATTTTCAAAAGAGACCAAGGGATGGGAAATCCATTCTCTTAAACACCTGCCTCCCATTGCGGTTTTTGTGAAATCCATAACGGAGAGCAGGGTAGAGTTGGAATCTTCGGGATGCAGCGGGGTAGTCAGTTCAAGGTTGCGCTGGGTGGCCGGGTCAAGGGCCATGTAATCGCTCCAGGGAATATCGTCTATTTTTATTATGTGGCTCAGTCCGGATTTTTTTTGCTCTAAAAGATAAAAAAGAAGGGCCCCTGCCGCCCTCGTTAAATATTCGTCTTGCAAATCTATTTTTTTGAAATGGCCTTCTAAAACATTTTTGCAGAAATCAAATTCAAATTGCTGTTCCGGAATATTTGTTTGCATTATGCGAGTCTGCATGGGTGCGCATACCAAAATTTCCTTTGGGCTGCGTCTTTCAATTTCGCTTTCCACATTTGCCAGCGTCGATTGGCCTACCGCAAAATATCCCGTGCTTATGTCTGCTATTGCCAGCGCTGCGCCGTCTCTGGTTTTTAAAAATGCGCATATATATGATGATTGCTTTGCGTCCAGATTATTTTCGGAAAAACTGGTTCCTGCGGAAATCACCTCTATCACTTCTCTTTTCACAATGCCTTTTGCAAGCTTTGGATCTTCCATCTGCTCGCAAATTGCAACTCTATGGCCTGCGGCTAGCATTTTTGGAATATATCGCTCTGCGGCGTGATGCGGGAATCCGCAAAGGGCAGATTCTTTTGCGCCGCCGTTGTTGCGGGATGTCAGCGTTAAGCCCAAGACTTTTGATGCTATAACTGCATCGTTTTCAAAAAGCTCGTAAAAATCTCCCATTCTGAAAAACAATATGCAACCTGGATTGGCCGCTTTCACATCGTTGTATTGGCGCATTAATGGGGTCATGCTTCTTCCAGCGGTATTTCCAATTGCGAGGTAGATTCAGATAAGGGCACAGGTTCGGGCGGTTGTTTTTCTGGCATAGGATATTGCGGTATCAAGAAATCGCTGTTCAAAATATCTCCGAATTCCGTTAAGCGGGGGAGATCGTCTGGTATGCGGTTTATGCCGAAGTATTTCAGAAATTCTATGGTTGTTATGTAGGTGTAAGGATTGCCAATGGTTTCTGCTCGCTTTCCAAGGGCTATGAATTTTTTGTCCAAAAGGCTGTGAATAGGGCCATCGCATGAGACTCCGCGCACAGATTCTATTTCCGCTTTTGTTATGGGTTGCTTGTATGCAATAATTGAGAGCGTTTCCAATGCTGGGAGCGATAGGCGGCGAGTGTTGTTATCCGGGAAGAGTTTGCGAATGTATGGGTAATATGCGTTTTTTGTTCTAAAGCGATAGCCGCCTGCAACTTCCACAATTTCAAAAGGAGATTTTATTTTCGCAAGCTGTTCGTTTGCGTGCCTGATTGCGCTTGAAACCTGCGATTGTTCCAAGAAATCGCCCAAAACTTCTTTCAATTTTTTCAAAGTGACAATTTCGGTTGAAGCGAATACCAATGCTTGTATAATGCAAGCGAGTTCCTCCACGCTTTCAATAGGAGGCAAATTTTCCGCAAGCGGTTCTTCTTCTTCGTTCATCTTAAATTCCTCAACCATAAATCCATCAAAACCAATGCTGCCATGCTTTCCACAATCACAGGGGCACGCACGGCAACGCATGGGTCATGCCGGCCTTTTATGGAAATCTCGCCGATTTCTCCGTTTTTATTTTTTGCTTTTTGCGGCAGGGAAATTGAAGGAGTTGGCTTGAATGCTATTTTGCAAAAAATATCTTCTCCGTTCGTTATGCCGCCGTAGGTTCCTGCTGCAAGTTTGTTGTGCTCGCTGCCGAGCATTTTTGCGGAGTTAAAGCCTTCGCCTATTTCAAAGCCTTTTGTCGCAGGAATGCTGAGCATTGCCATTGCAAGCAAAGCTTCTGTGCGGTCAAAGACAGGCTCTCCCAGATTTTTCGGCGGATTTTTTATCTGCAAGCATATAATTCCGCCTATGCTGTCGCCGTTCTTGCGAGCGTTTTCAATATCGGCTTCTATATTTCCATCCAGATGCGCTAAAAATTCGGTTCCGTGCTTTTCGTTTAAAAATTTTCTGGCTATGGACCCGGCTGCAACTCTCGCTACAGTTTCTCTTGCAGAAGCTCTGCCTCCGCCTCGGTAATCTCTGAACCCGTATTTGCAGTCATAAACTTCGTCTGCGTGGCCTGGTCTGTACCAGTCTTTTATTGATTCGTAGTCCGAGCTGTGATGGTCTTCGTTTTCCACCATTAAGGATATTGGAGTGCCGGTGGTTTTGCCTTCAAAAATGCCGCTTAGAATTTTAACTCTGTCGCTTTCTTTGCGCTGAGTTGTCAAAAGGCTTTGGCCCGGTCGGCGGCGGTCCAGAAAAACCTGGATGTATTCCTCGCTAATTTCCAAACCGGAAGGGCAGCCGTCAACAACCGCTCCAATGGCCTTTCCGTGCGACTCGCCCCAAGTACTGACTTTAAACATTTTTCCAAAACAACTAGACATCAAAAGCCCACGCTAAGTTCCCCAGTCCAAAATCTGTGTTCTTTTTGGCCGGTTCTTGTCCCTCTTTCTTCAGCATAAGAACCGAATCGCATTGCAATAACATCTCCTCCAAAGCCTAGCGCGACATTCCATGCAGGATAGCCGCCTCCAAAGCCGGTTCCAGCCTTTACTTTAAAAATAGCAGGGACTATAATCTGCTCTATTTCTGCGCCAAAGTTCAAATGCGCTAAAGGCATATCGCTTAAATTATCGTTCAAAATATCTACATAATCCAATGCGAAATGCACTTTGCGACCCCACCAGCTATTGCTTTGCAAAATCATGGGGCTTGCCATTGCGCCCAAAGACCAATTCGGAGTTATGGATTCGCCAGCGAGTTTGCCAAAAAACACGTTGCGCAACGACGTTCCCACTCTTATTTGACGGGTTACCTGATAAAGAACGCCCAAATCAAGACCAAAAGTCAGGTCTTTGAGAGTGAGCAAATCATCCACAAAGCCATCCCAGCGATTTTCCAATGTATCCAATGATTTTTGATAATCAGGATTTTCAAGGTCGCTAAAATCGATGTCAAAATCGTAGCCAATTTGCGTGTATCTTTTTGCCATTTTAAATCCTACGCCAACAGACCATTTATCTACGGGCGAAAAGGCAACGGCCGTTTGCGCAACAGCATCAATCTGTATAGGCTCATAGCCAAAAGAAGGTACAATAATACCGGTTTCTATATAAGGAGCAGCGGAGGTGTTTGCCCATATAGCAAGACCAAAATTATGCATGGCAAATTCCAAAAGGCTAATTTGAGTGCCTATTTCAATTGGCAGGCGGTCAAAGCGGTTCAAGCTGTCTGCCAAATTCTGATTGGCCTCCAAAGAATCCGGTAAATATTTCATGTCGTCTGGCATTATGTTCTGATATACAGGGCACCATTCAACATCGCCAAAATAACCAAAATCAAAGAATAAAATTTTGCTTACAATTTTACCCATTTTCGGTGCTCCGCAAACATCAAGCACGTCTGTAATATCAGACGGCAAATCGGCGGAAACGGTTAAAAATTTGAATTCAAACCGTTTTCTGGACATATAGCCCATATCGGGATTTTTTTCAAAATTTCCCATGCGGTTCATCAAGTTTAAACCTGCTGGGTTGTAATGCAAAGCATCTTTGCCATCAGCTACGGCAACAAAAGCTCCGCCCATGCCGTTCACTCTTAGCGAGCGATATTCAGGTCCTTTGGCTGCGCTGGCAAACGCAAAGCAGCAAAGCAGTATAAAAATTAATCTTTTAAGCACGCAATACCTTCACATTTTAGACAACTGGAATGAACACGGCCTGGCTCCCGAGCAAGTTTTCTTTTCAACCAGTAAGTTGCAAATTTATCATTGTCATAATTTTTCCAACAGCCTCCTACGCTGTCTTGTCTGAACTTAAGATCATATTTGGGTGGGCAAATAGTGTCTTGCGCAACTTTGAGCTTAATGTCAAGATCGCTTGTGGTCCAGTAACCAGGTTCCTGCGTAAATCCTATAACAGTTACATATCCTTCTTCATCGCCCCATAATTCTGTTTGAATAGTGCATTTTGGATTATTGCATATATAGTGCGGCGCCAGCGTTGGCAATACTCTGGGCAGATTTCTTGCATTGTTGATATCAGCCATTCCTTCGGGATCTCCATACATGCTGTGATTCGTACCGGCTCTGCCATAAAAAGGGCTATCTTGGTCTGTGGATGCCAATCTTGAATTTTCTCCTTTAATGCCATCGCCATCGTTATCCTGTTTGTTCAGCATTTCTTCGTCAACGCAACCGTCGCCATCTTCGTCAATGCGAGTTCCCATCTTGTAAAAAGAAGCGAAGTCTTTATATTTGCTAATCTCATCCTGCCAGGCATTCGGGTCCGAAGGAATGGAATCCAAACCGTTTCCGCAGTTTTCATCTGCATAGTCTCCCCCTACTTCGCAACCGTCTTCTATTAAATTTCCTAATCCAACGGATCCTAATATATTTATAACTTCGTCCAGGCTTCCGGTGAATTCATCTATTTTAACATTAATGTCTTGTATTGCGGCAGGCAATTCAGCATTTGGGTTATTGATTTGTTCTTCAAAAAATTCTTCCAGGTCGTGCAGCATTTCTTCCATAAGCAAGTCAGTATCAATCGTAAAACTTCCATCGGCATTTTTCACTAAATTAATAGTCCAATCATGAGAGAACTCTCCATTTCTGCCTCTATTGCAACCCCATCTTTTCCATTCTGTGGAGTCTTTAGACGGGTCGCCAGGATTGTCGCTTCCTTTTATTCCTCTTCTTGTTATGCATCCATCTTTGTTTATGTCAAAAAAATCCAATAGAGATTTGGCCATGGTAGAAATCAGCAAGCCGCCATAATATGTATTGTATTTGTATTCCCTATCGCTTAAAGGGAACTTTGGCCTTTTAGCCGTGGTGTCATAGCAAGTCCCGGTAGGGGAGCCGCCGCAGAATACCAGTCTGAATGTATCGAGCCTTGAGGCTAAACTAGGATTATTTTCCATGTGGAGTTCCCAAAGAGCTGTAAGGCTATCGCGTCTTTCTAAAATGGACAGCGGCTCTGAGGCGGTTCTCATCCCCTGCAAATATCTGTTCTGGACAATTATTTCTTCCCCAATAAAAGGAATCTGGTCATCGTCTATGTTAATAAAGCGAAATATGTCAAACGGATTGATGCCCTTCATCCACAAACCGGCTTTTGCCATTCCAAAATAGCCTATGGAAGCTGTAGAGTCTAGCTTCACTATTTTAGCGTAGGCTTTATGCGAATCTTCATATTTACCATTGCGAAATGCATTTTGCGCTTCTATGCGCAAACATTGTATATCATCGCCGCAATTACCGCCGCCGCTACTACCAAATAGATTATCGCTGCAAGACATTAAAGCTAGCATAGCGAATACCGCTATATATAGTTTATTCATAGAGATTGAATATACAAAATTAAAGCATTGGCTAAATTCTCAACATCCTTTTCGTTATGCGCCGCCGTTATATTTATCCTCAGTCTTGCCGAGCCATCTGGTACGGTTGGGGGACGAATGCAGGCTGTGCAAAATCCTTTTTCCATCAAAAAAGCATGGCATTTTTTAGCCTTTTCCACAGACCCTAGCACCACGGGTACTATCTGGGTTTGGCTTTGCAGGCAATCGATGCCAGCTTCGGCAATTTTTCGCCTGAAATCCGTTGACATTTTGAGAGCTTTTTCCCTGCGAAAACTCTCTCTAGCAGCCACTTCTGCAGCCTTTCGCATAGCGGCTACCGCCCCCGGCGCAATTGCCGTTGAATAAATGAAACTGCGAGCATGGTTTACAATGTAATCTATCAGAAGTTTGGAGCCAAATATGCAAGCTCCCATTGTTCCATAAGCTTTGCCAAAAGTTGTGAGCGAAAGATGAGCTCGCTCTGCCAAGCCTTTACCGTCAGGTCCCAGAATTCCATCGCTGTGAGCTTCGTCAACATAGAGCAGGGCTCCGTATTTCTCCGCTAAATCTGCGTATTCTTTGAGCGGCGCAATATCTCCGTCCATGCTGTAAACAGCTTCAACAGCTATAAACTTAAAACCTTCCGCAGACTGCAATGCTTTTTCCAAATCGCTTGGGCTGTTGTGCTTAAATCTGTGCAATTTTGCGCGGCTCATCGCATAGCCGTCCATAATGCTCGCATGGCATAGTCTATCGCAGAACAAGTGCGTTTTTGAATCGTTGCAAAATGCGGAAATAATGCCTAAGTTTGCGCTGTATCCGCAATTGAAAATAAGAGCGGTTTCAGAGCCTTTCCAATTTGCGAACCATTTTTCCGTTTCTTCAAAAAAATTGCTATTGCCGCCCAAAAGTCTGGACCCTTTGCTGCTGGCTCCAAATTCTCTGTATGCTTCTGCAGCAACTTCTTTTATTTCAGGATGGTCAGATAGGCCGAGGTAATCGTTGTTTGCAAAGTCTATTCCTGCGGGCAAGCTAAGCGTTCTCAAAAGCCCCTGCGCTTTCTTTTCTGCAAGGATATTTTCAATGTTTGAGAACATTGTGCATGTTCCTCATAGCGCAGAAATCCGGGCCGCACATTGAGCAGAATTTAGAGCTTGAAGATTCATCGTGAAAAGAAGCTGCCATTTCTGGATCAAGGGAAAGCGCAAACTGATCTTCCCAGCGAAAGTCAAAGCGCGCGCGGCTCATGGCTTTGTCTCTTAGCAGAGCTTGCTCGTTGCCTTTTGCAATATCAGCGGCGTGAGCGGCTAATTTATATGTGATAACTCCGGTGCGAACATCATCTTTGTTTGGCAAGCCCAGATGCTCTTTTGGAGTCACATAGCAGAGCATTGCGGTGCCGAGCATTCCTATAACAGCGGCTCCAATCCCGCTTGTAATGTGATCATAACCAGGAGCGATGTCTGTTACCAGAGGGCCCAGGGTATAGAAAGGAGCGCCGTGGCAAAGCTCCAATTGCAAATCCATATTCTCTTTTATCTTGTTCAAAGGAACGTGACCCGGGCCTTCAATCAAAACCTGAACGCCATGTTCCCAGGCGATTTTTGTGAGTTCGCCCAGAGTTTTCAATTCTGCAAACTGAGCTTCGTCGTTTGCGTCTGCAATGCATCCCGGTCTAAGCCCGTCTCCGAGCGAAATTGCGATATCGTATTCTCTTAAAATTTTGCAAATCTCTTCAAAGCGGGTGTACAAAAAATTTTCCTGATTGTGAGTTTGCATCCAGCAAGCCATCAATGAACCGCCACGCGAAACTATGCCCGTTGTGCGCTTTTTCGCAAGCGGAATATAATCTTTCAAAAGCCCGGCATGAATTGTAAAATAATCAACGCCTTGCTCAGCCTGTTCAATCAGAGTGCTTTTAAAAACATCCCAGCTTAAATTGCCTCCTCCTCTTTCCAAAGCTTGGTAAATAGGAACCGTGCCGATTGGAACGGGGCTTTTTCGCAAAATAGCTTCGCGCGTTTCGTGGATATTTTTTCCCGTGCTCAAATCCATAACGGTATCTGCGCCGAGTTTTACCGCATAGGTCATTTTTTCAACTTCTTCTTCTATTGAAGATCCGAGCGCGGAATTGCCTATGTTTGCATTTATTTTTACCAGAAATTTTGAGCCTATAATCATAGGTTCGCATTCGGGATGATTTTTGTTTGCAGGCAAAACTGCTCTGCCTTCGGCGAGTTCCTTTAGCACAATTTCCGGAGCAACGCCTTCTCTGATTGCAACATATTCCATTTCCGGCGTTATAATGCCTTTTTGCGCAGCTTCTCTTTGTGTTAAATCGGTCTTTTTCCATTTGGAACGGACAAGTTCGCCATCGGTATCATATATTGCGATGCTTGGAATTTCCTTGTCGTTTAAAATAATTTCCTTCATCCTTACTTGGATTTCCGGATGAATTTTGCCTTGAATTGTTATCCGCCGCATGTTGCAGTTACCACCAGGATTTTATCGCCGTCTTTCAGAGCGCAGCGGTCCCATTTTGAGTTTGGAATAACGCTTTCGTTTACGGCTATGGCTATGCCTTTTGCATTTTCGAGTTCAGCGGAAGCCCACTGAGCGAGCGTTGCAAAATTCATTTCTTTGGTTTCGCCGTTTATTGATAATTTCATCTGTTATGCTCTTTGCAATTTCAATACTCTTGTGTTTGCAATAACGTCGTGCAGAGCTCGTTTTTCGATGTCAAAAGCGGCTAGCAAATGGCTTATGCCAAAGAAGAACAGCGAAAGAAAAGATCTTAATAGTGCGCAGTGCCATGTCATTGGTTTTCCATCGTGGCGCACAACTACTATGCCAAGCGCTATTTTTCCCAGCGTTCCGGAATAATTTTTCACGAATATGGAATTGTAGCAGAATATTATGCTGAGTATAAATATTGTGGTTGGCATTAGTTCTTCGAGCGTTAGCATTGCTTGCGGAGAGACTGCGGAAATGACTCCTAAATAGGAGTGAAATGGAGTGAGCAGCACAAATATTAGCTGTATTACAACGTAGTCTATTGCAAGTGCGCAGAGTCTTACCCAGAAGCTTGCGTAATTGGCTTGTGCTATGGTGAGGTTTGGCAGTATTTTTTCTTCTATTACTTGTTTTATCGTTTCTGTTTGAAATTCGTTTTTGACTTCCGGTTCAACTGTAGCCCATGGTTTCCAGCTTTCATAGCCGTCTCTCCATACGAGCGTTTCTGGTACAAATGCGCCTTGTTCGGCAAATCCGAGCATTTGCCTAAGCGACCAGGGCCCATTCCTCCTTTTGCCTTCTGGCTTGGAGGGATCTATATAATACCAGTCCATGTTAGCTACTGGCCACCTTGTCCTGAGCGGCTGCTGCTACTGCCACCGCCGCCGCCAGCGCTGCTACTGCTAACGCTAGCACTGCTGGTACAAGTTTCCTTGCAGTCATTTACAATGCATCCTTGCATTTTGGAGCATTCATCTTTAGATATGGTGTGAATACCGTCATTATCCGATGAGTAGATGCTTAAGCATTGTCCACTGCTCCTTTTGCAAAACTTAAAATCCGGTGCATCCGGAACATCGCTGCAAGAAACAAACAAAAACGCAAAGGCAATTAAGCCAATTTTTACCACATTCCGCATGTTAACCTCGGTTGAGTTGTTTTCACTACAATTTCTTTGGGATACCAATATAAGCCATCTTCCAAAACGGCTTCAGTTCTCAGATCAGGAAGATTATAACCGTTATCGTCGGGATTTGGTCTTATATTATTTCCATTGTTTCCTTCTACATATCCTTCAATTTCAATAGTAAAATTAAAACGATTGCCATCACAGCTTATATAGTAATCATATTTAGGTCCACCGTCATCACCATTGCAACCAAAAGAAACTATTGTGTTTCCGTTGAAAGTAAGAGACTTTCCATCGGTACATCCACTAACTTTTTCATAACTCGCTACAGTTACTACGGGGCAAGTTTTAGTAGAATCTGCACCATTGCAGGTTACTCTTGCTCTTGCATTATTTATGGTTTGATTGCCAGACTCCGATAATGCAAAAGAACTGCTTGATTGCCATGTATTGCCTGTAAAATTATATCTTATGCCAGCAGTATCGCATCGTCCGTAGCTATTGCTTACAGTAATGCCTACAGTCAAAGTTTCAGTACTACGCATTGTGTTTTTGGAATTACCTGTAAAATCACAGGGGCTAATTTGTATATTCGGGAGCACGTATGCCACTGCGCTATCTAGCTTGAATTCTACTCCACTGCAAGTTGCTACAGCAAATGCTTTTACAATGTTGCCTGCGGCTGTTGTTGTACCTTCAATAACTATTCTAGCGGTGTCAGAGTTGCATGATGCAAGAACGGGGTTAGAAATTTCAACTTTGCCAGTAACTTTAGAACGAGCATTTGCGTTTATATAGAAATAAGTGCTGTCTCCGCTTTTATAATCATGAGCAAAGGCTATTGAGCCTGTCTTTGATGGTGGTGGAGTTTTTTTGATTTTCAGCGGTTGGCAATTCTTGGATGATTCCTGCGCAGTTTCTGTATTTGTGCATTTAAGAACTCCCTGAACAACGAAGTCTGCATCTTCATTTGAGAATACGCCTCCTGCAATGGTTCTCGTAGAATCAAGAGTGAATTTGGTGGTTCCATAATGCATTTCCCCAGTACAGTTTTCTCCATAGTCGTGCGTTAAAGTAGGGGTTGCCGTTTGACCGTATGTAACTTCTTCAGGCGTCCATTTGCAATTGAATATTATACATTCCTTGTCTCTAGGTTCTCCTCCTATTATAGAACATGATTTTTCGCTAATGTAATGGCAAATATCATCGCCTTCCCAGCAGTAAACATTTTCGCTGTTGCTCGCTGGCGGTGGCTTGATATCATCGTTAGAGCAGCTGAGGAACAGAACGCCCAACAAGCTGCAAAACGAAATAGCAAGAATTTTCATTTCAGATTCCCCTCAGTTAAAAAAACATATACCATACTGCGCCAGCCGCAAATCCGCTTGCAGAGACATAAAGAAGATTTCTGGCTACTTGACTATTGAACCGACTATCAACTTTGTCTTCATAAGCTTTGACCGCTGCATCATAAGCGGTTTTATCTCCATTTGGAACAACAGTATTCAAAGTCGCTTCATATAATCTGTCTGCGCTTTTGGTTTTATTGCTCACCGAGCTGTTTTGCCAAAGCGCTATTCCCAAGCTCGTTGCAGATGCTGTAAGCATGGATGCGAAAATTATTCTTTTAGTGGTCCAGAATGGAGGGCCCACGCTCACCTTTTTCATAGCGTATGTATGATCCAGTTTCCTATATTTGATTTTGCCGTTTATCAACGAGTCTGCACGCATAGCCCACTCTGGGAATCCTTCCATGTGCTCGTATCCATCAATTATTTTGAAAACTCCTTTAGCTGGAACTTCACCCTCTTCATAAAAAATATACATCTCTTTTGCCCCGGGATATACTTTTTCACCCCTGATTATAAATGGGTAGTTCACATAATCTACGCTGGTTATAAACGCATCTGGCAATTCGCTGATTCGCTGCGCAAAATATGGAGAAACTTTAAGAAAACCATGAAAATCATAAACCACTTTTGAATTTACATCTGGATTTCTAACATTTACGGGAAACATCTCCTTCTCAGCGTCATACTCGCCCAAAGTCACTCCGCCTTTAATGTTTTCCGTAGCTAAAATTTTCATCTGATCCTGAAGCATATAATTGTTCATCAATTCTATAGCTCTTTCCAAACGCTTTATATAAAGCAGATTTTTCTTCTCCATAGCATTCAAATTGCCCTGTCCAATATTTAGCGATGTCAAAACATTGGTTATTCTGGCAATTTTGAAATTCATCTCTGAAATTCTGCTCTTGAATTTGTTAAGACGCTTTTGGTATTCATCTGAATCTTCATCTGCGTTTTGCAACAGAGTTTCTCCCCACTCAGGTTGAATATCATCGCTTAGCTTTATTTCTGCGATAAGCTTTTCCAGCGGCCTTTTCTGCTGCTGGCTATACTGCTTTTCAAGATTGGCAATTCGGGTTTTTCTGCTTTTTTCCCTATCGGCAACGAATTTGTCATAGATTTCCTGTTTCTCATTGTCTCTTTTTGGCCTAAGCGGCTCATCTTCTATCGCTTTTATCATATCGTTAATCTTTTCCCTAGACGGCACAAGCACGCTGGAAAGGGCATCTATGGTATCCAGATATATCTCGTAATTGGCATACTTGGCTACTGGCGGCGGTGGCATCTCTTTTTTTGGAGCCGGAGCTTTTGCCACGGGCGCTGCTTGCTGTACTTTTGGAGCCTCCTCTTTTGGCTGGGAAGCTTTTATCTGAGATGAGAAGCCTTTTGGAATATCATCTGGCGATAAAATTTGAGGTTGATACTGAGGTTGCGGAGGATGTTGAGGAAAAGGATCGGCTTGCTGTTCTTGTTGCGAAAAAACATCATGAGATTCATGAGCTAGAGGGTCCAACTCTTGAGCAATAGAATAGCCTGCCATTAAAAGCATTAAAAGCGTCAAATATGCGCAATTTTTATTAACCATGGCTATAATATAGTAAACTTATTTTGCTTGCGTTGCAATTGAAGAAAAAAGTGTCAAAAAAAGTGTTTAGACACTGTCTAAACACTTTTTTTGACACCTGTAAACCCCGAAATTTGCTCAAAAACCGCGTTTTTCATTTGGCACGGATTTTCACATTATAATAACAGTTTTAACAACGAGGTTTTTAATGAGCAAAGAAGCAAAAACGCAGAAAAAAGGCACTGCCTTTTTTGATGTTTTAACCTGTACCCAGGTTCAGGTTTATCCGTTCAAGGAATCGACCAGCGGAAAAACCAAAGCAATGGCAAGGGTGACCATAAACGATCAGCTCCAACTCACCGGTTTGAGAGTGGTGGATGGTGTAAACGGATTTTTCGTTTCCTATCCGCTTGACCCAAACCACAAGGGCGAGGAGTATTTTTCAATATACTATCCGCTTCATAAAGAGTTGCGAGAGCATATTGAGCAATGCATTTTGGAAAAATTTCAGGAAATGGTTAACAAGTAAATGTTTCAGAGAATACGAAGCGCAGCATTGCGCGGCATAGAAGCGATCCCCGTGGAAATTGAAGTGGATAGCACTTCGGGTTTGCCAGGGTTTTCGCTTGTCGGTTTGCCGGACAATGCTGTGCGAGAAGCTAGGGAGAGGGTGCTGGCGGCTATGCGAACCTGCGGATTTTACGGCTGTTCTACCAGAATGACCGTTAATATGTCACCTGCAGATTTGCGTAAGGAGGGGGCTGCTTTTGATTTGGGGCTTGCAATTGGAATGTTAGCCGCTACCGAGCAAATTGCAGTTGAAAATCTTGAGGATTTTTTGTTTTTGGGAGAACTTTCGCTGGATGGAAGATTGCGCCCAGTGCATGGAGTTTTGGCGGTTGCTGCAAATCTAGCACGCTCCGCTCCGCAAACCATTCTTGTGGTACCCTATGAAAACAGAGAAGAAGCCGTTTGCGTGGAAACGCTTAAGGTAATAGCTCCAAAAACTTTAGAGCAGTGTTTAAATGGATTGCAGAAACCGGATAGTGCTTATTATGTTGGTCATGAATGTCAGCCGGTTTCTGCAATCCAAAATAAAGCTGCCGATTTTTCGCAAGTCTATGGAATGGCCGCAGTTAAGCGAGCCCTTGAAATTTCTGCGGCCGGTGCGCATAATTTTTTGCTTGTAGGTTCGCCTGGCTCTGGAAAAACGCTTTGCGCCCGATGTTTGCCAGGCATTTTGCCTGCAATGCGAAGAAACGAATCTTTGGAAAGCACAATTATACATTCGTGCGCCGGTATGTTTGATTCTTGCGGCGGTCTTATGAAAAGCCGTCCGTTCAGGTCTCCGCATCACACTGCAACCGTGGCTTCTCTTGTTGGCGGCATGAAGCTTCGCCCTGGCGAAGCCAGCCTTGCGCACAACGGAGTTCTTTTTCTGGATGAATTGCCCGAATTTCAGAGGGCAGCTTTGGAATGTTTGAGGCAGCCGCTGGAGGAAGGTGTAGTTCGTTTGAACAGAGCTTTGGGCAGCATAAGTTTCCCAGCTAGTTTTGTTTTGGGTGCAGCTATGAACCCTTGCCCTTGCGGCTATGCTATGGACAAGCGCAGAGATTGCCGCTGCATACCGGAAGCCATAAAGCGCTACAGGAGCAAGGTTTCCGGTCCGCTGCTAGACAGAATAGACCTTCAGGTATCGGTTCCTTCCGTTCCAATTGATGAGAGCAGAAAAAGCCTTGCGGGCGAAAGCTCGGAGGAAATTCAAAAGCGAGTTGAGGCAGCTTGCGAAATACAGGAATCTCGGTTCAAAGACAGGAAAAATTTTCGCAATGGACATTTAGATGGCAAAACGCTTAAAGATATTCTGTTTTGGGATAGCGAAACTGAGAATTTTGCTCTAAAAGCCGCTGAAAAATGGAGAATGAGCCACAGAGGCTACGACAGAATGTTAAAAGTGGCTCGTACCATTGCTGATTTAAGGAAGAACTGCAAGGTGGAGCGTTCAGATTTGGCAGAGGCAATTCAGTACAGAGCTTTGGAGGCTGCATGGATAAGCTGAGAATTTGCTACATTCATATTCCGTTGCCCATGCGAGGATTTTATGAGTGGTGATAATTGTTACAACGGAAAAAGCAAGTTTATTTTTATTACGGGCGGAGTTCTCTCCGGTCTTGGGAAGGGAGTAGCGGCAGCCTCTATTGGAGCATTGCTTTCTCGCTTTCGCGTAATTCCGGTTAAGTGCGATGGCTATTTGAACGTTGACCCTGGTACCATGAATCCTATTGAGCATGGCGAAGTTTTTGTTCTGGACGATGGCGGAGAAGTTGATATGGACTTCGGCCATTACGAACGGTTTTTGAATATAAACGGCAAATCCGAGTGGAGCCTTACCATGGGCAAGGTGTTTTCCACTTTGATTGAAAGGGAGAGGCAAGGAGTTTATGCAGGCACAACAATTCAGTTTCTTCCGCACGTTGCCGATGTTATAAAAGATCATCTTTTCAAAATTGCGAGCAAGGAGAATGCGGATGTTCTGCTTATTGAAATAGGCGGAACGGTCGGCGATTTGGAGAATGAGTTTTACATAGAAGCTGCTCGCCAGCTTTCTCATATAGTGGGGCAGGACAATTGCATTTTTGCGCATTTAACTTATATCCCAATTCCAAACGGCGTTCGTGAACAGAAGTCCAAGCCAACGCAGATGTCCGTGCGCGATTTGAATGAGAGGGGAATTTACCCGGATATAATAATAGGCCGTTGCAGCGAACCGCTGACTACTAAAATCAAGGATAAAATAGCGCTTTACGGGAACATTCCCAGTAAAAATGTTATATCTGGTTTGGATATGAAATCCATTTACGAGATTCCCTTGAGTTTTCAGGAAGAGGGAATTTTAGACATATTATTCAAAAAGCTGAAAATATCCAGTACTGGTTCTCCTAAAATGGACGAGTGGAAAAGACTTGTTGATATTTGCAAGAAGAATTACGAGAGCCCTAGGAAGACTTTGAATGTGGCTTTGTGCGGAAAATACACTCAGTTGGAAGATTCTTATGCGAGCATTAGGGAGGCTATAATTCATGCCGCTGCTCATTTGAATGTCGCTTGCAAATTGACAATACTTGATACGGAATCCATGGACGAGGCTTCTCTTGCGAATTTGTCTTCTTTTGATGCGATAATAGTGCCGGGCGGTTTTGGAAGCCGAGGAATGGAAGGAAAGATTTCGGTTATAAAGGTTGCAAGGGAGAATAATATTCCATTTCTGGGCATTTGCTATGGTATGCAGCTTTCCGTTGTGGAATACGCTCGGCATAAGTGCGGAATGCCTTTGGCCAATACCATAGAAGTTGAGTCTGATGGCATAGAGGTTAAGGAGCCTGTGATAGCGTTTTTGCCAGGTTTGGAGTATGTTAAGGTTTTAGGCGGAACTTTGCGCAAGGGCGGCTACGATGTATTTTTGAAAAAAGGCTCTCTTGTGGAAAAGATTTACAATGGCGCTTCCGTGATAAGGGAGAGGTTCAGGCATCGCTACGAGGTGAATCCGATGTATATAAGCAAGCTGGAAGAAAAGGGTCTTATATTCTCAGGTTATTCCGCTAAAGAGGATAACATTATGCAAATGATGGAAATTCCGGACCATCCGTTTTTCGTAGGCTGCCAATTTCACCCTGAATTGACTTCAACATTATTAAAACCTTCGCCGTTGTTTCACAATTTGTTAAAAGCGGCAGATAAGAGGAGCGATGAACGCAGCTGAGAAAAAATTTTTATATCTAGCGTTGTTTCTTTTTGCATTGGGAGGGGTTTCTCGTTTAGGTGCATTTAATAAATTTATTCCATTGGAAAAAATTCTGTTGCCTGAAAATTATGAAGAAGAAATTGTTGTTGCGATTGACACAATTGCTGTAGAAGAACTGCAAGCACAACAGCCAAAAGTTCAAAAACCAAAAAAAGAAAAAAAGAAATCCCCTGATTTGCCTATCCCCATAAACACCGCCAGCAAGGATGATTTGTGCTTTATAAAAGGCGTTGGTCCTTCGCTTGCACAAAAGATAATTGATTATAGGGAAACAAAAGGTCCTTTCCGCAATGCCAAAGACTTGGAAAAAGTCTCAGGCATTGGTACTAAAAAGAGACAAGCTATTGAAGAATTTGTGAGGTTTGATTAGGCTAATTAACAGTAGCTTTCATCACATCGTCTTTCAAATTTTCGGGCACGTCTTTAAGATTGAAGCCGTCTTGCTCAACGGCTTCAAACGCCTGCTCTATTGTTGTTATTCCTGCCATTTTCGCCTCGTTCAGAATATTACCAAGAAGGGTTGTTTTTGCTAATCTGCTTTTTCTGCCATTGCTTATTTTCTGCGTCAAGACTTGGCGGAGATAAAAACGCTTTTGATGTTAAGAATTTGCACTTGCTATCGTATTCACCACCAAATGAGCAAGGGCCGCCTTCACATTCAGATTCTTTAGTCATCCATTGGCAACTATCATACGAACAACTTTTGGTGAATTTCCATTTGCTTCCTGCTTGGCATTCGCCTATTTTCATTTTAATCGTAGCTTCAAAAAATCGTTCGCCGTTGTTTGTAAACTCTTGATACCCACCAGATGAAAAATCAAAATAACGATTTGACTGATCATTTTTTTCATAGCTTGGATAAGAGACTGGAGATTCATTGACATAACTAATCCACCCATTTAGTTTCTTTTCAAATTCAGCGATTACTGGGCGTGGGTCTTTTGCCAATGCTTCAAGAATTTTAGCTCTAGCTTCAGCTTCCTCTTTTTCTTTCATTTCAGCAGCAGCTTTTGCTTCTGCTTCTTTCTTTTTCATTTCCGCTTCTCTTTTCGGATTCATCTTTGCTGAGTTGCACATAATGTCCATGAAATGGCTTATAGTACTATTGTTCATAGGCTTTTTGTCTATTTCAAATGCTTGTATGCCAAATTGGTCATTCTTTAGCCAAAATTGAAAAACTCCATTTGCGGGCTTTCCATTATACTTAATATGGCCGCTGATGTTTATGTATTCAAGACCTTCTTTGGTGACAATATGTTCCCATTTGGGCTTGTCCATTGTGCCGTTTACTAACTCTTCTATGGTGTATTTTTTGCACCAAGTAGATTCCAGTCTAACTGGCATTGAGCTTTCTTTTAGCATTTTGATTTTCTGCGTGTTTCCGCTTTCTCCGCCGCCACACGCTACAATCGTAGCAAGCATTAAAGAAACGACTGCTGTTTTAACCCTTTTCATATTATTCTCCTATAGTTGTTGGGTTTATTGTGAATTTGATTCTCAACGAGTTCTCTTTTATCTTCATAGATTTTTTCTGAGATTCGTCTTTATATTTTTTCCCAATTTCGATATAAAAATAAAGAGTTTTGGGGGCTAAAAATTCGTGACACTGCATATACGCAAAAGAACCTCTGGCGGAGGCTTGGCTAATTGCAATTTTGCCGTTGAAATTCATATCGCAAATAAATATAGAAATTATTGTGATATTTGTCAAGATATAAAAAAGGCAAGGCTAACATTGCCTTGCCATTAAGGTTTAAAATTTTGTTTGACTAATACCTGTAATTCTCGGCTTTGTATGGGCCGTTAACGCTTACGCCTATGTAATCCGCTTGTTCTTTGGTCAACTTGGTTAATTCTACGCCGAGTTTGTCCAGGTGCAAACGTGCTACCTTTTCGTCAAGGATTTTTGGCAGGGTGTATACGGAACCGTTGTGGTATTGAATGCCGCTTACGGTTTTTTTGCCCTGAGCGTTTAGCCACAAATCAATCTGAGCTATGGTCTGATTGGTGAAACTTGCGCTCATAACAAAACTTGGGTGACCAGTGGCGCAACCTAAGTTGAGCAAACGGCCTTCTGCCAAAATCAAAACACTGTGGCCGTCTTTGAAAATCCATTCGTCGTATTGAGGCTTTATGTTCCTCTTTTTGACGCCTGCAATTTTCTTTAAGCCTGCCATGTCAATTTCGTTATCGAAATGACCTATGTTTCCTACTACGGCACGATGCTTCATCTTTTCCATGTGCTTTGCCAAAATAATATTGGTGTTGCCCGTGGTGGTTACAAACAAGTCTCCATCTCCAACAACGCTTTCCAAACGGCGAACTTCGTAGCCTTCCATGCTGGCTTGCAATGCGCAAATAGGGTCAATTTCGGTGATTATCACCCTTGCTCCCTGACCGCGCAAACTCTGTGCGCAGCCCTTGCCAACATCGCCATAACCGCAAACAACTGCGATTTTACCCGCAATCATCACATCAGTGGCACGGTTAAAGCCGTCTATCAAAGAATGGCGGCAGCCGTAAAGGTTGTCAAATTTGGATTTGGTAACGGAGTCGTTTACATTTATGGCTGGGAATGGGAGTTCCTTCTTTTTTGCCATCTCGTAAAGACGATGAACGCCAGTGGTTGTCTCTTCCGAAACGCCTTTGATCTCTTTGCGAATTCTTGTCCAGTGCTTGGGGTCTTTAGCGAACTGCTTTTTGCAGAGCGCAAGGAAAACTCCCCATTCTTCGCTATCGGTATTCGGATTGAAAGCTGGGACTTTGCCCGCATCTTCAAACTGAGAACCACGAATTACGAGCATGGTTGCATCTCCGCCATCGTCTAAAATAAGATTGGGGAGCTTGCCGCCCGGAAACGCCATTGCTCTTCTTGTACATTCCCAGTATTCTTCAAGAGTTTCGCCTTTCCATGCAAACACGCTAACGCCTTTAGGATTTTTCGTAGTGCCGGTTTTGCCAACTACTACCGCAGCGGCGGCATGGTCTTGAGTGCTGAATATATTGCAGCTTACCCACTGCACATATGCGCCCAGTTCAACTAGCGTTTCAACGAGAACCGCAGTTTGAATGGTCATATGCAGGCTACCCATTATGCGAGCGCCTTTCAACGGTTGCTTGCCTTTGTATTCTTTGCGGAGAGCCATCAGTCCCGGCATTTCGGTTTCTGCAAGCTCAATCTCTTTTCTTCCCCAGTCTGCCAGGGAAATATCTGCGACCTTGTATTCCTGGCTCATATTAGTTCCCTGTCAATGCAATCAGCAGTACTGTTGCTACGAAAATAACGGAAACAATTATAAACTCTATAGGATTCTCTATGATTGCTTCTTTTGCAGGAGGTGCAGGCGGTGCTTCAACCGATGCAGATGCTGGTACTGGTTCAGCTACAGGCTCTGGCGTTGGAGCTGCGGCTTCCGCTGCAGGTTCTGGAGTTGCGACATGGGCAGAGTCAGCTACATGTGCAGCTTCTGCTGCATGAGCAGCTTGCGTTGTATCCGTTGCTGCAGCCGTTTCTGCATGCGGTGCAGCTTGGACTGTAGGCGCTGCTGTTGCAGGTGTGTGTGCAGCCGCCGGAGCAGGTGCGTGTACAGCTGCCGCAGGTGCGTGTGCAGCTGCTGGAGCTTGCGGTGCAGGGTTTTCGGCAAAAGCGCAAACTACGGATATTGCGGCCAAAAGGGAAATGCGTTTCAACATGTGTTCTCTCCTAAAATTCTATGATGTAATATAGAAAAATTTACTTTTCCATTCCGGCTTGCACGGCTGTTATGGCTATAGTATAAACAATATCGTCAACCAGCGCTCCGCGAGAAAGGTCGTTAACCGGTTTTGCCAAGCCTTGGAGCATGGGGCCAATGCTTATGGTGTTTGCGCTGCGCTGAACTGCTTTGTAGGTTATGTTGCCGGTGTTGAGGTCCGGGAATACGAATACCGTTGCGCGACCCGCTATATGGCTGTTCGGGGCTTTGGTGCGGGCTACGGATTCCATTATTGCGGCATCGTACTGCATTGGGCCGTCAATTTCGATGTCTGGGCGAAGCTCCCTTACTTTTTGCGTGGCCAGCTTCACTTTGTCAACATCTTCGCCTTTTCCGCTTTCGCCTGTACTGTAGCTGAGCATTGCCACTCGCGGCTCAATTCCAAAGTATTTTGCCGTGTCTGCGCAATGTATGGCTATTTGGGCAAGTTCGTCTTCATTCGGGTTTGGGTTTATTGCGCAATCTCCGTAAACAAGTACCTGCGTGGGCAAGCACATGAAAAATGCGGAGCTTATTATAGTAGTGCCGACTCGAGGTTTTATTATCGAAAGGGCCGGGCGAATTGTGTCTGCCGTGGCGTGAATCGCTCCGCTTACAAGCCCGTCCGCATCGCCGGTTTTCACCATCATGGTTCCAATCCAATTTGTATCTGTGAGCAGTCTTTTCGCTTCTTCTTCGGTCATCCCCTTGTGTTTGCGGAGTTGTACCAATGTCTGAACATATTTCGGAGCGATATTTTCCGGGTCTATTATTTCAAGATCGTGTGGCAATGCTATGTAAAGAGTGGCGGCGGTTTTTTCAACGTCTGCTCTTTTTGCGAGCAATATTGGAATGGCTATTTGCCTTTGCATGACTATAACGGCGGCACGCACGGTTCTTGGCTCGGAGCCTTCCGGCAAAACAATTTTGGCTTTGCGTTGTTGGGCTTTTTTTATCAAAAAATTCCGGAATTCCGGCGGGCTCATTCTGTGTTCCCTGTTTTGCTTCAATATGAGTTCCCATGGTTCTTCTTCCATGCATGCCACAATGGCTTCCTTGCTTGGGTTTATCCCTCCGTGAACAAAAGCCAGCGCAGATAGCCCGCTATCTTTACAGGTTTGCCTTAGAGCATCTTCGCAATCTTCGTTTACATTCAGGAATATGCAACCAGCCATATAGGAATTTGCTCTTTTGTGCAAATGCTCTTCTACGGAAATTTCGCTTAAAAGCTTGTCCAGCGGTTTGTCGCTTATGCGCGCAACCAAAATGATGTCTGCATCTAAGGCGGCGGTCAGCATACGATGGAGTTCTTTTTTATAAAATATATCGGAGGATATGCCTTCTACTATCACCACATCGTTTTTTGCCAATACTCTTGACATTTTATCCAGAAGCAGGTCCATAATCATTTGCTCGCAATCTGAGATGATGGCGTTGCGAATTTCGGCGAATGGGATTCCGACTTCTTTGCCGAAAGGAATGAATTTTACAGCTTTAAGTCCCTTTTTTGTTAAAGTTTCCAGAATTCCGTCAGCTACGTTTTCCAGAGCGATGTTGTTTTCCGCAGGCAATAAGATATAGGCATGTTTCATAGTTGAAAATATAGTAAACCATTTTCTATATTTTCATTAACATTTTAGGAGACTACCATGTACTCAGTTAAGACTCTCAATAAAATTTCGGCCAAGGGTACCGGATTGCTCGGTAAAAATTATGCAGTTGGCGACTCCATAGATAACCCCAACGCTATCCTGGTGAGAAGCGCTCAGGTTGATACCGATTCATTTTCAAGCGATTTGCTAGCTGTTGCCCGCGCTGGCGCAGGCGTGAACAATATAACCATAGACAAAGCCAGCGCAAAAGGCGTGTGCGTGTTCAATACGCCTGGCGCAAATGCGAATGCCGTGGCGGAACTCGTGTTTACAACGCTTGGCATGGCTTTGAGAAATATTCATAAATCCCTATCCTGGATAGGCGGCTTGCAGGGCAAAGAAGACAAAGAGATAAGCGAGGCTGTTGAAAAGAACAAAGCGGCGTTTACAGGCGGCGAGCTTGCAGGCAAGACTATCGGCGTTATAGGTCTCGGCAAAATCGGTGTTCTGGTTTCGAATGGAGCCATTGGGCGCGGCATGCATGTAATAGCCTACGAGCCTTATCCAAGCGTTGGCAATATGCTTATGCTCAACAGCACCGTTAGGGTAGTGCAAAGCATTGAGGAACTTATAATCGCTTCGCAAGTGATAACCGTTCATGTGCCATTCATGCCAGCTACCAAAGGTCTGCTGAACGAAATGAATTTGACGAGCTTTAGAGGTTCTTACCTGCTCAACTTTGCCAGGAACGGCATTGTGAGCGAATCGGGCATAAGTTCTTTCCTTGCTGCAGACAAGCAAAATACTTATGTAACGGATTTCCCGACCAAATCAGATTTGGCAAACGGGCAGGTTATTTCTTTCCCTCATCTTGGCGCAAGCACGGAAGAAGCGGAAGAAAACTGCGCTGTTATGGCAGTTGAGCAGTTGAAAGATTACTTGGATTACGGCATTGTTCACAATTCCGTGAATTTCCCAGTGATAGACAACCGTCCTGCTGCAAGCGTGAAGAATCGCATTGTTGTTATAAACAACGATGTGCCGAACATGATAGCATTGATTTCAAAAGTTTTTGGCGATGCAGGCATAAACATAAACAGCTTCAAAAACGAGAGCAACGGAAAGATAGGCTATAACCTGATTGATATAGATACCGCTGTTCCGCAAAGCCTTGTTGATGCGCTCAAAAAAATTGAACAGATAATTCGCGTAAGGGTCATAGAACTTTGAATCTTAGACTTGAACTGAAAGTAGCTTGGCGTTATTTAGGGGCGCAGAGACGCAGCCTCTTTGTTTCGCTTATAAGCTTGTTCAGCATGGTTGGAGTATGCATAGGTACATTTGCGCTGATAGTAGCGCTTTCTGCAGTTAATGGTTTTGAGGCGGAAGTCACTGATCAAATGATTGGCAAGGATGCGCATTTTGAGGTTTTAAATTATCGCGGAGAGCAAATTTACGAGCCTGATTCCATAGCTAGATTGCTTATGCAAAACGATAATGATATAGTGGCTTATTCTCCGTTTATAATTTACAAGGTTGGAGTGAGCTCCAAAAGAGTCAATGATGGGGTAGTGGTTTACGGCATAGACACGGAGACTGCGAAAAATGTTATAGATTTGCCGGCAAAGATGATAGCAGGCAATTTTAATTTGGACAATTTTGAGGATTCCTCTGGAGTTATGCGCAATTCTTTGATCCTCGGTTCTATTTTGGCACAGCGTTTGCGCGTGGATGTTGGCGATAAGCTTGTTTTGCAGACATTTCAGAGCCCTGACGAGATTATTGGCGGCGGTCCGAGGATGATGCAGTTTATTATCAGCGGGATTTTTGAAACCGGCATGTATGAATACGATGGGAATCTTTTGTATGTGAGCATAGAGCAGCTTCAGAGGTTGCTTGGAATGTATGGGGTTTCTGGCATTCAGTTTAAGGTTAAAAATCCGTGGAAGAGCGAAATTCATGCGGAGAAGGCTGGCAATTATTTGGGTTATCCTTTTTATGCAACGGATTGGAAAAACAAGAACCAGACTCTTTTGAAATGGATGAATTACGAGAAATTCATAGTGGCGGCGATTGTTTGCCTGATTGTTTTGATTGCGGCCTTCAACATTATAAGTTCTTTGATTATGGTTGTTGTTGACAAGACCAGAGAAATTGGCATTTTGCGCAGCATGGGATTTTCGGAGGGTTCCATTATGCGAGTATTTATAAGCATGGGTTCATTCATAGGTTTATTCGGTTCAATTGTGGGCGGAATTACGGGGCTTGGGCTGTGCATTGTTCAGGAGAGGACTCATATCATAAAACTTCCGGCAGATGTTTACATGATGCCTTTTTTCCCGGTGCAAGTGCAGGTTTTGGATGTTGTGGTAGTTCTTGCGATTGCCAATGTTCTTTGCGTTTTATCGACCATTTTGCCGGCGTGGAAGGCCAGCACAATGAACCCTGTGCGTGCGATTAGGCACGAGTGATATTTATATACGCACTGCGCCTTGGTCTGCGCTTGTCGCTAGCGATGCATAAATTTCCAAAGATTTGCTGACAAATCTTTTTCTGGAAACAGGTTTCCAGGCATTTTCGCCTTTCGCTTCCATTTCTTTGCGGCGCGTTTCCAATTCTGCGTCCGTTATGCCTATGTTTATGCTTCTGTTTGGAATGTCGATTTCTATTATATCGCCGCTTTTTACCAGAGCTATGTTGCCTTTGCTTGCAGCTTCGGGACTAACGTGGCCTATTGAAAGGCCGCTTGTGCCGCCGCTGAATCTGCCGTCTGTTATGAGCGCACAGGCTTTGCCGAGCCCCATGCTTTTCAGGTAGCTGGTGGGGTAGAGCATTTCCTGCATTCCGGGACCGCCTTTTGGACCCTCATAGCGAATAACCACAACATCGCCTTTTTTAACTTTGTGATTTAAAATTCCGTCAACAGCTTCTTCCTGGCTTTCAAACACAATGGCTGGGCCGGCAAATGACCAGATAGAGCTATCCACGCCGGCGGTTTTCACAACGCATCCGTTTGGCGCAAAATTTCCGTAGAGAACGGCCAAGCCGCCATCTGCGCTGTATGCGTGGGCGGCATTTCTGATTACGCCTTTTTCTCGGTCTAAATCGTGAGCGCTGTATTTTTCGCTTTGGCTATATGCTTGCAAATTGAATTTGCGGCCTGGCGCGGCCAAAAAGCGTTCCTTAGCTTCTTTGCTTGCAGAGCTTCTCGCTATATCCCATTTGTTTAAGTATTCAGCGATATTTTCCGAATGCACCATCTTAACTTTTGAGTTTAGCAAACCGGCATTGTCAAGTTCGCCCATAATAGCTGGGATGCCGCCTGCTTTGTGTACATCTTCCAAGTGAATATTGCTAACGCTTGGCGCAACTTTGCAAAGGCATGGCGTTGAGCGCGAGAGTTCGTTAATGTCTTTCATGGTGAAGTTAACGCCGGCTTCATGAGCAACGGCCAATATGTGCAGAACGGTATTTGTTGAACCTCCCATAGCTATGTCCAGCCGCATAGCGTTTTCAAAGGCTTCTTTTGTGGCGATGCTTTTGGGCAAAATGGAATGGTCGTTTTGAGTGTAGCATTTGCCGCAGAGTTCCATGACAAGTTTTGCGGCTTGTTTGAATAAATCTTTGCGTTCTGCGTGCGTGGCAACTATGGTTCCGTTTCCGGGAAGGGAGAGGCCGAGCGCTTCGGTGAGGCAGTTCATAGAGTTTGCGGTGAACATTCCGGAGCAGCTTCCGCAAGTGGGGCAGGCTGAGTTTTCAATTTCCTGCAAATCTTTGTCTGAGACTTCGGGGTTCGCTGCCGCTACCATTGCGTCTATTAAGTCTAAGTGTACTGCGTTTCCGTTTGAGAGCGTTGCGATTCCGGCTTCCATTGGCCCGCCGCTTACGAACACCGCTGGGATATTGAGCCGCATTGCAGCCATCATCATGCCGGGCGTTATTTTGTCGCAGTTGCTTATGCACACGAGCGCATCTGCGCAGTGAGCGTTTGCCATATATTCAACGGAGTCTGCAATCAGGTCTCGGCTAGGCAGGCTGTAGAGCATTCCGCTGTGGCCCATTGCGATGCCATCGTCTATGGCTATAGTGTTGAATTCTTTTGGGACTCCGCCAGCATTGCGAATTTCTTCTGCAATTAGTCTGCCGACTGGTTGCAAGTGAACATGTCCGGGCACGAATTCCGTAAAGCTGTTTACAACAGCGATTATAGGTTTTCCAAAATCATTTTCTTTGGTTCCGGTAGCGCGCCACAGAGCACGTGCGCCAGCCATATTGCGGCCTTCTATAGTTGTGAGTGAGCGAAGTTTCATTTTGGGAATATAGTAAACTCCTTTTTTACTACATTCCCCCTATGTTCAGAATTGGAATAGGCTTTGATGTCCACCGCCTCGCAGAAGGGCGAAAATGCATTATAGGCGGCGTGGAAATTGAGCATTCAAAAGGACTTTTGGGGCATAGCGATGCAGACGTGCTAACCCATGCAATATGCGACGCTTTGCTTGGAGCGGCAGGGCTTGGGGACATAGGTACTTACTTTCCGGATACAGACCAGAAATTCAAAAACATAGATAGCCAAATACTTTTGAAAAATGTTAAAGAAGAAATATCAAAGCTCGGCTATGAAATAGAAAACATCGATAGCATTGTTATGGCAGAAAAACCAAAGATAAATTCACACCGCGCAAAAATGAAAACCGCTCTTTCAAAAACACTTGAAATAGAAGAATCGAGAATAGGCATCAAAGCTACAACCACGGAAAAACTGGGTTTCACAGGCAGGGAAGAAGGGATAGCCGCTCAAGCTGTGGCTCTGATTACCTGCTCTCCGCATAAAACTTCTCCCACAACTCATATTTCCCATTGCGAGTGATTTCCACGAAAATAAAAGCGGTGTCTTTAGGCGGCAAAAAACCAATCGCATTGTCCGTGGAAACCATGTAACCTGCCTGAGTATCTTCGCTTAAAATGCTGAGCCCGCTGATCTTTGAATATAAATTTTCTCCATGGTAAATCGTTACTGAAAAAAGAGAATCCTGCTCAACCTTCAAAATTTTTCCCGGCAGAATCGCATTGACCGGAGCTTCGCCTATTGCGCTGAATCTGTTCCTGAAAATTCGCTCTGCTTGGCGGTCTTCCTTGACGAATTTCTGAGGTATAGCTGAGCCTTTTAACGGCATAACGGGGCAGTGGCCTGGAAATTTGCAGCCAGTGTTCTCATCTCGCCAAATTGGATTTTCGTATCTGATTACGCTTATGTTTTGGCCGGCAATTCTTATTGACTCCGTTATTTGGCTGGGCCAAGAAAATTCATGCCTAACTCTGAGCGGAAATGCATCTGGATATCTTTCGCCTATAAACCTTGCCATTGGAATGTAAATAGTATCCTCTCCCCAAAGGTCCTGAACGGATGCGAAATGAAAATAGCATTCCATCAGAGCATCTTTTTTTGAGTGTATCTTAATCTCGTTGCACTCCGGATGCTGCTCGGCATAGCTTTGAGCATCCTGCTCCGGTTTAGATTTATTCATAAAAAGAATAATAGCAAGCACAGCCAAGCTGGCTAAGAAAAGCGTAACGAGCAAAGCTCTCAGGCTAGGCATTGCACTTTACAGGAGTTTCATTTTTCCGTAAATGAGCCTTTGACGGAATTGCTCAATGAGCTCCTCATTCGCTCCCGAAACGGAAACTGCATGATTGTCAGCAAATTTGTCTAAAAATGCGATGGATGCGGAATCCATTGATTGCAAGCTAGAAAAATCAAAAATTATGCTGAAATAATCCTTGACGCTTTCTTGCAATTGGCCAAGTTGTTCTCCGGCAAACATGCTTCCTTTGCATGCGACACATGCTGCATCGTCCTTTGTTTCCGTGATTTGCCATTCAAAAATTGCTTGCGCCTGCTGTGCTTCCCCGTCTGGTTTTAAGCTGTTTTTAAAATCTTCTGCAGTTTCGTAAGTCGAAAAAATGCTATCCAACTGTGTTATCTGCAACAGATTTTTTATTTCCGAAGAAATATCCGAAATAGCAAAACGCAGGTTGTTTTTATGCATCAATTGATGTATTCTAACAAGCATCGCAAGATGCGAACTGTAAAGCACGCCCACGGAGGCAAGCGATAAAAGCAAATCCTGCCTTTTTGCACGCAGAGCATCTTCTACTTTTTGATAAATCTCGTGAAAGCCATCTTCTTCCAAGTTAAAATCAATTACTTGGAAATAACCGCCTATATCTTTTATTGTGCATTCTGCCATATTCAATCTCCAATAGGATAATATAGTAAATTCTAATTGGATTCCATTTTGATTCCACCGCTTTTCCAGCCTATTTTCAAATGCGAAAGTTCTTGCTTGAATTCTTTGGTTGAGCCATATATTGATACTTTGAGTGTTGGCATAAGCATATACGCTGTTATTAAAGCGTCTTTGTCTGGCATAATCTCCAGCAGCTTAACAAGTTTTTTTCGCTTTTCCATCAATTGTTCTTTGCTATGGTTGCAAGCATCAAGCTTGGAACCCAAGAGTTTTCTTTGATTTACCATTTCAGGGCTTGTATCCGAGGGTTTTATTGTGCCTATCTTGGCTAGCAGAAGCTCTATGGCTTGGTTCAGTTTCTGCAAAAGATCATTTATGCCTTGAAGCTCTTCCTTGAACAATTGGCGGTCGCTCTCTATAAGCGTGAACTCGTTTATGGCTTCGGCTTTTCCGCCTATGCTCCCGCATTTTAAGTGTCCGCTGAAACCCACTGAACTGCTTATGATTTGCCCGCCCATTGGCATTTCCAAATTTTTCGTCTCAACTTTGCAGTTGCGAATTTGCCCTTTTACCGCAATTGTTTGCCCGGCTTTGAGCGTGCAGTCTTGCACGTTATCTGCGTTTATGTTTTTTTCCGCTATTACCACAGCTTTGTTTTGCCCAAAAACGGAGCCTTTCAAAAATACATTGCCAGTTTTTGATTCTATATGCGCGGCTTCAATATAACCTTCAATGGAAACATTGCCGTCTGCTACAACGGAGAAACCTGCAGTTACGTTTCCTCTAACAAGAACGTCTCCAAAATATTCGATGTTTCCGGTTTTGAAATCCACATCGCCTTTTATTATGTAAACGCCGCCAACGCAAATGTTGCGGCCGTCTCTGTAAAGAAAGCCATTAATGGAGGCTACAAGTTTGGTTTCGTCATCTATGGGTTTGGTATTTGCTCCTCCTGGCAAAGCGAAATCTTCTCCGGGAGTTGGCGATAGAGGGTGTCCGAACACGCTAGTGCCAGGGATGCCAGGCGTTGGAGGAATGCGGGTGCATATTACTTCGCCTTCTTTTATTTGCCTAATGTTGTCCCATGTTTTATAGTCTGCCGTGCCGTATTCATCCAAAAATGGTTTTACATCCGGATCTATTGGAAGTACCTCTTCTATAACAGCGTCTTTGCCGGCTATAGGCGGCGTTGCGTTTGCTATTGTAAATTCCGAGCCGTAAATGCCTTTTGACAGGATTTCTTCTATTGTTTCATGATCTATTCCGTAAATAACGGCTTTTTCTTCCAAAAGAAAGGATATATCTGCGGCTGTTACGCGGTAATCCGTTTGCAATATGGCGGTATCCATTGCAAAGCGAGCTTGTATTGGGGTAACCTGCAAGCTCAGATATCGGCGCTTGCCATCTTCAAATTCTTCAAACGGGGGTCCAATCAATTCTTCTTGCCCGGATGCGTTTTTAATCGTTTTTTCAATTTTGGCAATGTCAAAATTGACGATTTCGCCTTTGAGCAGAGTCTTTTTTATTTCATTAATGTCCCATTTTTGCGGAACGAGATTTGGCACAACGGTTAAATAAGTGCCAGTGGAATCTATTCTCCACAAAAGCCATTTGAAACTTTCCTGTATGTTCGTATTGTCTAAAATTGCCATAAGGATAATATAGAAAAAATAACTTTTTCTATATTACTCCTATGCCAAAAGACTACGTAAAAAGCAATCGCAAACAGCTGGACATGGAACAACTGCAGGATTTGCGTTTTCCCATGGTTATGGAACTGGGTTCAACAAAGGTTACTATAAGAGATTTGCTCAATTGGCAGCACGGCTCGGTTATAGAGCTGGACAGGGTGGCTGGGGAAAATGTTGATTTGCAGATTAATGGCAAAGTTATGGCAAAAGGCGAAGTAGTTGTTATGAACAATCATTTGGGATTCAGGCTGGTCACGCTTTTAAACCCCGAAGAACGGCTAAAGAGCTTGTAATGTACAAAACCCGTAAATTTCCAAAGTGGCACGTTCCGCCACCGATAATTCATATTTTGGTGTGGATTTTTATTTATCTGGCTCCAGTGATTTTCATGTCTTCCGATACTCAAAATTCCTGGTATGTTCGCTATAAAACTACCTTGCCGTTTCTCGCAACGCTATTAGCTTTTTATGCAAATTATATCT
>Ga0209755_10001441_pt1 | contig 37003 bp, 37 predicted proteins | sample TergutCo191P1_FD_187301 | JGI IMG/M metagenome (GOLD analysis project Ga0209755, IMG submission 187301) | Cornitermes sp. P1 segment gut microbial communities from Petit-Saut dam, French Guiana - Co191P1 (SPAdes) (version 2) | ecosystem: Host-associated > Arthropoda: Insects > Digestive system... | reverse complement strand
AGACGAGTATTGCGCGATTGATAAAATTTCGCGGTTGATTGACATATCAAATCCTCCCTGGATGATAATATTGATGGTCAGCGGACGGAAATATTTCAGCCTGTGGCTTTGTTTCCGCGCGCTGTTAGGAGTTATACCGTGAAACCGCGTAAAAGCCTTTGTAAAACTTTCCTGCGAATCATATTGATATTTCATTGCGATATCAATGATTCTGTTTTTTGACAGCAATAAATCCTGCCCTGCCAAACTTAAGCGCCTATTCCGGATATAGTCGCCGATTGTAATGCCGGTTGTCAATGAAAACACGCGTTGATAATGATAGCTGGAAACATAAATATGATTAGCTACATCATCCAGTGTGATTTCATTAGTCAGGTTGCTCTCAATAAATTGGATTGCTTTTGTTAAGCTTTGCCATTCCATGGTAATTTCTCCTGTATTTATTAATATATAATGTTATAACTGAAAAGTTATGTCTTAAAATGCTCAATTTTGTCCGAAATAAATTTGAATATTGGATTGGTATTTTCATGCCGGAAAATACATCTGTTCCTAATGGTTTTATTCATCATGATTTTCCAAAAGCAACATTGGGTGTCTGCTGGGTACATGGACAGGAATCCGAGGTTTACAACGCCTGATGAAAACGGCAAAATAATTCTGGATATTTGTCATTACATAAAATAATTGTATAATAATATAGTGTAGCTAACAACAAAAAACACCAATTACCTAGAACGTTAGGCGACATTTTCTGCAGATTTAAGGCAGCTGCTACCTCTGTCTCTCTTTGTTATACATTGCAATCTTTTTATGAAACGCGTTTTTCTGCCTTAAATATTCAGAGTGATTGTTCACAAAGTTGTTTTCTTTATTTTGTGCTTGATAATTTTTCCACTGAGCCTCGCTTAAGCTTCCTTCTTCCAGCGCGGCAAGAACAGCGCAGCCCGGCTCGCTCTGATGATTGCAGTCGTTGAATTTGCACTGAGCGAAAAGTTCCTCGACCTCGGCGAACGCGAGACTTATTCCCTCGCTCGAATCCCACAAACCAATCTCGCGCATTCCGGGAGTATCGATAACAAGCGCGTCGCAGTCAAGGCGGAAAAGCTGACGGTATGTTGTTGTGTGCCGTCCTTTGCTGTCATCATCGCGAATTTCTTTAACTTCCATTAAATTCTTTTCCGCCAATCGATTTAAGAGCGACGATTTTCCCACTCCTGAAGAGCCAAGAAAAATCACAGTCTTGGATGATTCAAGGAAAGGCGAAAGTTCTTCCAACCCTAAACCTGTTTTGCTGCTTACTGCGATAACCGGAGCTTCTTTCGCTATTTTTCGAACCTCGGCTATTTTTGCACCTAACGTATCCTGCGAATTTGAATCATCAATAAGATCGGCTTTAGTTAAAACGATAACAGGAAATCCGCCGCCCTGAAGCGATGCTGTTAAATACCTTGAGATGCGGTTTACATTCAAATCATGGTTCAGCGAACTCATTATGAATACATAATCAAAATTTGCAGCTAACACCTGCTCGCGCACATTTTTCGCGTAACCTTCCAAGTGCCCCAAAAAATCAACGCGTGAAAAATATGATCGCCTGTTTATCACATCATCGATCAATGATGCTCCGTTATCATTAAATTTTATAATGACAAAATCGCCGACAACAGGCGCCCCCGGCGAAGCTTCCCGCGGACGGCAATCCGGTTCGTCATTTTCATTTTTATAATAGAAGCTGCCTTTTAATTCCGCTGTAACTTCTCCGCGTTCGCAGATCACTCTATACCTGCCGCGCTGCGCTTCGATAATTCTAGCGGGAATCAAATCCTGTTTATTTTTTTCCTTTATTATTTCTCCGGCGGCAAGGATATCCGCTCCCGTAAAACCATAATCAATTAAATTGATGGACATGAATAACCTCAAATAAGCGCATTTGAATAAATGCGCAGTTCAAATGAACATGAAACTATGTTTCATGCTTTCTCCTAATTAATTTATTTCCGCATAAAATTTTGCGAAATCCGTAATTCGTGTGTTACGTTTTGACGAGAAATTCCTGATTTTCTTTTCGTTTATTTATATGCCAATTTATGAAAAGACATAGGAGGAACGCTCGCCGTAAACGACAATAAACCTTTCGGTTCTTTCGAGTATTTCTTTTCTGTACATAAAAATTCCTCCTTGTAAATTTTAATTTTTTCTACTTAGTATAATTTATATTTTTTTTGAATTAATGTCAAGGTGGTATTCTCGATGATTTTAAATTACACAATGAATTTGCTCAGGATGTCGTTTGGCAGCTTGAGTATTTCAAGAATTTTCGGGGCAGATATTTGGGGAAGTGAGGGTGATTTAATAATTCTGTTACATAGTATTTCTATAATGTAACAGAATTTTATTTGTGTATATGTTTAATTAATAGGTGGAGTATATTTCCATTTTAATCCACTGTATGTACCTGCCTTTTTATTGTTTTTATTATAAGCTTTTAAAAAAGTAGAATTATCAAACCATGCACCTAACTGTTCATGATATAAACGATATGCAAATGGATCGCCTTGTAAAACCACATTTGAACCAATAGTAATATTTCGTATAAAATTATTTACATCATTTCCAACTGTTTTAAGAATATTATGAAATGCTGCTTCATTTATATTAGTTATACTATTAGCGATAGTTACACTTTTTAAATTATTATGACTAAAGGCGTCTTTACCAATTGTAATAACACCATTAGGAATTTCTATATCGGTTAAATTTAAACCTTTAAATGCAGAATCAGCAATTGTAAGTACCGGATCACCCCATATTATATTTGGAATATTTAATATTCTTTCATCAGGAATATTAAATGAACTTTTATTTTTATTTATTACAATTTCTGCATCTCTTGCCGCATTATTTGTAAAGCCTTTTAACTCACCTTTTGAAAAGTTGTATTTGTCGTATTTTTCAACTTCATTCTTTGTGATTGGTCTTATTTGTAAAATTCCATCAATTGCAGCAAGTCCTGCATCAATCCCGTTTATACTGACAACTCTTACTGTCATTTTTTCAGTTATATCATTTGCGCTTACATTTTGAAAATTAAGTGTTTTTCTGTCCGGTGAAGATATATCAATAGATATTTGATTGCCAGCATTTATACCCCAAGAACCGCTTGTTTGTAATGTTTGCCTGCCGATTACTTTATCTTGATCGTTTAACAATTCGAAAACAACAGAAAAACTTTTACTCCTTCTAGCGAATGCGTTTAACTCTGTAACTCCGCGTCTCGGCCAGCTTCCTAACTGCCATGTTTCTTTTCTTCCGGTTTTATTTAAACCGTTATATACCGCTTGTAAAGAACGTTCTATCGAAATTGCCCAGACACCGCTGCCATATAAATATGTTTCAATGCTTATGCTTATAGTTTCATTTTGATAATTTGTCGCTCCTTGTTTATATTCATTTGTATAAAATAAAGTATACGGCATTGATTCTGTTTTATTAAAGCTGTCAAAGTATTGCTCTGTTTCTGTAAGCCGTGTTACCCAAGCTGTGCGCCATGCTATATCATTACGGACATTATCTCCCATATTTCCACTTGTAATATTTGCGTCTAGTATCGAAGAGCGGCTAGACGCTTCCTTCAGTGAAGGATCATAAGTTGCTGCTTGTAAATAATAACTTAATGCGGCAACTTCTGTTCCTTGTCTTTGAGCGGTAGAAGCTCGTGCTAGAGCAGTTTGTCCATTTATTAAATTTATATCTGCCGCTTTTGTTAATTCTGTACGCGTTCTTTCTGTTGGTACTACACCCATTTTCTGTATTAAATCAAGTGATGCGCTACGTATACCTGTAAAATTTTCAAGTTCAGTAAAAGTAAATGCTCCTGAGTATGAAGCAATTGTCATTTTATCATTTGTATTTGTAATTTGCATTTGTAAGGTAAAACCTGTTGCTGTTCTTGTAATATTTCCGCTCATTTGATGCGTTGTAGGATGTAATTTTCCTAAATCTAAAATTTCTTTTGAGTTATCATCAAAATATCCTGATAATAGTATATCATACTGTTCGCCAAGACTTCCGTAATCTAATGGTTTTATTGCAGAGTAAGTTGTGAAAATGTTAACAAATTCACGAGCAACCATATTAGGAAGATAATTTTGATTTTCTGTTAGACCAATTGGTTTAGGGGCGATAATTGTTATACTCATTCCTTTTCCGCCATCACCGGTAAAAAATGGTGAAATAATTTGGTTTGAAGTTTTTGTTGTCTTTGCAGATTGTTGTCCTGACGACCTCTGTGCCCATAAAAATTGTGTTGTAAACAACAATAAAATGGTAATAACTGCTGTAAATTTTTCATTAGCACGATACATTTGGATACTCCTTTTTCTTGTAATTTTTTGATAGTAATATTTTCACAACAATCACCTCATAATATGAAAATATTCATAATTATCATTACTAACATGATTATACTCATATAGTCAAGTGGTTTATATGAATAACTTCATATTATTAGTTTTATGGGTTTTAAGGAAAATCTTAAGGAACAATTAAATTTTTCCGGTATGTATGTTAAGGAATTAGCAGCGTTATCCGGGGTAAAAAAGCAAACTATAGACAGTTATTTAAATGTGAATAGCTGCATGCCTTCGGCAGATTCTGCAGTAGCAATAGCTCAGACGCTTGGAGTATCAGTTGAATTTTTAGTGACAGGTAATGACATTAAATCGAAAACAATTCTATATCCTACAGAAGCTAAAATTGTTGCAGACTTAACTGCGCAGATGGATAAAAAATATCGAAAAATTGTTGTCGCTGTAATAAAATCAATAAAGAAACTTGAAGATGAAGAAAAATAACGGAGCTTTCAAATCTCAAATATTACCGGTATACACATACTCCAGTTTTTTTCTTGCTTCTTCCGCCGCTTTAAGTAAAAACGCGCGGTCTGTGCGAGGAGCGTTCCAGCGGTAATCAGGATGATAAGCTGTTAGGTGCCATGGTATTTCTTTGTTTACGCCGGCGATAAAATCCGCCGCTTCGTTCAGTTCTTTTTGGGAATCGTTTAAATCCGGCACCACCAAAGTTGTAATTTCTAAATGAGTTTCCGCTTCATTGCAAAGTTTGATAAACTCTTGAACCGTTTGAAGATAATTTGCCGTGTGAATAAATCCCAATGTTTTTTGATAAGTCTGCGCACAGAAAGTTTTTAAATCTACATTTGCTGCGTCGGTTAGTTTTAAAATTTCCGCTGCGGCATTTTTGTTAAGGAGTCCGTTTGTTACGAGCACATTCGCGATTCCGTGTTTACGCGCAAGCGTCATGCAGTCAAGAATATACTCAATATGAATTAATGGTTCCGAATATGTGTAAGCAATGGAAGGAGTGTTGTATTTTAACGCGGCGGAAATAATTTCTCCGGGCTGCATCCAATTGCCGGAAATATCGGTGCTTTGAGAAATACTCCAGTTTTGGCAAAAAGGGCAGTGAAGGTTGCATCCGGCAAAACCTAAAGAAAGTATTTCCGAACCGGGTTTAAATTTATAGAGAGGTTTTTTTTCGATAGGATCGACAGCTAACGCGGAAATAAATCCGTAAAAAGGAATAATTCCTTTTCCGTTTTTATTGCCGCGCACTTTACAAACGCCAAAACTGCCGTTTTTTATTTTACAACTGTTAGGACAAAGTTCGCAGCGTATATCAGTTTTATCGTTAGTATCAACATTCGCATTTTCTCCCTTTGTTATGAACATCGACTGTCTGTTAAATATTGAAAATTCCGAATTATTCATTTTTTTGTTAAACTGCCGGCTGTGTTTTGTGGCGAATGATACGCTCTTTAATTATATTTATTTTTTCCGCGAATTGTATTTCGTCATTTACTTCAAATGGTTCAAGAATAACGCCGACAGCTCCTTTTTGTATCCAAAGCTTTACAAGCGGAACACCTTCGCCCGCTTCGGTAACCGCCGACGGCACTTCTTCGACAAAAAGAATATCTTCAAGCTTAAATTCCAGCACAATCGGCTCGCTGCTCAGAGGATCATTTACAAGAATCAATTTACTCTTATCCGACGGATGCACTCTTGGATATCCGGTAAAGGAAACGCCGTTGTCAGGGTGACCTTTCGCGTATTTAGTGATGCTGCTCAGCGGCAGCATTTCTAGGTAATTTATTCGGTTCATATCTATATAATAGAACAATATTAATTGATTAACAATAAAATTATTCGTATTATTTATTTAAGGAGTTTCTTTTGAGGTCTGCGTTTTTCTTTCATGGTGATTTTTTAATTTATCCTGCCGAGATTTCCGAAACTCAAACAGGATTGAGAGTTCCTTTAAAATATATTGATTGTTTTAAAAATCCTGATATTTTTTATTTTCCGTCATTGAAAGTTCCTTTGTCAGAAAATGTTTCTATGATTACCGGCGTATCTGTACAGGAAATTCCTGACAACTGGAAAAGTGTTCCTGTACGTCAGCTTCTTTCGGCGTATTGTACCGGCGATTTTTTCGGCGAAAATATCGAAGATATTCTTCGCGCTTGTCATATTGGTCAATGGAGGAAGGAATCGCGTTTTTGCGGATCATGCGGCGCGGAAAATACCGACGCTCCGGTTCAAACATCCGCTGTTAATTCTGAAACTGCCGTATTGGCTGTGCATCGCATCTGTCCTAAATGCGGTCGGCTGGAGTTCCCGAGAATTTGTCCGGCTGTTATCACCGCGATCACCGATGATAAAAACCGAATCCTTCTTGCGCATAACAGAAAATTCCGCGCGGGAGTTTACAGTCTTATTGCCGGATTCACCGAAGCCGGAGAAACGCTGGAAGAAACTGTCGCGCGCGAAATACGCGAAGAAGTTAATATCGAAGTAAGCAATATCGAGTATATTAAATCTCAGCCTTGGCCCTTTCCCAATTCTTTAATGATCGGGTTTAAGGCGCGTTATCTGTCAGGAGAAATCAAATCTGACGGTGAAGAAATTGAAGACGCCGCATGGTTCACACCGGATAATTTGCCACAGCTGCCGGGTGAAGGTTCGCTGTCGAGATATTTGATTGATGAGTGGCTGGAATCTTCTTCAATAAAAATTTAAAATTCTATAGGAGAAAATGATTATGCCAATTATGACTGAAGAAGAAGCGGATGCTCTTGATGAATTGTTAACAAAAACAACTCCAAAAATTAATCCTGCTATTAAGGGAATTACCGGACAAAAAGGGTTTAAGATGATTCCTGTAGATAATTTTTCCGTTGAGTATATTACTTCAAAAGCTCTTGCTACACGTCAAACACCGGAAGAGATAATTCACGAAATGATTACTCGTGAACTAGCCGCTGCTGTCTAACTTACCACAACTGCCGGATGGCTGAAAAATTATAAATAACCATAATTTTAGTATTTTATTCTTGACATTAAACATATTTAATGGTAGAATATTACAATGCAATCCGTCATTTTAGGCATAAAACATCCACATCTATTGAGGAGTTTGCGAAAAGCAAACTCCAAGCTGAACGCTTCAGCGTTCAGCAGCAATCCGCAATCCGCAATCCGCAATCCGCAATCCGCAATCCGCAATCCGCAATCCGCAATCCGCAATCCGCAATCCGCAATCAATTATATATTACAAATAATTAATCGTGTCAACTATACAATAGTTAGTTATTTTTTTAAAAATCCATTAATAACCCTTCTCTGTGATAATGCTGTACATAAGTTTTATGACGGCTTTTTATATACAAATAAATTTATAGGAGACATGGTCTCCGCGTTGCGGAGCCTGCGAACCAAAGGTTCGGCGACTAAATTCATCGCTTACGCGATGTAGAAAGGAGTTAAGAATGAAAAACAGAATTAGTCTGTTAGGAATTATTACTATTTTGGTAATAATTGGGTTTGGTTTTATTGCTTGCAAAGATGATGAAAGCTGCAACGCAGATTGCCTTGCAATAGGAGCAGCAGGTGAAGGCGGAGGAAAAATAATCTACCATGATCATGCAGGCTTTAACGTAGCAGGTTTAGGCACATGCCACTACCTTGAAGCCGCTCCTGTTAATCAAGCAACAGAAGTAACTTGGTCATCAACATATGTTTATGTTACAAGCGCAATGGGAACAGCAATAGGAACAGGTAAAGCCAATACAGCCGCTATTATAGCCGTCCACTCAGGTGATACGGCATCTAACAATGCCGCAAAAGCGGCTGTTGCATACACTGGCGGCGGTAAAAACGACTGGTTTCTACCAAGCAAAGACGAATTAAATGAAATGTATAAAGCGAAGAGCCATTTAGGTATTTCGACAGCTGGTATTGATCATTGGTACTGGTCTTCGTCGCAGCGCGATGTTAATAATGGCGCGTGGGGTCAGCATTTCGACAGTGGCTCGCAGGGTAACTACAACACGATGGTCGTCAATGTGGACGGTAAGGTCCGTGCCGTCCGTGCTTTTTAACTTTAATTTAGTGCTGCTGAATAGCAGCACACTCTAATCGAACATGAAACGTAGTTTCATGATAACACTTTTACTATGGAAGAGAATGTTTAACCAGTGGTAATAATTGTCAAATTATAAGGAGTGATGATATGAAAAAAATTATACAGAACAAAAAAAGTTTTATCCAAAAATTACAAAATTTTTTTACAGATAAAAACAATCCAAAAAAATTTAGTAGAAGTAAATTTATCATTGGATTTATAATTTTCACTACTATTGTTATTTTTTCATTAATTCTTCAATATACCATATTAAAAAAAATTGGTGATATTATTGCCATAATAACACAAATTTTTGTTTATTTTTTCACATTTATAATTTTTATACAGTTATATACAGATAGAAAATATGATTACAAAGACATGATATGGTTTGGTATTTGTATAAATTTATTTTTTATATTGGGTACAATTGTATTTATAAATTATAATTGTAAAATATTATTTTTTAGTTTCTTTATTTATTTATGTTTAATTATTATTATTTGCAAAATTTTAAAAAAATATAATAATATTAATTATTCACCATTAAAAGGGACGAATTATATATTTGTTACTTTTTTTACAGCGATTATTTATTTCCTGCAATGTTTAATTGATAAAGGATGTATTATATCCTGTATTGATAAAGATTCTTTAAATTTTATTTGGTTATGTTATGTAATACCTTTAATGGGATTACAAGGTTTATATGAATTATTAGATGGAAAAAAAAATTATATTGAAAACCATGATTTTTCTTCTAAAGATACTAATAGTATAAGGAGTATTGAAATGAACGAATACGAATGTTTAAATAATATGAGAATATTTTTCTCAACATTCAGCAAAGTAGAAAAAATTAAAAAGATACATTTTTTATGTAAAAAAATATGTGATACTATTATCTTAAAGAATATTCTTTCAACAATAACAACACTAGAAAACGAAGCAATTGGTGCGTGTGAACATAGATGCAACTTACTTTTTTCTGATTTATTTGATAATGTTAATAATAAATATTCCGAACCACCATATAAAACGATAGAAGCCCATGATGTTTCTATATTGGAAAATGGATTTATTGCATATCCAAGTAAGAGAGAAACTTTATCGAAATTATTTGATTCGTTTGATAAGAATGATTTTAAGTGGAAAAATGATATCAATCATTCAATTATTTTAATTAAGCCTTTTAATATATATTTTGTTGTTAATGGTAATAATTCAATCGCTTGTGCAAAATATTTTGACAAACAAGGTTATATAAATTGTGATCAAGCTATTGATTATTCAGATCTTTTAATTAAATTTAATTTTAATGAATTGGTTAATAAAAATAACAATGTTTTTTTTGATGAAATTAAACATTTATTTCTTTTAGGAAGATTATTAATTGAAGAAAATGCAAATGGAGAACAAGAAAAGTAATAAAAAACAAACAACGAATTCATGTGGTTCGTGAAAGAACCGTTAAACTGAAAGTTGGCGGTTCCATTCGTTGTAAAAAAAGTAGTTATGGTCTCCGCGTTGCGGAGCTCGCGAACCAAAGGTTCGACGATTAAATTCATCGCTTACGCGATGTAAAATGGAGTTAAGAATGAAAAGCAGAATTTGTCTGTTAGGAATTATTGCTATTTTAGCAATAATCGGGCTTGGTTTTATTGCTTGCAAAGATGATGATGGAGGTTGCAACGAAGAATGCCTTGCAATAGGAGCAGCAGGTGAAGGCGGAGGAATAATATTCTACCATGCTCATGCAGGCTTTAATGTAGTAGGTTTAGGCACATGCCACTACCTTGAAGCCGCTCCTGTTAATCAGGAAGAAAGCTCTTGGTCATCAACAAATAAAAATGTAACAGGCGCAACAGGGACAGCAATAGGAACAGGCAAAGCTAATACAGCCGCCATTATTGCCGCTCATCCAGGCGATACAACAATATTTAATGCCGCAAAAACGGTAGCCGCATACAAAGGAGGCGGTAAAACCGACTGGTTTTTACCAAGCCAAAAAGAATTAAATGAAATGTATAAAAAGAAGAGCCATTTAGGTATTTCGGCAGGATGGTTCCTGTCTTCGTCGCAGCTTGAGGCTGATTATAATAATTACGTGTGGGTTAAGGAATTCTTCGAAGGTGAAGAGCAAGGCTGGCAGAAGGATTACGTCGGCAGGGTTCGTGCCGTACGTGCCTTTTAACAATTTATTTTTGTCTGACCACTCGCAAGTGGTCAGACATTAAAATCGAACATGAAACGTAGTTTCATGATAACGATTTAACTTACGGAAGAAAATGTTTAGCCGGTGTTAATAATCGTCGTGTTCGCGCATTAAGATGATTTTTGAAATGCATAAACTAAAGCCTTCTCTCGTTGCAGAGACGGCTTTTGGTTAATAAAAATTACAATGTTTTATTTGATGATATTAAGCATTTATTTCTTTTAGGAAGATTATTGATTGAATAAAATGCAAATAAATAACAAACAATGAATTCATGTGGTTCGTGAAAGAACCGTCAAACTGAAAGTTGGCGGTTCTATTCGTGGTAAAAAAGGAGTTAAGAATGAAAAACAAAATTAATCTATTAGGAATTATTGCTATTTTGGCAATGATCGGATTCGGACTTGCCGCTTGCGAACCAGAACCAGATCCATGTGCAAGTTGTTTAAAAATTGGTTCAACAGGTGAAAGCGGCGGAAAAATAATCTACCATGATCATGCAGGTTTTAACGTAGCAGGGTTAGGAACTTGCTACTATCTTGAAGCGGCTCCTGTTAATCAGGGATCAAGCGTATCTTGGTCATCAACAAATATAGATGTAACAAGCGCAAAAGGAACAACAATAGGAACAGGCAAAGCCAATACAACCGCTATTATTACCGCTCACTCAGGTGATTCGACATCCACCAATGCCGCAAAAGCTGCGGCAGCATACAATGGCGGCGGTAAAAACGACTGGTTTCTACCGAGTAAAGATGAATTATATGAAATGTATAAGGCGAAAACTCATTTAGGTATTTCGTCAGGATTTTTCTGGTCTTCGTCGCAGCTCGGTAGTGACGACGCGTGGGGTCAGTATTTCGACATTGGCGATCAGAGCTACGCCTCCAAGGATTTCAGCTACAGCAACCTCATCATCGTCCGTGCTGTCCGGGCTTTTTAACTTAAATTTAGTGCTGTTGAATAGCACACACTCTAATCGAACATGAAACGTAGTTTCATGATAACACTTTATTTTTTTCTGACCACTCGCGAGTGGTCAGAAAACGGACTGTCATTCAAGCCGCCGGAGTCTGTGCGCGCCGCCATTTAAGCGTTTAATTTCCAAATTATAAATTGGAGTTTTTGAACAGCCTCGATCTATCTCTCTTCCCTAAGAATTTCTGTTATGCGCCAGTTTCTTTTTCTGTCAAGGGTTAAAGTGATTGTGTCGGTTCTGTTTAAGGAAAAACCTTCGTTTAAAGGCCAAAGCAAATAGTTTACGCGGTATACAACCATATTGCTGTCGTCACTGCCGGCAAGATGTTCGAGCCTAAAATCTGTTACGCCGAAAACATTGGGCGCGGGAAGATCGTTGCCGGTTTCTTTCCATACGCTTGCGGGAATTACGGATGAACCGGGCGTGAATTCATACGCTTGCACCGCTTTGAGCATTGCCATGTAACCGATTGCCGCGTTTAAATCGTCTTTTTTTACATTTCCATGCAATATCGATTCCATGTAGAGATGATCAAGAGCGCTGAATGCTCCGTAATAAGCGTGCACAACATTTTCTGATGTCATCCCTGCGGTGGTAGGGCGGTTGTATGTGTTAGCTGTCATTGTGAAAATGACGATGCCGGCGAAAAGCGCGGTAAAGAATCCGGCTGCGATTCCTATTTTATTGCGCATAACAAATCTTCTTGTTTTTACAATCGCTTTTTGTCTGGATAAAAATTGTTTTTTTTCTTTTGAGAATTTTTTTTCTTTTTCTAAAGGCAGCGTGTGATATAAAGAAGAAATTGCCGTAATTTTATTTTCGCTGTTAATTAATATTTTTAAAATTTCTGTGATGATGTCAATGGCGCTTGTTGCCGGTTTTTTTGCCGCAACGGGAAGAAGTAAAGCGGAATTTATTAAATCCGCGAGTTTTTCATCAAGAGTCGGAGACGCAAGGCGCACAGGCAAAAATATTCCTTCTCTCATGTCCTGAAATATTTCAGCGGAAGGATACGGATGAGACCCGGTTAAGATTTTATAAAGCATTACAGCGGCGCAAAAAGCTGACGCCTCGATGCCGAGAAGATCGGGACAATTGTTAATGTCATAAGCGGCTCCCTCGTAGAAGAGACAGCGGTTTGATAAATATTCAGGTCCAAAAAAAACTGTGCCTTTCGGATAATCCTGTTTGCCGTTTTCGAAACAGATAAACGAAGCTCCGGGATTTAACGCGCTGTGAGTATCACCCAGAGCCATCTTCGCTCTTATCCAGAGAACAACAGCTTGCAGCGCGGTTTGCGATGCGTTGTTCTGCGTTAACGAACTTATCTCATTAATTAATAAATCTAATCTTTTTCCGTTGAACAACTGCCCCCAAACCTGCATGACGCCGTTTGTTTCGTAGACTCCTGATGATTTCCAGATTTTATTTGTGCCGTTCGGATTTACAATAAAACCCTGCTCGATCAAACTTTGCGACATTTTTGTTCTTGCGAACGAGCGGGGATCCAACCCGGTATTAAAACAAATAGCCGGGTTGCTTTCTACTTCAGATATAAATATATGCTGCTGCATTATACTCCCTATCTGGGTGAATACAAGTAACGGAAATATTCCATGTCGGTTGTAAGTGTCTTATCAAATTTCGGCATGATCTGCCGGTAAGATTCTATCGCTCTCCAGAAATTATAAAACTCCGCTCTGCCCGATCCGGTATATGCCGCTGTATAAATTCTTGCCGCCTCCGCGTCAGCGGTTCCCATGATTGCCTGAGATTGAGAATACGCCGTTGATAGAATTCCTTGTCTGTCTTTATCCATTCGTCCCATCCATTCGGCTTTGCGTCCTTCGCCGTCTGAACGATAGAACATCGCTAATTGATTTCGTTCTCTGATCATACGCGCATAAACGCTCGGCGTTAGTTCCGGCGAATAACTGATCTGCCGCGTAACAACATCGATAAGCATAATGCCGAACTCGCGTTCCATGTTTTGTCTTGAACGGGCGAGTATCAACTCGGCAAGGTGACGGCGTCCGCGCGTAATCGGAGTGTGATCCGTGCTTTTCTGAATTGCGGAAATTATTTCATTTTCGATGTCTTCTTCAAAAGCAAGTTCGGCGGCTACAGAAGCGCTTTCCATAATGATATTGGAATTTCTTACGGATTCAATCAAATCATTTTCCGCTACTACAGTGCGTACCGCAGAATCAATAATTTCCGAAAGTTTGGAATACGCCGCTCCTACTGTATTAATCGATTCATAAAATATTTTCGGATCGGATATGCGCCAGCGCGCGACAACATCGACATAAATAAATTGTCTTTCTTTTGTCGGAATGATTTGATCTTCGCCGCTCCATGCGATAATTTTTTTCGGATAACGGATTACTTCATCAATAAAAGGAATTTTTACATGAAGCCCGGCGTCGGTTACAACTCTTGTTATGCGTCCGAATTGAACGATAACAGCCTGCTCGCCTTCGTTTATTACAAATAACGGACCGGCGATTAATATTCCGATAAATATTACAAAGATTACTGCTAAAGTGGTTATAATTTTTTTCATTATCTTCCTCCCAGATTTCTAAGCGGCAGGAAATTATCAAGATTACGGTCGATTATAACCATGTTCTTTTCGTCTTTGAATACCTCTTCGATCATTTCATAATACATACGCTGTCTTGTTACATCCGGGGCGCGTGAGAATTCCGCGAAAACCGAATTGAAACGCGCTACATCTCCTGTCGCTCTGTTGACGCGTTCGAGCGCGTAACCTTCGGCAACCTGAATCATCTTGTCGGCTTCGCCTCTGGCTCTTGGTATCTCTTCGTTGTAAGCCTGCTGTCCTTCATTTATCAGCCGCTCGCGATCTTGTATCGCTTTGTTAACGTCTTCGAAAGCTTCCTGCACGCTGCCTGAAGGAGGCGTTACATTTTGTAATCTTACCGCGATTACATTGATGCCAAGCTGGTATCCGTTAAATGTATCGTTCATGATGATCAGCGCTTCATTTTCTATCGCGCTTCGCTCAACGCCCATGATCGCCATGATCGCGCGGTCGCCTACCATCATATTGATAACAGAACGCGATACGTCGCGGATTGTTTCGGTGCGTTCCTGAACATTAAAAACCCACGCTCTCGCGTCCACAACGCGGTATTGAATGATCCATTCGACATCAACGATATTTAAATCGCCGGTGAGCATGACTGATTCTGTTGTCTGGCTTGAATACATCGGCGAGACGCCTCGTCTTGTTGTGCGATATCCGAATTCCTGCGTTTGAACAGTTCTGACATTTACTGTGTAATTCCGGTCAATTCCGAACGGGAGTTTTAATTGAAGCCCCGCGCCTCTTGTGCCGGTATATCTTCCAAACCGCGTCATAACAGCCTCTTCGGTTTGGTCAACAATAAAGACACTCGTAGCTAATAAAATAATAACTAATATACCTATAATTATCAAAATTAGCATTTTTGGGTTGAATTTACCCATGTTTTGTTGGTAGAATTTCATAATATTAAGTATACTACTCATGCATAATTCAAGCAATAGTATTATAATTAAATAAGAAGGAGATACTTTATGGATAATTTAGATTTTACAATTGAAAAACTTGGAAATGCGTCGGTTCAATCGCCTATTATTATGTCTAAAACACACGGAGATAAAGCGGCGAATTATGTCACTGACGATCAATTTATCCGTCTTGAAAGATTTGTAAAACCCGGACCTCAGCCTTCTATCAAGGAAACTCAGGTTCTTGAGTGCGCCGGTCCCAGGGAAAAAATATATTTTACGCCGGCTCATGTTCACGCCGGAATTGTAAGCTGCGGCGGTTTATGCCCCGGTATTAACGATGTAATAAGAGCGATAGTTCGGTGTCTTTCGCGTTACGGCGTTACCAGAATTACCGGCATACGTTACGGGTATCTTGGATTCCTGCCTCAATATGAATACGGCGTAAAGCAGCTCGATCCTGATTGTGTTGATGATATTCATAAATTAGGCGGAACTTACTTAGGCAGCGCGCGCGGCGGCGGCAGGGAAGTTGAGCAGATTGTCGATACAATGGAAAAATTAAATTTAAATATGTGTTTTATAATCGGAGGCGACGGCACTCAGCGCGGCACTCTTGATATCGCCGAAGAAGTAAGTAAGAGAAAATTGAAAATTTCATTAATTGGAATTCCAAAAACAGTAGATAATGATTTTGTTTTAATAGATCGATCTTTTGGTTTTAACACAGCGGTGGAAAAAGCGGTTGAAGTTGTTTCCGCGGCGCACGTTGAAGCGACATCGGCGATTAACGGCATCGGGCTTGTAAAAGTTATGGGCAGAGATTCCGGTTTTATCGCCGCGCATACCGCTCTTGCCAGCCACGAAGTCAACTTTGTTTTAATTCCCGAGGTTCCTTTTAATCTTGAAGGTTACAACGGATTATTAACTCACCTTGAGGACCGCATTAAAAAACGCAAACACGCTGTTATCGTTGTCGCCGAAGGCGCAATGCAGGATCAGATTCTGAAAGAGAAAAAACTTGACGCCGGCGGAAACGTAAAAATGGCGGATGTCGGCGTTTATATCCGCTCAAGGATCATAAAATATTTTGAAGAGAGAGATATCGAGATCAATTTAAAATATATCGATCCGAGTTACGCGATACGCTCCGCTCCGGCGAATCCCGACGATTCAATTTACTGCGAACGCCTCGGAAACGCCGCCGGTCACGCCGCGATGGCAGGAAAAACAAAAATGATTATCGGTCTTGTAAACAATGAATTCGTGCATCTGCCGATAAAAACTGTTATCAGGCAGCGTAATAAAGTTGATCCGGAAAGCAGCTTGTGGCGCGATACGTTAGACGCAACTCATCAGCCGCCGCTGATGGTGAACACGTTTCAGCATTAGATATCGTAAATTCTTTGCATAAACAAAGCCGCAGCCTGCGAGACATTTAAGCTCTCGATATTTCCTGTTCCCGGGATACGCAGAAGATTTGTGCAGCGATCTTTTACTTCTTTCGGCAGCCCTGTTTCTTCGTTGCCGAGAACAAGCGCGATTCCGGGGCGGTTTTTAATTTTCCTCTTTGTTTTAAAATTTTCTATAATGCCGCCTAAGTCGCTGATGCGCATTCTCGCTCTTGTGTCAGTGCCGATTATAACAATCCGCTTTGACGCGTCTTTTAAGAAAGCCGCTGTGCTGGAAACTTTTCGAACTTTTAAATGTTCGAACGCTCCTTCGGCGACGCGGTAAGCGCTTGTGGTCATCCGCACTTCGCCGCAGCGCTGCGAATCAGGATCGTATTCGGTTTTGAAAGATGAGTCTCTTTCGTTTAACACGATGAACGCGGCGTCGAAGAAAGCCGCGGCTCTGGCGATTGCGCCGAAGTTGTGATCATTGCCGACAGAGTTTAGAATAACGCCGGTCTTTCCTTCTTCAGCCCAAAGTTCTAAATCTTCGAGGCTCAGCGGTTCGATAACCGGCTCTTCGATCATCGCTACAATCCCCTGATGATGCACGCTCTTGCAAATTTTTTCCAGTTCTTTGTCGTCGCAGATTTTATAGGGGCGTTTGCGTTCGGCGAGTTGTTTGCAAATGAAAGTAAAAGATTCAAATCGATCTTCGCGTATGAATAAACGATTTATTATTTCAGGATGATGTTCGCTGACTGCCAATACCGCGTTCATTCCGCAGACAGCAAGTTCATCCGTTAATTTATTACGCATAACTGATTATATCATAGTTGACCGCTTTGTTATATTGCCGTATCATATTTTTGTGGCTAAGCGAACGACAAGAAACGTAAATAATAAAAAATCCCGCGCGATAGTGGTTTTTTGGCTTGCTTTTATAATTATAATTATTTGTATATATATGGCTAACGCCGAGACAATAAAAAAGAATTTTGATTTTTTTAAAAACCGCATTAGCAAAATCGCTGACACCGAAGAAGAATTATTAATTTATGATGATGATGATGAACAGGCTATAACCGTCACTATTGATAAACCGGCGCAGACCCAAACGACAACTCAAACTCCGGCTCAAACGCAGACCACAACTCAAACATCAACGCAAACCGCTCCGGCAGCGCAAACATCAACAACGCCGGCGGCGCAGACTGCACCGGCAGCTACGCAAACACCTGCAGCAACACCCGCGGCGCAAACGCCGTCAACAACTCAAACCAGCGTTCAAACCAGAGACAGATCGATTTATTTTGTGCAGGTTAACAGCGACGGACAAATAAACCATTTCAAAGTTACGCGTAAAATCAAAGTCTCTGAATCGCCGATGATGGATGTCTTAAATATTTTATTGACAGGACCTACCGCCGATGAAATTAGGCGCGGTATTTTAAATTTAATTCCGCAAAACACACGCATACTCAGCGCGACGGTACGCGGCAATACCGCTTATATTAATTTCAGCGAAGATTTTTTATTCAACACTTACGGCGTAGAAGGTTATGTCGCGCAGCTCCGCCAAATTGTCTGGACAGTAACCGAGTTTCAAAATGTAAATGATGTGCAAATTTTAATCGAAGGCAGAAGATTGGATTATCTTGGTGAAGGCATCTGGATTGGAAGCCCGATAAACAGGCAGTCATTTTAAAATATTTGGATTAAAAAAATGGAACACGGATTTTCACGGATTAAAATGAGGGATTAGGATGGGATTAATATTTTTAATTTAATTTTCAAATACGTTTGATCGAAACCGCCAAACTAGTCTTTGTATCTATCTCCGCGATGATGCCCTGCATTTGTCCTTCGGTTTCGCATAACGCGGGTTCCATATGATACAATACATTTTTTCGGGCGCGGTCGAGGCAAATTTTCGGATCCATGCCGATAACGCTGTCTGAGTTACCGGTCATTCCAAGGTCTGTGATAAATGCGCTTCCTTTTGGTAAAATTTTTTCATCGGCTGTTTGAACATGAGTGTGAGTGCCTGCTATAATCGAGGCGCGTCCATCGGCGTAATGCGCGAGCGCTTCTTTTTCGCGGGTTGATTCGGCATGGAAATCTATCAATATAATTGGTAATGCTGACTGGATAAAATTTCCGTCAAACTCGAAAAGCGGATGATTGTCGGCAGCTTTGTCTTCGTAAATTTTTTTTAAACGTTCAAAACATTGAAAAGGGCAGTCAATCGCGCTCATCATTTCGCGTCCTTGCAGATTTATCACTATCCATCTGACGCGGTTTTTATTTACAATTGCGATTCCGTTTCCTGAAATACCCTGAGTGATATCCGGGTTTTCGGGATAATTAGCGGGACGCAGCATTCTGTCTTCTGTTTTTAGGATATTCCAAAATTCGCGTTTCTCCCAAACATGGTTACCGGATGTTACGACATCTGCGCCGGCGGTAATTATGCGTTTGTAGTCGTTTTCTGTCATGCCGAAACCTTCTGCGGCGTTTTCTCCGTTTACTGTGACAAAATCTAAATTTTCTTCTTTAATCAGCGCCGGTAATTTTGTTTCGAGAGTTTTTAAACCGAATTCGCCGACTACGTCGCCAATCATAGCGGCTTTGACTAATTGCATATATAAAATATTACAAGTAAAATATGGATATGAACAGGGGAATTTTTATCGCGGGAAACGATTCCGCGATTTTTAAAGCGATAGAAAATGAAACAATAAAAAGAACCGAGCAATTCGCGGCTGCGCTGATACCGAACAGACTTTCCGCCGCGCCGAAAAATTCTCCGGCGGAAGTGAAGCAGCGGCTTATTTTGGATTGGAATCCGTCAAGTCCGATTTCCGCGCGTACTCTTGTGATCGCCGCCGAAAACAGGCTTGAAAATATTGATGATGCGATTTTGATTTGTTCGCCGCCTTCGATTCGAAGCAGCGCATCAGATCTGCCTCTTTCCGATGTTGAGATTTTAATTAATGATCATGTTAAAGGCTGGTTTTTTCTTGTTAAAGAGTTATCTGCTCTTTTTTCCCAGCGCAAACACGGAACCCTTTCGCTTGTTTATCCTGATATTAATCCCGGTTCTTCCAAAGACGAAGCTTTGGATATTTTGGGTCCTTCGGCGCTGGCTTCTTTCCGCGTTCTTACAAACGGACTGCTTGCTGTTGCGCATAACGATCCTTATGTCACAGCGGGTTTCGCTGTTTCCGACGCGGGGAACGAGGCTGCTTTCGCGTCATTTATTTTTAAAAATATAGACGATGTTTCAAAACGCACAAACGGGAAGCTGCATAAATTCGGCAAATTTAGTTTTTTTAAATGATGATGTATCTTGCAGCCGGTTTCTTTCTATATTAATTTATCGTGTTATACTAATTTTTCGCGGCTTTAAAAAGAGAACTTTTAATTCTTCGTATCAAACTGATTTTAGCAAGCGGAATTTTTTGATTCTCAATAACAAGGCAGAGATTGTTTCCGTCTTTTTGAAGCGCTCTGGGAAATCCGAAAATTTGTTTTTCTTTGCCGCTGCTTAACAAATTTATCTCCAAAGGCGCGCTGTCGGATATTGCTTGTTTTGCTATCATTTGTTTTCCGGCGTAATCCATCAGGCGGGCTTCGAGTTTTTCAAAACGAATGTCGGCGTTTTTTAACTGTGATTCGCAGAGAATAAGTTTTTTATTTATCCGAGCCGATAATTCATTTTTTTCCGCGGCGCTTACTTTTAATTTTTCTAACGTTAAATTAAAATTTTCAATTAGTTCGTTAATCTTTTTATTTTCAGGAATTATTGAATCATCGGCTGACGCTTCTTGAAATTTTGTTTTTTTTATCAAACCTGTTAATCTTAGCATTTCAATTATTGTTTCTGCGTTTAAGTCATTTATAATAGGCACGCAATATTCATCAAGCGGTTTTGATTGTGTCTTTAAATACTCGATCATTCTTTTAAGCGTTGCTTCGGGATATTGATAATCGCTCTTTATTGAATTTAAAAAACTGTGAATTAAAACCGCGATTTCATAGATTTTTCCGCGGAAAAGCGGCGGCAGAATATCTTTAAATGACGTTCTTTTTTTAAACTCGTGATTAAAAATTAACAATGCAGCCGCGATTTGCTCATTCTGCTTTTCCGTTTCGAGCGTTTTAAAACCTTCTATGCGTTTGTTATCAGGGATCAGATTATTATCTTCATAATAATAAAGACCGAGAATTTGCAGCGCGTGTATCGAAAATTTCGCTTCTTGTTCCGGCGTTTGTTCCGTAAAAAGATCGAGCAGTTTCGGTTGATTTTTTTTCTTTGACGGTGATGATTTTTCTATATGAACCGAGGGAAATAAAACATCTTTGTTCTTTGTAAACGGAAGAAGTATCTGTTCAAAAATCGGATTCAAGGAAAGTTTACTTTCAGAAACTTTATTATCATGCCCTTTGTTTGCCGAAACCTTGTCGCTCAAGACGCGGTAAAAAATGAAACGCTCTTCCATATTAAAAATAATATCCTGAAGACGAGCCGCGTTTATTTCATCAATAAAAAAATTTTTTAACTGTACAAATGTCGGTTCATTTAAAAGAGCTGCGGCTGCAATTATGTTCGCCTCGGTTTGATCAATATAATCATGAATAATTTTTTGAATATCGCTGCGCGTTAAAAAAGCAATTAAATCATCAAATATTTTCTGTTTATTTAAAGGCGTTTTTAATTTTCCCGCAGTGCTTCGAATCAACTCATAAAATGAATTATCCGGCATTGATAAAATAACAGATTTCCAGAATGATATTGTTTGGAATGTCTCGTTTTTCATCTATTATCATGATAGCTTAAATTACTCATAATAACAATGTGTTGCCATAGTATTAAAGTATATTATAAAATATTGTTATGAAGCCCGATATTAAAGAAAAATCATCATCAAAATCCAAAGAGAAATTCAAAGAACCCGAACAATACAGGGTGATTCTTTTAAACGATAATTACACAACCATGGAGTTTGTAATAGAGGTTTTGATGGTTATCTTCAATAAAGGTATTGATGAAGCGAGCCGTATTATGTTGGATGTTCATAAAAAAGGGAGCGGAATTGTCGGCGTTTATACATGGGATATCGCCGTGACAAAAGCCGAAAAAGTGCACGCGGCGGCAGAGTCAAATGAATATCCGCTTAAATGCGTAGTTGAAAAAATTTAAATTGATACCCGTTTATTTCGTATATTGTTAATAGGTAGAAAAATTCCGCAATTTGTGTTAGATTTTATAATATAGAGGTCAACATGAAAATTTCCGGCCATGTACAGGCTATTATTGATGCTGCGTATAACGAAGCGAAAATCCGCAGGCATGAATACCTAACCCCTGAGCATATTTTATATGCGGCTTTAGCGTTTGATGACGTTCAATCTGTATTATTTTCCTGCGGGGCGGATCTTGAGCAGCTAAAGCTTGGGATGGAAAATTTCTTTGAGCAGAAACTTCCTTTGACAGATTCCGCAGAGCCGGCGAAAACTGTGGGTTTTAACAGTATCATTGAGCGCGCTGTTATTCAAAGTAAATCGGCTCAGAAAGAGATGATTGATGTTGCTGATATTTTGGTTTCGTTGTTTGATGAAGAACGCTGTTACAGCGCGTATTATCTGCGGAAAGCCGGCGTTAAAAGACTCGTTCTTTTGCAGATGCTTTCTCATAATTTCGGAGACGGCAATGTTATTAATTCGAGGAAAAGCGAGCATCATGCCAATGACGCAGAAGATGACTTTTTCAGCGATTCGCCGGAAGGACAAAAAAAATCAAATAAAAAATCCGCACTTGAGCGTTACGCGATAGATTTAACCGCTCTTGCCCGCGCGAAAAAACTTGAACCTGTTATCGGCAGAGAAGACGAGATGGATCGAACTGTGCAGGTTTTATGCCGCAGGCTGAAAAATAATCCGATTCATGTCGGGGATTCCGGCGTTGGAAAGACCGCGATTACCGAAGGTCTCGCGCAGAGAATTGTCGCCGGAAATGTGCCGCCGGTTTTAAAGGACTTCACGATTTTTTCTCTTGATATGGGCGCTGTTGTCGCCGGGACTAAGTACCGCGGCGATTTTGAAGACAGGATAAAACGCGTTGTCGAGGAAATGTTAAAAAAAGAGAAAGCGATTCTTTTTATCGACGAGGTTCATACAATTGTCGGCGCGGGAGCCGCTTCCGGCGGAGCGTTAGACGCATCCAATCTTTTAAAGCCCGCTCTTACTTCCGGAAAACTCCGATGCATCGGTTCTACAACTCACGAGGAATATAATAAATATTTTGAAAAAGACCGCGCTCTGTCGCGCAGGTTTCAAAAGATCGATATTAACGAGCCGTCGGAAGAAACAGCTATCGATATATTGAAAGGTCTTAGATCGAGGTATGAAGATTATCACCATGTTCATTACAGCGACGAAGCCGTGGAGACTGCGGTTCATCTTTCATCGCAGTTTATCACAGAGCGCCGCCTGCCGGATAAAGCAATCGATGTAATTGACGAAGCCGGAGCGTTCGCGCGGATTGAAGCGTACAAAAAACAGAAGTCGGAATATTACGACAGCATGACAGCTACTGACGCCGAAATCAGCGATGAATTAAAAGAATTTATCACAGTTCAGGAAGCTCAAATCGAAACGATCGAAATTAGTCTGCCCGTCATCGAGGCGGTTGTTTCAAAAATCGCGCGTATTCCGCAGCGGTCGGTCGGCGAGAATGAGAAAGATAAATTAAAATTTTTAGAATCAAGATTAAGAGAGCGGATTTTCGGGCAGGACGACGCGGTCGCCGCTGTTGTGAAAGCGGTTAAACGTTCAAGAGCGGGATTCCGCGCCGAAGGTAAACCTGTCGCCAATTTTCTTTTTGCCGGTCCCACCGGAGTCGGGAAGACAGAGCTTGCGCGTCAGTTAGCTGAAATCCTGGGAATCGGGATGATCCGTTTTGACATGAGCGAATATCAGGAGAAGTATACATTATCGCGCCTTATCGGCTCCGCCCCCGGTTATGTCGGCTACGAAGAAGGCGGACAGCTTACCGACGCGATCCGCAAACAGCCGCACGCTGTTGTTCTGTTAGACGAAATTGAAAAAGCTCATCAGGATGTGTTTAACGTACTCCTGCAGATTATGGATTACGCGACTCTTACCGACAATCAGGGACGTAAAGCGGATTTCAGAAATGTGATTTTAATAATGACAAGTAACGCGGGAGCCAGAGAAATCGGCAAAGGATTGATTGGTTTCGGCGACCGCGTTCAGGATGACAGCGCGGTTAACGACGCTGTGGAAAAAATCTTTACTCCGGAATTTAGAAACAGACTTGACGCGGTTGTCCGCTTTGGGCATCTTTCGCGCGACATTATGGTTTCGATTGTGCGCAAAGAGATTAACGCTTTTTCGACACAGCTTGCAGAAAAGAAAGTTACCCTTACCGTTACCGGAACATGCGTTGATAAACTCGCCGAAGAAGGCTACAGCAAAGAATTCGGAGCGCGCAATGCCGGCAGGCTCATCGAAGAAAAAATTAAAAGTTTTTTTATTGATGAAGTTCTCTTTGGCAGTCTAAGCCAAGGCGGCAGCGCTGTTGTAGACTGGCGGGACGGGTATTGCATGGATGTCAAGAATGAAGAGTGTGAGGAGAGCGGAGTGGAGTGAAAATTCCATTGTAATTATTAATTTTTTGTTTATTTTTAATGAGAATGAAACCAGGTCCGGATCCAAACTTCCCTTATCTAGAAGCGAATATTGATTTTCATTTTCCGGATCAGAGTCAGTGGAAAGACGATATTATTTCTATCGGCGGAAATCTTTCACCGGGAATGTTATTATCGGCTTACGAGCAGGGAATTTTTCCGTGGTATAATCATGCTGATCCGATTATCTGGCAGTCTCCCGATCCGCGCTGCGTAATTTTTCCGGAAAAGCTGCATGTCTCGGCAAGCATGAAAAAAGTTTTTAAAAAAAATATTTTTAAAATTACTTTTGACGCTGACTTTTACGGAGTAATTAAAGGATGCGCGGAAAAAATCCGTCCGGGGCAGAACGGCACTTGGATAACAACTGATATTATTGACGCGTACATGGAGCTTTACAGACTGGGCTGGGCTCACTCGGCGGAAGCATGGCAGGACGGAGAACTTGCGGGCGGCTGTTACGGCGTTCTTATGAGACGTGTTTTCTGCGGTGAATCAATGTTTGCGCTAAAACCAAACGCCTCCAAAGCGGCTTTTTTAAATATGGCAAAAACAATGTTTGAACACGGAGTCGCTTTTATCGATTGTCAGGTGCCGAACCCGTATCTAATGAGTCTTGGCGGCGAAGAAATGCCGCGCGATATCTTTCTGGAACTGCTAAAAAAATTTCCCGCCAAACGTTGTTAAAAATATTTTTGCTTTAATTCTTACTCTTATTAATTAAAGGCTGATTGTATACTCTTACATAATCTACAAGCATTTCAGCTTCATTAAAATTTTCAGGCAGATTGCCGACCCATGACGATCCTTCAATTGTTAATTTAATATAATTTGGATTGCGGTTAATGCCGCTGTTTTTAAATTCACTGCCGCCGTCAACGCGCCATAATACTTTGCCGTCAACATAAAAAATATATTCCGACGGCGACCAGTCAAGAGCGATAATATGGAATTCACCGTCAAAAATATTTACAGGTATTATATCATTATCGTGTAACGGCAAAGAAATTGCTGAACTATGAACGCTTTTTTGGAATCTATCATAGCCGTTCCAGTTTAACGCGGCATTGTATCTTCCTTCCTGATTATGAATTGTTTCTATTATGTCAATTTCTGTGCCGTCTATTCCCTCATCTCCAAGCATCCACTGAGTCGGGCTCATAAGCCAAAACGCTCCCCATGTTCCCATAACAGAAGGAAATTTTATTCTGGCTTCATAATAGCCGAATGTGTTTTGAAAAAGTATTCCCATATCTTTTGTCATTGTCCGCACCGCTCCGGCGCGAATCCAGTTATTTGAAATCGATGTATTGTTTGCGGATTTTTCTTTTCCAAGCGCGGTATCGCGTTTAAACTTTAAATGAAGCATTCCTCCGTTTACGCTTACCATATCGTCTCTCCACGAACTGCGCCCCTGTCTGTCCCATTCCGGGCATAAATCCCATTTACTTGTATCGAGAGTATTTGTGTTGAATTCATCGTAAAAAATTAATTGAGGCTGCGCTTTTTGATTTGCGGTTTGATTAAATAATATTTTTATTATTAGACTTCTGCTTTTTACATCGACAGTGATATTTTCCACACCGTCTGACGGCAGCCCTATAATGTTATCAACAGTCATATTTTGAAATGCGTTTATTCTGTTAATGGAATCCAGCGTAATTACAGCAGTATATTTTGTATTAACATCAAATGTTTTTTGTACACGCGGTTCCCATTCGATGGTTTGCGTAAAGAATTCCTGTTCAAAAGAGTCCGGCTTGTAAGGGTATTTGAATAACCCCTGAGGATAATTTCCTGCAACGGGAGTTTTAACAGTAAATATTGTAATTGATTGAGGTTCCCGTTTTCTCGTTACTCCATCTGTCACGCATGAAATTATAATCAGATAAATTATACTTACAGCAAGAATTATTTTTTTCATATTTTTATTCAATAAAAAAATCCTCCGAATGCTTTTCCTTTCTACGCATCTTTCAAAAATGCGATATAACCTTTATATGTTGTATATAAATCAATCTTGCTGATCACCTCGAACGGCGAATGCATCGATAATACAGGCACGCCGCAGTCGAGAACATCCATTCCAAGGTTGGCGGCATAAAGCGCGATTGTTCCGCCGCCGCCTTTGTCTACTTTGCCTAATTCTCCTGTTTGCCATTTGATGTCGTTGTTACTCATAATATTTTGAACCTTGGCGACAAACTCCGCGTTGGCGTCGCTCGCTCCGTACTTACCGCCGGAACCTGTGTATTTTTCCAATACTATTCCTTTGCCGATATAAGGCGCGTTTCTTTTATCAAAAACTCCGGAGTAAGTGGGATCGTAAGCTGCGTTTACATCCGCTGATAACATTGAAGAGAGCGTAAAACACTTTCGCATAACGCTGAAACTGTCTGAATCTTTTGTTGCGCATAACAGCGCGAGAAAATTTTCAAAATTCAACGCGCGGGCGCCGGTGTTTCCCGCGGAGCCTGTTTCTTCCTTGTCCGATAAATAGCAGACAATAGTTTTTTCCGGCGCTGTTTTACCACGCGAAATTTCGAGTAACGCCTGAACCGCAGGAAACGCGCAGCAGCGATCGTCGTGTCCGTAAGCGCCGATTAAACTGCGGTCTAAACCGACATCGCTTGCTTTAAAAGCCGGGACAAATTCAATTTCCGCGCTTGCAAAATCTTTTTCTGTGATGCCGTATTTTTTATTTAATAAATCTAGTAACGCGAGTTTTACTTTGTCTTTGTCTTTTTCTTCATTATCAGGATCATCGTAAGGGCGGGAACCGGCGAGAATGTCCAAGTCTTCTCCTTCGACAGCGGCGGAGGCTTTCTTTTCCATTTGTTCTCTTGCAAGATGAGGCAGAAGATCGGTAACTGTAAAAACAGGATCGCCGGGGTCTTCGCCGATTTTAACCGCTGTCTTTTTTCCGTCTTTATTTATAAAAACTCCGTGCATGGAAAGCGGAATAGCTGTCCATTGATATTTTTTTATGCCGCCGTAATAATGAGTATCGAAGAGCGCAAGCTCGGAATCTTCGTATAAAGGTTTTTGTTTTAAATCGAGGCGCGGCGAATCAATGTGCGCTCCGAGAATGTTGCATCCTTCAGCCGCGGATTTTTTTCCGATGACGGCGGCGAGGACGGATTTTCCGCGGATATTTTGGTAAACTTTCATGCCTGCTTCAAATTTTTTTGACTTCATTGTATCAATATTTGAAAATCCGTTTTTATCGAGCAGAGCGCAGATAACCTCGGTACATTCTCTTTCGGTTTTGCCTTTGTCAAGAAATTGTTTGTAAGCCGAAGCGAAATCCTCAACTTCTTTTTCTGTTTTTTTATCGATTCCTTCCCAGCAATTTTTCTGTTTAAAAAACAATCTGTCGGAAAGTTTTTCTTTTTTTGCTTTTTCTTTTGCCATAATTCCTCCTGCTATGAGAAAATATGATACTATAAATTAATTTAATATTCGAGTACTCCAATAAAAAAAGCGGCATTTAACTTCCGCCTTTATAAAGAACCGGTAAATGAAAATTTTCTATTTTGTTAAATCCAGCGGTAATCTGTAAGTTGTTACAGCGGCATTTGAAAACGGAGGAAGCAGATTGCCGTTTGCGTAATGTTCAACCCAAACTTCTTTGCGGTGTTCAGGATCCCAAAGTTCTCCGTTTATAAAATAAGCTATGTTAAATATCACATTTAACGCTTTTGTACCCGCGGGAACATAAATCGAGAACGGAAAACTTCCTGTCTTTGTATCAATATTTTTAAATATAAAATCTCCCAATTGTCCCGATTGATTAAAATTATTTTTATCCCAAACCGCCACGACTAAATAATTTATTTTTGGTATTGAAGAGTCAGCCGTAATATTTACCTGCCCGCTTATTGGAATATATCTGACTTTGGATATATCAATGTTTTTTACTACATTCCTGTTATAAAGGACGATAGTTCCCGCGTTGTAACGGTAAAGTACCGGGGCTTCTTCCTTAGCGCGATTAAAAACCGAAACATAAACAGTTGTCCGGCTCGAAAATTTCGGCACGGTAATGGAATACGGAGTTGATTCACTTTCCTTGTCAAAATAAACATTTTCTGCATAGCTCCAGTCTTCGTTATGGAATGAGATCGATAAAAATGTTACCTCAGGAAAAGCAGGTACTTTCATTACGCCGCTTATTGTGATCGTGTCTTGTCCGAAAGCCGTCATCGTGAATCCTATTATCGTAATAAATACAATAATCCCAACTTTAATTGCTTTTTTCATAAAACTCTCCTTTATTTTTAAATATGATATATTACTTTGGAATGTTATTGGAATCAGGTATTGACTTGATTTATACCTTAGTTGAGTGTTTTTTAACTATTTTATAACAGGCTCAATTTTTAAATTACGGATAGCGGTCATGTTTGTCATTTCAGGCACATTGTCAGGAATCCTTAATCCGGTATCAAAGCTAAATTGATTTTTATCGGAATGTGAAAAATATAAACCGGATGTTATTGAAAAAACAACCTCGCCGGCAGGCAAGTCAGATAAATTATTATAGAGTTTATAAAATTTTATTGTTTCTGAAAAATCGCCGGGATCGATATTGATATAATCAGAATCAGTGCAGCCCACAAGTATCCAGTTGCCGTTGCCGTATGGTTTAAGGTGTAAATCAATCTTTACATATTTTAATTCCGTCTCTGTTGTTCCCGATATTTTTACTGTATGCCATTCGTAGACTTTAGGTATAAGATCATCAAGAGTGCCGTTGTAAAAATCCCTTAATAATATTTCATCATAAGAATGATAACTTTGACCATGAAAGCCTTTATCGGGGAAGTTAAATCTGTTTGCTTTTAAATATACAGTATCAAAAGTATGATCTATAAAAACAGGCGTTTGCGGAACTTCCCTGCGTGTTAAAGAAGGATTCGGTTTGATAAACAGGAACCAAATAAAAAATACGGATATAACAGCTAATATTAAAATTGCAGGAATTAATAATTTTATTTTCTTATTTATTTTTTCGATTTGTTCTGTTATACGCGTTTCATTTAAGAGATGCTGCGAATCATTTACAATCGAAAATTTATTTAAAAGCTCTTTATAACTGTGAACATCAAGTTTTCGGTATATATTGGTTTTGTGCGTATCAATTGTTTTTACGGATATGTTGATTTTATAAGCGATTTCTTTAGCCGAAATTCCTTCCAGTAAAAGTTTTAAAATTTCCTGTTCACGGGAAGTAAGATCATTCGCTGCAAAAGCCTTTTCCATAAATCCATTTAATTATACAATATAATTTATGAGTATTCGAGTGCGCTATGCGCCTTCTCCGACCGGCTTGCAGCATGTCGGCGGGATAAGAACCGCGCTTTTTAATTATTTATTCGCTAAAAGTAATGCGTCTAAAAACGGCAAATTTATTCTGCGGCTGGAAGATACCGACAGAACGCGCTTTGACGAAAATTATGTGCAAAACCTTTACGACACTTTTAACTGGTTAGATTTTAAATGGGACGAGGGCGCGGACATAGGCGGCGCTTACGCTCCGTACATTCAATCCGAACGGACGGAACATTACAAAAAATACGCGCAAGAACTTTTAGATAAAGGAAACGCTTATTATTGTTTTTGTTCGGCTGAAAGAATCGAAGAAGTGCGCAAGCAAAGAGAAGCCGATCACTCGCCGCAGACAGGGTACGACCGTTACTGCCGCGATATTGATCCAAAGGAGGCGGCAAAGAGAGCCGCTTCAGGCGAAAGCTGCACTGTCCGGCTGAAGATTCCGCTCGGTGAGACTACGCGTTTTTCCGATCATCTGTTAGGTGACATTGAATGGAAGAATGACGATGTTAATCCCGATCCTGTGCTTTTAAAATCCGACGGTTTTCCTACATATCATCTTGCGAATGTTGTTGATGATCATTTAATGGAAATAACTCATGTTCTTCGCGCTCAGGAATGGCTTGCATCCACTCCGCTTCATGTTATCATGTACAAAGCTCTCGGCTGGACACCGCCTGAATTTTGCCATCTTCCGATGGTGATGGGTCAGGATGGAAAAAAACTTTCCAAACGCCACGGCGCAACAAGCATCGATGAATTCCGTAAAGCAGGTTATCTTCCCGCCGCGATGATAAATTATGTCGCTCTTTTGGGAGCTTCTTACGAAGAAGGGAAGGAGATATATACGTTAGATGAAATGGCGCAGAGATTCAGTTTGGAAAAATTGAATAAAGCGCCGGCTGTTTTTGATTATAAAAAACTTGAATGGTACAACGGGCAATATATCAGAATGATGAGCGATGATGATCTTGCGAAGTTATGCCTTCCGTATGCCATTGAAGCGGGAATTTTTAAGATTGAAAATAATGAACACGGATTAACACGGATTAACGCGGATTGTAATGAAGGAGAGCCAACGGACGAACAGCGCAGGATTTTTATTGCTTCGATGGCGTTAGTTAAAGAACGTTTAATATTTTTAAATGAAGCGCCGGAAAAAATCGCTTATTTATTTAAGGAGCCTAAAATTCCTGCGGCGGAGGAATTTATTCCAAAGAAGTGCGATTTAGCGAAAACTGTCGAAATTTTGCGAATCGGACTTGAACTCGCGCGAACGTTAGCTGAAATGCCGGATGATGAACAGGCGGAAAATTTTATTAAAGAGGAAGCGCAAAAGCGTGATGTGAAACTCGGCGATTTAATGATGCCGCTGCGGGTCGCAATAACGGGAAGCAGGGTAAGTCCGCCGCTTTTCAGATCGCTTCGCATACTTGGAACAGAATGTTCTGTGAAACGCGTGCAAAAAGCGCTGGATAAATTAACCGGACTTGTTCAATAACTGCGAACCTTCGGTTCGAGCTATCGATAAACTCTGATATTTAATATCAGCGTTATGTTATATCTTAAATCCTAATACTGCGCCGACAACAAATGATCTGCTGCCTTCATCAAAGAGATCATTAAATGATAAATCAATTACAAGTTTGATTTTATGCAATGCCTTTATCGCAGAGAAATCTAATCTTAAGCCCGTATTTAATATTCCGCGCATTGCCGCCGGAGTATGAAAATATGTGTTATTCGGCCATGAGTTATCGCTGTAACTGAAATTTGAAAAATCTATAATCCAATGCAAAACATATCTAAAAACTTTAGGGAAAAGAGCGACATCAAACCCCATTCCAAAATCAATATTACTGTTATTTTTTGGTCCGCCTGAATATAAAGTTTTTCCGAAGAAAAGAGTTGTTTCCGCTCTGGTATTGAAAATATTTCCGCCGAATGTAAATGAAATGTACGGCTGATAAGCATAATACGAATGAGTATCGCTTCCGATATTAATTAACTGAACATTTGCTCCGATTGCAAGAAAAGTTTTTTTTGTAGGCATTCTAACTTTTAATCCGATCATCAAATCATCATTAACTTGCTCGCCTATTTCCGGTTGAATATCAAAAATTGCGGATATTTCAACAAATCTTAAAAAACTTAATGTCATTGCGGGTATATGCGCTACGCCGGAATTGGCATTTATAATTGCTCTATAGCCGAAATCTAATCCAAAATTACTGTCATCCCAACCGATGCGCCCTGATGGAAGCGAGAAAAGACCGGTCGCTCCGTTCATACTTTGTCCTTTAAAAACCGGCGGGGGCATCTCATCATCTTCCGCAAAAATATTTATTGTATTCAAAAGAAATAATATTGATATTAAAAATATCAATTGAATTTTTTTCATAGTATCTCCTGATTCAATAATCGGCAGAAATTTTAGAAGAGTAAAGAAATCATAATGAGTTTTTTTGATTATATTTCAGACGTTTTTGGCGTTTTTAAATACTTTTTTATTTCTTCGAATACAGAACCTAAATCATCAAAATGAAGATACGCTCTGTTGTCTAAAGGAGTGGGTTGATTATTTATTATTACAATTTTTCCGCCGTTTCGCAGAGTATACTCCGGCATTCCGGCGGCAGGGAAAACAGTCAGGCTCGTTCCGAGAACCAGCATTAAATCCGCTTTTTGCGATTCGGTTACAGCGTCGCGTAACGCCTGCGCCGGAAGATTTTCGCCGAAAAAAGTGATCGCTGGTTTTAAAACTCTGCCGCACTCGGGACATTTCGGCATTTCTCCTTTTTTTACAATCGCTGCGGCGGCTTCATAACTGACTCTGATTCCGGCGCACCTCATGCAGTAATGCGTTACAGGAGAGCCGTGAATCTCGATTACGTTTTTACAGCCGCCTTTTTGATGGAGCAGATCGATATTCTGAGTGATAAGCGCTTTAAGGTAACCTTGCTGTTCCATTTCACCTAACACTGTATGAACAATTGACGGCTCTTTTTGATCAAGATTATAAATAAAATCTCCGGCGTGACTGTAATAAAAAGAAGGGTTTTCCTCAAAATAATTTATGTTAAAAATTTTATCCGCATCCATATCGTTGTAGAGTCCGTTCTTGCCGCGAAAATCACGAATCCCCGAGAGCGTACTAACTCCCGCCCCGGTGAGAGCCACAAGATGTTTCGCGTTATTTATGAGATCAAGTAAATCTGATATTTGCGGATTTGTTTTATTCACTTTTTTATTTTAACATATTTTCTTTTATTTTAAAAGTTCTTCAACAGCCGCAATCATACTCGGACTATCCCAATGAATGCTGCCTACAACTCTTGCGATTATTTTTCCTTCGCGGTTTAAAATAAATGAAGTCGGAATTGACTCGATACCGTACATAATTCCGATTTTATTATTTGAATCCATCATCACAGGAAAAGTAAAATTTCCTCTTTTAATAAATTGACTGACGGTCTCATCGCTTTCGCCTAAATCGACAGCGAGAATTTCAAATCCTTTATCTTTATAGAGTTGATACAATTTTTCCATTGACGGCATTTCCGCGCGGCACGGCGGACACCATGTAGCCCAAAAATTTAAAATGACGATTTTTCCTTTGAATGAGGAAAGAAACGCGCTCCCTCCCGAAAGAAACCGTAATGAAAAATCATTCGGAGTAACCGGCTGATTTAGAACTTGAACTCTTGCGGCGCGGAGAAGATTCGCTGTGTTAGCTGAAACCTGAGCTTCGGCGGATTGCGGTAAAATATTTAAAGCGGCGCATAAAGCAGCGGTAATCAATATTATTTTTTTAATTTTATTTTCCTCCTAATAAAATTGTACATTAAAAATTTATCCAGTTCAACCAATCAGCGATTATTTTGAACACAAGTGCTTTGTCCTGCGCCCATGTTATATATTGAAACATCCATTTTTGCATTACGATGTTAAACGCCGAAAATCGATCGGTTAGAATCAATATACCTATTATAATTAAAAGCCCCCCGCTTGTATATTTTATAATTTGATATTTACCGCGAAACCATTTCGCAGGAACAAGGTATAGATCAAAAAATATCGCCGCTAAAAGAAAAGGAATGCCAAGACCGAAAGAATAAATCGCAAGAAAAACCGCGGCGATGCCTGCTTTGCCGCTTTGTCCTGCAAGAAATAAAACGCCGGTAAGAATCGGACCGATGCACGGAGTCCAGCCGGCGCCAAAAGCCGCTCCCGCTGTAAACGCTCTTATTAATCCTATTGGTTTACCGTGTTTTTTATTTGTTATGTGCAAACGTTTTTCGTAATTTAAAAATTTTATAAAATCAAAAATGATATTAAAACCCAGAACAATTATTATTATTCCCGCGCCGATTTTTATATATTGAGATACGCCGCCCATCAATAAAAATGTCGCCGATATAATAATACTCAAAATTATAAAAACAGCTGTAAATCCCAGTATAAAAAAAAGAGCTGTTATAAAAAGCGTAAAACGTTTTTTACCGGTCTGTTCGTCTTCATTTATCGAAGTTACGCTTCCGCCCAGTATGCTCAGGTAGGATGGAATCAGCGGAAGAACACACGGAGAGAAAAATGATAATAATCCTGCCGCAAACACGAGCAGAATGGAAGGATATTCGTTCATTGTTGTTGTTATTTAATTATCAGTATATTATTATATAGAAGTCAATATAATAAATTTAATTTTTAGGAGTATATTATGAAAGTATTTATCACAGGCGGAACAGGAAATATCGGGCAGTATGTTACGTTAGCTGCCATTGCTGCGGGGCATGATGCTGTAGTTCTTTCGCGTAATCCGGAAAAATACCCGTCGCTGGCAAAAAAAGCGGAATTGGTAAAAGGCACAATCACCGATTATGATTTATTAAAGGATTATGTAAAAAACTGCGACGCTGTTATACATATCGCTCTTGGCTGGGGCAATGAGCCTGTTTCGATGATGTTAAACGACACAGCCGCTACCGTAAATCTTCTTGAAATTGCCGAAAAAGCCGGAGTAGAAAAATTTATTTACACAAGCAGTACCGCCGCGATGGGCGTTATGCGCAACGGCATGGACGAAACTGTAGTTAACCTTCCGATTGATCTATACGGCAGCACAAAAGCCGCAAGCGAGGCTTATATTTTAGGATTTACAAAATATTTTAAAACAGATGTCGGCATGGCGGAACTTTTCGGCAGAAGCGAGAAAGTTACTATGAAGCGAAACATTATTCGCCCCGGTTACACATATTCAACTCCGCCGTATCCCGACGGCTCGACAGAACCCGATGCGCGTTTCAGAAACATTGCTGAAGCTGTTGTAAACAATAAACCGGTGACGCTTACAAAGTACGACGGTACGCAGTTTATTTCCGCAGGCGAAATCGCGCAGTTATACATAAAACTTTTAGAGAGCGATAAAGACGGTGAAATTTATCTTGCTCTTGGAAATACTTTTACAAGCTGGGAACAAATTGCGAAAATTGCTCTGGAATTGTGTCCTGAGTCAAAATCGCAAATCGTTCTGAACGATTTAGGTTGGGGCGCAGATCCGTATTTGTATAATGTTAAAAAAATGGAAAGAGATTTTGGGTTATCGTTTGACAGCCAGATGGAGTTGAAGGAGCATGTGAAGTGGTGTTTGGACGAGGCAAAGAAACGATGATATTCCGCAATGTTGGAAACACTGGAAAAAAAGCAAGCGTTATCGGACTTGGCTGTGAGCATTTGGACGGCAAGCCTTATGATCAGGTAAAAAATACGATAGACGCTGCGCTTGAATGCGGAATAAATATTTTTGATGTTTTCATGCCCGGAACAGAAGTACGCGAAAATATATCAAAAGCACTTGGCGCTCGTCGCAAAGATATTTTGATACAGGGACACATTTGCTCGACAAACATCGGACAGCAGTACGACATAAGCCGCGATATGCCGACGGTTCAAAAATATTTTGAAGAGCTCCTGCGCCTGTGCGGCGGATATATAGATTTTGGAATGTTATTTTTTATTGATTCAGATGACGATTATAAAAAAGTTTTTGATACCGATATTGCATGTTACGCGCAAAAATTAAAAGAGAAAGGCGACATTAGACACATAGGGTTTAGCTCGCATAATCCAATAACAGCAATAAAAGCGATAAACACCGGTCTTCCCGAAATGATGATGTTCAGCATCAATCCGGCATTTGACATTGTTCCCACCGAAGCATCTGTTTTAAGTCTTTTGGAAAAAGGATTTAATGCCGAAAATCTTACCAGTATAGAGCCTAAACGTGCTGAGTTGTACAGACTTTGCGAACAAAAAAATGTTGGCATAACGGTAATGAAAACGTTGGGAGCAGGCAAATTAATTTCGCCTGAGCATACGCCTTTTTCAAGACCGCTTACAATTGCGCAGTGCATTCATTACGCGCTATCCCGTCCTGCCGTTACAAGCGTTCTGCTTGGCTGTAAAACACCGCAGGAAATTTCCGAAGCCGTAAAATATTTTGACCTTAGCGAAGCCGAACTTGATTATACGGATGTTTTGGTTTCTGTTGGCAGCATGCATGGAAGCTGCGTTTATTGCAGTCATTGTCAGCCATGTCCATCAGAGATTAATATTGCCGCAATAAACAAATACCTTGATATTGCCAAACTTGACACATCAAATATTCCGTCGTCAATTAAATCGCATTACCAGAGTCTTGCGCATAACGGAAGTGAGTGTACAAGCTGCGGCAATTGCGAAAAACGTTGTCCCTTTGGTGTGAAGATTATTGCGAATATGCAAGAAGCGGAGAAGTTGTTGGGGTAGTTGGAGGTGGAAATTGAAGGTATTTTACACAGGCAGAACTGGAAATATCGGGCAGTATGTTACGTTAGTGGCAGTCGCTGCGGGACATGAAGCTGTGGTGTTGTCGCGTAACCTAGAAAAATATCTGTCACTTGCGAAAAAAGCCGCATTAGTTAAAGGCGAGATTACATATTTCAAGCTTTTAACGGAATATATAAAGAACCGCGATGCTGTGATACATGTTGCTCTTGGCTTGGGTTAACGAGCCTGTCTCAATGCTGACAAACGACACTGCTACGATAGTTAATTTATTGGAAATAACAGAAAAAGCCGGCGTTAAAAAATTTATTAACACAAGCAGCAATGGGGGTTATGCGCAAAAACATAGACGAGACAGTAGTAAACCTTCCCATAGATCTTTACGGCAGCACAAAATCCGCAAGCGAAGCCTATGTTTTAGGTTTTACAAAATACTACGGCGACAGCAGCAGCGGTAACAGCAGCAACGACGGCGCCGGAAATAATTTGCGCATGAAACGCAACATTATCCGTCCCGGCTATACTTATTCAAATCCGCCGT
>Ga0209755_10001440_pt1 | contig 37007 bp, 26 predicted proteins | sample TergutCo191P1_FD_187301 | JGI IMG/M metagenome (GOLD analysis project Ga0209755, IMG submission 187301) | Cornitermes sp. P1 segment gut microbial communities from Petit-Saut dam, French Guiana - Co191P1 (SPAdes) (version 2) | ecosystem: Host-associated > Arthropoda: Insects > Digestive system... | reverse complement strand
GGAGCGTATGTTGCTACCGCTGTCGCTGAGTATTTTCGGGATCAAGGCAATGACGTTATGCTCCTTTTTGATTCTGTTACGCGCTTTGCCCGCGCGATGAGAGAGATAGGGTTAGCGTCCGGCGAGCCGCCTGCGCAAAGAGGTTATCCGCCGAGTATGTTCGACGCAATGCCTAAACTTTTAGAACGTTCCGGCACTTCCGATAAAGGAAGCATAACGGGTTTTTATACAGTTTTGGTTGACGGCGATGATATGGATGAACCTGTTGCCGATACAGTGCGCGGAATACTTGACGGACACATCGTTCTTTCGCGTGATTTAGCGCAATCTTATCACTATCCGGCGATTGACGTTTTGCAGAGTATTTCGCGTCTTGCGCCTGCGGTTTCAGGCGCGTACAGCAGGAAAGCCGCGGGTGTTGTGCGAAAGAATATGGCTGCTTATAATAAAGCCGAAGATTTAATAAACGTAGGCGCTTATCATCACGGATCGAATCCCGAAGTAGATGAAGCGATAACAAAACACGCGGCGATAGAAAATTTTTTAATACAGGATGTTGATGAACCTACATCGCTTGAAGATACATTGGAAAGATTGTCTTTAATAACAGGAGTAAATATTCCTTCCGAAGAAATGACAGACACGAACCTGAAATTCGCCGGGAAATCCGTTTTAAAAGACGAACCGGAGAAAAAATCGTTAAGCGCAAGCAGCGATAATAATTCAACAATGGCGCTTAACAGCGTGGCTTCGCTTTTTTCATCGTTTCCCGGAATGAATCTTTTGGAACCGCCGGAAAATAATTCGCAATGAAACGATTTAAATTCAACATGGAAAAAATTCTCCAATTAAGAAAATTTAAAGAAGAGGAATGTAAACTCGCTTTAGGGCAGGCGATAAGCGCGTTAAACAAAATTGAAAACGATATAAAAATGACGGCGGTAAAACATCATGAGGCTTCTTTAGAAAGATTTAAAAATCCGCTTGAAACTTCATCTTGGGAGATTTATATTCTCCGCCTTGAGCAGGAAACGGAAAAACTTTCACAAAAAGCGGCACAGGCGGAAATTATCGTCGAAGATAAACGCGCGCTCTATCTTGAAGCGCGTAAAGACCTTGAAGCGATGGAAAAATTAAAAGAAAAGCAGCAGAAAGAATACCGCAAGGAATATTTAATCAGCGAAATGAATCAGGTTGATGAGATTACATCTTCGCGATTGGGTATTCTCGCAAATAATTGAAATATTTTTTATACTTTAAAACACCCGAATCTTTTAAATAAATACATGTTTAAAAAATATTTAACACTGTTCAGTAAATTATTATTCTGTTATAATATGATTATGAAAATAAAACAAATTCGGATAATTCCGCAGCCTTTATTGATTTTTTTTATATCTTTCTTTCTTTTTACAATTAATTACTCAGAAGCAAACGCAAGAGCTATTAAAGAAAACGCTCCTGTTCCTCTTTCTAAAGACGCGATAACAGGAGTTCTTCCGAACGGGCTTCGTTATTTTATACTTGAAAACTCGCTTCCTGAAAACCGCGCGCACCTTGCGTTAGTTGTTAATGCAGGATCAGTTCTTGAAAGAGACGACGAGAGAGGCTTCGCGCACTTTGTAGAACATCTTGCGTTTAACGATACCGCGCGTTTTCCAAAACTTTCGCTTATCGAGTATCTTCGCTCGCAGGGAATGCGTTTTGGAGCGGACGCTAACGCGTACACATCTTATGATGAAACTGTCTATCATTTTGATATTCCTGTTGAAATAAAAGACGGAGTAAAACGAATCCCCGAGAAGGCTCTTGCGATTTTAGATGACTGGACACATGCGGTTAGTTTTTTACCCGAAGATGTTGAAAGTGAAAGCCGCGTTGTGCTTGAAGAAATGCGCTCGCGGTTAGGCGCAATGGATAGAGCTAGAAAAATTATTTTTCCTGTTTTATTTGAAGGAAGCGCATACGCAAATAGAGAAGTGATCGGGCTTGCGGAAATTATTGAGAATGCGACATCGGAAAAATTAAAAGCGTTTTATGACAGATGGTATACAAGCGATAACATGGCTCTTGTTTTTGTCGGCGATTTTAACGCGAAACTTCTGGAAGCAGACCTTTCCCGTCATTTTAATCTGCCTGCCGCGAAGCAAAAAACGATTCGTCCCCGTCATGAACTGCCGCCTCCTAAATATGGAAATTTTCAAATCGAAATTATTACAGACCCGGAATTAACATCATCAAGTTTTAATATTTATTACAAAATGAGACAAAGCGCCGGGAGAGGTTCAATCGCTTATTACCGCGATTCTATAATTCATTATCTTATCGATATAATGCTTTCACTTCGTTTCTCGGAAGACGAGCTTGATCCCGAATCGTCGTCTAACGGCTCATGGGGCGGTATCTGGCGCTGGTCAGAAAACTCGCGCTTTTATTCGATTGGAACACAGGCAAAGACAGGAAAAATTGAGCAGGCTCTGGAAGAATTGTTAATAAAAACCCAATCAATGCGCCGCTTTGGATTTACGCAAAGCGAACTTGATCTTGCGAAGCTTCATTTAATTTCATATATGGAAAATCGAAAATCAGAGAAAGGAAGAACAGAGTCTCGTACTTTTATCCGCGGATTTTCAAATCATATTCTATTTAACGAAGATATGCCTGATATCGAATGGGAAGTTGATTATATAAATTCAATAATGCCGGAAATCGGATTAAACGAAATTGCTTTAACCTGCGAAAATTACTTCGCGTATAACGATATAAAAGTATTTCTGTTAGCTCCGGAGGCTGAAATAAATAATATTCCGTCAAAAGACCGGATTAAAGAGATTTTCATTGAAGCGCAAAACGCGCAAATATCAGCAAGAGAAGATAAAATAATTTCAGGTGAATTACTGGATTATACTCCGTATCCGGGTAAGATTGATTCACAGGAAATTGATAAAGAAACAGACGCGGTAATTATAAATATTTCAAATGGCGCAAAAATAATTTTAAAAGAAACTAATAACAGAAATAATGAGATTGTTTTATACGCGATAGCAAAAGGAGGAACCTCTAACGCTGATGCGGACGCAATAATTTCAGTTAGTTTATTATCGGAAATGATAGAAATTTCCGGGCTTGGAAAATATTCTCGTACGGAATTAATTAATAAATTAACGGGAAAACAAACATCGTTTTCATTTTGGAATTCGGATTATTTCCGCGGTTTTCAAGGTTCTTCGGCTGTTTTCGATATAAGAACGTTATTTGAAATGCTTCATTTGTTTTTTACACAGCCGCGTCTTGACCAAAGAGCGATCGCCGCGATGATCGATCAGCAAAAATCATATCTTTCTCATGTAAACGATGATCCGCAAAGATGGTTTTCGCGCGAAATAACAAGAGTGATTAATTCAAATCATCCTTTAATGATGCCGCTTGAACTTGAAGATTTAGAAAAAGTATCGATACAGCAGGCAAGTGATTTTTTAAACAGATGCCTTAACATTGCAGATTATACATTTGTATTTACAGGTAATGTTGATATCGATACGCTTCGTGAATTATCTGCTGTATATATCGCTTCTATCGCGGGAAATACATCGATGAATTCATGGACAGATTTAAAAATAGCCCGTCCAGCAGAAGGAAGAAAAATCTATAATAAAGGAATCGATCAAAGATCTACAGTTTATCTTGGATGGTTTTCAAAAGCCTCTGATGAATTTAACGAAAAAAGAAATCAAACAGCCGCTGTTTTATCTGAATACCTTGATATAATTCTTACGGATGAAATCCGCGAAAAATTAGGAGGAGTTTATTCAATCTCGGCAGGCGCATCGATTTCTGTAATTCCCAACGGAGAAGGAAGACTAAGCGTTTATTTTGTTTGTAATCCGGAACGCGCTATAGAATTAATCGAAGCAGTAAAAGAATGTATTAATAAATTTGCAGCTAACGGTCTAAACCCCAATACTTTTAATAAATCTAAAGCGGCGCTTTTAATGTCGCACGAAAATCAAATTCAAAGAAATCTTCATCTTGCGCAAAGTTACGCTAATTCTTCGGCGCTATATAATACGCCTCTTAACAGATTAAATAAAAGACCGGAAATTATAAGATCGGTAACAGAAGAAGAAGTGCAAAATCTTTGTAAGGAATTGCTGACTAACAAAGCGGTAGAGTTGATATTATTTCCTGAATAAAGTAAAATCTTTTAAATGACTGATTTTGTTCATCTCCATGTACATTCCGACTATTCGCTAGCGGACGCGGCTGTTTCTGTTTCTTCGCTTGTAAATCGCGCGAAAGAATTGGGGATGACTCATCTTGCTCTGACAGATCACGGAAATATGTTCGGAGCGATGGAGTTTGCGGATAGCTGCAAGAAAATTAAAAACGAAGTAATGCCGATAATCGGCTGCGAAGTATATGTATCACCCGGTTCCCGCTTTGATAAAAAAGGCGCCGAGCATGAAAATAAATATTTCCATATGGTTCTTCTTGCGCAAACTGCCAAAGGTTATTCAAATCTTGTAAAAATTTGTTCTATCGCTTACACGGAAGGTTTTTATTACCGTCCGAGGATAGACGATGAAACCTTAGAAAAATATCATGAAGGAATAATCGCGCTTTCCGCCTGCGCTTCGGGAGAAATTCCGCGTTTAATTCAAGCCGGAAAAATTGATGAAGCGCAAAACAGAGCGCTTTATTATCGTGATCTTTTCGGAAACGATAAAAGCGGAGAGCCGTGTTTTTATCTTGAAGTGCAGGATCACGGCATTCCTTCCGGCGGATTAAGAGGCACTGTTTTATCTCAAAAAGATATTAATGACGCTGTCGCAGACCTTTCGAAGAAAACCGGTATTCCGTTAGTTGCAACAAATGACGTTCATTATTTGAATCAAGATGATTATATAGCGCATGACACTCTGCTTTGTATCGGAACCGCGAAAACCCGCGTTGAGGAAAACCGCAAGAAATATTACGGCGATCAGTTTTATTTTAAAACAGGCGATGAAATGATTTCTGTGTTAGGTGAATACAAAGACGCGGTAACAAACACTGTTAAGATCGCATCCCGCTGTGAATTTTCTGTTCCGAATATCGAAGTTAAGGATTTACCTAAGTATCTGCCCGAATTTGAAATCCCGAAAGGATTTTACAGCGCGGAAGATTATTTAAAGCACATAACAAACGAAGGGCTTCCAAAGCGTTATCCGAAAGAAAATGCCGCCGCCAATGCTGAATGGGAAATTATAAAAAAAAGAGCGGATTACGAGCTTGATATTATTACAGGCATGGGTTTTACAGGCTATTTTTTAATAGTAGCCGATTTTATAAAATATGCCAACGATAACGGAATTCCGGTAGGTCCCGGAAGAGGATCTGGAGCCGGTTCAATTGTCGCGTATTCATTGCGCATAACAGACATCGATCCTTTAAAATATAACCTGCTTTTTGAGCGTTTTTTAAACCCTGATAGAATTTCAATGCCGGATTTTGATATTGATTTTGCTAACTACGGAAGAGAAGAAGTAATTAATTATGTTACTAATAAATACGGCAAGGAAAGAGTAGGACAGATTATAACATTCGGAACGTTAGGCGCTAAACAGGTAATAAAGGACGTTGCGCGTACGCTTGGTATTTCTATTCCCGAATCAGACATGATAACAAAACTTATACCTAGAGGCGCCGATGTTACGCTGGAAAGTTCAATTAATATTGAACCTAGGTTAAAAGAATTTGAACAGGATTCCCGTTATATTGAGTTATTTCAGCTTGCGCGTAAACTTGAAGGTCTTAACCGCCATTCATCGATTCACGCCGCCGGCGTTGTCATAGGAAAACTGCCGTTAAGCGAGCTGGTCCCTCTTTTTCAGGAACGCGATGATCCAAAAACAGGAAAACCCGGAGCTATAGCGACTCAGTTCAGTATGAATTATCTTGAGCCTTGCGGTCTTGTTAAAATGGATTTTCTGGGGCTTAAAACGTTAGATGTAATTAAACACGCTGAAGAATTAATCCGTAAAAGAGGCGGAAAGTATTCAAACTTTTCTGTTAAAAATGAACCTGAAGATAACAAAAAAGCTTTTAAAATGTTATGTGAAGGAAACAGTTACGGCATATTCCAATTTGAATCCGACGGTATGCGTGATATTTTAAAGCAGACTAAACCGAGTTCTATCGCTGATTTAACAGCGTTAAACGCAATGTATCGTCCAGGTCCCATGCAGAATATTCCGCGTTTTGTTGATTCAAAAAACGGGAAAAAAGAAATTGAATATCCGGATAAAAGCTTGGAAGGAATATTAAAAGAAACTTACGGCGTTATTGTTTATCAGGAACAGGTAATGGAAGTGGCGCGCATTATAGCGGGATATTCAATCGGCAAAGCGGATTTACTTCGGCGCGCGATGGGAAAAAAGAAAAAAGAAATTCTCGATGAAGAAAAAATTCCGTTTCTTGAAGGAGCGGAAAAACAAGGATTTTCACGTAATAAAGCGGGCGAAATTTATGATATGCTTGTTCCTTTCGCAGGTTACGGCTTTAATAAAAGTCATGCCGCGGCATACTCTGTAGTCGCGTATCATACCGCGTTTTTAAAAGCGAATTTTCCCGCGGAGTTTATTGCAGCTAACTTAACAAACGATATTCACAGCGCGGATAAAGACAGGCTTTCTCACTGTATCGATGAAGCCCGTAGAATAGGACTGACAGTAGAACCTCCTAATATAAATAAATCCGATAAACTTTTTACAGTTGACGGCGGAAAAATTATTTACGGTTTTTTAGGAATTAAAGGAGTAGGAGAAATCTCCTGCGAAGAAATTGTCCGCCGCAGACAGGAAGGCGAATATAAAAGTTTTTTTGATTTTTTAGAAAGAGTAGATATAAAAACTGTTGGAAAAAAAGTTATTGAGCTTTTAATACAAACCGGCGCTTTTGATGAGTTTGGCGTAACGCGTGAAACTCTTGTCGGAAATCTGGAAAAAATTATCGAGTATGCGTTAAAAATAAAAGAGGATAAACAATTCGGACAGACAAGTCTTTTTGATGACTCTAACGAAAACAATATGCCGGAATTTAAATATGAGGATTATCCGCCGATGAGCCGCTCTGACAGATTAAATCTGGAGAAACAGCTTATAGGTTTTTATTTTTCCGGTCATCCAATGGATGAATATAAAGAAATCTGGCAGGATACTGTAAAAGTTAATTTAGGCAACAGTGAAACTTTAAAAACCGGAAACTGCATTCTTGTCGGTATAATTAAAAATATTAAATCAATTACTACAGCAAAAGGAAGCAAGATGGCTTTCGCTTCTCTTGCCGATTACAACGGAGAAATAGAAGTTACTTTTTTTTCCGGTCCGTGGGAAAGAATAATGAATATTATTAAACCTGATAATGTTGCAATTTTAAAAGGAAAAATTGATTATCAAAAAGATAAAGATAAATATAGTTTTATCGCTGATAATATAGTAAGTAAACAGGAAATATCCGAAGTAATAAAAGAAATTAAAGAACAAAATGAAAAAGATTTAATACATAGAAACACATGGAACTATATGGCTGATTTAAAAAGTTCTTTTATTAAAAACGCTAAAAAAGGAAATTATACAATTATCGGTTACTTGACATCGTTACGTGAACATACAGACAGCTTTGGAAATATTATGAGCTTTGGAACTTTGCAGGATTTTGAAGGTGAAATTGATTTAGTGTTTTTTTCAAAACAATATTTAGAATGTAAACATTTATTAAAAATTGATGAAATTACCGCATTTAAAGGAAGAATTGATCCGGAAAATAATAAGAATCCAGATAAAGTCAGTTTTAAAGTTTCCAGCATAGCGGATTTCCCTCAGCTTTCCAGAATCGCTTCTAAAAAAGAATCCGCGAAAGAAAAGCCTCCGGCTGCAAATATAGAAGAAAGAAATGACAAACCTGCAGAAACAAAACAAATTGAAATTCATATAAGATTAAAAGAAGGTGCGTCTGAAAAATTTGATGAGTTAAATGAATTACGCGACTATCTTGCAGATAACGCTGGTTCTAACGCGCTCTATATTCATATTCCAAATTCATTAAAAGAAGAAATTATCCGCGCGGCTACGGGACTAGATGCGAATAGTGATCCGGAAATTTTAAATAGACTTGCAGAATATAAATGCGTAGCCCAAGCGTGGAGTAATTAATGCGTATAATTTTTAGTTTTTTAGCCGCGGCTGCGGGAGTTTACTCAGCTCTTTTGTTTGTAAGAATTATTCTTTCGTGGTTTAGAAATCAAAGTTACACAAAGCCTGTGCAAATATTAAAAAAATTAACAGATCCCTATCTTGATTGGTGGAGAAATGCATTAAAACTCCGCATCGGGTTTTTGGATTTTTCAGTAATTGCCGCGATTGTTTTTTTATCATTTATACAGAATATATTTTATACTCTGTCTCTATCAGTGAGAATGACTTTAGGATTTATTTTAGCGCAAATATTATTATCATTATGGAATGTTTTTTCTGTTATTTTAGGTTTTTTTCTTATAATAATTATTCTTCGCATCTTCGCGTATATAACAAACAGAAATATTTACAGTCCTTTTTGGAGCGTAGTTGAAAATATTTCACAGCCGCTGATGTATAGAATGAACCGGCTCATTTACGGTAAAAAAATCGGAAACTTTTTTCAAGGATTAATAATATCATTAATTGTTTTTGCTGTATTGCTGATCGGCGGAAGATTTTTAATTGATTTTATTGCAAGTTTACTGATGGGTTTTCCGATATAATGTTTGTAAAAAATATAAAAGATAAAATTTCATCTGTAAGCGGGATTGGAGCTTCGTCCGCCGCTAAACTTTCTAAACTTGGCTTAAATTATATAAGCGATGTTTTTGTTTTTTATCCTCGGGACTGGGAAGACAGAGAAAAAATATTACCGCTTAATAAATTTAACAACGGTAAAGTTTGTAATATCGTTACTGTTTTTAATCGTGAATGGATAGGTTACGGCAGAATGAAAACATTAAAAGTATATATCGAGGATGAAAGCGCCCAAGCCTCGCTGTTATGTTTTAACAGACCGTGGATGGATAAGCAATTAATAACGGGAAACAAATATTTAGTTTACGGTAGGTTTTTTTATAAATACGGCGAAATACAATCGAGTTCTTTCGAGATAGAAAGCGAATATTCAAGTAACAGCTTTGGAAAAATCCTGCCTGTTTATCCGCTGACTTCCGGCATTACTCAAACATTGCTGCGGCGTTTAACCTCAGAAGTTATTAAAAAATTTGTTATAGATATTGATGATGAACTTCCTGCTCATATCATTAATAAATACAATTTAATGCAAAAAAAAGACGCGCTTAAAGAAATTCATTTTCCGTCTTCTTTGACAGAACTGGACAGAGCAAAGAAATCACTTATCTATGAAGAACTTTTTTATCTGGAAGTGATAATTGCGCATCGTGTATTAAGCAGAAAAAGCAGAATAAATGCGGATAAATCGCCGGTAAATGAAGAAAAAAGCGGGTTAGTACCGTTGCAAAAACATCTTATTGAAAGATTGCCGTTTACTCTTACTGAAGGGCAGATTAAAGCGATCAAGGAAATTAATATTGATATGGCATCTAACGTTCCTATGGCGCGTCTTTTACAGGGAGATGTCGGCTCCGGAAAAACATTGGTTTCTTTTCTTGCCGCGCTTTTCGCCGTTGAAGCGAATGGACAGGCAGCGATAATGGCTCCGACAGAACTCTTAGCCCGCCAACATGCGGAAAACGCAGCTCGTCTTTTAGAGCCGCTTGGAATTAAAATCGCTTTTCTTACAGGAAATATAAAAGTAAAAGGAAGAAAGGAACTTTTAAAGAATCTTGAAGAAGGAAATATCGATGTGATTCTGGGAACTCACGCGCTTTTTTCAAAGGATGTTGTATATAAAAAATTAAAACTCGCTGTTATTGACGAGCAGCATCGTTTTGGCGTAACACAGCGCTCATTAATTTTATCAAAAGGAGAAGCAGCCGATCTTTTAATGATGAGCGCGACTCCGATTCCAAGAACGCTGGCTTTAACTGTTTTCGGCGATATGGATGTTTCTGTAATAAAAGATATGCCGCCGGGACGTAAATCTGTAAAAACGCACTTGGCAAAAGAATCAAACGAAAAAAAAGTATATGATTTTGTCCGCGATGAACTGGAAAAAGGTAGACAAGCTTATTTTGTCTATCCTTTAATTTCGGACGGCGATGAAATTAAAGACGCGCAAACTATGGCAGAGCGCCTGTCAAAAGAAATTTTTCCAAAATTTAATACCGCTCTTATTCATTCTAAATTACCGGAAGAAGAAAAAAAACAAACAATGGATAAATTCCGCAAAGGCGAAATAAATATTCTCGCAGCTACAAGCGTAGTGGAAGTAGGCGTAGATGTTCCTAACGCGACTTGCATGGTGATAGAACACGCCGAGCGTTTTGGTTTATCTGCTCTTCATCAGCTTCGCGGGCGCGTAGGGCGCGGAAGTGATCAATCGTTTTGTTTTTTAATTTATTCCGATGATCTTACAGAGGACGGTAAAACGCGTTTAAAAGTCATGCTGGAGAATACCGACGGTTTTGTAATCGCCGAGGAAGATTTAAAATTGAGAGGTCCGGGTCTTATAACCGGAACAGAGCAGTCAGGATACTTAGTTTTAGGATTAGCCAATCCAATCCGCGATATTGAAGAGCTTCAACGTGCCCGCGAAGATGTTTTCGCAATTATGGAAAACGATCCCGATCTGCTGCTCGAAAACAATCGTGTGATTGCAAAAGTATTAGAACAAGCTCCGCCTTTCAATTCTTTTTCAGCATAGCTTTCATTTTATTTATATACATCTGCGCTTTATCCTCTTCGATTTCTTTTTCAATTTCTTTCTCGTGGATTTTAATCAGCTCCTGAGGGATTTCGTTAATGAAAGGCGAGGGAGCGCATTCTTTTGTATTCTGCAGGCGGCGGCGGTTTTGACAGCTTGTTATAAATAATTTTTCGCGCGCTCTTGTGATCGCGACATAAAAAAGACGGCGCTCTTCTTCGATGCTGCCTGAGTCTTCATCACTCTCATCGCTTATGCTTTTCTCGTGAGGAATCATTCCGTCTTCGGCTCCGGCGATAAAAACAACCGGAAACTCAAGTCCTTTCGCCGCGTGAATTGTGCTCAAGTTTACTTTTCCTTCGTTATCATCCTCGCCGTCGTCCCGCGTTATCAAACTGATTCTATTAAGCCACGCAAAAAGCCCCGCATCTAAAATGTCAGGATCGCTTTCCCAGTTTTCGATCATTCTTGTAAAATATTCAATGTTACTGTGTTTCCATCGGGCTTTTTTTTCATCTTTACTGTGTTCCATTACAAGATAACTCCAGTAATCAATATCCTCAACTAACTTTCGCACGCAGGAAGAAAGTCTCCAAGGCTTTCCCGGTTCTCCTTTACGCTCCAGAAATAATTCCTGCATGTTTTGGATAAACTCAGCGAACTCTTCAATTTCTGTCGCCGCTGTCTTCTCCTGAAAAAGTCCCTGCTGTCCCTGTAATCGCGCGTAATTTAAACGCAAGATTGAGTCCCATACGCTGATGCGGTTCTTTTTTGCGGTTTCGTTTAACGTTCCGATTGCGGTTTTTCCTATGCCTCTTCGGGGCGTATTGATAATGCGCAGAAGGCTTACATCATCATTTGCGTTTGCGATAATCCGAAGATAAGAGATGATATCTTTTATTTCTTTACGCGCGAAAAAACTGGTTCCTCCCGAAACCCGGTAGGGGATGTTTTCCGCCAGGAAAGCTTCTTCGATGTTACGCGAAAGTGAATTTGTTCTTGTAAGCACTCCAAAATCATGATATTTATAATCTTCGCCGCTCATCAGAGATCGAATTTGATTTGCGATAAACTCGCTTTCTGCGGTTTCGTTTTCGGGGAAATAAAGCTCTACGGGTTTTCCGCCTTCGTTTTCCGCCCAAAGTTTTTTTTCCTTTCTGCCTTTGTTATGCGAAATAACTCCGTTTGCCGCGTCTAAGATTGTCGATGTGGAACGGTAATTCTGTTCAAGTTTTATCTCAAGCCTAAGCGGAAAATCCTGTTCGAACAGCAATAAATTTTGATAATTCGCGCCCCTCCATGAATAGATCGATTGATCATCATCGCCGACTACGCAAATATTCGCTTTTTTTTCTTTTGTAAGCAGTTTAAGAAGTTTATATTGAATAAGACTCGTATCCTGAAACTCATCAACTAAGATAAAGCGGTATTTTTCTTGATATTTTTGAGCAATATCGCTGTGGTTTGTTAATAATTCAAGCGGAATTGTTAAAAGATCGTCAAAATCAACGGCATTATAAATCTTTAACGCCTGCTGATATTCATCATAGACAGGCTGCATAAGAGCGTCGTCTGTCCATTTTGCAAGTCCTGTTTTTATTTTTGAAAAAAACTGCGAAAGTTCATATAGATCGATTTTTGGATTATACATTTTTAAATCTCTTAAACATTCTTTAATGAGAGACATTTTATCAGTCTCATCATAAATAGAAAAGTTTTTTCTGTATCCCAAAGTTTCAGCTTCATCTCTGATGATCGTTAAGCCAAAGGCGTGGAATGTGCTTACAGTAAGGCTTTGAAGTTTCTTCCCGGTTAATTTTTTTACGCGCGCCTGCATTTCGCGCGCCGCTTTATTGGTAAATGTTAAAGCTAAAATCGCGTACTGAGGAATTCCCCTTTCCAGCATATGAGCGATGCGGTAAGTTATTACCCTCGTTTTTCCGGAACCTGCGCCAGCGATAATTAGTACCGGACCGTCAATGGCGCGCACCGCTTTCGACTGAGGATCATTTAACTGAGTATCTAATTGTGTTTTCAAAAACTACTCACTGCTCACTTAAAATTATTATTAAATTTATATTCTGTTATTATATAATAAATCTGCAAGTATATTTCCTGCTTTTCCTCTATGGCTTATCAGATTTTTTTCGTCCGATGAAAGTTCCGCTAATGTACGATTAAAACGCTGCACAAGAAAAATCGGATCATAGCCGAAGCCGCCGTCTCCTTTCATTTCGCTTTTTTTCACGATGCTTCCTTCCAGTGTTTCCTGCGCGGCAAAAAATCTGCTGTTATCCAATAAAAGAACCATCGCGCAGACAAATCGCGCGTTTCGATTTGAAGCGTCGCCAAGCTCATTAAGCAGCAATAAATTTTGCTCAAGGCTTGTCAATTTTTTCCCGTTTTCGCAGCCGTAACGCGCCGAATAAACTCCGGGTCTGCCTCCGAGCGCGTCTACGCAAAGACCGGAATCATCGGCTATTACTGCGTCTTTTTTTTCAAGCAGATTATACAGCGCACGCGCTTTAATCATCGCGTTATCGAAAAAATCTCTTCCGGTTTCTTCGGGATCAAAAGATATTCCTTCTTCCACCGGAATCTTCAGTTTTCTGCCAAGGATCGCTTCGAGTTCTTTTTTTTTATGAGAATTATTTGTCGCAAACCAAATATCCATTTTTTATTTTATTCTATTTTTCATATTAGAATCAAGCGTAAAAATAATATAAAATTTCATTACCGGATATCAATAATTTCTCCTCCGGTTTTGTTTAACGTACCGGATATCGAAACATTCACATTGTTAATGCGGCTGCCGGCTGTGTTACCCCTGATTACGCCGCCTTGAAGATTTAATACGCCGTCAATATCAACGCCGCCGCCGTACTGTTCGGCGCTGTTTCCGTTTATCTCTCCGCCTGTCATGCTGAACACGCCTTCGACATGAACGCCTCCGCCGCTGCGAACAGCCGCATTACCGCTGATTTTGCCGTTTTCCAAGGTGAATGTACTTTGCCCGCGAACGATTACGCCGCTGCCAAGAAAAGCTTTGTTATCTCTTATCTCGCCGCCTGTCATAACGAAAACCGAAAAATTCCTTCCGCTCGCTGATACGCTGACTCCGCCGCCTCCTCTCTCCGAAGAATTGCCGCTGATTATTCCGCCGCTCATATTAAACGAGCCGTTTACAGGAACAAGCACGCCGCCGCCGTCGCTTTGCGCAAAGTTTCCGCTTATCTCGCCGCCTGTCATGACAAGAGTTCCGTTAACGCCGCTATCCTTGTTGCCGCTGATTTTTCCGCCGCTCATTGTAAGCGTGCCTCTTACGCCGCGTTTTAAATTGTCTGAGATTTCGCCGCCTGTCATTGTAAGAACCGCTTGAGCAGCGGTCGTATTATGACTGTTTACGCCGTGTTCCGCGTTACCGCTGATCCTCCCGCCTGACATCGTAAACGCAGTGTCCCTGTCCGCGCTTACGCCTCCTGTGTTGCCGGTTATTAAACCGCCTGACATGGTAAATGATCCGTAGCGATCAATACTGACTCCGCCGCTTGATGTTAAGGTAGGACTTGTAATGTTACCGCTGACTTCGCCGCCTGTCATGTTAAGCGAACCGATTACAACTATGCCGCTGCCTTGCAGACGGAGATTTGAATTATTGCGTATAACAGCGCCGTTATTTAAAGTAAGAGAGCTGTTTCTCTCCGCGCGAATCAATACTCCGCCTGCCGCCGCGAAGCTGCCGCCGCTGTCTCCGTCAATAATAATATCTTCAAGAACAACGTTCGCGCCTGCGGATAATGTGAATAAATGTCCGGTAATCCCGCGCGAAAGAACAGCGGGAGAAGAGGGATCAACGCTTCGAATGATAAGCCTGCCGCCGGGAGCCGCCGCGGGGATTGTAACGCGCGAATCAATTTTTATATCACGCCCGATATTGATAACGACATCTCCTCTTGTGGCAGCGTGATCTCGTATCATGCCGGCGAATGTTGACATCGATGTAACGCCTTCCTGTGCGCTGCCGACTTTCACGCCGTCAATTGGAACAAAACCTGCGGCGGCGCCGATCTTGTAAACGATACCTGATACTCCGTTTTGTAAACCCCATGCAGCCGCGTCATGCGGAGAGAAAACAAGATCAGTGACAGAGCCTTCGGCGTAATGAAACATGCCGTTGCTGTAATATGGAACTGAAGTGTCTATTTGAGAAGAGCCGCTTTGTCTGCGCGGCGTGTTCCACATTGCGCTGACAGTCCCGTTCAAGTTATGTCTGCCTACGAATAAAGGAATTATCTGTCCTATGAGAGGGCGGACATCGGTAACTCCGACTATAACGCCGCCGTTTAGATCGATCCTGCTTACTTCGGAAGAAACATTGATCTCTTCACCGACATTCCTTACGCTTGCTCCTCTATTATTGAGGATTCTTCCGCCGTTCATAATGAACACGCTGCGGTATCCATCGACATTCACGCCGCCGCCTGTATAGTTTCTCTCTGATGTCATTTTCATTGTAAATGTAGCTTGAACACTAGTTGTAACAATCACAGTGTTGGCGGTATTACCAGAAATTTCTCCGCCGTTCATGATGAATATTGAGTTATCTTCAACTACAACGCCGCCGCCCATGTTATTACGCAAAACCGCGCCGTTATTCATGATAAACGAACTGCCTTCCAAAAAATACGCAATTGCCCGATGATGCGGAGGAGCGATTATAGGAATATCAATGCCGCAGACCTTCACAAGCGGAGTAGAGTTGTCGGGAAAATTTTCGGCATCTCCGTCAAGAATGATATTTTCTAAAATCAGCGTCGCTCCGGCAATACCGTTATTTCTAATGGCAGGGTTAATGATGTTCGTAAAAACATTATCCTCATCAACCGACATTCTTCCTAATCTGCCGTGCGCCGTACGGAATAATTCACCGGAATGACCGCGTTTAATTGTAACCGGGCGGGAAGGATCCGCGCTTCGTATGGTTAGCTTTACGCCGCGTACTGCCGGTACAGGAATATGAACTATCACATCAAGCGTCATATCCTGATTAAGTTCAATAACCATGTCTCTCTGCGCTTTTTCGTAAGACAATACGGAAGTAAGGAAATTACTGATAACCGCAGACGGCATGTCTCCAATGGTGAATGTCATCACAGGACCCAGAGCGCTGATTCCTGTAATTTTTAAACCTGATGGCGTTCCGTCAGTCCAATGAGAGACAGGATGAGTAATAGAGGAAAAATAAGGATTAACGCCTGCGCGGAATAAATCAGTTTCATCGCCTCCGTTTCCGTTGGCAAGATCATTTCTTCCGTCAGCCTGAATAAGCCTGACAGGATAACGCCCGGTTGTTGCAAGCGAATCGTCCGTGTTTACATGCCAGATCGCAAGCCCTCCGCTTGCGGGAATCCTGCCCATGACGGCATTTACGTCGCTGTTTTTCGCTTCAATATAAAAAGCTTCTTTTTCATTTCTTCTGTAAACATAAGCAGTGTGAGAGTTAGCGTTAATTGAAAATACCGCTCCGTTACGCGCATTAGTGATATCTGTTACATTAATCCAGCCTGCGGCATGTCTGAAATAAGGATTGGGAGTCATCCCTCTAGCCATTAAGCACCATCCCCCCATACCGCTGTCGCCGCCGGCATTCGTATACAAATCAGGCCATCCCATCAGCATGTGTCCGTTTTCGTGCGCAAATGTTCTGACTCCCGGCATAGTTGTGCCAAGTCCGTCTGTTATCTGATAACGGCTGAAACCAACGCCGTTTATTGTGACGCTGCTGCGGTATGTTCCGGCGTGAGGCCAAAGACCATGTCTCCATGAGTGGCTTGCAGAACCTGCGTAAAATATGTTGAGAGCAAGCACCCTGTTGTTTTCATCTTTGGTTACCTTTGACAAGTCAACATTCATACGGCTCAGTTTTTGCAATATTTCCTCAAGAAATGTATCGACATGCGTACGGCTAACTGTAAAACTCACATTAATGTCGTAGTAACTTTTTGGATGATCCATTTTGATTTTTGAAGTTATAACATTCGTGTAATTCAGCTTCCCGTTGGAAGCATCATGAAAATAACCGCGGACAGTACCGGCTTTCCCGCTATTAAGCCAATCATCGACCTGCGCTCTTGTAACTCTTGTTGTCATATCCGGGAATTCCACCAGCACTGTAAGACCTACAATATTCCCTGTCACCGCTCTTTGCGCGGCTGCTGTCCACACCATCAATGTAAGCATTAAGATAAAAAGCGATAATAATCTGATTATCCTCATTAATAACTCCTTAATTATACAATAAAATATACAATTTTTTATAAAAAAAATCCAATATGTATGCAAATTAAAGAATTTTATATTTTCGATTAATAATTGTTATAAACAGCTGTTACAAAGTATTAATTTATAATATTCTTATTGTAAATAAAAATCAGGAGAAAAAAAATGATTGGAGACCATCAAACAATAAACGGGAATACTCAAATTGATGATAACGAAATAATCGGAAACCACGCTCATATTTGCGATAACGCGTGTATCGGCGACAATGTAGTAATCGGAGATAATGCGAACATTTCGAATAACGCGTGTATCGGAGATAATGTAAAAATCGGAGATAACGCTAATATCTGCGATAATGTCTGCATCGGCGATAATGTGACAATCGGGAAAAAAGCCAGACTCTATAATAATCCGTGCTTGGGTGATAATGTAAGAATCGGAACCGGAGCTGATCTCCGCGATAATGTCTGTATCGGCGATAACGCGATTATTGAGCGTGACGCGAAAATTTGCGGAAATGTCTGTATCGGCGATAATTCGAGTATCGGAGAAAATGCCGTTATCACGGAAAATGTATGCATTGGCGACGCGCAATGCGGCTGCAACTGCGATTAATTATTTTTTCTTTGCGCTGTTTTTACGTAAAATCTCCGGCGGGAATAAAATCGTAAACACGTCTATAACAGTCTCGGCGAACTCTGCTTTTATGCCGTTTTTGATATCTTTATCAAGCTCGTTCCAGTCGTCTGTATTATCTTTCGGCAGAATTACTGTTTCCATTCCGTTTCTGATCGCGGCTAAAACTTTTTCTTTTAATCCGCCGATTGGAAGAATTCGCCCTGTGAGAGTGAGTTCTCCTGTCATTGCGATGCAGGGGCGCGGCGGGATTTTGCATAATGTTGAAAGCAGGGAAGACGCAAGTGTGCAGCCTGCCGACGGTCCGTCTTTAGGGATCGCGCCTTCAGGCACATGGATATGAAAATCAAATTTTGATAATTCTTTAATGGAAAAATTAAAGCTCATTCCTGAACTGCAAACGCTGCGAAGATATGATAACGCTATGCGGGCGCTTTCTTTCATAACATCGCCCAGATTTCCTGTTATTAAAAGCTCGCCGTTTCCGTCATAACGGATTGTTTCGACAGGCATTATAGTACCGCCGTATTCAGTCCACGCAAGCCCGTATGTTACGCCGACTCGCGCCTCGCGGTACACAACATCGCGTTTATATTTTTTCTTTCCTAAAAGTTTTTCTAAATTTGACGGCGCTACCGTTTTTGTAAATTCAGAAATCGGTTTATCAATACCGTAGCCTTTGTTCACAGCATCGCGGGCGATGCGTCTTATGCATCTTGCTGTTTCGCGTTCAAGATTGCGGACGCCCGATTCCATTGTCCAGTAGCGTATTATATCTTTTATCGTCTCTTCTTTAAAAATAATTTTTGCGTTCGATAATCCGTTGTCGCGTAACTCTTTCGGAACTAAAAATTGTTTTGCGATATTGAGTTTTTCATTTTCTCCGTAACCGGGAACCTCGATTATTTCCATGCGGTCTAAAAGCGGATACGGAATTGAATGAAGAGAGTTCGCTGTTGTCAAAAACATAACTTTAGAAAGATCGTATTGAATTTCCATGTAATGATCCACAAAAGTTGAATTTTGCTCCGGGTCTAAAACTTCAAGAAGAGCGGAGGCGGGATCGCCTCTAAAGTCATGGGAGAGTTTGTCAATTTCGTCTAACAGAAAAACAGGATTGACAGTTCCCGCTTTTTTCATCGATTGGATAATTTTTCCCGGGAGCGCGCCGACATAAGTTTTTCTATGCCCGCGAATTTCCGCTTCGTCTCTTACGCCGCCAAGCGATATGCGCACAAAGTTTCTTCCCAAAGCTCTCGCGACAGATTTTCCAAGACTTGTTTTTCCCGTCCCGGGAGGTCCGACAAAGCAAAGAATGGGACCTTTAATTGAAGAAGGGGAAGGATGGGAATAGGGAATGGGGACTGGGGACTGGGGACTGGGGACTGGGGTAGGGGGATCGTTATTTGGATTATCAGAGATAAACTCGGAAGTTGCAATGTTTTTGGAACCACTATCCCTAGTCCCAAGTCCCTGTTCCCCATTCTCTAATATATCACTATTCCCAAGTCCCTGTTCCCCGTTCCATACATTATCAGTCTCTGCTATATTTTTTTCGCCGCATTCTGCGCCGGAAAGAAGCTGTCTTACAGCAATAAACTCAATAATCCTGTCCTTGGCTTTTTTCATTCCGAAGTGATCTTCGTCTAATATCTTTTCCGCGTTCGCAAGGTCGCCTGAGTCTGTTGAATAATCGCTCCATGGAAGGTCCGCTATCCATTCAAGGTAGCCCCGAAGGACGCCCGCTTCCGGCGAGAGCGGCTGGAGTTTTCGAAGTCTTTTTATTTCTTTTTCGCATTTATCGGTGACTTCTTTCGGCGGTTTTTTTTCCGCGATGCGTTTTTCCAGACTCGCGAATTCATCTTCGGTTTTATCTTTGCCAAGCTCCTTGTTAATTTCGCGTAACTGCTCATTTAAAATATATTCGCGGTGACGCTTGTCCATCTTGCGGCGGACTTTACCGGAAATATTTTTTTGAATTCCGTAGATTTCATTTTCTTTTTCTAAAATTTCAAGGATAGAAAAAAACCGCTCTCTTGTATCCAGTATCGATAAAAGCTCGATTTTTTTTTCTGATTTAAAATACGCGCTGTTGCACACAAGATTCGCGATGCGTTCGGGGTCTTCGGATTTTTCCACGGCTGAAATCGTGTCGGGGTTTATTTTTCCCGAGTAATCCGAATACAAAGCGAATGATTTTTGAACGCTGCGCATAAGCCCTAAATCATCGGAGCTAAGAGGTTCGTTTAATCCGATTGTTTTTAACGGCTCAACTTTTACAATCGTAAAATTATTTTGAGAGCCGGAGCTGATAATTATCGCACGGTATTCGCACTGGAAAACAACGCGGAAGGTGCCGTCGGGAAGTTTTAAATGAGAGATGATTCTTACGACAGTACCGATTGAATACGGTTCGTCAGAGGATAATCGAAGATCATTTTTTTTTAAACACGCCGCAAAGAGGCGGTTATCGCGTTTTATCGCTTCTTCAAGAGCGGCGATGCCGGGTTTGTATGTGATAAAAATCGGAACGACAGTCTGCGGAAAAAGCACAAGGTCCCGAAGCGGCAGCAGCGGAAAATCTTCGGCGTTTAATTCTTCCGTTCCGTCAATTCCCTGCTCATTGTAATTTTTGCCGCGAAAGATAGAAATTAATTCGCTTAATGCGTTTTTTTTTCCGTTTCCGTTTTTTTTCAATGTTATGCGCTCTTCTGCTCTTGCTCAGGATAAATAATCTGCGGAGGTTCGGAACTTTCAACAGTGTTATGTGTAATGATAACCTGTTTGTTTCCGGCTATCGAAGGAATTTCAAACATGATGTCCGTCATCAGTCTTTCTACAATCGCGCGAAGTCCGCGCGCGCCTGTTTTTTGTTTTATAGCTTTATCCGCGATAGCGTCGATCGCTTTTTCCGTGAATTCTAATTTAACATCGTCAAAAGCCATGGACGCCTGATACTGGCGGACAATCGCGTTGCGCGGCTCTGTAATGATGCGGCGTAAATCCTCGCGCTTTAATTCTTCAAGACCGACAGTGATCGGAAGACGCCCGATAAACTCGGGAATCATTCCGAACTGAATTAAATCATCCGGATGAAGATTATCGTATAACTCTTTTAATGATTTTTCTTTGCTTGCGGTTTCAGCGCCGAAACCCATCGGATTTTTTACAACTCTGCGGGAAATTAATTTATCAAGACCGACAAACGCGCCGCCGCAGATAAAGAGAATGTTAGTTGTATCGATGCGGATCATTTCCTGATTGGGATGTTTTCTTCCGCCTTGAGGCGGCACAGACGCGATTGTTCCCTCGATTATTTTTAGAAGCGCCTGCTGAACGCCTTCGCCGGAGACATCGCGGGTAATCGAAATATTTTCTCCCTTGCGGGCGATTTTATCGATTTCGTCGATATAAACAATTCCTCTTTCCGCCGCGGAAATATTTCCGCCCGCGCTTTGTATCAATTTCAATAAAATATTCTCAACATCTTCGCCGACATAACCTGCTTCCGTGAGAGTAGTGGCGTCAACTATCGCGAACGGCACTTTAAGTTTTTTCGCGAGAATTTTAGCGAGTAACGTCTTGCCTGTTCCCGTAGGACCGATTAAAAGCACATTCGATTTTTCGATCTCGACATCGTCCGCTTCTTTGCCGGGATTCGCGATTCGTTTGTAATGATTATAAACGGCGACAGAGAGCGCTTTTTTCGCGTTATCCTGCCCGATGATAAATTGATCCAAATAATTTTTTATTTCTTTCGGAGTCGGGATGTCGTCTGTAAACTGCGTGGTAAGCTCATGTTCTTCTTCGGTTAAAATCTTGCGGCAGACTTCGATACATTCATCGCAGATAAAAACATCATTGGGACCTGCGATAAGCCGGCGCGCCATGTCGGCGCTTTTCCCGCAAAAAGAACAGACTCTTTCAAAAATCTCAGGACCATTACGAAGCCGCGCCATTTTTTCCCCTCTCTAAAATAGAATCGACTATGCCGTACTCGACCGCTTCCTTTGCGGTCATGTAGAAATCTCTTTCCGTATCGGCAGAAATCTGCTCGATAGTTTTCCCGGAATGTTTCGCAAAATATTCAACTAACAATTTTTTTAAGCGCACAATTTCTTTTGATTGAATTCCGATGTCTCTTGCCTGCCCGGAAGCGCCGCCCCACGGCTGATGGATCAGCACTCTGGAAGACGGAAGAACCTGCCGCTTTCCCGCAGAACCGCAGGCGAGAATCAAAGCCGCCATACTTGCCGCTTGTCCGATGCAGATTGTCTGAACGTCGGATTTTACATATTGAATAGTGTCATAAATCGCAAGCCCCGCTGTGACAGAGCCGCCGGGAGAATTAATATAAAGATTGATATCTTTTTCAGTGTCCTGTCCGTCAAGGAACAAGAGCTGAGCTACAACCAAATCCGCAGTGATATCATTTATTTCGCCGTCAAGAAAAACAATGCGGTCTTTTAAAAGACGCGAAAAAATATCGTAGGAACGTTCTCCCATACCCGTTTGTTCAACTACGATTGGAACCAAGCTGCTCATTTTAATACTCATATAACTAATTTAACCATTATCTGACATGAATTCCAGATAATTCTCCTTATTTCCCTGTTTAAATGTGTTTTCTGACAATAAAATGTCATTTATCTTCTTTTCCCGGATATCTTCTTTCAGATAGAAAATCGCTTCCTCGTTGTAATGTTTTTTAATTTCTTCGATATCGGTTTTGTTAGCCAAAGCGATTGATTCAAACTCTTTTTCCAGTTCGCTGTCTGAGACTTCGATTTTCTGCTCTTCGATCAATGTTTCGATAATCACCCGCGAATGAAGCGCTTTTACCGATGCGTCGCGCCATTCTTCGGTTTTTTCGCCTATGTTCATCATCTGTGTAATCACTTCCGGGCTTGTGTTGTAATAACGAGCCAGACGGCGCCAGCGTCCTTCAACCTCGGCTTTAATCATCGATTCGGGGAGAATCACAGGAGTGTTTTCCATTATTTTTTTTAGGAGTTCTGTTATTTTGATATCGCGAAGCCTTACTTCGAGATTTTTTTCCAGCCGCTCTTTGATGCTGTCTTTTAAATCGTTTAATGTTTTGAACTTTTCATCGACATCCTGCGCCAAATCGTCGTCTAACGCGGGAAGCTCTTTCTTTTTAAGAGACGTAAGCGTTATCTGCAATTTTCGCGTTTTACCGGCGAGCTGCGGATCAAAAAAATCATCGCCAAACTTTTTATCGATGCTTTTTGTTTCGCCTTTTTTCATTTTAATAATATCATCATCAAATTTAAAAACATTATTTCCGTCGATTGTAAGAGTAAAATCCTTGCGTGAAATTTGCATCGGCGTTACACCGTCTTCCTCAAAAATCTGGTAATCGATTGTAACGACATCGCCTTTAACCGCCTCAGATGAATCGTCCTTATCCATCACAATCGCGTTTCGTTCACGGATATCTTCGAGTTCCTTATCGATATCTTTCTGCTCGACTTCAGCATACGGATAATCAACATTGATTCCTTTCCATTGACCGACTTTCACTTCGGGGACAACATCGTAAACGACAGAGAACTGAAGGTCTTTATCAAAGTCGAACTCGGGCTCGCCTTGAAGCTCCGGAGTAGCGTATGGCAATGGCTTTTCTCCGCGCGGCATATTTTCTTCTTTAAAAACTTCCTGCATCGCCGCTTCCATGATTCGCCCCATCGCGTCGCCTTTAAGGGCTTCCGCAAACTTGCGTTCAAGAACTTCCTGCGGCACCTTCCCTTTACGGAACCCGGGTATCTGCAGGGTTTTTGAATATTCTTTGAGCATGTCGTTGTACTGAACGCGGACATCCTCTTTTGGGACAGTAATGGTCAATTGAATATTTGATTTTTCCAGACGCTTGATTTCTTTGTTAATAGCCACAATTTTCCTCTTTTTCGTGTATTTTTACCTGTAATAGGTTTTATTTTATCGTTTGAGTTATTTTATATAAGATAGTTATTTAAGTCAAGCGGACGCGAACAATGAACCGCGCAAGGATCGAACTTGCGACCCGCAGATTAAGAGTCTGCTGCTCTACCAGCTGAGCTAGCGGTCCTGATTGTTTCAATATATAAAATGGGAAGGTCAAATGTCAAGTAGAAGACAGAGTTAATCAATTGACGCGTTCAACTCAGATTGCTAAACTGATAAAGATTTTACGCGAGAGTGGTGGAATTGGCAGACACGCCAGACTTAGGATCTGGTGCCATTGGCATGAGGGTTCAAGTCCCTCCCCTCGCAGAATTATCTCCGCGCAAGAAAATTTTCAATGATCGTTTTACCGTTAGGTGTCAATATCGATTCAGGATGAAACTGCACTCCGTACACAGGATATTTTTTGTGGCTTACCGCCATGATTTCACTGCTCTCGCTTTCTAAATCGCCTGTCCACGCCGTCACTTTTAAAACGTCAGGCAGCGTTGATTTTATTCCCGCCAGCGAATGATACCTCGCGGCTTCTATTGTCTGCGGCATACCTTTAAAAAGAGCGTTATTTGTGTCGATTGTCACCTGTGAAGATTTTCCGTGCATTAGTTTACTTGCGTAGGAAACGGTGCCGCCGAACGCTTCAAAGATCGCCTGATGCCCAAGGCAGATTCCGATGATTGGAATCGATATATGAAGTTTTTTTATCACATCGATACAGATTCCAGCGTCAGAAGGTTTTCCGGGACCGGGAGAAATCACTATCTGACTGGGAGACATTTCTTTTATCTCTTCCGCGTTTAACGCGTCGTTACGCGCAACTTTTATATCGGGGTTTATCGAGCCGATTAGCTGATAGAGGTTATAAGAAAAACTATCATAATTGTCGATTAGGAGAATCATTAGTCGATGCCTCCTGCGGAAATTTTAACAGCGTTGACAGCGGCGGCTGATTTATTCAAACACTCTTGATATTCCGACTCGGGATCGCTGTCCGCGACAATACCGGCTCCGCTTCTGACATACACTTTGTTGTTACGTTTGTATACAATCCTGATAGCGATGCAAGTATCCATGTTGCCTGTAAAATCGAGGTAACCAACCGCGCCGCCGTAAATACTGCGTTTGTTTTGTTCTTGTTCGTTAATTATCTGCATAGCGCGGATTTTCGGCGCACCCGAGAGAGTTCCGGCGGGAAGAACCGCGTTAATCGCGTCTAAGCCGGTTTTATCTTCGCGGATATCGCCTGTCACCGTGGAGCCGATGTGCATAACGTGCGAGAAACGCAGGATAGACATATAATTTTCTACTTTTACAGTGCCGAACTTACTGATTTTACCGAGGTCGTTCCTGCCAAGATCAACCAGCATATTATGCTCGGCGAGTTCTTTTTCGTCGCGTAAAAGCTCTTTTTCCAAAGCGGCGTCTTCGTCTTCGGTTTCGCCTCTTTTACGGGTTCCGGCTAAAGGATAGGTAAATAATTTTCCGTCGCGCAGTTTTACAAGAGTCTCAGGAGAAGCGCCCGCGATTTCTAAATTGCTGCCGGAAAAATAAAACATATACGGCGAAGGATTAATCGTCCGCAGCACCCGGTAGGTGTCAAAAATACTTCCTTCAAAATCGGCTTCGAAACGGTTTGATAATACAACCTGAAAAATATCGCCTTCTTTAATATGATTTTTCGCGTTTTTCACCATTTGGCAGTATTGCTCTTTTGTAAACAGAGATTTAAATTCACCGTTTGTTTTCGCAGGTGGTATTTGAGAGCAGCTTCCTGTTTTGATAATTTTTTTTATATTCTCAAGCTGCGCGCATCCTCTTTCGTATTCAGTATTGATGTTATCAGTTTTTATGTTAACGATTAAAATTATTTTTTGTTTGTAATTATCAAAAGCGATTACTTTATCAAAAAGCATTAAATCGACATCGTTAAAATGATCCTCGTCGGCTGCGTCAAGTTTGAGAGACGGTTCGCAGTATTTAGCGTAATCGTACGCGAAGTATCCGACAAGTCCTCCTGTGAAAGGCGGAAGATAATCAAATTTTACGCTTTTATGTTTATCGAGAATTTCCTGTATGTGTTTATTCGGGTTGTCAGTTCCGAAAGAGACAGTTTTTTCTTCTTTAATCGTCATTGTGCCGTTGAAGCAGGTGATTTCCATTTTTGGATCGAATCCTAAAAATGTATATCTTCCCCATGTTTTATTATCTTCCGCGCTTTCAAGAATAAAACAATGCTTGCTTATGTTCATCAATTTTTTTAATACATCGATCGGCGTAACCATATCACTGTAAATTTCCGCGCTAAGAGGAATGAGATCATATTGATTTGATTTCGCGTAACATTTTATTTCATCTAACGAAGGTTTAACCATTTAAATAACCTTGTTTTCAAGAGAGGCGCGTTTTCTCAGGTCTTCCATTAAAGAGGCGAATTGTTCTAAATCGAGCGACTGCGCGCCATCGCATAACGCTTTTGCGGGATTGTTATGCGCTTCTATCATTAAACCGTCAGCGCCAACAGCAAGCGCTGCTTTAGCAAGCGGCGGCACCAGACTGCGGGAGCCTGACGCGTGGCTCGGGTCAACGATGACGGGAAGATGCGACTTTTGTTTGATCACCGCGACTGCGGATAAATCCAGAGTGTTACGCGTCATTGTCTCGAAAGTGCGGATGCCTCTTTCGCAGAGAATTACATCGGTGTTTCCCGAGGAGACAATATATTCGGCGCTCATCAATAATTCTTCGATTGTGTTAGCCAGTCCTCGTTTTAAAAGCACTGGTTTTTTAATTTTACCGACAACTTTTAAAAGATCATAATTTTGCATATTTCTCGCGCCGATCTGCACTATATCGATATCATCAAAAAGATCGATTTGAGTCTGATTCATAATTTCCGAAACAATCGGCAAGCCTGTTTCTTTTTTAGCGAGGCTGAGCATCATTAATCCTTCGGCTTGTTTCCCCTGAAAAGCATACGGCGAAGTCCTCGGTTTGAACGCTCCTCCGCGGAGGATTTTAGCGCCGCTTGTTTTTATGCTTTTAGCGATCTCTACGATCTGCTCGTTGCTTTCTACCGAACATGGTCCGGAAATGACTGTGAAAAATCCTTCGCCGATCGAAACATCGCCGACCTTCACGATCGTATCGTCTTTGCGGACTGTACGGTTAACCGCTTTGAACTGCTCTGTGATGCGTTTTGCGTAGTCGATTATATCGTTAGTTTCGACAACATGTTCTAAATCTACCGCGGCAGTGTTTCCGATTAAACAGACAGCGGTGTGCTCAGTGCCGACGCTATATATTGTAGAAAATCCTTTTTGTTCCCACTCAGCAATAAATTTTTCGATTTTTTCTTTTGAAATATTGGGTTTAAGTACAAAAACCATAGATGTCTCCCGATTAAAGCCGTCTCTCGGAATCGAACCGAGGACCTCATGATTACAAGTCAAGTGCTCTGCCAGCTGAGCTAAGACGGCGTTATTCTTAACAAGCTATATTAAACTGGAATTAATGTCAATATTTGTTTGTTCACCATTTTTTGTTCCCTGCTGGCGCTGTTGAAATAATCTTCTATATCGTCTCATTATTAGATGTATTTATTATTTTAGTCTGTTTTTCAAGGAAATCGGAAAGCAGTTTCTGAATATCGCCTTTGATTTCATTACGAAATTGACTGGGCGGCAAATGGTTAATGAATCCATTTGGACGATTGACATTATCTGATAAACAAAAACTTCTTGAGTTTCTTAATAAGTAAGATATTTAATAATATTACCTCCTGAAAACGGTGCCTGTCACCTTTTCCCCAATGTCAAGCTTCCATCTCCGAACCTGAGAAAAATCTCTGGGTTTGCGATAAATGCGGTAATCATACCAGACTGGGCTGGCAGCAGAGGCTGAGCATAAATTCCGCCATGTCCCATTAACTTGTTTTCATTGTTATTTTAATGTAATATATATTACTCTTAAAAAATCTTCGTATTCTATTTTGACTAGGCGTTAATCAATTCTTTGTCGTTTTGTACCATTTCTTGCATTTCATGAACAATATTACTTAATGCTGCAATGCGAACTTCCATAGATTCCCGTTTAGTTGCCTTGCGATAATTTTTTTGTTCTACCGCTGTAACTACGCGATTTACTTCATCTTCAACATCTAATTCATCATAATTCATAATATTCCCTCGATTAACAACAAATGATAAAATTGCTTTCTTAGCTTCATTGCATGAATTACAACCAAACGGTCTTGTTCATCATCATTAATAGCAATTATTTCCAAGGCATTACCTATATGGTCAAAACCAACAAATAGGCGTTTAGACAGAACATCATCAATCACTACATCGTTGTGTAAATGTAGTAAACAAAATATTATACTCTCTTTAGTAACATCATGTTTATATGCGCTGTCAAGAATAACAATGTCCATCTAATTAATTATTTTATTTTTATATCGTTATTGTCAAGTCAGCCTTTACACCTTGTCAGGGCTTCAAAGCGGTACCTTTCACCTTTTGGCACTTGACAAAAACCTTGAATTTGTCTACTATCCCATCATGGCTGATTTAACATGTTCCCAGTGTCAAGCCTCCGTATCCGGACCCATTTGGGTTTGCGATAAATGCGGTAATCATACCAGACTGGGCTGGCAGCAAAGGCTGAGCATTACCGCGGACGAGGGGAGTTTTAACGAGTTCGATTCAGGGATGAAGTCGGGTAATCCGATTGAGTTCCCGGGATACGAAGAGAAAATTAACGAATTAAAGAAAACCTGCGAAACAGGAGAGGCGGTCGTCACAGGCAAATGTACAATCAAAGGCTTCCCCTGCGTAATCGGCATTATGGACAGCCGTTTTATGATGGCTAGTATGGGCAGCGTTGTCGGCGAAAAAATTACAAGAGCGATAGAGTACGCCACCGCCAACAAACTGCCTGTGATTATTTTTTCAGCGTCCGGCGGAGCGCGTATGCAGGAGGGAATCATCTCTCTTATGCAGATGGCGAAAACTTCCGGCGCTGTTGCGCGTCACACGGAAGCGGGGCAGCTTTACATTTCCGTAATCACAGACCCGACAACAGGCGGCGTTACAGCGTCATTCGCGATGTTAGGTGACATTATTCTCGCTGAACCAGGGGTTACTTTAGGGTTCGCCGGAAAACGCGTCATTCAAGATACAATCGGAGCTGTGCTGCCGGAGAGATTCCAAACATCGGAATTTGTTTACGAGCACGGTTTTGTTGATTCTGTCGCGCACCGCAAGGATATGCCGGATGTATTGGCGCATATCATCAGGCTTCACGGCTACAAAGGAGGCAAATAATGAATTTAAATATGCAGCAAAAACTGGACCTTCTTAAAAGTCTTTCAAGACCCACAATCAACGATTACATTCCTATAATTTTCAAGGATTTTATCGAGTTCCACGGAGATCGTTACTACAGCGATGACCCGGCTGTAATAGGCGGCATCTGTCTGTTAGGTGACATTCCTGTCACTGTGATTTCTCAGGTAAGAGCGAATGATATCGAGACATGGCAAAAAATAAATTATTCGATGCCTCATCCCGAAGGATACCGCAAAGCGCTGCGCCTTGCTAAGCAGGCGGAAAAATTTAGACGCCCTGTAATCCTTTTTATTGATACTCCCGGCGCGTACTGCGGAGTAGGCGCGGAAGAGAGAGGGCAGGGCGAAGCGATTGCCCGCAACCTTCATGAGTTTATGATGCTTAAAACTCCGGTTATTTCTATTGTACTCGGCGAAGGCGGATCAGGCGGCGCGTTAGCGCTTGGCGTATGCGACGAACTTGCGATGCTGGAGAACGCTCTTTATTCGGTAATTTCGCCTAAGGGTTTTGCGTCGATTTTATGGAAAGACGGCTCCCGCGAAAGAGAAGCCGCCGAGCTTATGAAAATCACCGCCGAAGACCTTTTGCGCTTTGGCATCTGCGATAAAATTATCGCCGAGCCCGAAGGCGGAGCGTCAAAAGATCTCAACATGATTGCAGCTAACATCGGCGCGTTCTTAAAAGAGACAGTCGCTAAACTGATGAAGGAAGACTTCAAGACACTCCCCGATAAACGGTATAAGAAGTTCCGCAAAATGGGAGTTTTTAGCGAGTAGTTTAAATTCTATCTCGCCAAGGCGCCAAGATTCGCAGAGGACGCCAAGTTTTTGTTTGTTTTCTTTATAGAACACAGATATCTTTTATGATCATCATGGATTTCATAAAGATTTCGGATGAAAACTTTGTGTTCTTGGCGTACTTAGCGGCTTGGCGAGATCCTTGAGAAAAAATTAAAAATCATTTAAACTTAATCATGAATTTAAATATTAAAAATTCACTTTTACTCATAATCGATGTGCAGAATGATTTTTGTCCGGGTGGAGCTTTAGCTGTAAATGACGGGGACGCTGTTGTCTCTGTGTTAAATGCTTTAAGCGGCGCGTTTTATCAAAAAGGCGGAAAGGTTGCCGCTACTCAGGACTGGCATTGCAAAGGACACATTTCTTTTTCTTCTTCACATAACGGAAAAAAACCGGGTGATATTATCGGCACGCCTCTTGTAAAAGAGCAGATTCTCTGGGTCGATCACTGCGTTCAAGGTACACAAGGAGCGGATTTTTATCCAAATCTCGATTTAAAACCAATTTCAATGATTATACGAAAAGGTTTTAATCAATCTCTCGATTCTTACTCGGCTTTTTTTGAGAACGATCAAGAAACCAAAACAGGATTGGAAGGTTATCTGCGTTCGCTCGCGATAGAAACTGTTGTAATCGGCGGTATTGCCACTGACTACTGCGTGTTTTACAGCGCGATGGATTGCAAAAACCTCGGATTTAACGTAATTGTCGCTAAAGACGCTGTTCGCGGAGTCGGCTTCCCGGAAAACTCAATCGAAAACGCTGTTAATAAAATGAAATCCAATGGGATTAGTTTTTTTTCTACTGATGAAATATTGAAGGCAGCAGCGAATTAGTAATTACACATTACACACTCTCTACTCCCTATTTAAAAAATATGAAATAATGAATTATTATGTTAACGACAAACAATACTGAAACCTCAGCTTTATTTACGGATTTTTATTCGCTCACTATGGCTCAAGGTTACTGGAAAAATAACAGGCAGGAACGCGTTGTTTTTGAAATGTTTTTCAGGCAGCAGCCGTTCGGCGGCGGTTACTCGATTTTCGCTGGTCTTGAGACTTTGTTAGATAAAATCACCGGATATAAATTTACAAACAGTGATATCGAATATCTCAACAGCTTAAAAATTTTTGACAGTGGTTTTTTAGATTATCTTAAAACATTTTGTTTTAACGGTACGTTATGGGCAATGGATGAAGGAACCGTAATTTTTCCCCATGAGCCGCTGATTAGGGTCGAAGGAAATTTAATTGAGTGTCAGATAATCGAAGGACTTCTTTTAAATGTCATTAATTTTCAAAGTTTAATTGCTACAAAAACCTGCCGTATTTGGCTTGCGTCGGAAAAAGGCAGCGTGATGGAGTTCGGACTGCGCAGAGCTCAGGGATTTGACGGCGCGATTTCGGCTTCGCGCGCCGCTTACATCGGCGGAGTATCAAGCACAAGCAATACATTAGCGGGGAAAATTTTCGGCATACCGGCGATGGGAACAATGGCTCATGCGTGGATAATGTCGTTTAACAGCGAAGAAGAAGCTTTTGACGCTTACGCTTCAATCTATCCCGATAAAACAGTTTTTTTAATCGATACTTACGACACATTAAAATCGGGAATTCAAAACGCGATAAAAATCGGAAAAAAACTTGACGCTGCTGGGAAAAAATTCGGAGTGCGTCTTGATTCAGGCGATATTCAATATCTTTCTATCGAAGTTCGAAAGCAGCTTGATAAAGCCGGATTGAAAAACGCTTTTATCACTGTCTCCAATGATCTGGACGAACATATAATCGAGACGCTTGTAAAAGAAGGCTCTCCAATTGACAGTTGGGGAGTCGGCACAAGGCTTGTAACAGGCGGAACCGCCGCTTCTTTTACCGGCGTGTATAAACTTGCGGCTATTCACGAAAATGAAAAAATAAAGCCAGTGATGAAATTATCTGATAATCTTGAAAAAACTACCAATCCGGGAATCAAACAAGTTTGGCGCGTAAAAGATGAAGAAGGTCTTGCTATCGCTGATGTTTTAAGCCTCGATGACGGTACTGACGATTTATCGCGCGGAAATCAATATTGTTTCTGGCATCAATCTGCCGATTATCGTCATTTTTTTCATACAATCGAAGGGAAGGGGAGCGTGGTTCCTCTTTTAAAAAAACGAATGGAAAGCGGCAAATTAATTCTCGATCATCCGCCGCTTGAAAATGTTAAAAAACACGCCGAAATTAATCTTGAAGATTTTGACTCAAGTTACAAGAGACTTTTAAATCCTCATGTTTATAAAGTGTCGATTACCGATAAATTACGCGCTCTCAAACTTCAATTGATAGAAAAACACCGGTGTTTTTATATCGATGTTTTAACATCGATGTGATAACATCAGTTGCCTTGATCCTGTAAAAACGTTATAATAAATTATGGTTCAGAATGAAACCTATTTTGAGAGCCACGACGGAACCAAACTTTATCTGTACCGCTGGTCGCCTGACTCGCAAGACAATAACGATTCCGTTCCTGCGCAATCGGTAAAAGCGGTTTTGCATATCGTTCACGGTATGGCGGAACACGCTCTTCGATATAAACGTTTGTCCGAAAAATTTACAAAGATGGGAATTGAGGTCTGGGCTGCGGATCAACGCGGACACGGCAAGACTGCGGATATCAATATAAATGATCCCTGCAGGGGAGGGCTTTTAGGACACTGCGGCGACAGCAACAGCATAGCCGGCGTTACAGCCGACATTCATAATATAAATTACGAGATAAAAAAACAAAGACCCGACGCTCCGCTTTTTCTGCTTGGTCATTCATGGGGTTCATTTATCGTTCAGAATTATATGGAATATTCTGATAATTTAAAATTAAACGGTTTTATTTTATCGGGAACAAAAGGACCCGGCGGTTTGATGGTTAAAGCGGGAATTCCTTTTATGACAATTCTCGCTGTTTTAAAAGGGCAGCGCAAAGGATCAAAAACAGCAAAGAAAATAGCGGACGGCTCTTATAATAAATCTTTTAAACCGAACAGAACCGCATTCGACTGGCTTAACCGCGATGAGGATGAAGTTGATAAATATATCGCAGACCCTCTTTGCGGTCAGCTTTGTTCAACCGGTTTTTACCGCGACCTTACGAGGCTGTTGTATAACATACATCGCCCTGACGCGCTTGCGCGAATCAATAAATCTTTGCCGGTTTATGTTTTTTGCGGCAGCGCCGATCCTGTCGGCGGGATGGGAAAAAGCCCGACAGACCTTGTAAATATTTACAGAAATTTAGGGATTAATGATTGTGAGTTTGTGCTGTATCCCGGCGCAAGACATGAGACATTAAATGAAACAAACCGTGAAGAAGTAATGGACAATCTTCTGTCATGGATAATTAAACGCTGTGAATGAGATACAGATATTCCGCCGATAAGAACGGCAAACTTGTAAAAAAAGCGGTTATCTACACCTGCGATGAACACGGAATAAATTTTGCCGATGTTGACGGCGAAGCTGTAAGCATTGTCAGAAAATTAAGAAACGCAGGTTTCGATTCGTACATTGTCGGCGGAGCAGTGCGCGATTTAATTCTCGGAAAAAAACCGAAAGATTTTGACATAGTAAGCGCGGCGAGCCCTGCAAAAATAAAAAGAATTTTTCGCAACTCAAGAACTATCGGACGGCGTTTTCGTCTTGTTCATGTTTATTATCCTGATAAAACATTTGAAGTAGCGACATTCCGCTCCCTGCGCGACGGACACACAAGCAACACATTCGGCACGATCGAAGAAGACGTTATGCGCCGTGATTTTACATTAAACGCGCTTTTTTACGATCCCGAGCAGCAGATAGTTGTTGATTATGTCGGCGGCATGGAAGATATTAAAAAGAAACTTGTTAAACAAATTATCAATTTAAACGAAATTTTTTCTGATGATCCTGTGCGAATGATACGCGCGGTTAAATACGCGGCTATCGCAGGTTTTTCCATACCGATGAATTTAAAAATGAAAATCTCAAGCCAGTCAGGGCTGTTAGCTGAAATTTCGCCTTCCCGTCTGACAGAAGAAATTTTTAAGATTGTTAATTCTGATAAAGCGGGACTTATTGTTAATCTATTAGATAAAATGGGGCTTTATGCCTATATTCAGCCGGAAGCAGCGCGCCTGATGCGAAAAAATCCTGATTTTAGAAAACGTTATCTGCAGACGATGACAGAGCTGAAAGGTTCCGAAAACGCGCGCGGACAGGCAATCAGCTCTCTCTTCCGCGATTATCTTGAAACTACGCAGGAATGGAAACCCGTTCCAACCGAAAATTTTAAAGAGATTTGCAAAACCGCGCGCGACTTTATGCTGCCGATGAATCCTCCGCGGTTTGAATTGGAATACGCTGTAAAAAAATTTCTTGCCGCTAAAGGCATTACGATTAAGAGGCTTCATCTTGGAATAAAACTAAAACCTGCTGCCGAAACCGACGGTGACAATGCTGTAAAGAAAAAACACAAAAGAAAAAGACGAAAGCCAAAACCTAAATCAACTGACACTATTTAATCGCGTTCAGTCATGATCGAAATTTCATAAAATAAAATTGTTGATTAGAACCAACGCTTTTTTTTAAATACGGCAATCATAATAACAGCAATAATTAACATTACGCCAAGAACAATAAAGTACGATAATTTATAAGTTAATTCGGGCATATTTTCAAAATTCATGCCGTAAACACCGGCGATAAAACTTAACGGTATGAAAATTGCTGTTATCATCGCCAATATTTTCATTATCTTGTTTAACTGATACGACAAAACAGAAAGATTTACTTCCATGATTGACGACAGCCATTCCCGGTAATGATCCACCATACCTAACGCATGATTTAAATTTTCAATTAAGTCACGCAAAAACGGTTTTAAATCACCTGATTGGAAAAAAACTTCGTGAAGTGAAATGTTAACTAAATTATCTTTAAGCGGCTTGATTTCTTTGTTTATCCGCAATAAATATTTTTTGGTTTCCTGTATTTCCTCGATATACTTGTCATCACTTGTTTTAGTCGCGCGTTCTTCAAGGTCTTCTATGTGTTCTTCCAAATGCTCTATTGATAAAAAATATTCGCCGATTAATTTTTCAATTATTAAATATACAATATAATCGTTTGACATATTGCGGATTCCGCCGGTATTTTGCACGATTTTTTCTCTGATACCATTAAAAGCTCCTCTTGATAATTCTTGAAAAGTTATAAGAACATTTTTCATTAATACAATGCCGATTTGGGTAATTACCAATTCATCGCTTTCTACATTATTATTTTCAAGGTTTTTACATTTTCGGGAAAAACTCGATAGTTTTTTCTTCTTTAAACTGGAACGTTTAAATGAACATTTTCTCTGTATTATTGTTTTAAGCAGTAAAAACCTATAATTATCAAAGATTTCCATTTTCGCTTGTTGTTCGGTGTGCATAATATCTTCTATCGTCAGCGGATGAATTTCCAGCAATTCACCCAAACGCTTTATTAAATCTATGTCTTTTAATCCGCTGACATTAATCCATAATATATGCGAATCGTCTTTTAGTTTCATTATTTCATCTATGGTAGAATTGTCTTTTGTTTCTATAGAATCCGCATTATAATTAATATAAGAGAGTTTCGTTTCTGAAGCGAGTATGTCCCCTTTATAAACAGGGTCAACGACTTGTAAAAGTTTTGAATTTAATAATTCCATAGACATCTCCTTTGTTAATTATTATACTATATTTTCACATTTTACTATAAAATTACTATTTTATGTAGCACTCCTTTATTCATATATTTTGCTTATTACATATTCCATTAATTTTATATAATTCTTATCTTTTAATAATACTTCTTCATATTCACAATATTTTGAAATATAATTTTTAACTGATTCTATTTCGGTAAATCCTCTTTTTACATGATATTGAATTAAAGAATCTGCATATGTTTTTTGATTATTTATTTCAAATTGTCTTATCGTTATTGCTATAACAATATATTCATTTAAAACTATCTTTGCATTTGTATAGTAATATTTTACGAGTTCATCTGATATTTTTTTATTATTTTTTAAGTCAACCTGATTTAAATATTTTTTATTTAGATCATCTATTGTTAAATGGCTTATTTCATGCCATAATACTTCAAGCGCTGAATATTCTGAACCAAATATATATTTATTTTCAATATAATCATAAGCGCATATTACAGAATAATTTTGTGTTTTATTATCATTAGTCAAAATCTTAAACCCATAACAATCTGTTAATAATGAAGAAATAATTACATTATAATTTTCTATACTTGTATTTAAATAATTATTAATAATGTTAAAATATTTTATAACATCTTTTTTTTCCATATAATTATTTACTATTTTCTCATATTCATTTTTATTACTTTCAAAAAAGATATCAAAATTTGATTCTTCATAAAATTGTTTTATTCCGCCTATGAATTCTTTATATGGAAAATTTATTTTAGTTAATAAATTGATATTATTTTCAATATTTGCTATATTATTTAACTCTAGCGGATTAGAATAACATAACGGCAATTTTATAAAAACAGAAACATCTTTAACTGTTTTGCTTAATTCATTCCATAATTTTATAATTTCATGGTTTTTATATTTTCCAAAATAATCATAAACATTTTCTTTATATTTACATTGATACAGTTTTTTATTGAATAATTTAAGCCATAAGTTATCCCAAAAATTGTCAATTGTCTGAATGACAGCCATTAATTCAATTCGTTTATCAATTATGATGTCCATATATTTTTATAGCATATTTTTTCGTAATTGTCAAGTGGTATTGCATATAACGTTCTAGGTTGACGACGTTTTTATGCATCCGAATAAGGGCTTGGCAGCATTGAACCTGAATCTTTGGTTCACTTGTTCGCGACTATGGCTGGCAAAATGTGGGTAGAAAGAGGCATAGGAGCGAGCGCGAACCGGTAAACCATAAGTATAAGTTTGAGGCGACACCTAGTGTACCGTTAAATACATACAGCGGAATAGAAGTATGATATATTGGAGGGATGAAGAAATTACAACCTGAAATAAACAAAGAAGACAAAGAGCTGATGGAAAAACTGTTATCGGCAGGGCATAT
>Ga0209755_10001439_pt1 | contig 37012 bp, 34 predicted proteins | sample TergutCo191P1_FD_187301 | JGI IMG/M metagenome (GOLD analysis project Ga0209755, IMG submission 187301) | Cornitermes sp. P1 segment gut microbial communities from Petit-Saut dam, French Guiana - Co191P1 (SPAdes) (version 2) | ecosystem: Host-associated > Arthropoda: Insects > Digestive system... | reverse complement strand
CGTGGTCAAAAATAAAGGCATTTTTACGCAAAATTAAAGCCCGCGCTTTTGATGAACTTTTTTCTGCTCTCGGTAAAGCTATTGATTCAATTGTACATACCGATATCGTTGGTTGGATAAATCACTGTGGATATAAACTATAAAATGTTAAAACGCTATATAAGCATAGCCATACACTCCATTCTACCGGGGCACTGCCCCAAGCCCTGTGAGGGCCGTTATTTTTATTTCCCGAAGGAATAGTACATAAGCAACAGCGGCAACACCTAAAGCAACCGCAGGGGGAATATTTAGCAAAAAAGCACTCCATGCTTCCCTAAAAATGAAAACAGGCAAGGTGCCAAGCACCGCCCAAATGAGCGCGCCAAGATACCACCCCGACGGGTATCTGCGCAAAATGCCTGTGAGCAGCAAAGAACACAAAAACAGGGAACAAAGGGCTACGGAAATCATTTGAAATGAAAATCCCGCCGGTACATCCGTTGCCATAACGTAATAAATAAGCGCATTGGCAAAAACGGCAAATACCGTTCCGATTAGCGAGAAACACAGCAACCGAAAGGCTGTAATCTGCCGAATGGTGTATTTGCTGGCCATTTTGATTTCATACAGGCCATTCATCCGTTCAATGGCTTCGGTGCATATGGTCATGGAGATGAACAGGGCAGGGGAAAATAAAAACAACATAGCACTTAAATGTTCATCCAAGTGAAAAAAACTAAATTGCGTTGCAATAACTAAAATGTACGCCAACGCCACCACAACCGAGAGCAACATAGCGGGGGCCGCGTCCCAAAAAATCACACGCAGTCCAAGATGGCGGTACATATCCCGAAGGTAGCCCCACGTTGAAACAGAGCGCGTTAACCCCACATTTAATATGGATGCGATTGCCTTATCACGTTCATTGGGTGAAATATTCATCTTCAAACTCCTTCCTTATTATTTTGAGCATACGGTAATATTTTGTTTTTATCGTCGCTTCGGGTATGTCCACCATTTTTGCAATTTCCCCAAAGGTGTACTCGCCAAAAATCTTCAAACGAAATATGCGTTGGGTTTCGGCTTCAAATGTGCCTACATAGGCTTGGATTCGAAAAGCCAAGTCGCTATTCGCCATTTGCTTTGTAAAATCCGATTCGTCGGGAATTTCAACATCGTCCAAATGTAGGATTTTATTTTGTATAACCGCGCGGCTTCGGTGATGGTCGATAATTTTGTTGGTGGCGATTCTGTAAAGCCAAGTGCGAAAGCTTGCTTGTTTGGGGTCGTACTTGGTTATGGCTTTCAGCATGGCAACAAAAATCCCCTGTGCCAAGTCCAATGCGGTGTGTTTGTCTGCCGTTTGCCGTAGCGATAAATTTCATCGTAATATGTTCTAATAAGTGCGTCTGCGGCGGCTTTGTCCCCACGTTTTTGCACCCGCCGAATTAAACGCGTTTCTTCATGTAAACTTCTGTGCAAGCTTTTCTCACCTGCCCTCCTGCTTTTATATTCGTTTTAGGTGGGTAAATAGTTTCAGCTTTTACAAAAAAATTTTTATCATACTTCTCCAAATTGATTTATTCATTGACGCAATATATTAATTATGCTACATTTTCGCAAAGAAAGGGCGTGTTTTTTATGCAACCTTTTTCGGTGGAAATAATTGATTGTAAGGAAAAGCCCGAGTGCGCAGAGTTGGACGCCCTGGTTGGCACGGTTAATGTCCAGCACAAAACGAAGTATTTGCAATTAATTTCGCGGCATATGGAGAATGCATTTGCGGGTTACTTTGCCATTGTAAGGCAGGGGCATGAGGTTGTTGCGTGGACGTACATATTTATTGACGAGGGTTTTTCTTTCCATGGGTTACTTTCCGGGGTTGCGGAGAAGCTGTATCGCTTGTTCCCCGTGGGCTTTAAAACGGCCTTTGTTTCTTCCCCCGTTGCGGAGTATAACGCCTTTCACATCAAGGAAAGCCATAAAAACCAAGAGGATGTTATTATTGAGCAAATGATGGCGACGGCATTCACTTTTTTTGAAAAAAAGGGAATAAAACTGGTGGTAATACGGGACCATATTACCCGCTACCCTTCGAAATATCTGCACAAGGAATTTACGCACCTGCATTTTATGCCGGGCACATTTTTAGATTTTGAATGCGTGGAGCATGGCTGTACCTGCTTCGACACGTATTTAATGGGCTTGAAAAAGAAATGGCGAGCCAATGTGCGTAATAAGCTAAATCGCCGCAAAGAGGAATTAATAATAGAAATTGTGAATGCCAAGGGGCTTTCTGAAGGGGATTGCGTGCGGTGTCATGAATTATATTTCCAGACGCGGGGCAAGCAGAAATTAAAGCATGAGTTGCTCTCCCAGGATTATTTTTGTGCCTGTGGGGACGAGCTTGGAGAAAGCTGTAAAATGATAGTTGCGCGGGTAAATGGCGTGATTATTGGGTTTGCCCAGCTTCTGGTAAACGAACACGACGTAATAAACGTGCGCATGGGCATGGATTATGCCTACAACAGGGACTACAACCTATATTACCATTTGCTGTACGAAAATATCGTTTTTTGCCTGAAAAATAAAAAACGCAGGTTATATACTTCACAAACCTGCTACCGCCCAAAATTAGAAGTGGGCGCGAAATTTTTAACTTTGCATACCTATGTACACTTTACCAATCCATTGCTGCACAAAATTTTTAGCAAAATTTTTGCGAAGCAGTGCGAGTGCTACAATGAGCTGCTTACGGCAGAAAAACCCGCCGACGTACTTGTGGAATATGGATTGTAAATTCGGTCATAGCCGTAAAAAGAGAAGGGACTGTATTAGTCGGTTAATACAGTCCCTTCTTCATTTAAGGGGTAGTTTATGGGGGGTGATGCGGGGCTTTCGTTGGGGGGGAATACCTCGGCAAGGTTGATTTCACAGCCTTCTAAGATATGAACGGGAATGGTGCTTGTATCATCATACACGAAGGAAGTATATTTTTCATTTTCTAATACATACACTTCCACCAAACGGTCAAAGGGGTCTACCACCCAGTATTCGCGCACGCCAAATTCGCGGTAAATGTTATACTTGCGCAGTTTGTCCATGCTTCGGGTAGAAGAGGAAAGGATTTCTATTGCCATGTCGGGTGCGCCCAGACAATTTTTTTTGTTTGAAAGCTTATCTAAGTCACAGATAACTACCAAGTCGGGTTGCACAACGGTATTGTCCAGCGTGTCGAAATTGAGGCGCACATCGAAAGGGGCGGCGAGGACGCGGCACTTTTTTCCGCGGAGAAAAGTCCAAAATAAACCACTTAGTGCCATACTAATTTCCTGATGCTCCCATGACGGTGCGCTCATTTGTATTGCCTCCCCTTCTATTAACTCAAAGCGCGGATATTCCGGCCATGTGGCGTAATCGGCGTAGGTGTAACGGGGTTTGGCAGTATTGTATCTAACGGCAATGGCGCTCATTTACATCTCCCTTTCTGGTATCTTCCCGCACATTATACCGCAAATCCTTTGCAAAACAATAGCGCAACCGCTATACTGGCGGTTAGATGCAAATTCTAAGAAAAAGGCGGTAATAAACATGGACAATGCAAGGTTAAAAAAGTATGCCGAATTACTGGTGCGCTCGGGCGGAAACGTGCAAAAAGGGCAGGTTGTGGTCATCGGCTGTAGCGTAGACGATGCGTATTTTGGGCGTTTGGTGCAGGAATGCGCGTATGACGCAGGCGCAAGCGAAGTGGTTATGGACTGGGGCGATGAGGCTTCGGCGCGGGCGAAATTTTTGCGTGCAGACGATGGGATTTTCGACGACTTCCCTCAATGGAAAGTGGATTGGTACAAGCATTACGACGATAAGGGCGCGGTGTATCTCCGCGTTTCCAGCACAGACCCCGATTACCTTGCGGGGGTTGACCCCAACCGTTTACGCCGTTTTTCCAAGGCGTCGGGCATTGCCACCAAGGCGCACAGCGCAATTATGATGTCAAACACCAACCGATGGAGCGTTTGCGCCATTCCTTCCCCCGCGTGGGCGAAGAAGGTTTTCCCCAATGTAAGCGAAGAAGAAGCCATGGAAAAATTGTGGGCGGCGATTCTCAAAGGTGCGCGCGCCGACGGCGATAACCCGCAAACAGACTGGGAAAAACATAAGGACAACTTTACCGACCGCGTGGAATATTTGAACAAGATGAACTTTGATTCGTTGCGCATTACCACGGGCTTGGGCACGGATATTACCCTTGGGTTGGTTAAAAACCACGTGTGGGTTGGCGGCGGCGACACGGGTAAGGACGGCGTTCCGTTTTTCCCCAACCTGCCGACGGAAGAAATTTTCACCATGCCTGACCGCACCCGCGCCAACGGGCGGGTGGTTGCTTCTATGCCCCTTTCGCGCATGGGCAATTTAATCGAAGGCTTTGAAATGACCTTCAAGGACGGACTGGTGGACAGCTTCAAAGCCGAGAAAAACGAGCAAGCCCTTGCGGATATGCTGGGCATGGATGAGGGCGCAAAACGCCTTGGCGAGGTTGCGCTGGTTACAAATTCCTCCCCCATCGGGCAAATGGGTGTGCTTTTCTACAATACGCTCTTTGATGAAAATGCTTCCGCGCATTTGGCGCTGGGCAAAGCGTACCCCAATAATATGAAAGGCGGGGACGATATGACCACCGAAAAGCTGGTAGAAGCAGGTGGAAACGACTCGTTGATTCACGTAGACTTCATGTTCGGCACCGCGGACATGAAAGTAATCGGCATCGGCGCCGACGGTACAGAAACGGTATTTTTCGACAATGGTGAGTTCATCTGATGGCAGACCATATCCACACCATTCCCGTGTTGGACGCGTTGCGCGAGCCAAAAAATTGCGCCTTTTGCGTAATGCACGAGAATTTGGAAAAAGCCGCCGTAAATTTCATTATGTCCCCTGCGTACATGGAGGACGATGTACGCAGGGCGACCAATGAAATTGGCTTTTGCAGGCACCACCTCGCCCAAATGTACGAAGAACAAAACCGATTGGGCTTGGCGCTAATGTTGCACACCCACTTGTTAAAATTAAATGCAGATATAGAAAAATTAGCCAAAAGAAGCGCGCCTGCACCATTCTTTGGCAAAGACACGAGCGGTCCAATTGCAAAACTGATGAACCATTTACAGGGCGTGGATGTTGGTTGCTACGTATGCAACCGCGTAAATACGACCTTTGACCGTTATATTGACACCTATTTTCATCTGCTAAACAAAGGCGGCGAGGAAGCACGGCTAATAAAAAACCAAAACGGTTATTGCCTTAACCATTTTATTGCCTTGCTGGAACACGCGGTAAATATGGGGCGTGGGAAACGGGAAGCCTTTATCGAAGAAATCCTTCCCACGCAGCAAAAAATGATGCAAAATCTTGCAGAGGATTTAGAGCATTTCACCATAAAATTTGACCACCGTAACGCAGAACTGCCTTGGAACAACGCCAAAGACGCACTGCTTCGCGCCGTGGCGGCACTGGGGGGCGAAAAATGAACGACGGAAAAACCTTCCGCGAATCCCTCCGCGAGGAGCGCGACAAGCTAAAAGCCATGAATTTTACGGAAAAACGCCAGCATATTTGGGAATACTATAAGGCGCATATGATTTTCCTTGCCGTGGTTATCTTTTTGCTGTACAGCATTGTCGGGCATATAGTAAATCCGCCGAAGCGGGATTATTTGTATATCGCGTGGCTGGGTGCGACGGTGGATGTACAGCGCCTGGCAGACCTTGGCGACGCGTTGCAACCCATTGTGTACGACCCCGAGCGCCAGCGTGTGACCGTTGGCTCCTACACCGCACACCCCGACCCGCAAATGAATGCCGCGATACAAACGCGCTTTGCGGGTATGATTCAAACAGGTTCGATTGATATAATTCTCACATCGTGTGTTGGCGTGGAAGAATTGGACAGTATACAACTCCTCCGCAATATATCGGAAACGCCCGTAGCATTTCGGTTTGCGCATTACGCGCGAGCCATACCCGAGCGAATCCGCGTATGCCCGCAAGACGGGCGCTGGCTGGGTATTTCGCTACAAGGTTCATCTTTGCTTACGGAAGTAGGCATAAACAGTAATGATTTGTACCTGACCGTGCTGGGCAATACCCAGCGTTTCTATGAAATTAACCAAGCATTGGAGGCGCTGTTGCGTTGACATCCCCGGGTACGTTGTTTTTTATTTTTTTGCTGGTGTACCAGTTTGTTTTTGCGCAGTTGCTGTATTGGGTGCGCCCTTTTTTGCCTGATATTTTTGTGCAATCGATGGCGTTTATTGTTGTGGGGCATTTGCTTGCGCTTTTGCTCCCCCTTGCTATATGGCTTGCTATAAAAAAAGAACGCCTAAGCGCACACATGCCTTCCATGAAATTGGGGCGCATCAACGGCATTTTGGTGGTGGCGATATCGTTTTTCCTGCTGCCGTTTATGGGTTTATTGTCGGCAATTGCTTCCATGTTTGTGCCTAATGTAGCGGCGGGTTTGCTTGGGCAAACTGCACAGCATTCCGTATGGGTGATGCTGCTTGCCGTTGCCGTAACCCCCGCCGTTGTAGAGGAGGTAGTTTTCCGCGGTTACATACAGTCGCAGTATCACGGCTGGGTTTTTTGGCGGGTTGCTGCGTTAAACGGCTTGTTTTTTGCCGTTATTCACGCGCCGCAGCAGTGGCTGTACGCCTTTGCCATGGGCGTGGTAATGGCGTACATGGTGCATTATACGCGCAGTATACGCGCAGGTATTTTGGCGCATTTTTTTATGAATGCATTTAATATAGTCCTATTTCGCGGAATACTGTGGCTCTATCAGCAAGCGGCAGAATATGTAGGCATTTATATATACGAAGCCTTCGAAAGCGCTGCCCCGGAATACGAAGTATCCGAATGGGCGGCAATTGCAGGGGTAGGGGTGCTGTGCCTTGTGTTTTTACCCTTTGTCATTATCCTTTGGCGTGCGTTTATCTCGCACAATCGCCAGCGCATGACGGCGTATGATATTAAAACCGCACTGGCAGAGGGTAGCGGGGAAGGGGACCCTGAAGAAAAAATTGACGAAGAATAAGGGGCTGCCAAATTTGACAGCCCCTTCGCATGTTAATCCTTCACAGCAAGCTCCGTGCGTAAGCGTTTTGCAATTTTGTTGCGGGCGCGTTTGTGTGTAAAGTATAGAAATAGGTGAATTACGTAAATAACTAACCACGCCGTACATATAAAAGCAGCTAACATCATAGGAATATCGCGGGTTATTATCGTTGTCATTCCCGCTGCTTGGTTTTGCGAAACGTTGAAAAAATACAAATCATACACAATCATTGCGCTGATAAAAACAAAGGTAACACCAGGCAGCAGTAAAAACGTGTGAATCACAAATCGCCTGCGTGCCCGCATTTGACGGTCAACTTCCTCCAAGAAGATGCCGTCGGGTAGGGCTGCTTCCCGCGGGGTAGGTGTATCGTGTGTGGCAGGTACGGCGGGTATTTCTTCCCCCGCATCCTCACAAGTATCTGCATGTTCCATACCCGGGTGGAAGCGTATTGCCGAGTGGGAATCGTCCGTCCATTCGGCGCGCTGCTGGCGTACAAGCTGTGCCCCACGGCGGGCGAAGGTTTCGCCGATTTTGTTATACTCAGCGTCATATAGGGTAACTCTGTTTTTTCCATCCATGAAAACCTCTCCTTATCAAGATTAATGAAGTAAAAATCGGACGCTTCAACCGTTTTTTAACACGGGCAATCGGCCCTGTGCATATGGGTGCCGCCCCACATTGCGTCAATGAGATATACGTACACATACGAAAAAGTTTTACCGCCGCACAGTTTTCATTCAAAAGGAAACAGCCCGACCACAGGGGGGGTGGGGTCGGGCTTTGAGGGGGGATATTTAATTGTCCCTAAACGGATGTTTAAGGTCACATGGGTAATTCTTACCACATTTAACGAAAATATACATATATGGGTAATATTTTACCGCGCGCCCTTTACCAGATAATGAATATACCGCTTTATACTCTCCATAAATTTCCCTGCGTCCAGTTCGCCGTTGGCGATGCGTGTTAGTCCGCGCTCCCATTTGCCCGTGGTTTCGGGGGAGCGTAATTCGGGCGGGACGATGGCAATGAGCTTCATTCCCTTTTCTGTGGGGACGAGGTTCTTTTTTTTGCGTTCAATATATTTGGAAGAAATGAGTTTCTCTATCATCGCGGCGCGGGTGGCGGGCGTGCCCAGTCCCGATGCCTTGAGCGCTTCCTTGAGTGCCTCATCTTCTACAAATCGCCCCGCATTTTCCATTGCAGAGAGCAGTGTCGCCTCGGTATAGGGCTTGGGCGGGGTGGTTTTTTTCTTTAGGGCGGTAGCTTCGGTTACGGAAAAGGCATCCCCTTTTGTCATTACAGGCAGCGCGGGTTCGGCGTCTTTTTCTTTTTCGCCTGTTTTTTCGTGGGAATATAGCGCCGTCCAGCCCAATTCTTTGTCCATGCGTCCTTTAGATTCAAAAAAAATTCCGTTTTCTGCAAAATCCGGCTTTTCGAATCCACTCTGTTGGACCTGCGTGACCACCGTAGTTACATCATACACATGAGCGGGGTAAAACGCGGCGATAAAGTTACGCAGAATGCGGTCGTACACTGCCCGTTCCTCGGTGGAAAGCGCGGAAAGCGGCTTTTTAGAGCCCGTGGGAATTATCGCATGGTGGTCGATTACTTTTGCGTCGTTGACCATACGCCCCGTGACGGGTAGCTTATCCGGCGTTAATAAAGGCGCGGCAAAATCGGTGTACGGGGCGTGGACTTGATTCTCCAGCACGGTTTTTAGCTTGGGCACCATATCGTTGGAAAGGTATCGGCTGTCGGTACGGGGGTAGGTTATCATCTTGTGCTTCTCGTATAGGGATTGGGCAATGCTTAACGTCTTTTGCGCGGAAAGGTTTAGCTTGCGGTTGCATTCGCGCTGTAGCTCCGTAAGGTCAAATAACTGCGGTGCGGGAACGCGCTTTTCTGCCGTTTCTATGCTTTCGATAATACCCGCTTGCCCTTTAACTGCCGCCGCAAGGGCTTCCGCCGCGTCTTTTTCGTATAGGCGCGATTTATTTTCTTCCGCCTTTGGGTTAAACCACATGCCTGTATATGAAGCATCGCCTTTGGTAAACTGCGCCTCTACTTCAAAATATTCCTTCGCGTCAAAGGCTTCAATTTCCTTTTGCCGTTGCACCAAAATGGCAAGAGTAGGGGTTTGCACCCGCCCCATGGGCAATAGCTCGTTGCGCCGTAAAGTGAAGGCGCGGGTCGCGTTCATACCCACCAGCCAGTCTGCCTCTGCCCTGCACCGCGCGCTGGCAAACAGGTTATCGTATTCTGTCCCTGTTTTCATCGTGTCCAGCCCTTTGCGTATTGCCGTGTCGGTTAGGCTGGATATCCATAAACGTTGTACGGGCTTTGTGCATTTTGCCCATTGATATATGTAGCGGAAAATAAGTTCCCCTTCGCGTCCGCTGTCTGTGGCGCAGATAATTTTTTCTGCCTTATCGTCATTTAACAGGCGTGCAAGCAATTGCAACTGTTTTTCTGTCTTAGCGATGGGTTTTAATGCCATTTCCTGCGGAATTATCGGCAAATCTGCCATACGCCATTTTTTTAACGCGGGGTTATAGTCTTCGGGTTCGCACAGCGTGGCAAGATGCCCTATTGCCCAGGAAATAACATAGCCTTCGCCGTACAAATAGCCATCGCCCTTTCCCTTGCAATTTAGTACGCGGGCAATGTCGCGCCCTACGGATGGTTTTTCCGCAATAATTACTGTATGCATGTTCTTTCACCCTTTTATCAGATATCCATATTATACTATAATGCGTCTGTAATGCATTACATAAAATTTTTGTAGACATCTAGCGAATTTTACAGTAGAATACACGCGCGTTTATTATGTAGCATGGGGGAGACCATGAGCAAGATAACTAATATTATTGCTGAGCTTTCTGCAATTGAATCGTCATTGCTTTATCGGGAAAAATTGCTGGATACCGTAAGCGAGGTTGCGCAGGTGCTGCTTACATCCAGCGAAGCGGAAGCGCTTGCTGCCACCAAAAAAGGCATGGAGATTGTCGGCAAATGCCTAAATACTGACCGCGTGCAAATTTGGCGTAACGAAATGATTAACGGCGAATTACACTTTGTTATGCGTTACGAATGGCTAAGTGCAATAGGCGAAGAAAAAAAGCTGGTGCCGCTGGGTTTAAAATTTCCGTACAGCAGTAAGCCCGGCTGGTTGGAAATGTTTAAAAGCGGTAAAGCAATTAATTCAAAAGTGTCCGACCTCTCGCCCGAGGACGCGGCTTTTCTTGGTTATTATGAGATGGTGTCTATCGTATGCCTTCCCATGTTTATTAACCAAGAACTGATTGGCTTCTTTAGCGTAGACGACTGCGTAAAACCCCGCGTTTTCACCAACGATGAAATGAAGATGATGGGTTCTACAGGGCTTATGTTTGCCAGCGTTTTTAACCGCGTAGAGCAAGCCGAAACGCTAAAACGCAGAGAGAATTTGCTCCAATCGGTAAACCGCGCCACCCACTTCATGCTTAATACTTCTGCGGAAAATTTCACAAACGCTTTACACGAAGCCATGCGCGTCATTGCGCAAGCCATTAAGGTGGACCGCGTTTTCATTTTCAAAAACTTTAAAATTGACGGCATTCCCCACTGTACCCAAGTGCATGAATGGGTTGCCGCAGGTATCGAATCCATGACGGGCAGTCCCCTCGCTACCGATGTTTCTTACTACGATTCCGTACCGCTAGATTGGCACGAACAGTTTAACCGCGGCGAAATTGTGCACGGGCTTGTAAGTGCCTTCCCGGAAAAGGCGCGTAATTATTTTATTCCCGGGGACGTGATTTCTACCATATTTGTGCCTGTTTTCAAGGATAGTGACTTCTGGGGCTTTATCGGCTTTGACGACTGCGCAAACGAGCGCCACTTTACCAAAGACGAAGCGGAAATTTTGCGCACCTTCGGCTTCTTATTTATGAACGCGATGGACCGCGGTAAAAAAGGCGGTAATGTCATTGCCGATGGCAGCGCCGCGCATATGGGCAAGCGTGTACTGCTGGTGGAAGACGTAGAGCTTAACCGCGATATTGTAAAAGCATTGCTTGCAGACAGCGGCATTATCATCGACTGCGTAGAAAACGGGAATGAAGCCCTTTCCGTGCTGCTTTCCGAGAATGTGAAATACGATATGGTGCTCATGGATTTGGCAATGCCCGTAATGGACGGCTTTGAAGCCACGCGCCGCATTCGCAAAAAATACCCGATTGCCGAGCTGCCCATAATCGCTTTAACGGGCAATATCACTATGGAAATTATTGACCAATGTAACGCCGTGGGTATGAATGACTTCATCAGCAAGCCTATTGAAATTGATAAATTTTTCGCACTGCTGCGCAATGCTACGGCGCATAAGTCATAAAAGTTCGAACAACCGTTTGACAAAAATTACATTTGTGTTAAACTCCCTGTGAAGCGAACGAAATGTCGCGTGAACGGGGAGTTTTTTCATGGATTTTTCTCAACGGTTAAAAACCCTTACCGAAGGGGCAAAGTACGATGTAGCCTGTACCTCAAGCGGAATGAATCGCAAAGCCAAAAAAGGTATGGTCGGCAGTACCGAAGCCTGCGGCATTTGCCACAGCTTTACCGCCGACGGGCGCTGCATTTCCCTGCTAAAAATGCTGATAAATAATTACTGCGAATACGATTGTCAATACTGCGTTAATCGCAGAAGCTCCGATATTCCCCGTGCGTCCATGCAGCCCCATGAGGTGGCCGATTTAACCATGCAGTTTTATCGGCGCAACTACATCGAGGGGTTGTTTTTAAGCTCCGCCGTAATAAAAAGCCCCGACTATACCATGGAAATGCTGATAAAAACGCTGGCACTGCTGCGGGGGGACACATACCGTTTTAACGGTTATATCCACGTGAAGGCAATACCGGGTGCGGATGAAGCGCTGATACAGCGTCTGGGTACGCTTGCCGACCGTATGAGCATTAACATCGAATTACCTTCCGAAAGAAGCCTTACCGTACTTGCCCCCGACAAAACTAAGCCTGCAATTCTTGCCCCAATGAAATATGTAAAAAATAAAATCCTGCAATCTAAAGAAGAAACGGCAAAATACCGCAGTGCGGAAGCCTTTGTACCCGCCGGGCAAAGCACGCAGCTTATCGTAGGCGCTACCCCCGAGGCAGACAGCAAAATTGTGCATCTTGCGCAGGGGCTGTACAAGGGGTATGGCTTACGGCGCGTGTTTTATTCCGCGTATATTCCCGTGGGTAACGACACGATGCTGCCCCGGTACGAATCCAAGGATTCGTATCGGTCCCCAACCCCTGCCTTTGATACGGGAACGGGGCTTATCGACAAGGCATACGGACCAATTCTTATGCGCGAGCATCGGTTATACCAAGCGGATTGGCTATTGCGCTTCTATGGCTTTACCGCAGGGGAATTATTTAAAACCGAAGAGGAAAATCTCTCTCTGCATCTTGACCCAAAGTGCCATTGGGCGCTGCGCAATTTAGAGCAGTTCCCTGTAGAGGTAAATACCGCCGATTACCGCACGCTGCTTCGCGTGCCCGGCATCGGGCAAATTAGCGCCGAGCGCATTGTAAAAGCACGGCGTGCAAGCAAGCTGGACTTTACAAATCTAAAGAAAATGGGCATCGTGCTAAAGCGCGCCCGCTATTTTATTACATGCAACGGTAAAATGGCAGAGAAAATCAACTTCCGACCCGAATCTATTGAACTGCGCCTTACCGATAACCACGCGGTAGGTCCCTATTCACAGCTTACCCTAGCTGATGCGGCGTATGCCTAGCGCACCGCGCAAAGAAGTCGATATTGTCTTCGATGGCACATTCGAAGGCTTTTTGTGCGTAGTGTACGCCTTTTACTACGAAGGTATAACGCCGCTGTCCATTCAAACTGCTGATGCGTTGCAGCCCTCTCTCATGCAGGAAGAGTTTTTTATTGTCACAAATAACGATAATGCCTGCAAGGTAGAAAAAGCCATTCGCAAAAAAATCTCCCACGACGCATATTACACTGTAGCCTATGCGTTTTTATCAAGTGCCGACGACCGTTTTATGTGCATGTTGCACTACATTGTATACGGTTTTAAAATGGGACACCGCGTGGACGACCACCTGCACCACGATTTTATTTTGCGCGTACATAAATGCGCCCGCGAAGTGGGGCGCGAGGCACATCTGTTAAAGGGCTTTTGCCGCTTTGCGGAAACCGCGCAGGGCATTTTATACTGCGCCGTTACGCCTATTCATCACGTGCTTATGCCTTTAGCTGAGCATTTTGCCGACCGTATGATGGAGCAAAGCTGGGTTATCCACGATAAACGGCATAACAAAGCCGTGGTATACAATGGCGAAAGCTGCGTGTTTGTGGACGTAACCCCCAACACCGTCCCTCCCATCTATGCCGAAAACGAAGCCCAAATACAGGAATTATGGACATCGTACTTTAATACCGCTGCCATCACCGCCCGCAAAAATCCCAAGCTGCACAGGAATATGCTGCCCATGCGTTTTAGGGGAGATATGGTGGAATTTGGGGGTACGGGGCGCGCTGATTCGACTATTTCCTAATTATGTGTTACACTTAAAGCAAGCATATTATCTGGTGGGATATAATGAAAAAATTGTGTACATATTTATTTATATTTGTGACTCTCCTTGGCGTATTTGCCTCGTGCGGCAGGGACAATGACGTGCCCTCTATTTTCACCTGCTACCGTGATATCCCGGGCATTACGCGGGAAGAAATAGACGCAATCGCCGCTTTACGTGAAAAGTATAGCCACTTCACCTTTGGTATGCTGCCAAGTACAGAAGTCTTCCGCGACATACACGGCGAAATGCAGGGCTTTTCTGTACATTTTACTAACTGGTTATCCGAATTGTTTAATATCCCGTTTGTGCTTATGTACTATTCATGGGGGGGGATAATCGGCGGTTTGGAAAGCGGCTCGCTTCATTTTACGGGTGAGCTTGCGCCTATATACGAACGGCAAGTGATATATACAATGACGGACGCAATCGCCCACCGCGTGCTTATGTATTACCGCATTACCGGCAGTCCGCCGCTTAGCGAAATTGCCGAAGAACGCCTGCCCCGTTATTTGTTGCAGGAAAATACCGCAATGGCTATTTTTGTGGAACGCTACGTAGGCGACCGGTTCGAAGCCGTTATGTTTAAGGAATTTTACCAAGCCTACGAAATGCTGCGCGCAGGCTATGCCGATGCATTAGTGGCAGAAAATACACTGGTCGCAATGTGGCTCAACAACCCCGAAAAAGATATCGAGGTCAATTATTTTACCCCTATGATTTTTTCTCCCGTTGCGCTGGCTACGCAAACGTCTGCGCTTTCGCCGATTATTTCTGTGGTGCAAAAAGCGCTGGAAAACGGCGCAAGCATGCATCTTGAAGAAATGTACAACAAGAGTAATCATATTTTTCGCCTGCACAGTTTGTACCGCTTACTGGGAGAACATGAAATCGCCTTTATTAACGAAAATCCCGTAATACGCCTTGGCGCACGGTATAATGACTATCCCACCACGTTTTTTAACGAACGCACAAATGCATGGGAGGGCATTGGCATTGATATTCTGCGGGAAGTGGAAATTTTAACGGGCTTAACCTTCGAAATTACGCACAGCCCCGGCATATCTATCACAAGCCTAATGAGTATGCTGGAAATGGGCGACCTTGATATCGTTGCGCAGTTATTGCGCAAACCCGATAGGGAAGGGCGCTTCCTGTTCCCCCAATTTAGTTTTATGTATGACCAGTTGGTGCTAATTTCCCGCGTTGGTACGCCTAATATAAATGCAACGCGCCTGTATACTAAGCGTGTGGGCATACTTAGCGGCACCGCCTATTATGATGTTTTTAACGGCTGGTTTCCCAACCATCGGCGCATTTATACTTTTCCGGACCGCCCGGAAGCGTTTGCCGCACTGGCAGATAATGAAATCGATTTTGTGTTTAGTAATTACAACGCCCTGTTATATTTTACGCATTACCGCGAAATTGCAGACTTTAAAGTAAACGTGCTTTTTAACAATATGTTCGAATCGGAATTTGAAAGCACCTTTTTTATGAACATGGAAATGGACGTACTGCGTACTATTTTAGACAAAGCCCTAACGCTCGTTAATATAGAAACGATTTACGCCCAATGGCGGCACCGCACCTATGACTATCGTTTGCAAATATTGCAGGCAAGGCTGCCATGGGTAGTGAGTGTGCTTGTTTTATCTGTGCTTTCGGCGATGCTTATTCTTGCATTGTATGTGCGTAGCCGTACATTAAATAAAACCCTGGATTTGCTGGTAATCCAGCGTACCAATGCGTTAAATCTGCAATCCTCGTTGCTTACGTCGCTGTTCGATGCAATTCCCGATATTATTTTTGTTAAAGATATGACGCTTCGGCTTACACATGTAAACCGTGCTTTTATACGTGCGTTTAACAAGGACGAAAGCGAATTGATAGGCAAAACAGAGGAAGCCATTGGCTTCGACTCTTCCGTTGCCGTACGCCTGCGTGAAATTGACAATCATGTAATTACTACAGGCTTAACCATCGTAGAGGACGACCCAAGCCCCTATATGCACGGCTCCAGCGCGTTATACGAAACTATTAAAACACCGTTATTGCAAGACGGCAGAATTGTAGGGCTTGTAGGCATTGCGCGTGATATTACCGCCCGTAAAAAACTGGAAAAGGATATAAAGGCGTTAAGTACGTCTATTTCCGATATCACACGCTCGTCCGACGTATATTCGGAAAATGTGTACGACGCAATCCGTATGATATCAAAGGAAACGGCAACTGCGTTAAACGTACAGCGCGTTTCTGTTTGGAAAATGAATAAAGAAATAAACGGGTTTGATAACATGTCTACCTACATCGCAACTACCGACATGCACACCGTAGTAGATGAATATGACCTTAACAACCACCCTATTTACATGCGGCAATTGCAAGAAGAGCGCCTTATCGTTATTCCCAACGCAAGCTTGGACAGCGAAATGCCCGAAGGGTATGAACAGCGCCTATGTGCTGTAATGGAAACGCCCATTCGTATAGACGGCAAGCTATACGGTTTAATCGCCTTCGAGCAGGAGCGCACAGAGCAATACCCCACCGAGCGTAACTGGACTATGGAAGAGCAGACCTATGCGTCCTCTATCGGTGATATTTTGGCGCTTGTTGCGTCAGGCGACGAACGGCGCAAAGCGCACGAAGCCGCAAACGAAGCAAATAAAGCTAAGTCCGACTTCCTTGCCGCAATGAGCCACGAAATACGCACCCCAATGAATAGTATCATCGGCTTTTCGGAGCTTGCATTAGACGACGAAATTCCCACCGTAACAAAGGATTATTTGAATAAGATTAAAGAAAGCTCTAATTGGCTGCTGCAAATTATCAACGACATTTTAGATATTTCTAAAATCGAGTCGGGCAAAATGGAAGTGGAAAAAATTCCGTTTGATATGCAAAAACTGTTTTCTAACTGCCGTGCATCTATGCTGCCAAAGGCGCTGGATAAAAACCTAACGCTGCACTTCTATGCCGAGCCTTCGCTGGGTAAAATGCCCCTTGGCGACCCCACCAAACTGCGGCAAGTACTTATGAATTTGCTTTCCAACGCCGTTAAATTTACCAAGACGGGTATTATTAAAGTGCTTGCCGAGGTAACGCATAGGGAAGAAAACTCCGTAACCATGCTGTTTGAAGTAAAGGACAGCGGTATCGGCATGACCCACGAGCAGCTTGCCCGCGTATTTACCCCCTTTATGCAAGCCGATACAGGTACAACGCGTAAATACGGTGGTACGGGGCTTGGACTTTCCATTACCAAAAATATGATAGAAATGATGGGCGGCGAATTAGGGGTTGAGTCGTCCCCCGGGGTGGGCAGCCGTTTTAATTTTGAACTCACCTTCGACACGATAGATGTAAAAGGCGACAACCTTACCGATGATATGATTTTATTTAACGATACTAAGCGCCCCACTTTTGCGGGCGAAATATTAATCTGTGAAGACAATGCAATGAACCAGCAAGTAATATGCGAACACCTTGCCCGCGTAGGATTAAAAACCGTTGTGGCGGAAAACGGCAGAATAGGCGTAGAAAAGGTGCAAGCGCGTTTGCAAAGCAATGAACCCATGTTTGGGCTAATTTTCATGGATATACACATGCCCGTAATGGACGGATTAGAAGCGGTAGAAAGGATACTGGCAATGAAAGCGGACGTACCCATTGTTGCACTTACCGCCAACGTAATGGTAAACGACCGTGCCATGTACAAAGAACGCGGAATGAGCGACTGCTTAGGCAAGCCCTTCTCTGCACAGGAGCTATGGCGTTGTCTTGTAAAATATTTTGAGCCGGTACACTGGCAGGTGGAGGACGAACAGCAGCGAATGAAAACCGAGGATGAATTACAGCAGAAATTAATCGTTAATTTTGTGCGTAATAACGCCAACAAGTTTAACGAGATTAATGAATCCATCAATAATGGCGATATAAAAACGGCGCACATGTACGCGCATACCCTTAAAGGGAACGCGGGGCAGTTAAATAAAACACTTTTACAGCGCGCGGCATACGATGTAGAAGAGTCGCTAAAGGGCGAGGTTAACCGCACCACCCCCGCCAAGTTAAAGGCATTAGAGGCGGAACTCGCCGTGGTTATAAACGAGTTGACTCCCTTGGTTAATGATGCGGTTAAAAAAGATGTTGTGTACTTTGACAGCGCGCAAGCACGCGCTGTGTTGGACGAATTGCTTCCTATCATATTGGACAGCGACCCGGAGTGCCTTGAATATATCGACAACCTGCACCGCATAAGAGGAAGCGAATACTTAATTCGTTATTTAGAAGATTTTAACTTTAAATCTGCCGCTACTACACTCGAAGCATTGAGAGGGCGTGTGTAATTATGGATGACAAAAATACAATCCTTATCGTAGACGACGATACCTCAAATTTAATGGAGCTCTCGCATATTCTGCGTAAGGACTATAAAATATACGCCGTAAAAGACGGCGTGGAAGCTATACAAAAAGCACGCGAATCTAATCCCGACTTAATTCTGCTGGATGTAATTATGCCCGATATGGACGGCTTTGCCGTTTTTAACGAGCTGCAAAAATATAAGGAAACGAAGTCAATTCCCGTTATTTTTATTACAGGTATGAACGATAGCGAGCGCAGGGGGCTTTCTGTTGGCGCGGTGGATTATATCCGCAAGCCTTTTGATTCTATTGTTGTGCAAATGCGCGTTAGCAACCAAATTAAAATTATTAACCTACAACGCAACTTAAAAAATGCCGTAGAAGTCGCCGAATCGGCCAACAAGGCGAAAACATCCTTCCTTGCAAGCATGAGCCACGAAATACGTACCCCAATGAATGCGATTAAAGGGCTAACGGAAATTTTGCTTGCCAATAAAAATTTACCCTCTGATGTGATGGAGCGGTTAAAAAATCTATATACGTCGGAGTTAATGTTAAACGCGTTAATTAACGATATTCTAGACCTTACGCAAATCGAGTCGGGTCATATTACACTAAGCCTTGCCGAGTACGGTATGGCAAGCATGATTAACGACGTAATTCAATGCAATATTATGCGTATCGAAAATAAGCCCATTGAGTTTACACTGGAAATGGACGAAAATATTCCCGCGGTTTTGTACGGCGATGTGCTTCGCATTAAACAAATCCTTAATAATCTGCTTTCCAATGCCTTTAAATATACCGAGAAGGGTTTTGTAAAGTTAGGCATTTCCTGCGAAATGGTGAACGCAAATATTGAACTGATTTTGCGCGTAGAGGATACAGGCTTTGGCATGGACGAAGACCAGCTGAGTGTGCTTTTTACCGAATATACGCGATTTACCACCATGCGTGGTAACACGGCGATAGAAGGTACAGGGCTTGGGCTTTCTATTACCCATCGTTTAATTGAGCTGATGAATGCAAATATTAGCGTAGAAAGTGAGCCAAGCGTAGGCACAAAATTTGTTGTGCGCCTGCCGCAGGAAGCGGTAAACGACGCTGTAATAAACAGGGAAACGGCAGATAGCTTGCGGGCGTTTCGTTATATCGCTTCTGACGGGGAAGCAGAGGACATGAATTACCTGCATATGCCCTATGGCAAAGTGCTGGTCGTTGACGATGTGGAAATAAATCTTGAAGTTGCCGCAGGTATAATGGAACCCTACGGCATGACGATAGAAACCGCTTTAAGCGGCGAAGAAGCAATACGTAAGGTGGAAACGGGCAGCACATACGATATTATTTTTATGGATTACATGATGCCCGACATGAACGGCGTAGAGGTAACAAAGTACTTGCGCGCCAGCGGGTATACCTCTCCCATCGTAGCATTAACTGCCGACACCGTAACCAGTAGTGCCGAGGTATATATCCAAAACGGGTTTAATGACTTTATTACCAAGCCCATTGACATAAACCAAGTCAACAATGTACTAATAAAATATGTGAAAAAATAGACTCTTCCCAAGCATGTAATTTTCATATACAATGAAATAGACACAGGGGGGACAGGCGAAATGCATAAAATAATTATTGTAGATGATGTATCACTTAATTTAGACATTTTACGAGCCATCCTTGAAATGGACTATGAGTTAGAAACCGCCGGCTCGGGCGCAGATGCACTGGCAAAAATGGAAGACGTGCAGCCCGACATGGTATTGCTTGACTTAAATATGCCTGTAATGAACGGCTTTGAAGTATTGCGGCGTATGCGTGCCAATCCAATAACGGAACGCATACCCGTTATTTTTGTTACTTCGGAGGTGGATGAACTTTCTGAAGAAAAAGGGCTGACACTCGGCGCGGTAGATTACATACGCAAGCCATTTAACGCGGATATTATACGCATTAAAATTCGCAATCATATTGAGTTAAAAGTATTACGCGATAGCCTTGCCGAACGGGTAGAAGAACGCACCCGCCAGCTTACCGCTTCCCAAGAAGCGATTATTATGGGTATGTCACTGCTTAGTGAATCGCGTGACGGCATTACGGGTTCACACATCGCCCGAATTAAAATGCAAACGGGGCTGTTAGCCAACAAAATTGCCGAACGTCACCCCGAACTGCTCTCCAAAGAAGACGCGAGATACATTGCCACCTATTCCCCCCTGCATGACGTGGGTAAGGTAGGCATACCCGACAGCGTGCTAAAGAAAACGGGCGGGCTTACCCGTGAGGAATTTGACCTAATGAAGTCCCACACGTGGGGTGGGGGCGACCTATTGCGCCAAACGAAGGAATTTCTCGCGCCCGAGTACCGCTCAACATTGCAAGTCGCCATTAATATTGCCGAGTGCCATCACGAACGCTTTGACGGCACAGGCTACCCCGACGGCTTAGCAGGGGATGCAATTCCCTTCGCCGCCCGCATTGTAGCCCTGCCCGACGTGTATGACGCCCTGCGTAGCACCCGTACCTATAAGCGCGGCTTCTCGCATGAAGAATCGCTTGACATTATCCTAAAAGGCGACGGGCGGACATCGCCCGCGCACTTTGACCCCGTAGTGCTTGCCGCTTTCAAAGAGGTGCATCAAGAAATGGCAGACGCATTTGATTTAAACCCCGACCCTATAATGGTGGGGAAGTAGTACATTTATAGAAAAATATGATATACTCCTTTCGAAAAAAACGAAAAGGACGGGGATATCATGTTCACTATTGGCGTAGATGTAGGTACATCGGCAGTAAAAGTAATTGTTATGAACGAAAGCGGGGAAATTCTGCGTACTGTGTCGCGGGATTATCCGCTTTATTTATTTGGCGAAGGGTGTTCCGAACAGGCGCCGGAGGATTGGTGGACGCAAACGGCGGACGCGCTTCGCGAATTGACCAAGGAATATGCGGACATTTCCGCCATTAGCTTTAGCGGGCAAATGCACGGTATGGTCGCGTTAGACGGGAATGGAAACGTACTTCGGCGGGCGATACTGTGGAATGACCAGCGCACTGTAAAAGAATGCGAGTATTTGAACGATACGATTGGTCGTGAGGTGCTGCTTGCTAATGCGGCAAATATTGCGCTTACGGGCTTCACCTTACCCAAGATTTTATGGGTGAAAAATAACGAACCCGGCGTGTTTGCAAAGATTAAAATGGTCATGCTTCCCAAGGACTATATCGCGTATAAATTGACGGGCATTGCCGCAAGCGATTATTCCGATGCGTCCGGCACGTTGCTGTTGGACGTGAAGAAGTGCGATTGGTCGGACAAGATGCTGGAAATTGCGGAACTTACCCGCGCGCAGGTGCCTAAGCTGTTCGCCTCGTTTGAAAGTGTGGGAACGGTAACAGAAGGCGCTTCCAAGGAAACGGGACTTCCCACAAGCTGTAAAGTGGTAATTGGCGGCGGCGACCAAGCCGTTGGCGCAATTGGCACAGGCACGGTGGAAGAGGGGACATGCTCTGTTTCGCTGGGTACATCGGGCGTGTTGTTTGTGGCAATGGACGAATTTGCCGTGGACAATAGCCCCGCAGCTATTCATGCGTTTGCCCACGCCACGGGGCGCTATCATATGATGGGCGTTACTTTAGCGGCGGCGGGTTCGTTTAAATGGTGGATGAAAACGCTGGAAACCAAGGAATACAAAAAGGAAGAAGCGCCGATTACCAATTTAGGCGAGAATAAAATTTACTACCTGCCCTATCTTTCGGGCGAGCGCACCCCGCATAACAACCCAAATGCACGCGGCGCATTTGTTGGTATGACCATGGCAACCACCCGTGCGGAAATGACGCAAGCCGTGCTTGAGGGTGTCGCATTTTCGCTGCGGGATATTCTTGTGCGCATTCGCGCGCTGGGCAAGAAGATTGACACGGCACGCATTATCGGCGGCGGCGCAAGCAGTCCATTATGGTGCCAAATCGTGGCTGATGTGTTAAATGTTAAGGTGCAAAAAATCCATTCCGGTGAAGGTCCAGCCCTTGGCGCGGCAATTCTTGCCATGGTGGGCGCGGGTGCGTTTGCTTCCGTAGAAGGCGCCTGTGCCAAGCTAATCCGCACGACGGATACCTTTACCCCCAACGCAGACGCCGCAAAAGGTTATGATGCGCATTACAAAATTTATACAAATTTATACGAGGCGTTAAAGCCAATGTATAATGCGATTTCCGAGGTATAGAAAGGAAATACAATGAACGATACTCCCCCAAAGAAAGACCCGAAAGGCCCACCGCCTGTGCCGCCAAAAATGCCGGGCGGTATAGTGATTACCATGCTCACCATTGCTGCAATTGTGATTATTTTGCAATTGATATTTAGCGTGCTTACGGGCGACCGCACCGAGCGAATTCACTATAACGATTTTTTGGCGAAGCTGGAGGCGGGCGAAGTTGCCCACGTGGAAGTACAGCCCGACAGGCTTATCGTTACTTTAGCCGACCCTTCCGAGGAAGGCGCGTATGGATACAGCGGCGAAGTTGTTGAACCCACCCCGGCGGCAACCCCCGCGCGTAACTTTGTGGACCGCGCAATGGGCAACATGGTAACGCGCCAAGCAGAGCAAGCCGCCGCCGCGCCTACCATCGTGTACACAGGGCGTATGCCCGACCCGGAGCTTTTGCACCGCTTGCGCGTAAATGGCGTGGAATTTAATTCGTCCATCACCAATGTGAATTACTTTTTGGTAATTTTGCAATTTTTGCTGCCGTTTTTGTTGATTTTCGGCTTTTTTATTCTCATACGCCGCACTATGAGCGGTATGATGGGCGGGCGCGGCGGCATTATGGGCATCGGACAGTCCAATGCCAAGGTGTATATGGAGAAAAAGACGGGCGTTACCTTCAACGACGTAGCAGGGCAGGAAGAAGCAAAGGAAAGCCTGACAGAAATTGTAGACTTTTTGCATAACCCCGACAAATACGCCGCCATTGGTGCGTTGCAGCCCAAGGGCGCGCTCCTTGTCGGCCCGCCGGGTACGGGTAAAACGCTGATGGCAAAGGCGGTTGCGGGGGAAGCGAGCGTTGTTTTCTTCTCGCTTTCGGGTTCGGATTTTGTGGAAATGTTTGTGGGCGTTGGCGCTTCCCGCGTGCGGGATTTGTTTAAGCAGGCAAGCCAGCAAGCGCCGTGCATCATTTTCATCGACGAAATTGATGCGATTGGCAAAAGCCGCGATAACCAAATGAATTCCAATGACGAGCGCGAGCAGACGCTTAACCAGCTACTTGCGGAAATGGACGGCTTTGACTCTTCCAAGGGTGTTGTCATTTTAGGTGCGACCAACCGCCCCGAGATTTTGGACAAGGCGCTGCTGCGCCCGGGGCGTTTTGACCGTCGTATTAACGTAGAATTACCCGACTTGAAAGGGCGCTTGGATATCTTAAACGTTCACGCCAAAAAAGTGAAAATGGGGACGGAAATTGACCTAAACCAAATCGCAAAAATTACCCCCGGTGCTGCGGGTGCAGACCTTGCCAACATGGTAAACGAAGCCGCGTTACACGCCGTACGCATGGGGCGCGGCGAGGTACACCAAGAGGACTTGATGGAAGCCGTTGAAGTGGTTATTGCGGGTAAGGAGAAAAAAGACCGCATCATGGGCGAGAAGGAGAAGCGTATCGTTGCCTTCCACGAGGTGGGGCACGCGTTAATCCGTGCGCTTACCAAGGAGAGCAAGCCCGTGGAGAAAATTACGATTATCCCGCGTACCAAAGGCTCGCTTGGGTACGTGCTTTCCGCACCCGAAGAGGAGAAATTTATCACCACTAGAGATGAAATGATATCCGAAATAATCGCCGCATTGGGCGGGCGCGCCGCGGAGGAAGTGAAATTTAACGTGCAAACAACGGGCGCGGCAAACGATATTGAAAAAGCCACCCGCATGGCGCGTTCCATGGTAAGCATGTATGGTATGAGCGACAAATTTGGCATGATGAGCCTTGAAAGCGCGGGCAACCGCTACCTGGACGGGCGCGCCGTGCTTAATGTAAGCGACCGCACAGGGGCGGAGCTGGACACAGAGGTAGGCAAAATTTTGCACGACTGTTACCAGCGCGCCATTATTATGTTGAAGGAAAACAGTGAAAAAATGGACAATATCGCGGAGCATCTTTTTGCAAAGGAAACGATGACAGGTGACGAGTTTATGAAGCTGTTTAAAGGGGACGAGGGGGAAGGTGTAAATGAAGAGGCAACAACGATTGGTTGAACTTGTTGACCGCGCGGTAAATATTTTTGAACTGATTATCGCGGTTTTACTGCTCGTCGTTGTGGCGATAAAGCTATACGATGCGGTGGCGCATTTTGTTGGCGTGCGCGAAATTTTGTATCATATGCCCTTCGAGCGCATTTTATCTACGGCGTTTTCGCTGGTTATTGGCGTAGAATTTGTGCGTATGTTATGCAAACATACGCCGGAAACCGTCATAGATGTATTACTTTTCGCAACGGCGCGGCAAACAATTTTGTACCACGAAGGCGGCGTAAGTAAGCTGGTGGGCGTTGTCGCCATTGCGGGCTTGTTTGCGGTGCGGCGCTTCTTAATTGATAGAAAAACGCCGGCGCCCGCCATGCAGGAAACACAATGAGCGCGACCATTGCCGTACTGTTAATTTTACTGGTTGCGTTTGTCGTTTTTATCGTGCAAATGCACAAGGCGCAGGCGCGCAAGCGTTTACTTGCGGAGTTAACTTCGTCTTTCGGTAAGCCGCCCGCCGTAAATGAGGACGGCAAGCCCGAATGCTTGGAAAATATCGAAAGCATAAACCGCTATGCGGAATACATTGAAGAAAGCGAACCCACGCCATGGCGTTTGGACGCGACTACGTGGAATGACCTTGACATGGACAAGGTTTTTGGGCGGATTAATATCTGCCGTTCTTCTATTGGGGAAGAATATTTGTATAACTGCCTGCATGAGCTGCAACGTAATGACAAGCCCCTGCTCGCGCGGGAAAAGTTGATACAATATCTTGGCGCCAACCCCGACGAACGGGTCGCTATGCAAATGGCGCTCAGCAGTGTGGGTAAAGAAAATTTTAACGGCTTGGTACGGTTCATTTTTGATGCAAATGAGCGCTTTTTAAAGTATAAGCACGTGTACACGGGGCTGTCGCTTGCGCCCTTGCTTGCGGCGGCTATTTTATTGGTTCACGTTCCTGTCGGATTTTTCCTGGTGCTTGCGAGCTTTATTGCCAATATTGCTGTGCATCACAAGGTGAAAAACGAGTTGGAAAGCGATATGCCTGCCGTGGAATACCTGCACGGAATGCTCGTTTGCTGTAAGCGCTTATGCGCCATGAGAAATACCGATGGTTTACCCGTTTTTGATACGCTGCGCGAAATTTTCCCCAAATTTAAGTCTGTAATGCACCGTTTGCCTGCTTCGCAAAACAAAGGCACAATGATGGACTTCGATTTTATTGTTGACTATGTACGCATAGCGTTTCTCATGGACGTAAGAAATTTCAATAAACTTGTGACGGCGATTAAAACCCATAACCGCGATTTTCACGGGTTATTTAAAGCCGTTGGCGAAATTGAAACCGCAATTTGCGTATTAAATTTCCGCAAGACCTTGCCCGTGCATTGCACCCCCACCTTCACGGCGGATACCGCCATCATTTTTGAAGATTTAATCCACCCCCTACTTAACCAGCCCGTGGCAAACGATGGGGAAATTACCGTGGACAGCTTGCTTACGGGGTCTAACGCTTCGGGTAAGTCTACGTTTGTTAAGGCGCTTGCGCTGGGCGGCGTACTTGCGCAAACGCTGTATACCTGTGCTGCGACACGCTTCACCGCGCGTTTTTCGTGGATACTTACCTCCATGACCATGCGGGACGACATTTACGGCGGGGACAGCTATTTTATTGTGGAAATAAAATCACTGCGGCGTATCGTTGACCGCGTGCGTGAGCACCCCTGCACCTGCTATATTGATGAAATTTTGCGCGGTACAAATACTGTGGAGCGTATCGCCGCTTCCGCCTCTATGCTAACGTGGCTGCATAAACAAAATTGCTTGTGCATCGCCGCCACCCATGATATAGAGCTGACCCATCTGCTTGCCGAAACCCACGAGAATTACCACTTCCGCGAGCAGGTGACAACGGCGGGTGTGGTCTTCGATTACAAGCTAAAAAAGGGTCCGTCCACTACCCGCAATGCAATTAAGCTATTGGAAGTGATGGACTTTGCGCCGGAGATTGTGAGTAAGGCGCAGGAAATGGCGAAAGGGTATGACGAGAAGCAGAAGTGGTGAAAACTAAGTTTATAGCGCTATCGTATTTATCAACGCCTTGGCTTGTTTGTATTTACTGATTCCTTTTAATTCCATCGTTTCGTTATTTAATGAAGTAAGGAATGGCTTCGTACCCGTCTATTTTGGGCATTTTAACATCTAATAAAATTAAATCGGGCAGTATTTCATCTAATAGTTCCAGCATGGATTCACCCGAATCAAGGGTGAAAACATTATACGTGCTTGAAAGGGCGTTCTTCCCCATTTTTAGGTTAATAATTTCATCATCCACCAAAAAAACGGTTTTTTTGTATCGAGCATTTTGTTTCGCTCCTTGTTATATGAGTGTTTTTAAACACAGCTTTTTAAAGTATAACCCCCACGGCGTTGACCCGCAAGATAAACCGTGCTACTTTATACCCACATTTTGAAATGCCTGCATTTTGAGGATAGGTGGTACATATGAAGGTAAGGGTTTACGGTTGCCGCGGCTCACTGCCTACCACGCGTGACCCTGCATCACGATATGGTAGCAATACATCGTGTATCGCATTGGAAGTGCCGGGGCAAACGATTATCCTTGATGCGGGCAGCGGCATTGCGCAAATGGACAGGTTTACCAAGTTGTTTGCCCGCGACGGCGCACCTTTTGATATTTTGCTTAGCCATTTGCATATCGACCATTTGATAGGGCTAACTGTGTTTAGTAAAGTGTGGCTCAATAGCCCCGACGAGCTGGTGCGCATTTATACGCTGGATAGGGACGACCGCCCGCTAAAGGAGCAAATTTTTGGGCTGTTTACGCCACCGTATTGGCCTGTTTCCATGGTGCAATTTGCAAATGCGGAATGTATAGCCGTGCAAACGGGTGTGCCCTTTGCGCTTGGGGGCTTTACGGTTACCCCCTTTGGCGCGGCGCACCCCGATAAAACGGCGTCGTTCCATATCACGGACGGCAGCAAGGTTATTGTCTATCTGCTGGACAGCGAAACGCCTGCGCTTTCCCCGCAGGGGTGGGAAGAACTAGTGGGGTATTGCGAAAATGCCGATTTAGTGGTTTTTGATGCGGCGTATTCCGTCATTGACTACCCCGACAAAAAGGGCTGGGGGCATTCCACCATAGAGGACGGCTTTAAGCTTGCAGAGGCTTCGGGCTGCAAAAAGATGATGTTTACGCATTTCGGCTTCGAATACAGCGACCAGGAATTAGAAATTTTTGAATTTCAAGTTGCGGCGCAGGGGGATGTATTTTTCTTTGCCCGCGACGGGTTCGAATTTATTTTAAAATAGGAGGTTATTAAAATGTTGTGGAACACAAGCTACGAAACCGGTAATACCCAAGTAGACGAAGAGCATAAGGAAATTTTCCGTTTGGTGGAAACGCTCATAAAAGCCGCCGGCGGGGAGGACAGCGTGGAAAGCACCATCGACTTTTTGGCGGGTTACACGGTAAACCATTTTAAGCATGAGGAAAAGCTGATGAAAGAATCGGCTTATTCGATGATGCCCATTCACAAAAAGCAGCACGAAGATTTTGTAGCCCAAGTGCTTGCCCTGCGCGAGCGCGTGTTAAACGAAACCGACCCCGAAAAAAACAACGCCGACATACAAAAAATTATCATTAATTGGCTCACCGACCATGTGCTTGGCAGTGACAAATTAATGGCAAATCATTACCGCGCATGGGCAGAAGGGCGTGATACCCGTGGTGCATAAGCAAATGCTCTTGGACTTGCAAGCCATGGGCGTAATGCCCGGGGCAAATTTGCTGGTGCATTCGTCGTTTAAATCGCTTGGGAAAGATGTGGAAAGCCCCGCGCAGGTAATTGAGACCTTGCGCTTTGCGCTGGGGGAGGAGGGGACGCTGTTAATTCCTGCCCTTACCTATGAGCAGGTGCCTGTTTTTCCCGAAGAAAAGCGCGTGTTTGATGTGCGTAATACCCCTTCGGATGTGGGTATCATATCGGAAACCTTTCGTAAAATGGAAGGGGTAGTGCGAAGCTTGCACCCCACCCATAGCGTTGCGGCGGCAGGCAAGCGGACCCAGGAATTTGTGGCAAACCACGAAAAGGATAGCACCCCCGTGGGGGAAAATTCGCCTTTTCGTAAGCTGCGGGACGCGAAGGGTTTTATTTTAATGCTGGGGTGCGGGCTTGCGCCCAATACCTCTATGCATGGGGTGGAGGAGTTGGCGGGCGCGCCCTATTGCCTTCGCCATGTCTTCGATTATTTATGTACCGATGCCCAAGGGGCTACCCATACCTTGAACATTCGCCGCCACCATTTTTGCAACGCCCATGGCGAAAAGATTCACCAGCGGTATGACCGTTTAAAGTATATCCTTCCCGGTTATGTGCTGGCGGGGGGCAAGGTTTTAGACGCGGATTGTTATATTATTGCGGCGAAACTGATGTGGGATATCGCAGAAAAAGTAATGCGCGACGACCCGTTATTTTTCGTAGACGATGCGGCAAGTATTATTAATGAATAGGGTGATTTTATGAAAACGGCGTATATGCATTGGGCAAATATCGCAGAAGAAATAAAGGCTTCGGGCTTGTGGAAAACGGAACGTGTAATTACCACGCCCCAGTCGCCTTCCATTAACACCGAAACCCACAACGGGCTGATTAACATGTGCGCTAACAATTACCTTGGCTTAGCCGACCACCCTGAGGTAAAATCGGCGGTGAAGGCGGGCATAGACCGCTGGGGGTATGGGCTTTCCAGCGTGCGTTTTATATGCGGAACCCAGGAATTGCATAAGGAATTAGAGGCGAAGCTAAGCGAATTTTTGCAAACCGAGGACACGATTCTCTACTCATCCTGTTATGACGCAAACGGCGGCTTGTTTGAGACGATTCTCTCCGCCGAGGACGCGATTATCTCTGATGAGTTAAACCACGCCAGCATCATAGACGGCGTGCGCCTGTGCCGCGCGGTGCGTTACCGTTACAAAAATAACGACATGGCAGACCTGGAAGCCCGCCTGCAAGAGGCACAAAACGCCCGAATTAAAGCCATTGTCACCGATGGCGTATTTTCCATGGACGGCACTATCGCAAATCTTCCCAAGATTTGCGATTTAGCGGAAAAGTACGATGCCATTGTAATCGTGGACGACAGCCATGGGGTAGGGGTTATTGGCGCGGGCTTGCGCGGCACGGGGGAATATCACAATCTCATAAACCGCGTAGACGTGTTTACGGGGACGCTGGGCAAGGCGCTGGGCGGCTCGTCCGGCGGATATACCGGCGGGCGCAAGGGCATCATTGATATTTTGCGGCAGAAGTCGCGGACCTATCTATTTTCCAACACGCTCTCGCCCATTATCGCATCGGGTACGCTGAAGGTGCTGGAGCTTATTACCCGCTCCCCCGAACTCAAGCAACGGTTGGACGAAAATACAGCGTATTTCCGCGCGGGTTTAACCAACGCGGGCTTTGAAATAAAAGACGGCACGCACCCCATCGTCCCCGTTATGCTGTACGATGAGCAAAAAGCCGCCGATATGGCGGAAAAATTGCTTGCGCGGGGTGTGTATGCGATAGGGTTCTTTTTCCCCGTTGTGCCTAAAGGGAAGGCGCGGGTGCGGTGTCAGGTAAGTGCTGCGCATACGAAGGCGCAACTGGATATGGCGATTGAAGCGTTTAAGGCGTGTAAATAATATAAAAAGGGAGCGATATCAATGAAACGAAAATCCATAGGCGACCAACATTCCATGGTGGTACAGCCTGCATTTATCATCGGCACGTATAACGAAAACGGCGTTGCCAATTTTGCGCCCATCACGTGGGTGAGCATAACGTGGGACACCGACCATTATATGCTGGTAATAAGCATGAACGGCACAAAACAAACCAAGAAAAGTGCCGAGCATACGCGGGCATTAACCGCCAACCTCGTGAGTACGGACATGTTACCGCTCATGGACTACCTCGGTTCAAGTTCGGGTGGGAGCGCTCCCAAGGACAAGATTCCCTACACATACAGCAAGGGAAATGCCGTAAGCGCACCCACATTAGACGCAAGCAAATGGGTGTATGAATGTGAAGTTTCTCGCATTGTGGAAACGGGGGACACCCACACCTATTTCTGCCGAATCAAGGACGTACAGGTGGATGAAACCGTTCCCATGCTGGAAAATAGGTACGACCTAGCCGCGTTGGATGTGGTGGTGTATTCCGGGAATTATTATTCGATTGGCAAGCACTTGGGTAAGATAGGGGATTTTGCGCAATGAATTTAATAATAAAAAAGCTAACCCCCGCGCTGGTGGATGACTACGCGCGGTTTTTTGATGAAACCTACCACAACGAAGCGGGACACGGTGAAAAGTGCTACTGTGTAACCCACTGTGCCGACCGCGCATATAAAAATGGCGGCGCACATTGGTACAATATCCCCGAAGAACGCCGCACGCACGGCTTGCAACGGGTAAAGGACGGCGATATACAGGGCTATCTTGCATATGACGGGAGCGTTCCCGTTGGTTGGTGTAACGCGAATGACAAGGAAAATTGCAAGGAAATTATCGCCTATTGGCGCGACTATGGGAACGTTCCCATAGAAAAAAGCAAAGCAGGGGAACGCGTGAAAATGATTTTCTGCTTTACCATTGCCCCCGCTTACCAAAATAAGGGCATTGCTACGTTAATGCTGCAACATATATGTAAGGAGGCTACCGAGGAGGGTTATCACTTCTTAGAAGGCAATACCCATTTGAAATTCTTTCAAGACGGCTTCCGTGGTCCGCTGGCGTTATATGAAAAATGCGGGTTTATCATTCACGCGGAAAAAGAGGGAAATGTGGTTGTGCGAAAGGAGTTATGAAGAAAAAATCGGCAATGTATTTGCAATATCACAAGGAATTTGCGGCGGATTTTATCAGCAATAAGCGCATGTACAACTGGATTGCGGATATTATGTACATTCCTTTGAACCTGAGAAAATAGCGGAAGAAATGAAGGGGTTTTATTCTAATAAATGCAACCAATTTTGCCGAGAGTGAAGCACCCGCGCAATAACGATACTGTTCTCTAACACGCGGTAGAATACGATGTATGGAGTGACAACCATGTATCGATAGCCCCGTTCTGCTCCCGGGGCGTCTTCTGCTTGTACGGCGGGATATTTAAACGGGAAATCCGAAGTACGCATCTTCGGAAATTTTTATCTTACGCATGTTCGATTCGCGCCTCGATATCGGCAAATACATCTTCAAAATCACGCATGGGTGTGTTTGAAGCGATATCCCTGTCTGTTTTGGCGAGCATTTGTCCCAGCCGTTGGCGCGCCGTCATTTTTTGGTAAGCGGTCACGCTCATCACCACCAAGTCGGCTTCGCCGTTTTTGGTGAGAAGAACGGGCAAATGAGATTCGTGACAGTGCTTGGAAAAATTATTGTAATCGTGTCGAATGCTGGTAGAAGGTTTCACATCGGGTAGGAAGGCTACCATATAATCAGACCTTTCAAATAATGTAATCGTTATTTTTACAATAGTGTATCACGCATGAGTTTAATAACGCAATGCATAAGCAAATTTCTATTTTGGGGTAAAAAACAGGGCTGTCCGCCAAAGACAGCCCTGTTTCTATTACGGTTTTACCGATACGAATCCTTTAACCTTTCATACTCCTGTGCGATTTGGTCCTCAAAATCGCTTCCGTTGGCAAATTTGTACACCACCCAGTGGATAATAATGCTCATGCTTAACCCCAGCGCGGGCCAAATAGGCCAAAAGTAGCCGCCACGGTCGGTTAGCAGATAGATGAAAACCAGCACTACCATAATGCTAACTACGATGGTGCAGTGTAAGCGAAACCCAAATTTCGCATACACGCGCCGTTTGGCGACCTTCATTAGTGCGGCGTCTATGGCTTCGGGCGTTTCGTCTTCGTCGTGCAGTGTGTCGCTTAGGTGTTCCATACCCGGGGCAAAACGTATCGCGTCTCGGCTTTCGCTTATCCAGTGTGCCCGCTGCTGCTTCACAAGCTGCCGCGCCCTGCGCTGGAACGTTTGCCCGATTTTTATGTCATTGGCATCGTATAACGTTACCTTGCTCTCCATAGTTACCTCCATTCTGTTAGTCATGATAATAAAATACGCCAAACAGTTTTTTGCACGGGCAACCGGCCCGGTGCCTTTGGGTGACATCCCCCTGCGCATTCTTATATACGGTGCATTTTACCGGGAAGTATGAAAATTTCAAACATTAAGGTGAATATCGAAATAAATTTGACAATGTAAATAGAGATATATATAATCAAAACGGATTTAAGATTTTAATTATGCGGAGGTCAACATGAAAAATCCAAATGCCCTAGCGTTATTTAAGTGTTTAGCCGATGCTTCGCGCTTGCAAATCCTCAAGTCGCTGTGCAAAGAGGCGATGTATGTCGAGCAGCTTGCGGAGCGGCTTGGGCTTTCATCTGCGACAATTTCGAACCATTTAAAAAAGCTGGAGGAAATTGGGGCGGTGCAGTCTAAGCGGGCGCAGTATTACACGATGTACGCGCTGTGTGGCGATGTTTTTGCGCCGCGTATTATAGATTTGATTCGCCAAGAGGACGCTGACCCATCGGCAGACGCGCGAGAGGCGGAATACCGCCAAAAAATCCTAGTTACCTTTATACGGGACGGGAAAATTGAGCGAATGCCCGCACAATTAAAAAAGAAGATTATCCTCGTAGAGGAAATTGCCTGTGTTTTTGAAGCGGGAACCCCCTACAGCGAAAAGGAAATGAATTTAAAAATCGCCGATTTCTACGACGATTTTTGCATGGTGCGGCGTTTTTTTGTGGATTATGGGCTATTCACCCGCGAAAATAATGTGTATATAAAGCAAGGCGCGCGCGTTCCCACGGGGCAAATGCCCTTTGCGCATTAAATATGATTGGGCTGCCAAAATAAATCGTCCAGCGTTTTGCCCAGCGCTTCGCAGATAGCAATGCACAGGTTGAGCGAAGGATTATAATTTCCCGCTTCAATTAAACCGATGGTTTGGCGGGTTACGCCTACTTTTTCCGCCAAATCTTCTTGGGAAAGGTCTTTTTCCACGCGGGCTACCTTCATTTTTATGTTTTTCATTCGCCGTCACCTGCCTCCGTTGGGGTTGCGGCGTTTTCATTGTTGGCAAGGCGCTTGTCGCCAAATTCTTCGCTCACTTTATCTATGCCAATCATCACAAAATAAAACGGGACGCCCCACACTACGGCATACAGCACGGACAAACGGAAAAATTGCCATATCGCTGTGGAAATGGGGGCGAATGTTTCAACATTGCCGCTTACAATCGCCATAAAAATGCCAAATAATATAGCCGAACGCGCTGTTGATTTTGCCAACGTTTTATTTTTTTCCCTGGTTTCGCTTTTGCTGCCGGGGGCGTATAAACCCCGTATTGTGGCGTATATCACGGCAATTATATTGGGAATAAACCAAACAAGTATTACGCCCCATACAATTGAAGGGGGTACATCGTTGTTGAACAAAATTAACGGCATTGAACCGATACAGAATGCGGTTAAATATTTTAAATAACATTTCGATTTGACATATGTTTTAAATTCGGTGATGCGTTCATCTTTCTCACGGCTGAACAGCACACCTTCACCCTTGTACCGAAGTATTAGACACCCCAGTGACCAAGCTGTGCCAAGCATGGCAGGCAGGTACACAATAATTGACCGTGTAAAAAATAAAAGCACAGTTACAGCGATAACCGTGAGCGCAAGCAGAAGCACATACGCCTTTGCGTATATTACATGCCCTTCTTTTTGCAGCCGTTCGTCGGGATGGATTTCGGGGAGCTGGTGATTTGCGTTTTCCATAATGCACCTCCACAGGGTTTATATTGCACATTGTAATATATAAATGGCATAATGTAAAGTCGGCCATGCATTTTATGCTTCCCAAAAAACAGCGGCGGTTGGAGTATCCACCAACTGCCGCTATTTGTATTGCACCTAAAAATGGTTATTACTGGCGTGAAAGCTTTTTTGCCATGCGTCTTAGTAATTTATCAACATCGGTTTTGTTTAATTCCATTTTATGCTCAAGTAAATCTTTTACCGAGTCGATGGGTATGCCTAATTCTTCGGCTATTTCATTGTTGGAAAAATATTGCTCTAGCATTAATTCGCCTCCTCTCTTGTGCTTTGTGCCGTGCAATGAAAAAAGGGTTTCGTAAAGTTTTCTTTTCATAGCCTCGTCGCCCTTGCCGCAAAATTTGGGGTGTATTTCGCCAATGCCCATCACACGCCTTGCCGTAAACTTGTAGTTTAACGACACATGTAATTTAGCCCAATAATCTATGTCGGTAGATTCGTCCAACACGCCTAATGCAATAAGCCGTTGCAGTAGCCTTGATACATACCGCTCGTTCCACAGAATCATATCGTTAGCAACATAATTGCGTATCGCTTCGTTGCGAAATTGTTCTTGTAACAATACGTGCAACGTTTTTAAGAAAAAATTTTCTTTTTCGGGCGGAAAATGTACAATAATGCAAGCTATAATGTCATCCGGGGTTGCGTCCTTGGTTAAGCGTGCCAGCATTGCGTCCGACCCTTGGTATTCGCGGACCGCTTTTTGATAGTTTTCAAGGATGTATTGCAGAATTGCGCCTTTTGAATCAAAATGGTTGTACAACGACGATTCGTTAACCCCTACGGCGGCGGCTATTTCACGTACACTTGTTTCGGTAAACCCTTTTTTAGAAAACAACTCGATGGCGGCATGGACAATCCGTTCCTTAGTTTTCACACCCTTCCTCCTGCCTCGACACATCTTGTGTGTTTTTTGTCATTTTAACAACTTTAAATGAAAAAGCAAAAACAATCGCTCGTTTGGTTAGGAGAAGCTAATATATGAAAAAAATTGTTTTAGCGGCAATAAACGCCAAATTTATCCATTCCAATGCGGCAATTTTTTCGCTTATTGCGCACTGCCCGCAGGACATTACACCGCTGGAATTTACGGTAAACGACAATTTTAATTTCATTTTATCAGAAATTTATGCAACCGCACCCACGGTACTTGGTTTATCGTGTTATATTTGGAATATCCGCATTATCGAACCCCTTGTCGCGGCGCTAAAAAAGGTATTACCCAATACGCAAATTATCCTTGGCGGACCTGAGGTTTCCTTTAACGCCGCAGATGTGTTGCAAAAATGCCCCGCAGATATCGTGGTAGTAGGGGAGGGAGAGGAAACCCTGCGCGAAATTTTATCGGGGCAAGCCTTGGCAACGGTGCGCGGTATTGTGTACCGCACCGAAAAGGGGGAGATTTACACCAATCCCCCGCGGGAAAAATCCCCGATGGAAAATTTGGCGTTTCCCTATAACATCGGCAACCTGCCGCAAAATAAAATTATTTATTACGAAGCCTCCCGCGGTTGCCCTTTTTCTTGCGGGTATTGCCTGTCCCATAACGAAAAGCCCGTGCGTTTTTTACCCCTGCCGCGCGTCTTGGAAGAATTGCAGTTTTTCCTCAACCGGTGCGTAAACCAAGTAAAGTTTACCGACCGTACCTTTAATTGCGACCGTAAACGCGCAATGCAAATTTGGCAATTCCTCATCGAAAATGATAACCAACATACCAATTTCCATTTTGAAATTGCCGCAGACTTGTTAGACAAAGATGCAATTCGCTTGCTTCGTAATGCTCCCGAAGGGTTATTCCAATTTGAAATTGGCGTACAGTCCACCCATGAGGAAACGCTAAAGCATATCCAACGCGACACAAATACACAAGCCGCAATGTTAAATATCCAAGCGTTGAAAGAATGCCCCACCATTCACATTCACTTAGACTTAATCGCAGGTTTGCCTGCCGAAAGCTACGAAACATTTGCACGTTCTTTTAACGCGGTGTATGCGCTAATGCCCGACATGCTGCAACTTGGCTTTCTCAAATTGCTAAAGGGCGTAGCCCTGCGCGAAAATGCGGAAGCCCACGGCATTGTGTACAACGACGCCCCCCCCTACGAAGTGCTGTACACCCGCCATATTTCCTACCAAGCATTAACGCGCCTAAAAGCGGTCGAATCGGCGTTAGACATGCTTTACAACTCGGGCAATTTTAAGCAGACCCTGCGGTATGTACAAACCTTTTATGCAACGCCCTTCCATTTCTATGAAGCCTTTGCCCGGTACTGGCAGCATAACGGATACCATCGTATGTCGCAAAGCTTAGCAACTGTGTGCAAAATATTCACCGATTTTGCGCAACCCATGTGTAATGAGAAAATCTTTAACAATCTATTAAAATTTGACTGGTACGCTGCGGGCAACCAAAAAAATCCCCCTTGGCTTGATGCGCCTACAAAGGAAGATTTTGAAATAATTAATACCCTCTATAAACGAGGCAATACAAGCAAACGCTGCCCTATCGTTAAATTTGATTTTGACCCGCGAGAAGGTGCCTGTGGGAACGCTCCCGCCGTACCCGTGTACTTGCAATTTGACCCCCCGGTAAAGCCACGCCTTGGCGCGCAAATAAAAAATGTGAATGTTACGGTAGTCTTATTGTAACATATAGCACTTTAACATAACGTAGTTTTGATATATAATGTAATCAAAGGAGTGGATTACATTGGCAAAACCAATATCAAACGATAAAAGAGAAGCGATAATCAAACACAAGCAAGCAGGAGAAAGCGA
>Ga0209755_10001438_pt1 | contig 37019 bp, 39 predicted proteins | sample TergutCo191P1_FD_187301 | JGI IMG/M metagenome (GOLD analysis project Ga0209755, IMG submission 187301) | Cornitermes sp. P1 segment gut microbial communities from Petit-Saut dam, French Guiana - Co191P1 (SPAdes) (version 2) | ecosystem: Host-associated > Arthropoda: Insects > Digestive system... | reverse complement strand
AAAAATACGGCTTGTTAAAATTGGCATTAACAATATTCGGTTTTTCTATTGTATCAACCTATGGAGCTGTGATTGCGTCATTTGAAGGTTTAATCTATCTAAAAGTGCCGTTAATTTATCATATTAAAGGAATTCCTGAAGGTTTAATATGGCTCTCCATATTTATTGGAATATTATATATCTCAATAAAATATTCACATAAAAGAATAATAACAGTATTGTCGATAATAATTGTAGCATTAATCGCTCTTATGACTATAATGGGTTATTTTGGCGCATTGGGTTATTTCAATACATAATGAAAAGGCAAAACTGTTTTCGTCTATTAATAAAATAAGACTTATTTACTTGACAATTAATAATGAAATTCTCTACAATATGAAACATATTTTAATTAAAGGTTTAAAATGATAAAAGCCTTATTTTTTGATCTGGATGGTACCTTATTAAATTCGAAAAAAGTAATTTCGGACAAAACAAGAACGACACTTATTAAATGTAAGGAAAAAGGTATAAAATTATTTGTTGCGACTGCCAGATTTCCGCTTTTAGATCAAAGTTTATCCTGGAATGGAGATACCTTAAATATATTTGACGGCGGTTCTTATTACAATGGCGGTTGTATAAAAATAGACGGAATAAAGAAATACTTTCCAATTTCCATGGATATTGTAAAAAATATTGTTGAATATACATGTGAATATGATAAATTAAATATTACATTGCAATTAGAACATGAAATACACGCCTTTAGATTTCCTCTTGAAGATATAGATTACAAAACCTGGGGAGTAAATACCGGACAGATAATCACATTTGATCAGGTAAAAAATCAAAATACGGTAAAAATACTTATTTTTTATGCAAATTTAATAGACTCAAATATAATGATAGATGAAAAACTTGTTGCATTGTTAAGGCAATATTGCAAAAATAAAGCTCAATTTAGCTTAACCGACAAAGGCAAAGTTATACAAATAATGGCAAAATCTGCTGATAAACTATCCGGTATCGAAAAAATCAGAAAAATATTAAAAATTAAAAAAGACGAACTTGCGGTTTTTGGAGATGATTTTAATGATATGGAAATGCTTTCTGCGTATAAATATAGTATTGCAATGGGAAATGCAGAAAAAGAGATTAAAGATTGTGCGAAATATACAACATTGGATAATAATAATGATGGTGTACATCATGCAATACAGAATGTATTACAGATTATATAGGAAAAAATAATCCCACAAACAAATAAAAATTTTCTTAAACTCTTGACAAGTTCAATTTTAAGCAATATATTGAGTATATACTTAATGAGTGAAAGCTTAATTTCAATTGGAAAAGGAGAGATAAGCAAATGAAAAAAATTATCGTAGTTGGCGCAGGGATTGCCGGACTTTCCGCCGCGATTTACGCCAGAAGAAGCGGATTTGACGTAACATTAATTGAACAGCACAGTATTGCAGGCGGAATGTGTACAAGCTGGAAACGCAAGGGTTATTTATTTGAGGGAGCAATTCACTGGCTGACAGGTTCAAACCCTAAAACAGAGCTGTACCAATTATGGAAAGATACAGGCGCATTAGGTGATAATGTAAATGTCATTTTAAATGACGTATTCTATTCTGTAGAACATGACGGTATCGTCATTAATCTTTACCGAGATATTGATAAAACCATAAAGCATCTTTCAGAAATATCACCTAACGATAAAAAGCTTTTGCGGCGTTTGGCATCTGATGTAAAAACGCTTTCATGCATGGAAATGCCGGTTTACGACATCAAGGGCGTTAAAGCGCAGAATCCAAAACGCATGAGCCTGGGTTCTCTTTTTAAGATGCTGCCCGCTTTAATAAAAATGGGAAAACTTAATAATATTTCATGCGGAGAATACGCAGATCAATTTGAACATCCGGGCATTCGGCGTCTATTTCTTGTGCTGCCAGATGGATATTCGGCAGGAAGCCTAATTGTAACATTGGCCTCATTGAATTCAGGCGACGGCGGTTATCCCGAAGGCGGCTCATTAGCCATGACAGACAGAATGGTTAAAACATTTAAAGATTTGGGCGGCAGCATTTTATTTAATACAAAAGTGAAAAAAGTTAATATTAAAAACGGTTCCGTTACGGGAATAATGCTTGACAATAAAGCGCTTGACGCCGATGCCGTAATTGTAACACAGGAAACAATTGCCGCTGTCAATCAATTATTCGACATTCCATTAAACGAAGATTGGCTTACGGATATTTGCAAAAACACAAAACCTGCAGTTTGCACTTTTATCGGCGTTGGAATCAGCGCAGAAATTTTACCGGCGCCTGTGCCTTCGTGGATACTTGATGAGCCAATAATTTTCGCAGGGAAAACGTTAACGGAAATCATGTTTTACAATTACGTGAAATATGAAGGATATGCGCCGGAAGGCTTCACATCTCTTACTACCGCATGGATTGGCGATACTTATGATTTTTGGAAAAAGGCAAAAGAAGAAGGCAGGTATGAAGAGGAAAAACAAAATCTTGCAAAGCAGGTAAGCAGAGCTCTTTGTAAAAAATTTCCCCAGGCAGAAGGAAAAATTGAAGTAATTGATATTGCAACCCCTTTAACATACGAACGATATACAGGCGCTTATCATGGTTCATGGATGAGTATTACAGGCGCCGGAGATAAAATGAAATCACATTCCGGATATTGTAAAAATGTTTCGGGATTGTTTTTTGCAGGGCACAGGATTATGTCCCCCGGAGGTCTTCCTGTTGCATTATTTTCAGGCTGGCAAGCAGCGCAAATGGCATGCCGTCAATTTAATTATGTTTTTACATAGAAAATATTATTCATAATTCGCTGGCTTTTTCAGGAAACCGCAACTTTTTCATAAAACCTCTGTCTAAATTTTAAAGGGATAATGTACAGAGGTATTATGGAAAGTAGTTTTAATAAAAATTTTGAATTACGGTATTATGACATGGATAAATACGGTGACGCGTCACCGACGACGATATTAACATTATTGGAAGAAACAGCGGCAGAACATTGTCATGATATAGACTATTGTTTGTATAGTCTGGAAAAACAAAATATAGGATGGGTTTTACTCTCCGGCGCTATCGATATGGTTAGATATCCGAAATATAAGGAAAAAATATCGATAAAAACATGGATTTCAAATTATAGTCTGGTAAGAGGCCGCAGGGAAAATATCATCTATGATGAAAATGGAATTGAAATCGGCAAGGCGCAGGGTTTATGGGTTTTCTATGATATCGAAAACAAAAAACCAATTCCAATTTTTAATGAAATAAAAACAAGATGGGGATTTAATTCGCAGGTATCGCAGGAAGCCGAATTGGATAAAATTAAAGTCATAGAAAATGAAAACCATGAATTTGAATATAATGTATGTAAGTCAGATGTTGACAATAATAAACATGTAAACAATATAAGATATTTTCATTGGTTAATTGAATCATTACCGGATGAGCTGCTGGAGAATTATTCATTAAAGAGAATAAACGGAAAATTTTTTAGCGGAGCATCTTTAGGCGAAAAAATAAAAGTGTATAATAAAGATGACATGGAAAATAAGATATTTTTACATACCATGAGAAGTAACAATAACAATAAATTACTTGCGGCAGCGCATACAACATGGGAAAGAAAATAAATAAAGTATAAACGTGCCTGGAAAAGGTATTGCGCTATTTTTCAAATTTTTATACAATATCCAGACAGGCTTCAGCCTTAATATTGTTTAATTATGGAGAAGAAAATGAACAAGAACGCTGCCGCTAATTTGCCTTTGGTAGAAAGGCCAATCGACATTTTTTTTATGGTGATATTCTCAATATTCTGCATAACAAGCATTATCTCCGACATGGTTCCCGCTATCGGCGTGAATTTTAACCAGAAAGGAGAAAATACTGTTGCAAATTGGAATCATTGGTACGCTCACGATAACGACCTGCTGTTCCAAAACCCACCGGCGTGGAAACGCGTTATAATAGGTCTTTCTGCCTTTGTATACATGCCTTTCTATATCATACTTGTTCTTTCACTTTGGAGAGGGTGGAACCAAATACAATTGCCCTCTGTTATCTATGCAACCATGATATCAACCCTTACCGGTATCGTAATTTACGCAGTTCAATTTTGGCCGGAACCGGTTTTGTATCCTAACCCCTATTCTGATACGCCGCCTTTAATAGATATGAGATGCCAGAATCCGGCGAAATTCCTTGTTTTTAATACACCCTATGTGTTATTGCCCATACTGCTTTTAGTTCGTATGCGCAAACCTATGCCGTTTACGAGAAAATTTTAATACCGATACTTTAGGGAAACTGAAGAAATACGCTTATATAAATTTCTTTAGTTTCTCAAGCATCGTGTCCAAATCCACAGGCTTTCCTATGTGATCGTCCATTCCTGCGGCGAGACAGCTTTCGATATCTTCCTTAAATACGTTAGCTGTCATCGCTATGATTGGAATATGCTTGTGCGAAGTATCAGCTTCATATTCGCGGATTCGGCGCGTAGTTTCGATTCCGTCCATTTCGGGCATTTGCATATCCATAAATACGATATCGTAATCAGAAACGGACGACATTATCATATCAAGCGCAATCCTGCCGTTTTCTGCAGATTCAATTATTAGACCTGTCTCTTCCAGAAGAGAAACCAATATTTCACGGTTGATATCTATATCCTCAACGATTAGCAATTTTTTCCCGGAAAACAAATCGCTTATATCGGACATGGAAATGCTTTTTTCGATATGGGAATGATTTTCGCTTGTGTCGCGTAAAAGTTTGACTGTAAAAATAAAAGTGGATCCTTTGCCAAGCTGCGATTCTATCCAGATTGTGCCGCCCATCAGTTCGATTATGTGTTTTGTAATGGGAAGGCCAAGACCTGTCCCTCCGAATTTGCGCGTCGTTCCGCTTTCTGCCTGTTCAAAAATATTGAATACTTTTATCTGCTGTTTCGGCGATATTCCTATTCCGCTGTCCGCCACTTTAAACTGTAAAATGATATATTCATCCAACTCACTGTTAAGGCTTACATTAACGTTGATTTCTCCGTTTTCCGGAGTAAATTTTACAGCATTTGAAAGCAAATTAGTGAGCACTTGGGTAAGCCGCTGATCGTCACCGATGTAAAAAGACGGAACATTGTCTTCTACATTTACAAAAATTTTCTGCTTTCTTTCATCTACGTGGAAACGAACAAATGACTCTGCTCTTTCCAAAACGTCGTTTAAATCAAAAGACACTTCAGAGAGCTCGAATTTATTCGCTTCTATTTTTGACATGTCCAGTACGTCATTTATTATTCCAAGCAAATGTTTTGACGACTCTTCCACTTTATTAAGCGCGTATAATTTTCTGTCGCTGTCATTCGATTTTTTGGCGATTTCCACCATGCCGATAATCGCGTTCATGGGAGTGCGCATTTCATGGCTCATGTTGGAAAGGAATTGGCTCTTTGCGCGGCTTGCCTGTTCTGCGTTTGCTTTGCGAATACCCATTGCTTCCCTTTCAAAAAATCCCGACAAAGTGCTTGCAAATAACGTTGAAAGACTGATCTCACTGTCACTCCAATCTCTTGCCGCTCCTTCTTTGGAAAAGTCAATCGCGCCGATTATTTCTCCCTTAATAAAAACAGGCGTAGTAATGTAATTGGCAAAATTTACCCTGTAAGGTTCCATTGCTTTTTTAATAACAGGATCATTTGAAGACAAGCAGGAATCTTTTCCGCTGCCTGGTACAAGACTTTTTACTATAGAAAGCATCGAACCTTTAAGGGGCAAAACGCTTCCAATACGCGTCGAAAGTCCAAGTTTCGGATCGATCCATTCGTTTCTGCATTCCATGACACAGGTATTTTCGTTGTATCGGAAAAAAAGCATTTGCGAAACTTCCATAAACTCGCCTATCATCTGAAGCGTTTTTGTAATTAATGAATCAGTGTCGGTATCAGTTAAAAAACTTTGTGATATATCCGCCATTAATTTTTGCTGGTTCTGCCTTTTTTCTGCGAGATCGGAATATTTTCGCATAATTCTATTTGTTACAATTAAAAAAGCAACCGATATAACAAGACCGATAATAACAGAAGAAATGATCCACCTATTCATCATGCGCTGAGCTTCCAATGTGTAGTGGATATCGACGCCTGTGAACAACATACCAATCGTTTCGCCGTCAATAATCAGCGGCGTATAACAAACGCCGAAAATGCTGCCGTACAATTCCAATGTACCAAGGTATTCTTCCATCCTGACAAGAACTGTATCTGCGATAAAATCATGCGCTGCGGAACCGGAAACCCTATTGCCGTTTTTATCAACAAGGGTGCTGCTGATGCGTTCATCGTTTAAAAAAATCGTAGCTTCGCAGCCGTTTCTCTCCTTAAAGACATCAACATATTCGTGCCTTCCCAAATCATAAAAGCAGTTAACTACGCCGATTAGCGTGTCACCTTCAAAAACAGGAGCGCTTGCATAAACCGAAAGGCGGCTGCCGATTGTATCGATTCCCTCAATCATGGTCGCCGTTTCTCCGGTTTTTATTGCGGACGCAATCCCATTAAATCTTGAAATATCGTCTCCCCTCGTATCATTAAGCGATCTTGCAAGTACAATTCCCTGCGCATCGCAAATACTGAGAAAATCAATTCCCTGAACAAAATTCGCCAGATACTTCGCAAGTGAGGCATAATCCCTGCTTTTTATATTTTCCGCGACAGCTTCGTCCCCTGCAATTACCTCCGCCCTTAAAATTACCCTTTCTTCGAGCTCCGATAGGTAGTTTTTAAAACTGCGATTGGCCGACTGGACACGATTAAGCGTAAGTTCCGTAATAATACTGTTCGTTTGGTACTGCACTATGTATATGACGGCGCTGACCGTCAGGAGAAATATCAAAACAAGGATAAGATTAAGGTTAATTTTTGGTTTTTCAGTAGACATATATTAAATATAAGGGAATTTATACCGGAAACTTATAAAATTTTTTTACAGGAATGTTATACAAAATGCTTGACATTTTTGAAAAAAGTGTCATAATAGGTAAATGGAAGTTACAACTATACCCAGGATCATTCAAAAGAATGTCCAAAATAACCCAAATAATGTTGCCCAGCTCAGTAAAGATAAAGATGACAATTTTCAACCTACCACATTTGCTGAAATGTACAACGAGGTTCTCAGTTTTGCCGCCGGATTAAAGAATGAAGGCATCAAACGCGGGGATCATGTCGGATTCGTTTCGGATAACCGGAAGGAATGGCTCATAACAAGTTTAGGTCTTCATTGCCTTGGAGCCGCGGATGTTCCGCGCGGCTGTGATTCAATGGCTGATGAATTGGCATACATAATTTCGTTTGCAGACTGCAAAATTACCGTTCTGGAAAACGAAGCGCAGCTTGCAAAACTTCTCCCCATGCGAAGCAAAATGCCTCTGCTCTCGACATTTATCATTATTGATAATGATTTTGAAAAGGGCAAATATTCCGCCGATCTTTCAGGGATTCGCGTTTTAGGTTATCAGGACATAATGGAAAAGGGGAAATCCATTACTGCCAAAAACGGCGTCAAAGATATTGAAGCTGAACTGGAACAGGGAAAAGAAGACGACCTTGCTACAATCATTTTTACATCAGGCACAACCGGCGAGCCCAAGGGCGTTATGCTTTCTCATAAAAGTATTCTGAATATGTCGGCTAATGCGCCAAAAGCAATAGGCAATAAAGCGCACGATATATGGATTACTGTTTTACCGGTCTGGCATTCATTCGAACGCGCTATCCAGTACATAGCTCTTCATCCCGGCGGAGGATTGGCATATTCAAAACCTGTCGGAAAAATCATGCTCGCAGACTTTCAAAAGGTGCGTCCCAACTTTATGTCGGCGGTTCCGCGTCTCTGGGAAGCGCTTCGCGCAGGCGTCTACCGCAATGCCGCCGCAAGCGGAAAAACCGGCGCATTAAACCTGTTTGTAAAAATTTCTACAACCCACGAAAATTTAAAAAACATGCTTCTGGGTTTAATGCCGCAGTTCAAGCGCCGCTGCGTCCCCCTGGACATGCTTATTGCCCTGGTTCCGTTCCTGCTTTTAAGCCCTCTTCGCGGACTTGCAAACGTGCTTGTCTTTAAGAAAATAAAAGCCATGTTGGGCGGAAAATTTAAACTTGGCATTTCAGGCGGCGCTGCTCTTCCCGATGCTGTTGATAAATTCTTTGCGGCAGCCGGAGTTAAATTACTGGAAGGTTACGGCCTTACAGAAACAGCGCCTGTTCTTGCTGTTCGTTTTGCTCATCATAATGTTCCGGAGACAATCGGCCCTCCCTTCTACAATATGGAAGTGCAAATCCGCGATCCTGATACAGGCAAAGAAATGAAACCGGGGCACAAGGGCGTGCTTTTTACGCGCGGTGTTCAGGTAATGCAGGGTTATTATAAAAAACCCGAGGAAACAAAAAAGGTCATCGACAGCGAAGGATGGTTTAACACGGGTGACATCGGTTTAAAAACATTCAAGGGCGAAATTAAACTTACAGGCCGCTACAAAGACACGATTGTTTTGCTGGGCGGCGAAAACGTTGAGCCTGTGCCGATAGAAAATAAAATCCGGGATTCAATTTATATTGATCATGCGGTGGTTCTGGGTCAGGATCAAAAATATCTTGCGGCTCTTATTGTCGTCAACATGGAAAACATTGAAACGTTCGCAAAAGAACATTCAATTTCCTACATGGACAATGACGCGCTTGTTAGAATTCCAGAAATAAGAGAGCTTATACAGTCCGAAATCACGGAACGTGTGAACAGAAAAACCGGTTTCCGCGGTTTTGAAATGATTTTTAAATCGGTTCTCATTGCGAAACAATTCGAAGTGGGCAAGGAGCTTTCCGGCAAGCAGGATTTAAAACGACATACGATTGCGGAAATGTACAGGAAGGAAATCGCAGAGTTATTTACAGAATAGCATAAACTATCAGGTTAACAATTGCTCCTGTTAAAACCGCGAAGACTACAGCAAATGCCAGATAAAGCAAAAAATGCTTTATCCCAAGCACGATTTTTAAAGCGCCCAGATTTGTAATCTTCGCGGCGGGGCCTGTAATCATAAACGCGGCAGCTCCGCCCATACTCATTCCGTTATGAAGCCACGATTGCAAAAGCGGAATTGTTCCGCCGCCGCAGACGTAAAGCGGAACCCCGACAGTTGCTGCCATAAGCAAACCAAAGCCGCGGTTGCCGCTTCCAAAAAGACGCACAAATGCTTCTTGCGGCACATACCGCTGAAACAAAGCAGAGAGCAGAATGCCTGCTAAAAAGAAAAGACCAGTGGCCTTTATATTTCTGCCGAAACTGCGAAGGTAGCTGCTAATGTAGTTGCTGCCATACCTGCTGCCATAGCTGCTACCATTCCTGCTGCATAAGCTGCTACCTAAAGAGTAAAAATTAAAAAATTGTTTTCCTTTAAATAAAAACCGTATCGCAAGTCCCGCAGCTATGCCGCACAGGAAACAACTGACCAGACGTATCACTAAAGCCGGTATACCCAATGCTGCTGTGTAAAAAAGCAGCTGCGGGTTTAGCAGGATGGAACTCATCATAAAAGCCGCAAGCCAATCCTCCTCTATTCCTTTTTCGCCGCTGTTGGAATTGATTGCGGCAAAAGACGCTACAATTGGAATTGTGCCGTACATGCAAAGAGGAGAGGCAATACCAAGCAACGCCGCAGGAACAAGGCCGAAAACACCCAGTTTCTTTTCGCGAAGAGACGTGAACCATGCGTGTATTTTGTCTTTTGCAAAAACAGAGACGACTGAACCAAGCGCCATACCCAGCACCCAATACCAGAAAATCTGCTCAAACTGAATCGAGAAATAATACCAAATGTAGATTGCTTCGCGTTGAATTATTTCAATCATGCTTTGGTTATAGACGTATCAGTCTGTATTCTCTTGAACCCAACCCTATTTCCTGCGCGCGCGCCAATGTTAAAAGTCCGTTCCTGGACTCAATGCGTTCCCTTAAATTTGCGCTGTCCGGCGCCGCGTATACCAAATCGACACATGCCTGATCGAGCGCAACAGGATCAAGCGAGGCGAGTATCCCGATGTCTGCCATTGTCGGCGCCGTTGGTCTTCCGTTGCAATCACAGTCAACGGAAAGATGATTCATTACGTTGATGTATATCATCCTGCCGGGATTTGCGTCTGCGATTGTTTTGGCTGCTTCTGCCATCGATTCAAGAAAATCGTTTTGCGCGCCGCCCCATGGTCTTGTGCGGCTCTTGCCTCCTGAATGTATCCATGACTTGCCGGCAATAGACGCGTATCCGATGGACATGTTTTTAATGGCTCCGCCGAAGCCGCCCATCTGGTGTCCCTTAAAATGCGAAAGTACAATATGAAAATTAAACTCGTTAAAGCGCGCACCAACAATGTTCTCTGATAAATGTTTGCCGCCTGTAACGGGAAGAATAATGTCCGCTCTTTCATCAAGAATTACAACAGGAGCGACTGCGGCAAACCCGTGATCGCGCGCCACCTGATAATGCGCAGCGGTGCTTGCGCGTCTTCCGCCATAAGCAGTGTTGGCCTCTACAAAGGTACCGTTCACGCGCTGTACTAAACCCCTAATGAGCGCAGGTGAAAGAAAATGAGTGTTACCAGGTTCTCCTGTGTGTATCTTAACCGCAACATTGCCGCGCGCTTCTAAACCAAGCGCATTATAAACAGCCATTAGACCTTCCGGCGTAATGCTTGTGGTCATGTAGACAACAGGTATACCGTCATCAATGGGAACTTGTATCTCTGTTTCTGTTTGAGTAATTGTCTGCGCCTGCGCCTGCCGCGGAGAGCAGCCAGAAATACTAAAAATTGTTATACAGGTAATTAATATAAAAATTATATGTTTCATTTTATAGTCCCTTCTTAACTAATCTTATTACAATATGCGCCGAGTTCTTCGAAGCTATCGGCAGGAACTCGTCAAAACTCATTGGTGATTCTGTTCCCGCTATGTCAGAGAGTGCGCGTATGACCAGAACCGGCACCGAAAAAAGATGACAGCAATGAGCAATCGCAGCGCCTTCCATTTCGACGGCAATAATTCCGGGGAAAGTCTTGCGTACATTTTCGATGCGGGCAGGCTCATGCATAAAGACATCGCCTGAACCTATCAAGCCGCGGCGGTGCGCAAAATCAGCGGGAAGAATTTTTTCCTTAACAAGTTCGTCAACGGCATCTTCCGCAAGTTTAATATATTTTTCATCTACCGGAAATATTTGCGGCTGCCCCGGAAGCTGTCCGGGTTTGTAGTTAAAAGCCGTAACATCAACATCATGATAAACAAGTCCTGTAGAAATTACAGCATCGCCGAACTTGATTTCCTGATTGTCATGTTTGCTGCTTATTCCGCCCGCAGAACCTGTATTAATAACACAGCCTGGTTTAAATTTTTCGATAAGAAGCGCGCAGCCAACCGCAGCATTTACCTTACCGATTCCGCAGCGAAGGAGCGTAACGTCCTTGCCTTCAATCTTTCCTGTGTAAAATTCAAACCCGCCGATTTTTTGCGTCTCAAATTTTCCCATCACTTCGCAAAGCAGGCTTAATTCTTTTTCCATAGCACCGACAATTCCAATCATAACACCTCCACTATTGGCATATAATTTTGAGGCAGCGGTTTGTTTGCCGCTGTGTTCTTACCCGACTCCCATATAGTACAGCAGTTCCTTCCTTTCTTCTTGGAGGCATACAACGCTTCATCAGCGCGGCGAATAATACTACTTACATCGGTAGGCGTGCTTTGATCGAATGTATAAATGCCGATACTGATGGTTACCTGAGGCAGCGGATCGATCCACGGCACTTCCATGTTAGCGGCGCCAAGTCTCAGGCGTTCTGCGATATGCAATGCCGTTGTATTATCGGTATTCGGCAAAAGCACAGTAAACTCTTCGCCGCCAAAACGGGATGGAATATCCTCTTCGCGCACATTTTGTTTTATTATATAAGCAAGCGATTCCAGAACCTTATCACCCGCAAGGTGTCCGTAAATGTCGTTAAAATCTTTAAATTTATCAACGTCAATTACAATGATAGACGACGAATAGGCATTACGCCTTGTACGGTAAGCCTCTTCATTCAAGCGCGTTATAAAAAAACCGTGGTTGTAAAGCCCTGTCTTAACATCGCGAAGCGAATGATCATAATGCAGTAAATTTTTAATCGCCTGTGAAACAAAACTCATTAACTGCTGAAGAAAAAATAATTCATCGCGGCTGTATCCTTCTTTGTAGGTTTTTGGACCAATTAAAATAATTCCGTATAAACCAAAAGGACCAAGAATGGGAACAGCAATTTCTGTGTTTATTTCAAGGTACGACTTTACAGCCTCGTCATTATTTAACTGAAAAGCCAAAAGCTCAAAGTTAATCGGTTTTGGATACTTTTTAAAAAATTCTTCAAATGGAGTAATGCAGTCAACGCGCAAAGCAATATCAACAGGTTTATAATTTTTATATGCCTTGATAGTTATATCTTCCCTGTTTGGAATCGGCTTCCACAGAAACGCGATAAACGAAGGCACAAATTGATCGGAAATATGATGAACTGTCGCGTCCATTATTTCTTCTATACTGCTGCGATTAAACAGATCAAGCCCTTTAACAAGCAGACATTTAAAATCACGTATTTCACTGTTTAGTGTTTTTAAATGATCGATAACCCCAATATCCTGAAGAAGCTCAAGGTACTCCCTTATAATAGGTCTTTCCAGAAAGTCACTGTCATCAATTTGCGCTTCATTTAAATATTCTACCATTAGACCTCATGTTACAGAGAAGTATTCGCTGATTGGTCTGCGCCAGTCATTATTAATGTCCTTTGCTTCCCATTCATAAATTTTCTTTATTGTAAAATCCCTCATGTCAGGAGGATTGTTGTAATGAATTACGCCGAACCGGCCGCCGCCAATATAACAAATGGTATCGTTGTTTTCCAGACGTTCCATTTCGTTTAGTCTTGCAAGAACGCAATCAAAATGTACGGGGCGTCCGGATTCTTTATCAGAAATAGCTGTTGCAATGTCGGTGATTTGCTTTCCGCACCAGGGACAGTCCGGCGTTGTGATGGGATTTGTTCCCTGTTCGGGCGCTGTCCATTGAGGACGCTCGTGCATACCCTGACGGTTTTTCTCAAATTTCTGTTCAGTGAAGAATTTTTCACCATTGCTTATGGGAGTATGTTTTTTGGAAAATTTTTGACGGTTTTTTTTATGATTTCCGCCTTTTCCGCTGTTGCTCATTGCGCCCGCCTTTTGTAGAAATACCCATTAACTCGTTGCTTAAAACAAGAGCCAGTCTTTGAACCGCCGCATGGAGATAATTATCGTCATCAATGCGCTGCCTAAGCATTTCCAGCCTGTGCGCATTCATTCGTGATAAACCTGCCCTCTCTATCATCATACACTCTCCATGAAGGCTGACGCAAGATGTTTAATAGCATTATTTCCGACGAAAACAACGTCAAAGCGAATCGCCATATTACTATATTTTCGATTTTCAAAGAGGAAATACTTAGCAGTTTTAATAATTTTTTGCTGTTTTCTGGCATTTAAGCTGTATTGAAGGTTTTCCATGCCAAAAGCCGACCATGCCTTAACTTCAATAAAAACGATGGTTTCATCATCAAGTGCAATTATGTCGATTTCTCCGAATTTTTGACGGTAATTTTTAACTATTATTTTCATTCCGGCGTTTTCGATAGCGGCAGCAGCCTGCTCTTCCCCTTTTTTGCCGCGGGTTGTGTTATCCATTCGCTTTCGTGTATTCTGCCGGATCAATCGCTTCTTTTATAAATCTGGTTCTGTCATCCAATAAATCGACGACAGTCATTGTAGAAATTCCCAGCACATTGTTGTTTTCATCAGTCAGCATTTGAACCACAGGCCTCATTGGAGCATTTGTATGAACATTTATTACCCTGGCGATGGAACTGTCATTAAGACGCACAATTGAACCTATAGGATAAATACCCATCACTTTTGTACAAGCAATGATTACAGCAGGATCAAAACGGCGGCCATTATCTGCCATCAGGTTTTTAATTGCCTGGTAACCGGTCATAGAATTGCGGTAGGATTTTTTGCTTACCATAGCTTCAAACGCATCGGCAACAGACACAATTCTTGCGCCGACATCAATGGAGTTACCCGACAATCCGTCAGGATAACCTTTGCCGTCCCATCTTTCATGATGATGAAGGGCAATTAAATTGACCTCGCTTGGACCGAATAATTCCTTGGTAACTATTTTTGACGTATGCAAAGGATGACTCTTTATTTGTTCAAGCTCAGCTTCAGAAAGTCCGCCTTTTTTTTCTGTAATACCTTTCGACAGTCTGAGCATTCCAACATCATGCAAAAGCGCACCGGAAACAACATTGTGCGTCTTTTGAGGAGGAAGTCTAAGTTCCTGCGACATCATTGCTGAAAGAATTGCCGCATTTACAGAACTTTTTGCCAGTTCAAGCCCGGATACTTCACCGCCCAGAATAAAGCCTACAAATTTATCAGGGAAATCACGTAAATCCTGTATCACAAGATCGCTGATACCGTCGATTGCGCGCATCTCAATATCACGCCCGGCTTTAAGACTGTTAAAAAGACTATTAAGTTTATCGATATTATTTTTATACGCTCTATACGGACCGGAATTATGTCTGACATCACTGATTGAAAATTTTAAAGTGCTTTTTGTTGTCGGCATAACATGTTCATCAGGGATTTCTTCTACTTCCCCGACTTCTTCTTCCATTGCTCTTGCCAACTCAGCCTCAAGCGCTTTTAAAGCCAGGGCTGCTTCATCACCTTCGATTTCTTCTGCATCTTCGGTTTTTGTATCAACAAGAGTCCCGCTGGTTCTTACATATTCAACACCCAGAGTTATTAATACATCAATATCTTTTTGACGAAGAGGGACCATTGCCGTAACCAGCATATTTTTTCCCTCTGTAAATACAGGTTCAGAGAATACCTGCCCGGGTCTTAGATCACTGGTATTTAATAAATTCATCCCTTTGAGTATCGGCTGATAGTGAGGAAAATGTTATGTTTATTCCTGTTCGGCGGCAGTTCCGGTTGCGGGAACAACAGCGCCTTTGGAACCTTTCTTTCTGACAATAAGTTCCTTGATTTTGGCGCCTTTTCCGATTTTTTCGCGGATATAGTAGAGTTTTGCGCGTCTGACCTTACCGGGACGAACAACTTCCACTTTTACGATGCGGGGCGAATGAATCGGGAATACCCTCTCAACGCCTACGCCGTAGGAAATTTTTCGTACGGTAAAGGTTTTTCCAACTTTGGAATTTTTCATGGCAATTACAAGACCCTCATAGATCTGTACGCGCTCGGTTTTACCTTCTACGATCTTAAAGTGAACCTTAACAGTATCACCAACTTTAAATTGGTCAAGTTCTGATTTCATTTGAGCGGCTTCAATGGCCTGAATTTCGTTCATCGTTCTCTCCTATAACTAACCGGTCAATAATACCGTTTATTTCCTTGTTAAAAAGTCCCAATTCCTTGCCCCGCCGGATCAAGTCAGGTCTTTGCCGCAGGGTTTTTTCCACCCGCTTCTCAAGCCGCCAAAGACGTATCTGTTCATGATGCCCCGACAGAAGAACTTCAGGGACCTTCATACTATCATAAATCTCGGGGCGTGTAAACTGGGGATACTCCAAAAGTCCCAAAGAAAAGCTTTCTTCGTCAAGCGAATTTGCGCAAATTACGCTGTCTACAAGCCTGTAAGTAGCGTCGATAACTGCCAGTGCCGCGACCTCTCCCGAAGACAAAACATAGTCTCCTATTGAAATCTCGTCATCCACGTACATATCGATCACCCGCTGATCGATGCCTTCGTAACGCCCGCAGATTAGGATTAATTCCTTTTCGGCGGCAAGCTCTTTTGCCATTTCCTGATTAAACGGCTTCCCGGACGGGCTAAGATAAATAACCCGTGTGCCTGGAACAGCCTCTGTCACCGATTTTAACGCTAAACTTAGCGGTTCTGCGAGCATTAGCATTCCTGCGCCGCCGCCGTAGGGTGCGTCATCGCATGTTTTATGCTTGTCCTGTGCAAAATCGCGGATATTAACTGACTGATACTCGATAATTCCACGTTTAATTGCCTTTGCCATGATGGAATTGGCGAAAAACGCATCAGTGATTTCAGGAAATAGGGTTAAAACTGTGTACTTCATATCACTCCAATGGCAATTTAAAAAAGAGAGGCGAGGGTGCAGAGCCCTGGCGGGAGCGGTTGGCTCTGGCGTTTTTCTACACAGCCGCTAGCTGGCATTGTACACGCAGACCAAATGCCCCCGCTAGGGCTCTGCACCCTCGCCTCTCTATCTTCAATTAACATTAATCTAATATCCATAGATTGGTTAACACTACTTTCCTGTCCTTGAGGGATATTTCTGTGACGAAATCTTTTCTGAAAGGGATCAGGCGTTTTTCGCCGCTGGTTAGCTCTACCTCAATTAATTCACCGCCGCCGCCTTCGATAATATCTGCCACGTGACCGAGAATCTCGTCTCTGTCAGAAAGCACCGGCAATCCTTTTAAATCTTCTATATAGTACTCGCCGGGCGCAAGCGGTGCGGCCTGATCCCGGCCTACAATCAGTTGCGCGCCGGTTAGGGTTTTTGCGGCTTCGGGGCTGTCGATTCCTTTAAAACGAATGTGTACGACAGGCGGCGCGGAGCAGATCTCTTCAATATGAAGAATCTTCTCCTTGCCGTCCTTGCTGATTGTTACAGACTGCAACTTCAAAATATGATCGATTTCGCCGGATAACGGGCGGACTTTTACAAAACCTTTGATGCCAAAAGGAGCGCCTACTATACCGATAATAAATTTATCAGTCAAGGATTTCCAGTACTGTGTGCTTGCCGGATCTTGCGCTTGATGCCTGAAGTACTGTTCTGATCGCCTTGGCAATTCTGCCGTGCTTACCAATCACTTTGCCGATATCGCCTTCCGCAACACGCAATTCCAAAATTGTCGATTTTTCGCCCTCTACAATATTTACCTGTACCTGCGAAGGGTCGTCTACAAGAGACTTCGCGAGGTATTCAATCAGATCTTTTTCCATATGTGTACCTTTATTAATAGCTGGGCTGCGTTATTTTACAGTGACGTTTTTTTTGTTGAAGATGCGGCGAACTGTGTCGCTTGCAATTGCGCCTTTGGAAAGCCATTCTTTGGCTCTTGCTTCATCAAAAACAATCTGCTTGTCTTCAGCTTCGATTGGATGATAATAGCCGATTTCTTCGATGGTCTTGCCGTCTCTCGGCGATTGCTTTTCCATAACAACGATACGGTAATAAGGCCGTTTCTTTGTTCCAAACCTCTTGAGCCTGATAGTTGCGCTCATAAAAATCCTCCTGATTTTTCCCTGAATAGCTCAGGGGCCTAACAATTTGGTAAAGAACCTGTGGTTCCAATCGCAGCGGCTTAGGCATACCTCCTGCATGGGTTAGAGTCTATTATTTTTAATTAGGTTGATCAAGTGGCATAAAAATACTGCAATTGACACCGCTTGAATATACGTTACAATATGTACAGGAGAAATCAAAATGCAAGCGGCATTAAAAATAAATGACGAACCTACGCCTGTCCGTTCCTTGGAAGAACCCCGATTTGAGCGAATATTTGGAACAGAATATGCGATGAGCTCGCCCGGATACAAGCATCAACTGGCAGCAGGGCGAATCTTTGCTCAATTGGATGCAAAGTTGTCGATACATAACTGCAAACCCATTATCGCGCCGTTTGACGTTTACCCTTTATATGAAAAAGGCGATAAATATACGCTGGTACAACCAGATGTTTTCCTTGCCTGTGATCAGTCAAAATTAAAAGACAAAAGCTACAACGGCGCTCCTAAATTCATTATCGAAATTTTATCCTCTAATCGTTCGCATGATATGGTTACCAAATTAAACCTTTATAAAAAAGCAGGGGTAAGTGAATATTGGATGGTTGATCCTGAAGAGCAAATAATCAGCACATTGGAATATAAGGATGATAATTATAATTACAAGAATTATACAGGCGAGGACGATGTTCCGCTTTCTACTATCCCGGGATGTGTAATTGAATTCAAAAAAGTATTTGAAGAATAAAAACTTGTAATAATAAAGGAGCCAAACATGGAAAAAATAAAGAGCTTTCAGATTAATCACCTGTTGTTAAAACCCGGTGTTTATGTCTCGCGCGAGGACACTTTTAACGATACGGTAATAACCACATTTGATTTACGGTTTAAGGAACCTAACAAGGAACCGGTTCTGGATCAGCCTGCGCTTCACACTATCGAACATTTGTGCGCCACTTTTCTGCGAAGCAACAAAGATTGGAGCGAAAAAACCGTTTACTTTGGACCGATGGGCTGCCGCACCGGCTTTTATTTGATACTGCACGGCACTTATAAATCCGCTGATATTTTGCCGCTTTTAATTGAAATGTTTAGCTGGGCAGAAAAATTTGAAGGCGATATCCCCGGAGCAAGCGCGATTGAATGCGGCAACTGGCGCGAGCAGAACATCGACATGGCGAAGTATGAATGCGGCAGGTACAATACTCTCCTTAAAAACGCCAAAAAAGAGAACCTTGAATACCCTGCGTAAATTATAGTAAGATGCTCTCATGTCAGAATTAACAGAATACAATGGCAAAGCCACTATGGAAAAAATCACCTCGCTTGCAAAAAGGCGCGGGTTTGTTTTTCAGTCATCGGAAATTTACGGAGGCCAAAGCGGCGCATGGGATTATGGTCCGCTCGGCATTGAATTAAAGAATCGTATTCAAGGCGCGTGGTGGAAAGAAATGACGCAGCTTCATGACGATATTGTCGGACTTGATGCCGCCATATTGATGCACCCCCGCACATGGGAAGCTTCGGGGCACGTTGAAAATTTTACCGACCCGCTTGTCGATTGCAAAAAGTGCAAGTCGCGTTTTCGCGCGGATCAAATCCCCGAGGCAAATCTCTCCGCAAAAAAATGCCCTGACTGTGGCGGCGAACTTACCGATACCCGCAAATTTAACTTGATGTTTAAATCAAGAATCGGTCCTGCAGAAGATACGTCAAGCATTATTTACCTTCGCCCGGAAACGGCGCAGGGTATTTACGTAAACTATAAAAATATTATCCAGTCCAACAGAATGAAAATCCCGTTCGGCATTGCGCAGGTAGGCAAGGCGTTCCGTAATGAAATCACAACCAAAAACTTTATTTTCCGCACCTGTGAATTCGAGCAGATGGAAATGCAATACTTTGTAAAACCCGGCTCGGACGTTGAATGGTTCGACACATGGCGCAAACGCCGCTGGGCATACTACGAAAAACTCGGCGTAAAAATGGATCACCTGCGCTGGCACAAGCACGATCAGCTCGCTCACTACGCAAAAGAGGCATACGACATCGAGTACCTGTTTCCGATGGGCTGGCAGGAGCTTGAAGGCGTGCATAATCGCACCGATTACGATCTTGGCAGACATGCGGAATTTTCCGGCAAGGATATGCAGTACATTGATCAAGATGCCGGTAACGAGAGATACATTCCATATATAATCGAAACATCGGCAGGGCTCACACGTAATCTTTTGATGATCCTTTGCGACGCTTACGATGAGGAACAGGTTGCCGAAAAAGGTAACGAAGACGACTGGCGTACAGTCCTGCGCTTCCATCCCAACCTTGCGCCGGTTACTGTTGCAATTCTTCCGCTTATGAAAAAAGACGGACTTGCGGAAATAGCGCAGGACATTCGCAAGGAACTTAAAGAAGACTACTCCACCGATTACGATCAATCGGGAGCAATAGGACGCCGCTACCGCAGACAGGACGAAGCTGGTACGCCTTTCTGCGTCACCGTGGATTACGAATCCAAAGAGGATAAAACAGTAACGCTTCGCTTCCGCGATTCCATGGAACAGGTACGCGTGCCGATAGCGGAACTTGCCTCAAGGCTGAAGCAGGAAATAAAGAGTTACAAGCGGATTAAATAAAACGAGGAATCATGTTCCTATCAATCTGTCTTAACCCAACAATTCAAAAAACTCTTCGCTTTCCTTCGCTTGAATTAGGCGAAGTTAACCGCACCGCGGCGCACCATCTGGATGCGAGCGGCAAAGGCGTTAACGTTATACGCGTACTTACTCAATTAAAAAAAGAGGCGGCGCAATCAATTCCAGCCGCGACGCAATCAATTCCAAACACGACGCAATCCATTCCAAACGCGACGCACCTTACCCATCTTGGCGGCGTGATGCGTCCGCTGTTTTTATCGTTATGTGAACAGGACGGGCTTGCGATTGAATGGGCAGAAAGTGATTCCGAAATACGTTTTTGCTACACGGTGATAAATGAGAGTGACAGCAGCGTTACGGAACTTGTGGAAGAGTCGCAGCCTATCGCCGCCGGAACAGAGGAACGGCTGCTTGATAAATTTAATGAAATAATTTTGCGCCATGATACGTATAAGACAATTATAATTTCCGGCACAAAGGCGGCAGGGTATTCTGACGCTGTAATTCCAACAATGGTACAGAAGGCAAAAGAAAAAGGACTGCGCATTATCCTTGATATAAAAGGGAAGGATCTAATCGAAAGCCTGAAGTATGAGCCCGATGTTATAAAACCAAACCTTGAAGAGTTTAAGCAAACATTTGAGATTAATTCGGATTTACACGGATTCGTTTTAGAACTGGCGCGTAAACATAAATGCCGCATTATTTTAACAAATGGCAGCCAGGAAATTATTGCAGCAGACAGCAATGAAATATTTAAGTTTGAGATTCCGCCAACGAAGGCGCTGAACACAACAGGCTGCGGAGACGCGTTCACTGCAGGGCTTGCGGCAGCGCTAAGTAACGCGGAAATCAATAAAGAGAGTTTTAATGCTGCGATTTATGAAGGGATCAGGTGCGGCGCGTTAAATGCTGCGTTTATAAAACCCGGAGTTATTTTCTCTGATAAATAAAAGTGTATCCGCCTTCGTGTAATACCAAAATATTTTCGTGTAAAAAATACGGCATATTAACAGTGTTTGCGCCTGTTAACACTAAATACGCTCCTTCAGAAGTAAAATTAACGGGGCCTATAATAGTGCCTGAATTATTAATCGTTACGCTATTACCTGAAAATATATAGGTAACTATAAGATTTTCATTATTAATTGCCTGCTCGTTATAACTTTCCTCGGCATTCATGATCGCAATTAAAGTCCACGTACCCTGCAAAGCCCTTACTTCCGGCGTTTGCCTCTGTGCAAAAGAATTTACGCATATCAGCATAAAAACCACAAACAATAATATCGATTTTTTCATTTAACGGCTCCTTGCCAATTATTTTTTAGTACAGATAATATAACGCAGTTTTCGTCAATTTTCAATTAAGCAAATATTTTCGTAAAATACCAAAAAATTCGTTCATGTCCAGCGGTTTTCCAACATGATCGTTCATTCCGGACTGGACGCATTTTTCGATGTCTTCGCGGAAAACATTTGCTGTCATCGCAATGATTGGAATTGGATTACGTCCATTTCCGTCATTTGAATTATTTTCTATCTCGCGGATTCTGCGCGTTGCTTCATAGCCGTCCATTTCAGGCATTTGCACATCCATCAAAATTAAATTATAGCTGCTGCCGTTTTTTTCATACTTCGCAACTGCTTCTTCACCGTTAACGGCGCAGTCAATTTCCAGAAGCGTAGGCTGCAGGAGAGTCTCAACAATCTCGCGGTTGATCTCAACATCTTCAGCCAGAAGAATTTTGCATCCCGTAAATATTCCATTGTTATCAGTGCGTTTTATATCATTCTGCTGACTTAGTCCGATAGCTTCCGTGATTGCATCGGCGATCGAAGACGGAAACAGCGGCTTGGACAGGAACTTGTCAACGCCGGCTTTTTTTGCTTCATCCGCGACAATGCCCCACTCGCCTGCCGATATCATTATAATAACAGTGTGTTCGGGAGATTCTGCTTTTGCTTTTAATTCTTTCGCAAGCACGATGCCGTCCATGTCAGGCATTTTCCAGTCAACAAAATAAATATCGTACAAGCCGTTGATGCCGATAAGCGCGAAAGCTTCTTCGCCGCTTGATGCGACATCGCAGCCAATGCCGAAGTTGTTTATAACTTCCTTGAAATAATTGCGGACTTCGCGATCGTCATCAACAGCCATTATTTTTACATTGCCCCAATCGATTCCAATTTCAGATAACGTTCTGATTTTTCTTGTTCCGCGTTTTGCCTTGAACATAAATGAGAACGATGAACCTTTTCCCAAATCGGATTCAATAGCGATATTCCCGCCCATAAGTTCAACAATATTTTTGGAAATAACAAGTCCAAGCCCCGTACCGCCGAACTTGCGCGATGTTCCGGACTCTGCCTGATGAAAAGATTTAAAAAGCTGCTGCTGCTGTTCGGACGAAATCCCGATACCTGTGTCTTTAACAGTAATTTGAATTGTATATATATCGTCTTCTTTTCCCATAAAACGCGTATCAAGACAAATAGCGCCGCTCTCGGGCGTAAACTTGACCGCGTTGCCAAGCAGGTTTGTAATTACCTGCGCAAGCCTCTGATCGTCGCCGATTAAAGTGCGCGGAATTGACTTGTCAATATTTACGGAAAGTGTTTGCTTTTTTTCATCTGCGCGAAACGCGACAATATTTAACACGCGATGGATCATTTTTTCAAAATCAAACTCTTCATGGGAGAGTTCAAATTTGTTCGCCTCGATTTTTGACATGTCTAAAATATCATTGATTACGCCGAGTAAGTGCTGAGAAGCGTTTTCGATTTTTTCAAAACAATAATCTTTGCGCGGGATATCGTCGGCGGTTTTTCCGATCAGCGTCATGCCGATGATAGCGTTCATCGGCGTGCGGATTTCGTGGCTCATGTTTGCAAGGAACACGCTTTTTGAGCGGCTGCCCTGCTCTGCCTGCTCTCTTGCATCAATAAGCTCTGTAATATCAACCGCGTGCTGAAGATGAACTTTCTCGCCGTTGGGCCAGTCGATAAGGCAGTCGGAGTGCCGTATATGTTTTCCCAAAATATTGACATAGTCATCCCATACGACAAGTTTATCGGGATTATTTATAAGTTTGTAACACGGACAGAAATCGCACATTTCATCGATCCCGCGCAATAGTTTATAACAGTACTCGCCGACAAAATCATCGTCTCCCCTGCCTAAAACTTTTCTCATGTAACGATTAACAAAAAGAAGCTCGCCTGTATTTGGAACGGTAATGTAAATAAGCGCATCAATGCCGTTTAGTATGCTCTCCAGAGAATTAAACGCAAAGCTTCTAAGCTCGTTTGCGGCGTTTGCCTCCAGAGACTGGCTTTTATACAGAATCCTGGTTTTGTTATATGCAATAAATAGGACAACTATTGCAGCCAACAAAATCACAAGAATGATAACAAATAACGTCATTATTCTTCCATTATAGAGCCACTTGAACAAAAAGAGCAAGCAAGCTAAAGTAATGTCATGTCAAACTCGCTGGAATCAGTCTTTATTTCTCTAAAACAGGCTCAGGCGAAGCTTGCGGGAGAAAACCGCTCAGCTAAAGATAAAGCTCTTGCCGCCGTTGCCGCCGAAATCGACAAAAACAGAGCATCCATTCTGGAAGCTAATGCCCGCGACGTTAAAAAAGCGCAGGATGGCGGCATGAAGGAAAGCCTCATCGACCGCCTGATGCTAAACGACAAGCGAATAGACGGCATCATCGAAGGTATTAATACCGTCATTCGGCAGGAAGACCCAATCGGCAGAGTGCAGACAGGCTGGACTTTGCCAAATGGTTTACAAATAGAAAAAATAACTGTCCCCATCGGCGTTGCCGCGATCATATACGAATCGCGTCCTAACGTTACGGTAGATTGCTCCGCCCTTGCCTACAAAGCCGGCTGTTCGATACTTCTTCGCGGCTCATCTTCTGCGCTTGAATCCAACAGGGAGCTTGTAAAAGCTATCAAGGCAGGGCTTGCATCGGGCGGCGGAATAGCGGACGCTATCGACCTTGCCCAATCGGGTGACAGGGACGAAGTTAATACAATACTCAAAGCGCGCGGGTTTATTGATGTTGTTCTGCCCCGCGGATCACATGAATTAATCAACCACGTAGTCGAAAACTCGCGCGTACCTGTAATCGAAACAGGCGAAGGCAACTGTCACATTTATGTTGAGCCTTCGTACATTGGAACATACGAGGAGCTTAACAACGCGGTTGATATTATTTTGAACGCAAAGCTTCAAAGACCCGGCGTTTGCAATGCTGTGGAAACTTTGCTCGTACGGCAAGACGCTCTTGATGCGCTCATGCCCGAGCTTGCAATAAAAATCGCAGGCAAAGCGGAACTTCGCTGTGACGCGGCGTCTCGGGCGGCAATCGGAGCCCCGCCTCCCGGACTTGTTATAAAAGACGCGGTTGAAGAAGACTGGGGAACCGAGTTTCTTGATTATATTCTCGCGGTTAAAACTGTTTACACCTATGATGACGCAATTGCTCATATTAACAGGTACGGAACAAAACATTCGGAAGCAATTCTGACCAACGACCTGCAGGCATCAAAAAATTTCTGCGCAAGGGTAGATGCCGCATGCGTTTACGTCAACGCATCAACCCGTTTCACAGACGGCGGCGAGTTTGGCTTTGGCGCAGAACTTGGAATCAGCACGCAGAAAATTCACGCAAGGGGACCTATGGGTCTTGAAGCGCTCACGACGATAAAGTATTTGTTAACAGGCAGCGGTCACGTACGATGATTGCGCAACTCATTGCTGATGCAAAAAAAATAATTATCAAAATCGGCTCCAACACTCTTGCCGGATCGGACGGAAAAATTAATTTCGCTTTCCTTGACGAGTTTGCCGAACAAGCTGCGGCTCTGATGAAAAAGGGCAAGCAGGTAATCGTTGTTTCGTCAGGCGCGCAGGTGGCAGGTCTTTCTACCATGGACAAGTGGCCGCGTAAAAAAGACATTCATTACAGGCAGGCTCTTTGCGCGGTAGGTCAGGTACAGCTTATGAAAGCATGGCGGCGCGCCTTTGAAAATGAAGGGCTTTTTATCGCTCAGATACTTTTAACGCGCGAAGATTTCAGCGACGCAAACAGAACGCTGAACATGCGCAACACTTTGTTCACACTTGTAGACGAGGGAATCGTTCCCATCATTAACGAGAACGACACAGTTTCTGTAGAAGAAATAAAAATCGGCGACAACGATACATTGGCAGCGCGCTCGGCAATTCTCTGGAGCGCAGATCTTTTAATATTGTTCAGCGACATCGACGGTTTATATAACAAAAACCCCAAAGAAGATTCAAACGCAGTTCTTGTAGAACAAGTGCGGGACATTGCCGAAGTGCGAAAAAATATTTCCATAGGAGATGCAAACAATTTCGGCACAGGCGGCATTGCAACAAAACTCGACGCCGCAGAAATGGCGCTTTCTTACGGCATCCCTGCAATTCTCGCAAACGGCGGCAAACCCCGCAGTCTTGAATCTCTCGCGGCAGGCATTCAGAAGGGAACTGTCTTTTTGGTATAGCCGCACAGACGATATCTGAGCGTACTAACAAAGCAATATATAACCACGGAGAGCACGGAGAACACAGAGGAAGAAGAGAGAGAAAAAATTAATTTACCACTCTCTTTAGACCATTGATTAATAATTTGACATTAAAGTTAATTATTAATCCCACTTTATATTTTCCAAGCTTTAAGTAAGTAAGCATTTGAGCCAAATGTATATCATCAATTTTTTTTACACTTTTTAACTCAACTACGACGCTATTTTCTACTAAAATATCCATCCTATACCCACAATCCAGATTTACCTCTTCAAATATAACAGGTAAAGACTTCTCTTTTTCTGCATACAGGCCAGCTTTTCTCAATTTAAAAAACAAACATTCCTTATATACGTTTTCCAGCAATCCAGGCCCTAATGAATCATGGACATCTATTGCGCATTTAATTATTTTTTCAGTTAGTTCTTCATATTCCATTTTTATTCCCAAGACTCCGTGTTCTCCGTGTCCTCCGTGGTTAATCAAAAAAGATATACCCGCGCAAATCGTGGTGTCATCGAGAAGCCTTTACTTCCTTCTTCTATTGGTCCTTTTCTTCTTTCCTGGCTTCGGCGCGATCTTTAATGTCAGCAACACCGATGAAAAGGGCAACAAGACCAACGAGGATGGCGATTACGGGGGAGGCGCCGCGGAGAAAGGTTAGAACATCTTCGCCCCAGCCGAGACCGAAGAATTCTTTTGGCAAGATTGCAAAAACAGCGGCGGCAATAATAATAACGCCAAGTATTAAAGCTTTCATTTTTTTCTCCTTATAAAAAATATTAGTTGTGTCTTGATTGTTTGTAAATCATTATCGCAAACGCAATAATGAAAAACAAAGTCCTTACAGTCGATAGTGAAAATGATATTAATGGAACCGAACCAAAAATAATAAACTCTTCGCCGGTTATGCCAAAATCTTTAAGTACCAGATATACAGTTTCAATATAGGTTACAATTGCTCCAAAAATGACCAGCATCCAGGCGGCATCTCTTATCTTTGGCCATAACAAAATCGCTAAAAATGCCGCAATTGCACCAAGAATCAATTGACTTGATATAAAAATGATTTGTCCTGGCTCCATAAATACATTATCATTTAAGTACAGGAAAAAATCAAGCCATGAGTGACAATGACGATTTTACCGGTCATAAAATTTTATTGGTAGAGGACATGAAAATAAACCGCGAGATTGTGTTGATGCTGCTTAAATCGACACATATGGAAATAGACTGCGCGGAAAACGGGTTTCAGGCTGTAGAAATGTTTGTAGACAAACCTAATCGATATGAAATTATTTTAATGGATATTCATATGCCCGGAATGAATGGTTACGAAACAGCGCGTAAAATCAGATCATACGAAACGAAACTGCTCGATCAAAAATCTGCATACTACGATCCGGAATACAAGCGTATTCCAATAATAGCAATGACTGCAAATGTAACTAAAGAAGATATAGTGAAGAGCGTTAATGCCGGCATGGACGATCACACCGGAAAACCTCTTGATTACGAAATTGTTATCGAAAAACTACGCCGTTTTTTAACGGGCTTTTAGCTGATTAACCGCAAAGACAACCGCTTCTTTTAATTCTTTTAAATTTTCCCGTTTTAAAACGGTCAGCTGGTAAATCGCGGCTTCAATAAAACCATATAAATAATCATGTATTATTTTAACTTTTGCTTTTTTAAGTTCGCCTGACTTAATACCCTCAATTACCAGCGCCGATAAAATGCGGTGAAGTTTAACAGTTCTGCGGCGCACCCGATCTTCCGGATCCGCATCGCTTTTTGACAAATGTAAAAGATAGTTAAGCACAACATAGAGAAGTTGGCGGCTCTGTTCAAGCTGTTTTAAGATCGACAAAAGCACCTGAGAAATTTTTTCCGCACTGTCCAAAGATTCATCAGAACAAATTGAGTTAATGCCTTCTTCTACACTGAATAAAAACTGCTTGATACTATAATTAAAAATCTCTCTTTTATTTTTAAAATAGAGATACAATATCGTTCTGGTAATTCCGCATTTATCTGCGATTTTTTGAAATGTCGCATTTTCAAAACCATCCTCCATAAAAACAGCAAGAGCTTTTTCCAGGATCTTTTGTCGTCGTTTGTCATGTTCGACCGATACTGCCATTTAAACTCCTCCTTATTATACCTTATTATGATGGTACATTATATTCAAAAAAATAGGAAGGAATTGCTCCGTTACTTATCTCTTTACAGGAATCAGCCTTTCTTCCAAAGAAGCTTTCAAAACCGCTGTGATCGGTAATAACAGCCAATTTCCATCCGGGAAATCCTGATGTAAGCCCGGCCATTCCCCTGTAGATTTCTTCCGCCGCGCTTTGATCGCCAAGCCGTTTGCCGTAAGGAGGATTTGTTAAAATAAAACCCGTATCCGAAAAAGGAGAAACGGCTTCTTTCATTGGGACAACTTTTAAGTCGATGCCGCGGGCTTCGCTTTTTGAACGAATGCCATGCTGAGGTTCTCTGCCTTCGGCGATGTCGTGAAGACGCGCGGCGTTTGACGCAGCGATCGAAATGGTGCGAAGGTCGTCGTCGCTGCCTGCAATTCTGACAATGCGGGAAAAATCGATCTTTTCGCGAAATTCGCCGCGTACCTTTTGTTCTATTTTTTCGTCAGCGATTAACATATCTTCTATCGCAAAATGTCTGCCAAGACCGGGCGCCATGTCCCATGCGTACATTGCAGCCTCGATTAAAATTGTACCGGAACCGCAGAACGGATCATACAACGGAAACTTTCGTTTCCAGCCGGAGAGCAGTAAAATTGACGCTGCGGTTGTTTCGCGAAGCGGAGCCGCGCCGCCTTCACTGCGATACCCTCTTTTAAAAAGCGGGTCGCCGCTTAAATCCAAAAGCAGCGAAACGATATCCTTTTCTATATATACGCGCACTTCCGCAACTTTTACCTGCGAATTTACAGCCGGCTCAGGCAGCCTGTTCATTTTATATTTTTCGCAAAGACGCTGCGCCGCCGCTTTGTGCACCATTGACTGAATGGTCGTTTCTGCTTTTAACTGAGACCGGTTGGAGCGAACCTTTGCAATTTTAAGCCCCATGCCTTTCGGCACAAGCTTTTCCCACTCGACGCAGGATGCGCCTTCAAAAAGAGCGTCAAAATCCAGCGCTTTAAATTGAGCTGTCTCCAACAGCACTCTGTCGGCGGCGCGAAGACCAATCAACGCCTGATATAAGCCGGCAACGTTTGTTTTAAAACGCACTCTGCCGTACAGCGAATCATCGACCTTTAAAGACGAGCTTCCCTTGGATGCCATTTTTTTTATTTCGTTTGATACAGCTTTTTCCGCGCCGACTGCGCATAGAGCAACTGCCGTTAATGTTTCTTCCATGCTGCCAGTATAGCACATTTCGTGTTTTCTGGTGACAGACAAGCGGGTGTCAGCCTTTTTTAATTTTTAAATTGATCAGAAATTGATAAAAATATTTCCGTCAGTTCAGGATCAAAATGAGATGCCTTTCCTTCCTTTATTATGTTGATGGCTTCCTCAAAAGTGAACGGCTTTTTATACGGCCTTTCCGAAATCAGCGCATCGTACACATCGATAACCGCCATGAGGCGGGCAGGCAAAGGAATGTCACTGCCTTTTTTGCCGTAAGGGTAACCCGTGCCGTCCCATTTTTCATGATGATAAACAGCAAAGATAAAAGCATAATCCAAAAATTCCTGCTCGCGGGTTTTTTTCTGGATATTTTTTATTATTTCTCCGCCGATAATTGTGTGCTGTTTCATTATGTCAAATTCTTCCGGCGTAAGTTTTCCCGGCTTTTTTAAAATATTATCGTCTATGCCTATTTTTCCCACGTCGTGAAGCTGCGCGGATAAAACCATCTGTTCCATATTCCAATTTTTTGTTTGTTCGCTGTAATTTTTATTTTTAAGCAACGCTTCAATAAAAGTCCTAAGATATCTGCTTGTCCGGTTAATGTGTCCGCCTGTGGCATCATCGCGCTGTTCAACAAGTTCCGCGATTGTTTCCATAACCGCATTTTGAAGTCCGACAATTTTTTCTGTTTTTTCCAAAACCATTTTTTCCAGATTGACGTTGTAATTCTGCAATTCCTGTTTTGCCGTTAAAAGATTTTCGTTTAATTTGTTGATCTGATACGTATTTACAAATGTTCTAACCTTGCTGTTATAAAGCAGTATTTTCGTAACAATTATTATAAGAAAAATATTTAACACATGCGACTGCACTCCGAAATATTCGTTAATGTATTGATTTTTCAGCATAAGAATATACGCAGTCGCAACAAAATAAATAGCCGCAAATGATAAAAAAACCCTGGGTTTAAAATCAGGCAAAAAGGAAAATAAAAATATCGTTACAAAAAATATAAAAGGTATTTGATCTATTCTTCCGGCTGAATTAATCGAAAATTCATACAGGATAAAAAAACACGCCACTGCAAAATAACAAAATATCCATAGCAGCCTTTTTCTTTTGCTTTTTCCAAGAAAAAATATACCAAGATTAAATAAAACAATGACAGCTAACTCGCTGTAATCAATAAAATCCAGTATTCCAGCATACTGCAAATGATCATTTGCCATATATTTAAAAAGAATATTTATCAATTTAGCGGCAAGCGCAATCAGCGTTAACAATCTGATTCTGCGTATACTGTTGTTTAACTGTATTTCATCAAATTGTTCCTGCAGATCAGCCGGAACCGACGCAATAATATTTTTGGGAAATAAATTTATAATTCTGCGAATAAAGCCATTTTTCATCAATAATATCTCAATATATATAATAATAATCTGATAGTACTTAAGTCAAGAGAAATTGGTAGCAGCTTTGGTAACAGCTTTGGTAGCAGGTTAGGTAGCAGGTTAGGTAGCAGCTTTGGTAACAGCTTTAGTAGCAGGTATGGTAGCAGCTTTGGTAGCAGCTTAAGTAACAGCTTCGGTAGCAGCTACGGTAACAGCTTCGGTAACAGCTTTGGTAGCAGCTACCAATTACAATCTGAGTAATTTTACATCTGAATCGAAGGACAACTTAAAAATATGGTCTATTTTTCTGCTATTTTCTGTTTTTAATATCTCGGCTTCATCACAATTAAGGCCAAGAACAATTCCTACAAGCGCACTTTTTATGTCAAGTTCAATTACATCATCTCTTTTTTTTATGGTTTTATTCCAGCATAAAAATCGATATTCTCTTTCATCTCTCCAATCAACGTCTTTAATAAAATAATTGGAATTATGTTTTTTTAAATACTTTTGAACTGTTTTATATCCAAGTTTAGAAACACCTTCAACATCAAAAATATGCGTCTGCCACATTTTTGTTAAAGCGTTGCCGCTGATAAAATCAGAATATTTTATTTTTTTGTGTTTGAAAAAATAATCTTCTTTTAGGCGTTTTTCTGCGATCGAAATAAGCATATTCTTGTCGAACATAAAACAAACGCCTGTATGTTTTTCTCCGTAAGTAGCCCACATTCTTGGAAGATAAAAAACAGGACGTCCATTTAATTCACTAAGAAAACAGAAGTGTGTTGGTTCTGGTTCCATTTTCATAAATAAATCGTCCATATCAAAATGACCTTGAGAAAAAGCAATTATATGAACAATACTGTTAAGATAATCTTTAAGATCGTTTTCCAATACTTCATTAAGTTCCAGATTTGTTTTTAAAAAATCATTTGGAACAACATTCAATTCTTTTATTTCCACCGGATCATTTGATTCAGCTATTTTTCCAAACCTGAGTTTCATGCTGTTTAAAATTTTTTTTGCGGTATCCATTTTTGTATAATGGCATAATATTTCCATAACTAAGCAAATATACACCGCTTTTTTATCTGCGAACAAGGTAGGCTATGGTAGCTGCTTGGGTAGTTGCTACCATAGCTGCTACATAACCTGCTACTTAAGCTGTTACCGAAGCTGCTACATAAGCTGCTACCAAAGCTGTTACCTAAGCTGCTACCATAGCTGCTACATAACCTGCTACCATAGAAGCTGCTACATAAGTGTATACTTTATCATACACCTAGAAAAGCAAGGTATTTTGTTCATTTTATTGAAAAATTTTTATTGACAACTAAGAAAAAACGGGGGTAAAATTGCTATAGATATATTGGAAACGGTTTTTTTCAAGAGGAGAGGTATGGAAAAGCCCTTAGATTTTAGGTCGGTGAAATTTCTGATATTATTGATAGAATAAGTCATAATTTGTTCGTTACATTTTCAACAATATAGGTAATTTCCCTCAATAAAATTGTAGGGCGGCTTTTTCATTGAAAAAGCCGTTGGAGACCTGTATATTACAGTAAAGGGAATTCGTCCCTTTAAATTAAGCGTCTCGTATGAGGTGCAAAAAAGTAACAAGAGGAGAAGGTTATGTTAAAAAAACATGGATGGATCGTAGTGCTATTTACAGCAATTGCGATGGTGTTTATGGGATGTCCGGGGGACGACCCGGGTCCCGGTCCCGGCGATGGAAGAGAAGTAGAGTTTCATTGGTTAATGACAGAAGATTTCTTTACAGCTGAAAGATGGGAAAATGCAGTTGAAGAAGGCTGGGTAGATGAAGAAACCGGCTTAATTGTATGGGCACAACGTCAGAATTTCTTTGAACCGGAGCTGGCGGCAGCGTCCAGCGCTAATACTCAAACATTCACAGTTGTGGATAACGATGGAAAACCGGCTCTTGAGGTATTTACCGGATTAGTCAACTGGGGCGTAGGATTTGACCTGCAGAACAGTTTTTTTGATTTCCATGTCGGCGATCAAATTATTGTTACCGGTAAGGTATTAAATGGAACCGCTGCCCCAATGTTTGTAAGCGCAACAGCAGGCTCTGGTGAAACACATCCAGCCGTTGTTGCAGCAGACGGTACTTTTACAGTTGATTTTACCTTAACACAGGCACATGTTAACTCGATTAGTACATCCAGCGGTGACAGCCCTGCTGCCATCAGAATTGGCGCGAAACCGGATGGAATTAGATTCGTAATTTACGAAGTAGAAGTTATTACCGCCGGTTATGTTCCGACTGAACCCGTGTATGTAACAGGAATCACAGGCGTTCCGGATGTCGCATACGTGAATATTCCGCTCGATTTAGGTACAGTAGCAACAATGCAGCCTCCTCTTGCACATACAGTGCATACAGTTGTATGGTCGAAGCAAGCTGATCAGGGAACAGCGACATATACCCTTACAGAAGCAGGCGTTTTAACAGCAACAACAGAAGGAACAGCCAAAATAACAGCGACAATTGAGAATGGCTGGGAAGAAGGCGATGCTACATACGATTTCACAATTGATATTCATGCTGTAGCGACCGCTTTAACCATTTCCGTTGCCGGTGAAAATCAGGATGTTGCGATATCTGCACAAGGCACAGCAAATGTAGCGCTTTTCACAGACGGAAACGGTTATACAATAACAGTTGGAAGCAGCCCATATCACGACTCATGGGCAAAATTCGCCGTTGATTTGGACGATGCTACGTTAGCTGACTTTGAATTCGTAAAAGTAACCATTAAATCGACGTCACCGGATGGCACAGGCGGATGGAAAGGTTTAGGTTTACTTGCAGCAGAAACATTACCTGCAGAACTTGGCGAAGATGCAGAAGAGGGTCCGCTTGCTATTCACTCCGGTATTAGATTAACAAGTCCGACTGGTACACTTGTTACGAACACAGATGCACAAGGCTCAACAAGAACATATTACTTTGCAATTGATAATGAAAAAGCCGCTGCCATAGACGGAAGTGAAGTTGAATTGTCAATCTTTATCACAGCGGAAACCGGCTGGGCATTTGAAGTATCCAACATCGAGCTTATATTAGGTGATATTTGCGGCGTATGCGGACAATTCCCGTGTGTTTGTTATTTCCCGGTTGAAAGTATTCGCGTTATACAATCACATGGTCTTATAGGCATTCCGATTGTCCTGCCAGCACAAGCTCTTCCTACAACTGCAACAAACAGAAATATTGTTTGGCAAGTAAAGTCGGGAACAGCAGACGTTGACGGAAATACAGTTACGGCGACTGCCGCGGGATCTGTTGTATTAACAGCAACCGTTGCAAACGGCGAAACAGCATCAACAGCAAAAGTATTCGACGATATTACGATTTCAATTGCTGCAGTACCAACGGCGGAAGGCGACCCTGTTTTTGCAGATTTTAGCGAAAGATCCTTTGGTTACAACAGCGCAAGGCTCATCGGAAACACCTGGAATATTGGTATTAACAATAGTAATTATGCCAGATATGGCAAAACATTGAGCGCCACTCCTTTTGCGGCTGGTACGTATACAACAATAAAAATTGTTTATACCACCGATAGACAAGTACGTCTTGGCGTCTTCAACGGAGCAGCTAGAGACGAAACAATTACTGGCGGTTATCAGGGCTGGATTGATTTGGAACCAAACGTAACTTCCAAATTAATTACGATTCCTGCTGCAACAGTTTTTGACGGCATCGCTATTGAAAATAAAGATGCCGGTGATGCGGTCTTTACCTTCGTTCGTGTTGAATTACTCGCCGGCGGCGCTGCTCCTGATGTAACAGCAGGATTGACTAAGGTTACGCTTGTTCGTTCAGCCACTGAGTTAGGTTATTGGTTGACTATGAATCCAGGCACCGCTTCGGCAACACCGGATTTTACTGCACAAACGATCACATTATCAGGTATGTCTCTAGACTGGCATGGTTTAGATGTACAGAAAAATAATGATGTGTTTAAGACTGGCGGTTCCTATTCTATTGTTGAAGGCGATTGTTTCGTAGTTCGCGGAACAGGTACTGTAGGATCTACAGTTCGCCTCCATAGCGGAAGTAGCGGTTTAACAGGTAATACCACCATTGATTCCGAAGGAAAATTTGAAATAGTCTTTCATCCTAACGAAGCTCAGGTCGCAACAATGGCTGCTTTATCCACTGATGGTGCAATTGTCATTCGTATAGCACCCGGAACAGATGGTGATGCTTCTAATGAAATAGTGATTACAGAAATATGGTTTGGTACACCTACCAACTGATAGTCATCACAAAAACGGTATAATACCTTTTTAGGTAATTAAAACGTAAACCGCCTCCGCAAGGGGGCGGTTTTTTTTGCGGGTTTGCGATCACTTTTTTGCTTGACTATTCATTATAGCTGCAGAGTTTATTTTAGATAAATATTATCGTGAAATTGCTTCTGCTCTATTAATTCCGTAATGTCGTTAATAATGTACTCAGGTCCGGTTGTATGTAAAGCATTGTAACAGTTTAATATATATTCATTTATTCCGTATTGATCAAACAATTGCATAACTTGCTTTCCGCTTAGCTCGTTTTTAGTTTTGTAGATTTCTACACAATATATTAAGAATTTTGCGGCATTATCCATGGCTTATGCTTCCTCAGGATAGTTTATGGTTCCAGTACTGAGCTCTTCATCAAACAACTCATATAAAGTTAAAGGACTTAGGTGCCAAAGCTTGCTTTTTTCATTTTCCATCATTGCGTATAATTCAGAATTATAGAAAATTTTTATCGCGTCAATGTTTGTATAATTTTTATTCTCGACAATTAATTGAACAATTGAAGGATTCAATATCGTAAAAAGGGCAGAAAGTTTTTCTTGTGTCATGAAACTTCCTCCGGTTTAACGTTATTGGTATACTTTAAAAATGAAAGTGCTTTATCAGTTTTAAAGACATATTGGTTATAAAGATTTTTTATTTTTAAAGCTTCAAGCGTTTGTTCAACATTTAAAATACCTTGCTCATAAATAATCAATGTTGCGTATACATCATCATTCGCAACAGGTCCAATTATTAAATCATATTGTTTTCCAATGTATGTACAATGCCTGTTTTTATGAACGAAATCCAGCCAATCTTTATCCGGGGAATCAAATTGTAAAATATCCAAACTTGTTTTTGCTGCTTCTTCATCAAAATTATAAATACTTACAGACTGGCTTTCTTTGTCATTGCGAGTCATCACTTTCTGCGCAAAAGCAACAGCCTGTTCTCTATTCACAGTAGTATAAAAACCTGCACCGAAATCCAGACTCTTTCTGGATAAAACAAGGTTAGGTTTTTCCACTGTTACACAACTTCCATGATATAAAATCATACCGTTAGAGTATAATGTCAAAAAATGATTTATTCCAGCCAATTTTTTTATGTTCTTATAAGCAGTCTCCTCCTCAAAGCACTCAGAATTCCTCCCTTTAAATTAAGCACCTCGTATGAGGGGCTAAAAGTAACAAGAGGAGAAGGTTATGTTAAAAAAACATGGATGGATCGTAGTGCTGTTTTTGGCAATTGCGATGGTGTTTATGGGATGTCCGGGGGGCGACCCGGATGATGACGATGGAAGAGAGGTAGAGTTTCATTGGTTAATGACAGAAGATTTCTTTACAACTGAAAGATGGGAAAATGCAGTAGAAGAAGGCTGGATAAATGAAGAAACCGGCTTAATTGTATGGGCACAACGTCAGAATTTCTTTGAACCGGAGCTGGCGGCAGCGTCCAGCGCGAATGATCAAACATTCACAGTTGTGGATAACGATGGAAAACCGGCTCTTGAGGTATTTACCGGAGAAGCCGTCTGGGGCGTAGGATTTGACCTGCAGAACAGTTTTTTTGATTTCCATGTCGGCGATCAAATTATTGTTACCGGTAAGGTATTAAATGGAACCGCTGCCCCAATGTTCGTAAGCGCAACAGCAGGCTCTGGTGAAACACATCCAGCCGTTGTTGGAGCAGACGGTAATTTTACAGTTGATTTTACCTTAACACAGGCACATGTTAACTCGATTAGTACATCCAGCGGTGACAGCCCTGCTGCCATCAGAATTGGCGCGAAACCGGCTGGAATTAGATTCGTAATTTACGAAGTAGAAGTTATTACCGCCGGTTATGTTCCGACTGAACCAGTGTATGTAACAGGAATCACAGGCGTTCCGGGTGTCGCATACGTCGGTATTCCGCTCAATTTAGGTACAGCTTCAATGCAGCCTCCTCTTGCACATACAGTGCATACAGTTGTATGGTCGAAGCAAGCTGATCCTGGAACAGCAGCGTATACTCTTACAGAAGAAGGCGTATTAACAGCAACAACAGAAGGAACAGCCGAAATAACAGCGACAATTGCGAATGGCTGGGAAGCAGGCGATGCTACATACGATTTCACGATTGATATTCATGCTGTAGCGACCGCTTTAACCATTTCCGTTGCCGGTGAAAATCAGGATGTTGCGATATCTGCACAAGGCACAGCAAATGTAGCGCTTTTCACAGACGGAAGCGGCTATACGATA
>Ga0209755_10001437_pt1 | contig 37037 bp, 32 predicted proteins | sample TergutCo191P1_FD_187301 | JGI IMG/M metagenome (GOLD analysis project Ga0209755, IMG submission 187301) | Cornitermes sp. P1 segment gut microbial communities from Petit-Saut dam, French Guiana - Co191P1 (SPAdes) (version 2) | ecosystem: Host-associated > Arthropoda: Insects > Digestive system... | reverse complement strand
AAAATTGGCTTGGGTTCACTCCCATTACAATCCTGTATCCTCTAATCGTTCCGCTAGGCGAATCTACTTCAGATACCTCATACTTACTCATATAGAAACCGTCTACCTTAACGCGGCGTGTCGGATAAGCGTGGTAAGCCGCAGGATTGCCTGAAACTGAGGAATCGCCCATTTCAAAACTTCCGCGCGGAACCCAGACCATGTCCGGTACAGGCGGAACCCACCTTGCGTAAAGGTTTAAGACCTCGACACTGCTACTGCCACTGCCCTCCGTTATAGTGTACATATCGTCAATGGTCTGACCGAACCTGCCATAGGAATGAAGATTATTCCGCCAGCTTGTATTATTAATATTACTTAAATCGCTGCTTTGAGCAGGAAAAGCGCAATCCCATCTTAAGAAAGACCATTCGTCATTATTCAAATTTACAGGCATATAGGGTTCAACTACCCTGCCGTCAACTGCATAATATTGATCCGCAGGCTTGTTCGATTGAGGAATTTTTCCCGCTGAGCTCCCAGAACCTGTACCCAGGTGGTATCTGACTACATACTCCCGTTTCTTCCATTGACCATACAGTGTTATACCGGATGTTACTGTGTCATTATCAAAGTTCCATGAACCGGTAAAATTCGAATTTCTATACCAGCCGTCCAAAGCCTGCCCTGATGGAGGGGTTATTTCCGGCGCTTGAGCTTTTTCGCCATGTACAACAGATTGAGTTGCGACTACTGATCCGCCTACAGAAAACTGTACAGTGTGGGGGTTCATTGTCCATTTGGCATACAGATACATGGGGTCTTCGCCGGCGACATTATCAGGCTGCGTAATAGGGGTATCAAAGTTCCATGAAACTTTACACTCTGGGTCTGTAAACCAGCCGCCGAATGTAAACCCTTCTCTATTCAATGTACCGGGATCAATAATTTTGCCGCCGGGAACAAATATAGTCCGGTTTGGAAGGAAATCCATACCGCCCGGCGTAGTTCCGCCGTTTACTTGAAAATGCACAGTGCGCGTCTGCGTCAAATATTTTGCGTATAAGGTCATTGTAGAAGTAACGGGGTTTCCAAAGTCCCATTGATCATTAAAATTGGCATCTGTATACCAGCCGGCAAAAGCTCTGCCGTCTCCGCTCTGCGGATCAGTTGGTTTGACAGCTGTATCACCATGAAGCACTTTTTGCGCAGGAAGCGCGGCAGCAGGAGAAGTCACAAAATTAACATTGTAAATATTTCTTTCCCACCTGGCATACAGGATTAGCGGATCTTTCTGCGGGATGCCTTCTTCATCAACTGACGGAACATCAGAGTCTGTTATTTTTTTCGCGAAATTCCAGGGTGAGCCTGCAAAGGTTGGATCTTCCATATACCAGCCCGCGAAGGAATAACCTGTTTTTACAAGAGGTCCCGGATCCTGAACAAGACCATAACTTAATGAAATTAAAAACTCATGCGTTAATAGCGTAACGCCGTCAGGGCGCGTACCGCCGTTTGCTTCAAAACGAACAGTGTGAGAGTCTAATTCCCATTTGGCGTAAAGCGTTACATGATCTTGCACTCCAAGATTAAAATTCCACCTTGTATCAACGCCTCCTTCTATGTACCAGCCTGCAAACCCGTGTGTTGTATCGTATGGTACAGGATTGACAGGCGGAACAATTTTACCCTGTAAAGCCACATATTGATTCGGGAATTGTCTTTCTATTTCTTCCTCGTCAATTGGCGGATATACCACAGGCGGAGAATCAAGCGGCGGATACGGTACAAATTCTACCGTGTAAGCGAAATCCTCCCATTTGACTGTAAGCGTGATAAAACCGTCCCCGTCAACATCGTCTGTTTTCTTTACCTGCCGCGTTTCTATATCCCAGAGATTGCCGTTTTCATCAAACCAGCCGAGAAAACCATTATTACCGCGGTTTATGGGGCGAAGCCTGCCGACCACACCGCCCCATGTGATTTTTAACGCTTTTGGCTGAGGAGTTCCGCCGTTTGTATCAAAAATTACAAACGCGAAATTATCACCGCTTCCTCCTCCTGATATAACCGGTTCCGACGGTTCTGAACATGTACATCCGGGATCACCTGTGCATGGACACTTGGAAAGACCGCTGCACGGACATTTATCTTCTGCCCACCATTTTTCTACAATGGGATTATTACAAGCTAAAAAGGTAAAAGCACAAATTAAAACAAAAAGTACTAAACCGAAATTAACAAAAACACTTCTACTTCTCATAATGTTAATTATACTATCAAATGAAAATAAGTCAAAAATAATCGTTCATATGCCTATCGTAACGCCTACTTGACAGATTTTCCGCTAATATGCCATTATTTTCTATGGAAAACACATACTCCGAAGGCTTATCTTATGACGATGTCCTATTATTACCGGGATATTCCGAAATCCTGCCGAAAGATTGCAGTATCAAAACAACATTATGTAAAGGTATCAATCTAAACGTACCGGTGATTTCCGCCGCGATGGACACGGTAACAGAAGAAAAACTTGCCATCGCTATTGCGCTCGAAGGCGGAGCCGGCGTTATCCACCGCAACTTAAATCCCGAAGAACAGGCAAGGCAAGTCGGAAACGTAAAGCGTTACCTTAACTGGATAATCGAGTCGCCCGTAACTGTCCCCGAAGACGCTTATGTGCGCGATGTAAAAGCGTTAGTCGAAACTTTCGGCGTTTCCGGTCTTCCTGTTGTTGACAGCGAAGGCAAATTAAAAGGAATCATAACAAACCGCGATCTTCGTTTTTGCCGCGACGACTCTCTTCCGGTAATTAAAGTAATGACAAGCGAGGTTGTTGTAGTAACAGGCGAGCCGACCGTAGAAAAAGCCCGTGAAAAATTCAACGAATTCCGCATCGAAAAACTTCCCGTTGTAGACGCGGATAACAGATTGACAGGGCTCATCACCGTAACAGATATGGAAAAAAACGAAAACTTTCCGAATGCCGCGGTCGATAAATCAGGAAGATTGATCGTTGGAGCCGCAATTTCTCCTCAGGATTATGAAGTGCGTCTTCCGCTCTTAAAAAAAGCAAAAGTCGATTTTGTTGTGCTTGATACAGCGCACGGCGATTCAAAAAATGTAATGGACGCGATTCGAAAAATTAAAAAGAATTATAATATTCCGGTAATCGGCGGAAATGTCGCGACAAAAGAAGGAGCGAAAAGATTGATCGAAGCCGGAGCCGACGCGATAAAAGTCGGCATAGGACCGGGCTCAATCTGCACGACAAGAGTTGTCGCAGGGATCGGCGTTCCGCAATTTTCAGCGGTGCTAGAATGCGCGGATGCCGCATTAAAGGCGAAAATCCCCATAATCGCCGACGGCGGCATTAAATTTTCAGGCGACATCACAAAAGCAATCGGAGCGGGAGCAAGTGTCGTAATGATTGGAAATCTTTTCGCGGGATTAAAAGAATCTCCGGGAACAGAAATCATCTTTGACGGCAGAATTTACAAAACATACCGCGGAATGGGAAGCCTCGGCGCAATCGCGGACGGAGCCGGTGATCGTTATCAGATCACCAAAGACGAAGAGCCCGTCCCCGAAGGCATCGAAGGCAGAGTCCCTTACAAAGGCGAGCTTCGAACTTACCTGAACCAGCTTGTAGCAGGCTTACGAAAAGGCATGGGCTACTGCGGCTGCAACAGCATCGCTGAACTTAACACATACAGAAAATTCGTAAAAATAACGGCTGCAGGGCTGCGCGAAAGCCACCCGCATGATGTTACGATTACCCACGAAGCTCCCAATTATTCAAGGATTTAGAAAAGAAGGATCATCGAATTGCGCGAATTAGGGCGAATAAGATCATTTGTATTCATTCGTGAACATTAGAGTAATTCGATGACCCTTTTTGAATTTGTTGTTTATAAGGTAAAAAATGAATTTTAAAACCAAACTTGATAATTGGTACAACAAAATTTGTACTCCCGATTTTATTCCGTCTGACCCTGTTCAGTTTCCGAGACGTTACGCGAAACGCGAGGACATTGAAATAGCCGCTTTTCTTTCCGCGACAATCGCATGGGGGCGGCGCGATATGATCCTGCGCTCTTGTGAAAAAATGTTCGCGCTAACAGGAAAAAGCCCTTTTAATTTTATTATGCAAGGTGATTTTAAAAAACTAAAAGATAAAAACATTCACCGCACTTTTTTTGAAAACGATTTAAAATATTTTTGCAAAGGCTTTAATCATATTTACGCCAAATACGGCAGCATCGAAAAATTATTTTCCCAATGCTTTAGCGGCGACGCTCTGAATGTTTGGGAAGGTTTTTCTTTGTTACGTGAAGAATTCGCGAAAGCAAATAAATACTGTTACTCGAAACATATTTCCAATCCTTTTACATCGCGTTCGAGAGAAATGGATAGCTCAGGCTCCGCATGCAAAAGGCTCAACCTCGCGCTCCGCTGGCTTGTTCGAAAAGGTCCTGTTGATTTAGGTTTGTGGAAAAGCGTAAAAACTTCGGCTCTTTTCATTCCGCTTGACGTCCACGTCGCGCGTACAGCGAGAAACCTCAATCTTTTAGAACGTAAATCCAACGATAAAAGAGCCGTGATTGAGTTAACGGAAAAGTTGCGCGAGTTTTGCGCGGATGATCCTGTTAAGTACGATTTCGCTCTGTTCGGAATGGGCGTTACGGGATAACACCTGAAAAGAATTTTATTGATTTTTACCTCAAAAATCTGTATATTATGTTTAAGAGATGTTCCGCATTCAAAGAAGCGGGTTCTCTTTTGAATCGCCCGTATGGGGGTTCTATCTTAATAAAGCATAGGCGTAAAGCTATGCGAGGAGCCTTTTATGAAAGGAACAAGACAGTACATGGATTTGGGCAGTATTTTCGACGAGATTTTCGAAGCAGCCCAGAATTTTCAAAATGAATTCAACAGGAATTTTAATCCCTGCGAATCTGAAAGAACAGGTTTCAGCCGCGGACATCCGCATCCGCATCCCCACGGTCATGGATCGGGATTCCAGTTCGGGAAACAATTCTTTGACGAGAACACCGATTATTACCCCAATTATTCTTACCCTCCGATGAACGCATTCATGACAGAAGACAGAACATTGGTGTTTGAATTCGCGCTTGCCGGTTTTGATGAAAAAGACATCAGCCTTAATTTTCAAGGCGACTACATGGTCTTCTCCGCAAAACTCAACGGCGCTGAATTTTTCGCGGACGACGGCGATAACGCGCAAATAAAGCCTGAAGAAAATGTCCGTTATTTTAAACGCCGTCTAAAAATGAAAAACATTGAAAAGCAAAAATATTTTGTGCCTCTCGACAAATACGCACAGGAAAAGGTAAAAGCGGTTTACAAAAACGGAATTCTCCGCGTCAGTATTCCGCCCAAGGACGAGCCGGATCAGAATGACGGCATACGGATCGAGATCATAAAAGAAGGAAATTAGCTAAGCAGTTTCACACCTGCGCTTGTCCCTATTCTATCGGCGCCCGCGCTGATAAACGCTTCCATATCTTCGCGGGTTTTAATGCCGCCTGCGGCTTTGATTTTTACATTCGAGCCTATGTGTTTTTTAAACAGTTCGATGTCCGCAAGCGCCGCTCCCGCTGTGCCGAAGCCTGTTGACGTTTTGATATAATCTGCTCCTGCTTCGGTAACAATTTTACATAATCGAATTTTTTCATCCTCTGTCAGATAACATGTTTCGATTATTACTTTTAAAATTATTTCCCGATTAACAGCGGCGGATAGACAAGCTTTTTTTATAAGTTTTATTTCTTCAAGAACATAATCAAAGTTTTTACTCTTTACATCGCCGACATTAATTACCATGTCGATTTCATTCGCGCCGCTTAAGATTGCCCTTTCTGTTTCGAGAATTTTCGCGGCGGTGATGCTATAGCCGAGCGGAAAGCCGGCAACTGTGCAGATGTTCAAATTACAGCAATCGGGATTGCCGTCCTGATTGCGGAATTCATTATGTATCCGCATTACATAGCAGGGAGGCACGCAAACCGACGCCGTTTTAAATTTGATCGCTTCTTCGCAAAGGACTTTGATCTCTTCCCAAGATGAAGTCATCTTGAGAAGAGTGTGATCGATTTTCGCCAGTATCTCTTCGCTTGTCACTTAGTGACTGCCATCAATATGAAGTACAAAATAAATACTAGCGTGGCTCCGAAAAGAATTGGGTGAATTTCTTTTGCCTGTCCTTTACAGAGTTTGATTAAACAATAAAAGATAAATCCTGCGGCAATACCGTAAGAAATGTTATAGGCAAATGTCATTATGACAATAGTAAAGAAGGCAGGTATCGATTCATCAATTTGATCCCATCGAATACCTTTAAAAGATTCAGCCATCAGAATACCTACAATGATCAGCGCAGGCGCTGTGGCTTGAGCAGGAGCCATTCCAAAGATAGCAACTAACGGCAGACAGATAATAAAGAGAACGGCAACAACAACTGATGTAAAACCTGTGCGTCCGCCTTCATTAATACCGGAAGCGCTTTCAATGTACGATGTTGTGTTGGAAGTTCCGAGCAGCGCGCCAATCGAAGTAGCAGTAGCGTCGGCAAACAATGCCTTATCCATTTTAGATTTGAATCCTTTGGATTCGAGCAGAGAAGCTTCGTCGGCAGCGTCAAAGATGCCTGACTTGCGTCCTGTACCGATGAATGTACCTATCGTATCGAATGTGTCGGTAAGACTGAAAGCAAAGACGATAACAAAAACGATTAATCCTCTGCCGCCAATGAAAAGACTTTTAAAACCTATTTCGCCGAAAAAGGCAAGGGAGACATCATGAAAACCTGCAAGCCTTGATAAATCGAAAAGTTTTTCAGGTAAAATGGTTACACCCATTGGGATACCAATTATCGTTGCTGTGATTATACCGATAAGCATCGCTCCTTTCACTTTCAGCATCATAAGGGTAGTAATGATCAGAAGTCCGATAAGCGTAAGTATGGGACCTGCATCCGTAAACTTACTTAGCGATGGTACAGCTCCGCTGATACTTATAACGCCTGAGTTTATAAAACCTATGTAAGCGATAAAAAGCCCGATGCCGCCGCCAATAGCAAGCTGAAGAGATCTCGGTATCGAAGTGATGATAGCTTTGCGAAGTTTTGTAACGGTAATTATTATATTAATGATACCGCAAATAAATACCATCGCCAGAGCTTCCTGCCATTTAAAACCAAGACCGAAACAAACTGTATACGTAAAGAAAGCATTTAATCCCATACCTGGCGCTGTCGCAAACGGAACTTTTGCGACAAGTCCCATTATAAGCGTTCCGACAGCGGCGGCTAGAATAGTAGCAACAAAAACTCCGTTCCAGTTCATCCCTGTTTCAGACAGAATACTGGGATTGACGAAGATGATATACGCCATTGTAAAGAATGTTGTTAATCCCGCCAAAATTTCAGTGCGATAGTTTGAACCGCTTTTAGTAATTCCAAAAAATTTATCCATATTGATCTCCTACTTTAAATACAGAGGACGCTCTACATATTTTGTGTGCAGCAGCTGATGAGCTTTGTGTCCGCCCGGTTCTCCTAAGAATTCTTTGTAAACCTGACCTATAAACGGATTCTGATGAGAACAGCGGTACTGCGATTTTTGATCGTCATTGTAGATACCCTCGGTGCGCTGTTTGCGAATTGCGTCCGTGCAGCCATAGGGCTGACCGCCGCCGCCGATACATCCGCCTCTGCAAGCCATTACTTCGATAAAGTGATAAGGCGCCTCTTTTCCCGCTTCTTTTGCGGCGCGTATTTTATCAAGCACAGCGGCTATGTTGCCCATCTGGTGAGCAACAGCGATGCGTATTTTTAATCCGTTGCCGAAATCAACTTCGGCTTCTTTAACGCCTTCAAGCCCGCGCACCGGCTTAAAGTTTACATCGGATATTTCTTTTTTTGTTACAAGATAATACGCACTGCGGACAGCGGCTTCCATTACGCCGCCTGTTACGCCGAAGATCGTTCCCGCTCCCGTGTACGGTCCGAGCGGGCTGTCAGCGTCTTCGTCATCGAGCTTGAGGATTTCGATACCTGCTTGTTTGATCATACGGGCAAGCTCTCTTGTTGTGATTACGATATCAACATCATAGCCGTGACCTGCGCTCTTCATGTCGTCGTTGCGGCGGATTTCCCATTTTTTTGCGGTACACGGCATGACAGAAACCGAGTATACCTTTTCAGGATCAACGCCGGCTTTCCCTGTCCAGTACGCTTTAATCATCGCGCCCATCATCTGCTGGGGAGATTTTGCCGTCGAAAAATTGGGAATCAAGTCGGTATAGTATTTCTCAAGATAGTCGACCCATGCAGGGCAGCACGAAGTTATCAGAGGAATTGCGCTTCCCTTTTCGTTCAGGCGTTTTACAAGTTCCGATCCTTCTTCCATGATCGTAAGGTCTGCCGAGAAGTTTGTGTCGAAGACTGTTTTAAATCCGAGTTTACGAAGAGCGGCGTAAATTTTCTTTGTAAAGACTGTTCCCGGAGGCAGACCGAATTCTTCGGCTAAGGCGACGCGGACTGCGGGGGCAATCTGTACAACAGGATGTCTTTCCGGATCCTGAAGAGCTTTCCAAACCTGCACAGTGTCATCGCGTTCATAGATCGCGCCGACAGGACAATGAGCCGCGCACTGACCGCACTTGATACAGGGGCTCTCACCCAACGGAGCGTCAGCCGCGCTTGCAATCTTACCGCTGATACCTCTTCCGAGGAATTCCAGCGCCCATACATTTTGCACATCCTGACAAACCTTAACGCATCTGCCGCACCTAACGCATTTTTCAGGGCATAAAACTATCGCGGGGTTAGAGTCGTCAACCGGCAGATTGGTGTTAACTTTTTTAAATGGCTCTTCCCTGATTCCGAACTCAGCGGCAAGTTCCTGAAGTTCGCAGGAATGGTTGCGCGGACACTGGAGACAATCATCGGGATGATTCGAAAGGATCAGTTCAATTACTGTCCTGCGTACCGAAATGATCTCAGGATCATGGGTGATTATGTTCATGTTATTTTCGCAGACAGTGATACAAGCGCGAACCATCTTAGGCGATCCTGCCATTCTGACAATGCAGATACCGCATGACGCCCACGGCGGAAGATCGGGCGTATAACAGAGAGTGGGAATTTTAATATTCACCAATTTTGCCGCTTCCAGAATCGTTGTTCCGGGTTCTACTTCCAGCGCTTTTCCGTTTATTGTTATGTTAATCATTATCTCCCCCCTTAAGCCTTTTTAACCGCATTGAATTTACAAACAGCCAAACACTCGCCGCATTTTACACATTCATTATGATTGATAGCGTACGGCGGTTTCTTCTTATCGGGATACTTTGCAGCATCCTCCGCTGTAATACAATTTGCGGGGCATTTCTTTGCGCATACTCCGCACCCGATACATTTCGGCGTGTCGATCGTAAAGCTTAAAAGTTTCTTGCATTTGCCTGCGCGGCATTTTTTATCATGAATATGTTCGATGTACTCTTCGCGGAAATTCGCGATTGTTGACATTACAGGATTCGCCGCGGTGCAGCCTAACATACAGAGAGACGCTTTTGTCATCGCCTTTCCGATTTGTTCCAGTTTTACAAGGTCTTCTTCGGAGCCTTTTCCTTCGGCGATCTTTTCAAGCAGTTTTAAAATTTGAGTTGTGCCGATTCTGCACGGCGAACATTTACCGCAGCTCTCTTCAACGCAGAATTCCATATAGAAACGCGATACGTCGACAACGCAGTCATCTTCGTCCATGACGATCATACCGCCGGAGCCCATCATCGAGCCGTTCGCAACCAATGTGTCAAAGTCGATTGGAAGGTCTAAGGATTTTTCAGTGAGGATACCGCCGGAAGGACCGCCTGTCTGAACTCCCTTGAATTTTTTTCCGCCTTTGATGCCGCCGCCGATGTCAAATACGATGTCGCGAAGCGTGGTGCCCATTGGAACTTCGATAAGACCTGAACTTTTTACTTTGCCTGTGAGTGCGAAAACTTTTGTTCCCTTTGATTTTTCAGTTCCGATTTTCGCGAGCCACGCGCCGCCATGTGATGTGATGACGGGAATGTTCGCGAGCGTTTCAACGTTGTTTATAATTGTCGGACGCTGCCACAAGCCTTTGTTCGCGGGGAACGGCGGTTTTGGAACAGGCATACCCCGGTTACCTTCAACCGATTTAATAAGAGCGGTTTCTTCGCCGCAGACAAATGCGCCCGCGCCAAGTCGGATTTCAATATCGAAATCAAATCCCGAACCCAGAATGTCTTTACCCAGTAAACCGCAGTCATGCGCCTGCTTCAGCGCGATCCGAAGCCTATCGATTGCAAGCGGATATTCTGCGCGGATATACACAAATCCCTGATGAGAGCCGATTGCCTTACCGGCTGTGATCATGCCTTCGATGATTGAGTGCGGGTCGCCTTCAATGGTCGAGCGATCCATGTACGCTCCCGGGTCGCCTTCGTCGGCGTTACAGATAACGTATTTAACATCGCCTTGCGCCTTGCGGGCAAGATCCCATTTTAACCATGTCGGGAAACCGGCGCCGCCTCTTCCGCGAAGACCTGAGATCTTCACTTCTTCAATTACCTGTTCGGGAGTCCATTCAAAGAGAACTTTTTCAAGCCCTGAATAACCTTCGCGGGCAATGTATTCATCGATTTTTTCAGGATCTATAACGCCGCAGTTTCTAAGTACTACGCGGTACTGCTTTTGATAGAAGGGAATATCTTCCACAAGCATTGTTTGTTTTTTTGTTTCGCCTTCATTGTAAAGCAGACGTTTTACTTCGCGTCCCTTAACAATCTGCTCCGCGATGATTTCTTTTGCGTCATCAGGTTTTACCTCAACATAAAAGGAATCTTCCGGAAGGACTTTTACAATCGGTCCCTTTTCGCAGAAACCGAAACAGCCGGTTTTAACAATCTGCACTTGATCCTTAACGCCCTGTTTATCCGCTTCCGCGTTGAGCTGCGAAAAAAGTTCAATCCCCTTATTGGATTCGCAGGCTGTGCCGCTGCAGACCAGAATATAATGGTTATATGCCATGTTTCTCCCCTTTATTTGTTTAATATGTCTATGGCAGGACGATCTAGAATATGACCGCTCAGCATTTCTTTGCCGATTAAATGCTTTTGAATGATCTCTTTGGCAATAGCGGCATCAACATTACCGTAAATTACCGCGGGCATTCCCGGAACAAGAACTTCAACAGTAGGTTCGGAATGACAAAGCCCCATACACCCTGTTTGGCGCACAAGACAAGTATCCACAAGTTTATGCTCGTCAATACCATTAATAAAAGCGTCAAGCGTTGCTTTAGCTCCTGCCGCGATACCGCATGTTCCCATGCCGACAATAACTTGAATCTCCTTGCCGTCCGCTTCGCGTTTGCGAATGTCTCCCTTTTTATCATCCCTCAGTTTTCTCAAGTCATCCAGACTCATTCTAGCCATACTGCCCTCCTAATCCTCATTTCAAATTTTAAAAGATCAATCGCTTTCCAGCGATTTTAAATAATCACCTAACAAAACAAGCGAACCTACATCTTCAAAGCTGCCAAGAATATCGATTAGATCCGTTTTACAAACTTCGTACTCATTGTTCTTTTTCTTTCTGCGGATGATAATTTCCGCATCGCTGTTAAACATCAATATCGTCCTGAACATTGTAGGAATGCCGCCGACAGGAGGCGTATCAACATTTTTTAAATTGAACCATGCCGTTATAACTGTACCCTTCCCCTTTTCCGATTTTATATCACAGCCGCCGCCCGATTGCTCGGATGTTTGAATAAGGAACGGTAAACCCAATCCGATTTTACGGTTTGGATGTTTTTCGCCGTCTGTCACAAACGGATCGACAGCTCTTTTTAGTTCTTCTGCTGTCATTCCCTTGCCGTCGTCTCTTACAACAAAACGAAATTCCGTATCTGTCTCCGTTACATCAAGCTCTACCTGCCCGGCGCCGGCCTCAAGACCGTTTTGAGTGATATCGGTAACAAGATCAGATAAAGTAAAATGCATGTTACACGTTCTGATATTTCGCGATAATTCCGGGGATATCGTTTTTACCGATTTTTCCGAAAGTGTCTTTTCCGACAGTCAATACCGGAGCAAGACCGCAGCAGCCTACGCAGCGGACAGGATCAACAGAAAATTGACCGTCTCCCGTGACGCCGTTCGGTTCCAGTCCCAGAAGTTTTCTGGTTTCGTCGATTAAATCCTGAGCGCCTTTCAAATAACATGCGGTACCAAGACACACCGAGATTTTATGCTTTCCGGGTTTTGTAGTTTTAAAAAAATGATAAAAAGTAATAACCCCGTAAATGCGGGCGAGCGGGATCCCGACAAGCCGGGACACATTTTCCGCCGATGGGCGTGAAATATACCCGAAAATTTCCTGGGTCTTATGGAGAATCATGATGAGACTCCCCGGTTTTTCCTTCCATTCATCAATAAATGACATCAATTCCTGAGGAAAATTAACATCCCCTTCAGTTTTCGTAATAGCCGCCATGAATCCCCCTAAAATCAATCTATAATTTAGTATTTTACCTTGTAAATTGGAAGTTGGCAAGTAAAAAAACTTTCTCGACATAACGTAATTTTAAGTTCATAATGTAGATGATGCACAGGGAAAATGTTGATTTGGGGCTAATACAAAAACAAGAGCTTTTTTCTCACCTTGCTCAATCACAGATTGAATTTGTCATGTCGCATACCGGTATTCTAAAACTGCCGAAAAACGCAAGGCTTTTTTCTCCTGGTGAGAGGGCATCGTGCTTTTACATGCTGATAAGCGGCGATATACGCGTTTTTAAGAAAAGAGACGACGGCAGCGATGAAGAAATGGCTCATTTTACATCAGGAGATACGATCGGTGATTTTGACTTCGCGCGCGGAGCCAGCTACGACGCATGCGCCGACGCGGCGAAAGATTGTCATCTTATTACATTTCCCGGTCAGGGGTTTACAATGGACTCTCTTTCCGCAAAAGAACCCGGAACAGTATGTATTATTCTGCTAAACGCGATTGTAATGATGACAGGGCGCATCAAGGCGACAAACAGACTCTTACTTGATAATTTATCATGGGTTCAGGATCTTCACAGGCGCGCCTATGAAGACGCAGGCACTGGTTTATGGAAACAAACTCTTATCACAGATGAAATTAAAGATGCGCTCTCCGATCCGGCGGCGCTGATCATGGTTAAACCTGACAGATTCAAAATCCTTGTTGATTCACGCGGACACCACGCGGGAGATGAGGCGATGATCAAAATCGCATTAATCTTGAAAAATATGACGCGCATGATCGGACACAGCTGGGCGCTGCGCTTAAAAAGCAATGAAGTCGCTCTTATAATAAATGATTGTAACGCCGATCAGGCTGCGGAAATAGCAAAACACATTGCGAGTGAAATTAAAGATATTGAACCATCTCCCGCAATTACCGTCGATAAAGCAGACGGCTCAAGCGAAGACTTTCCTCCTTTTTATTTTTCCGCGGTAATATCATGGTGTATTTGGCCTATCGACGGCTCCGACTGGGACAGTCTCTTTCAAAGTAACTACACAACTCTTCTTGACACATGGAAGGCGCAAGGAGACAGCATTGTTCATTACAAAAATAACGAGAGCAAAGGTTGAGGCATGGTAACAAGAGACGAGGAAGATATCAATTCGCAAGCTATTCTGTCGATGATATCAAGATTTTCTCTTTTCGCCGAACTTGATGAGAATGAATTTAATTCAGTCTCTCATTATTTAAAAATCCTTCATCTGACAAAAGGAGAAATAATTTTCCGTGAAGGCGATTCAGGCGAAGATATGTTCATTCATTTTTCGGGAACGTTAAACGCCTTCATCACCCAGTCGGACGGAACGGAGCGTTCGCTTTTTAATATTAATCAGGGAGATTTCTTCGGAGAAATGTCGATAATCACCCACGAGCCCAGATCTGTTTCGATCAGCGTTACGGAAGACGCAACGACAATAAAATTCAGCGGAAAAGATTTCTACAAAATAATTAATGAACAACCTGAAATAGGTTATAAAATTTTACATTCGATAAGCGTCGTACAGAATAGCTGGCTCGATGAAACATCAAAATCATTCAGCGATTTAATCAGATGGGGCGAAACAGCGCGCAGAAGAGCCGTCACCGACGAAATGACGGGATTGTACAACCGCCGCTTTTTGGAAGAATCAATTAAGGATCGTTTTAACAATCAATCAATGAATTTCCGTATCATGTCTCTTTTGATGATGGATTTGGACAGAATTCACAGCATTAACGACAAGTACGGATCAAAAGCCGGCGACATTGTTATAACAGCCGCAGCCGAAGAAATCCGCTCATGTTTGCGTAACGGCGACATTCCTGCCCGTCTTTCAGGCGACGAATTCGCAATCCTTCTGCCAGACACAGATAGAAACGGCGCGCAAAAAATCGCGGAACGAATCAGAAAAAAAATTGAAGGAAGAAAAATAGACGTCCCTTCAAGCCCCGGATCATCCGAATTAGTTACGATCGGCACAAGAACTAGCATCGGAATCGCAATCGCTCCAAAACACGCGTCTTCCATGGAACAGCTCGAAGAAGCCTCGGATACAGCTCTCCGCAAAGCAAAGGATTTGGGAAGAAACAGAGTCGAAGTTTTCGGCTAACTATTTCTCTCCTGCACTATTTTGTTCCCCATTTCGCGTAACAGGTATTTTTGAATTTTTCCGCTTGATGTTAATGGATAACTGTCAACAAAGAATACGTGCTTGGGAATTTTGTAGCGTCCGATTTTGCCGCGGCAGAAATCGCGAACTTCTTCTTCGGTCATTGTAACATCCGGTTTTAGAATTATGAACGCGCCGACTTCTTCGCCGTATTTTTCGCTTGCGATACCGGCGACCTGAACGTCTTTTACTCCCGGCATGGTGTACAAAAAGTCCTCGACTTCTTTGGGGGAAATATTTTCTCCGCCGCGGATTATCAAATCTTTTATGCGCCCTGTTACTTTGAAGTTTCCGTCAGCGTATTTTACGCCTTGATCTCCCGAATGGAGCCAGCCGTTTTTGTCGATACAAGCTTCTGTCGCTTCGGGCATTTTGTAGTAGCCAATCATTGTATTGTAGCCGCGGCAGCAGAATTCGCCTTTTTCGCCGTCGGGACATTCTTCGCCGGTTTCAGGATTGCGTATTGTTACTTCAACTCCCGGCAGAGAGCGCCCTACGGTTTCAACTTTAACGTTGATGTCGTCATCGTAACGGGTTTGAGTCATAACAGGAGAAGATTCCGTTAAACCGTAACAGATTGTCACTTCACTCATGTACATTTGATCGATAACTTGCCTCATAGTTTCGATTGGACAGGGAGAGCCTGCCATAATTCCGGTGCGGAGAGTTGAAAGATCAAACATCTTGAACATGGGATGATGCAATTCCGCGATGAACATTGTAGGCACTCCGTAAACTGCTGTACATTTCGCTTTTTGAATTGTCGCGAGCACGAGCAGAGGATCGAACCACTCGACAAGCGCTGCGGTTGATCCGTGAGTAAGAATCGCCATCATGCCAAGCACAAGACCGAAACAGTGAAACAGAGGAACGGGCAGACATACAATATCTTTTTCGGTTAAACGCTGATTATCGCCGATACCAAGACCGTTATTCAAAATATTTCTGTGAGAAAGCATTACGCCTTTCGGGAAACCTGTGGTGCCCGATGTGTACTGCATATTCACAACATCGTTGGTAGTAAGCGAATTTTCAATTTCCAGCATCTGCTTAGAATCGGTGTGCTGACCGAGCAGGAGCAATTCATTGAAACTGTACATGCCTCTGTGTTTTTGCTGTCCGATGTGAACAAGGTATTTTAAGAAAGGAAATTTCGGCGAATTAACGCATCCTCTCTGAGATGTTGCCAGTTCAGGCACAAGCTCATTAACCATCGCGATATAATCCGAATCGCGCCAGCCGTTTGTGAGGCACAAACAAACCATGTCGGATTGTTTTAAAACAAATTCGAGTTCGTGGGTTTTGTATCCGGTATTAATTGTAACCAATACAGCTCCGATTCTCGCGCACGCGAAAAGCACAGTGTTCCAGTCGGGAACATTTGTCGCCCATATTCCGACATGATCGTCTTTTTTTACGCCAATGCTCAAAAGCCCTTTCGCGAAATCATCGACTCTTTTATCGAATTCGGAATAAGTAAAACGAAGATTGCGATCCGCGTAAACAAGAAAATCGTGATCGGGATGCGCTTGAGTTTTTTCTCTTAATACTTGAGATAAAGTTTTTTCAATATAATTCATAATTACACCGGTGTATAAATCACAGCTAAAATCTTTACAGGTTTATCGTTTGCCGAAAAAACTTTATGAGGCACTATCGAATCGTAATAAACAGAGTCGCCTGTATTGAGCGTGTCTTTGTCCATGCCATATTCAAGCGCGAGCGTTCCTTCCAGCACGTAGATAAACTCTTCGCCTTCGTGTGCGGATTTCTCCTGCCTTGCGTCTGTCTCTATCGTTACGATAAACGGTTCCATGTGGCGGCTGTTTTTATCGGCGGCAAGAGCGTTAAACGCCATACCGTGATGTTCGCCTGCGGGAACGCCCTCGGGGATTCCCGTTTTAAAACGCGTTGCTTCCGCGGCTTTTCCCGCTCTGCAAATAACAGGACCTAGTTTTTCATTATCATCAAGCAGTGTGCCAAGGCGTACGCCCAGCCCCCTTGAAATCTTTATAAGAGGAGCAAGATCGGGAATAAGCCCGTCTTCTTCGATTTTAGTGATAAGCGCTGTAGAAACACCTGAGCGTTCTGACAGTACTTCCCGGCTGATTGAATAGGTTTTCCTAATTTCGGCGATACGTTCGCCAGGCGTATTGGTTGTCATGATGACAGTGTATCGATTTTTGTCAATTAATACAATAGGAAAATTTCAATTCCAAATTACTTCGTATATTAGAGGCGTTTCCAAAACCAAAAGATCGAGTAACGGTATATCGAAATTCGCTCTCCTGCCGGAGAATGTTCCGCCTCTTGCGTTTGTAATTCTTCCGGGAAATTCGATTGACGCTTGAATCTTTGAGTTCGCGATTTCATCGCTTATCGCTTTTGAATAAAAACCGGCGGCAATATCGAGATATTCGTCTTTTGATATTTCTTCGCCTGTCGCAATCGGAGCCATGAGCGCGTTGAAGTAATCTACAACTTGCGGTGAAAGCAGCGAAAGCATAACTCTGCCGTTGTTTCGATTTATATTGACAGTCAGTCTTCCGCCTGAGCCCGCTTGTTCAAATACGATAAAACCGCTTCCCTGTGTAACGGAAAGAAAATCATTTATCCGCGAAATTCTTATCTGCCCTGTTACAGCGCTTGATGAAGTGTTGGTCAATCTAACGCTTGAGACACCCGGCGCGTTTGACATTGACCTCGCGATCGCCTGTCCGTCAAGTTCATTTCCGGTCTGCCCGGCGGCAGCCGAAAAAGAGCGTATCATGGCTGCCATCCGCGGATAAAGGGACAGATTTACGTTGAAAGACGATGAGCCGTCCGCCGCTATGTTTCCGTCAATCCTCGCCGCGCAGGAAGAAAAGAAAACGAGAACCAACGAACAAAAAACAAAAAATTGTTTCATATATAGAAAATAAACTATCGTCAAAAAGGTTTCAACAGGTGACAGTCACCTTGAACATCGATGTCTTTAATGTCAGAATGTATGCAACCTTAACTTTTGCTATGTGTCGAAAATCACAAGGGTAATTGTATACTCTTGAAGTCGAAAAGATGAATTTGGAGGAAATTATGGGCGTCCCCCGCACTGAAAAACCATGGGAATTTTTAAAAGATTACAAAGGAAAGGCGTTCTCCGGTGAATGGCCTACTCTGCCGGAAATGTATAAAATTACAGTTTCCCGCTTTCCCGAGCGCCGTTGTTTTACAATTTTTGAACCGGATCGGATCACATTAAATTATACTGAGTCGCTGAAATTAATCGAAGCAGTTGCGCGCTGGCTTCACAGTAAAGGCATCCGCAAGGGAGACAGAGTTGCCGTGACAGGGAAAAACGCGCCTGAGTGGACTGTAGCGTACCTCGGCATTCTTTTCGCGGGCGGAGTTGTAGTTCCAATCGATTATCAGCTTAGAAATGAAGAAACCGATCTTTTGATAAAAACATCAGGCGCGGCTGTCCTTTTTGTTGATGAAGAAAAACACGATTACTATACGCGTAAGCCTGAAGGACTAAAAGAAGTAATTTCTCTCAGAAAAGGAATCGGAACTTATATTTACGATCTCGACGGACCTCAAGCGCAGATTGAACAGGCGGCGGAAAACGATCTCGCGGCAATTTTATTTACTTCCGGCACTACAGGAAATCCTAAAGGCGTAATGCTTTCTCATAGAAATCTTGTTTCCGATGTTTATCTTGCGCAGGGCACTCCGCTCATCGTTTTACATACCGATGTTTTTTACGCTATCCTGCCAATTCATCATTCATACACAATGCTCGCCGTTTTTATCGAAACAATATCGACAGGCGCCGAAGTTGTTTTCGGAAAGAAAATGGTAACGTCGCAAATTTTAAAAGATCTAAAAGAAGCGCAGATCACGATGCTTCTCGGCGTTCCTATGCTTTTCAATAAAGTTCTTGCAGGAATTTTCAGGGGAGTAAAAGCGAAAGGACCTATTGTTTACGGATTGATTCGATTCTTAATGTCGATATCGGGATGTATAAAAAAAGTATTTAAAAAGAATCCTGGTAAAAAAATGTTTAAAACAATTCTTGATAAAGCGAGCCTTACGTCGATTCGAATTTGCATCTCAGGCGGCGGACCTCTCGCTCCGAGCATTTTCAGAAAATACAATCAGCTCGGCATCGACTTTGTTCAAGGTTACGGTTTGACCGAAACGTCGCCTATTATCGCGATCAATCCGATTGAACAATACAAAGAAACCAGCGTAGGCAGATCATGTCCTGGAGTTGACATGAAGATTCTCAATCCCGATGAACGCGGCGTCGGCGAAGTAATCGTTAAAGGTCCGATGGTAATGATGGGCTATTACAACATGCCGGAAGAAACGGCTGCCGCTTTTACGCCCGACGGTTATCTGAAAACAGGCGATCTCGGCTATATGGATAACGAGGATTATTTATACCTGACAGGACGCGCGAAAAACATGATCGTCACCGAAGGCGGGAAAAATGTTTACCCCGAAGAGATCGAAAACGAATTCCAATTATATGAAGAGATTGAGCAAATATTAATCCGCGGATACGTAATGGATCAAAAGATGAAATCAGAAAGCATCGAAGCTCTTGTGTATCCAAATCCGGAATACAAAGAAAACGGCATATCACTTTCAACGGAAGCAATGGAGAAGAGAATTAAATCGATCATCAAAGAAGTAAACGACAAATTACAGCCGTATCAAAAGATCTCTAAAACGGAAATTCTCGATAAGCCGATGGAAATGACAACAACGAAGAAAATCAAGAGGGGTAAGCTGTAAAAATAGGATCATCGAATTGCACGAATTAACGCGAATATTTTTATTAGCGTACATTCGTGTTATTCGTTGACAATTCTTAGAATTACACGAATTAGCGCAAATATTTTTATTCGCATACATTCGTGTTATTCTTTGACGTTTCTTACTGCCGCACTTTGGGCGTGACCTTCAAGACCTTCCGCGCGCGCGATAATTTCAGCGGCGTTACGCGCTTTTTCAAAACTTTCGCCCTGCGAACAGCGCAGGGTTGTAACGGTTTTTAAAAAGTGACGTACGGAAAGACCGCCTGTAAAACGAGCGCTCGCGGATGTGGGAAGCGTGTGATTAATTCCCGCCGAATAATCACCTAACACTTCGGCGGACAACTGCCCTATAAAAAGAGAACCGTAATTTTTTAAGTGAGGAATCCAGCTCTCGTCATCGTCGGTTTGCAGTTCAAGATGTTCAGGAGCGATAATGTTCGCGATACGGATCGCCTCTTCTTTTTTGTCATAAACAATTATCAATCCTCCGGCATCAAGAGAAGCGCGCGCTGTTTTCGCCGTTGGCAGCTGTAAAAGCCGTTTTTCAACCGCTGTGACAATTTTATCCGCGAACTCATTTGTTTCAACTAACACACGGGCGCGCGCGTCGACATCATGTTCCGCCTGTCCAATCATATCAGAAGCAATTACGTCTGCGATTCTGTTCTCTTCTATCTGTTCATTGTTATTTTTTATTTGTTGATTAATAATCAACACATCTGTAGGACCCGCTATAAAATCGATTCCAACTTCTCCGAAAAGAATTCTTTTCGCGGCTGCTACATATTTATTTCCGGGTCCTGCGATTACATCGGCTTTCGGCACAGATTTAGTTCCCAGAGCGAGAGCCGCGATTGCCTGCGCTCCTCCCATCGCGAAAACGCGGAGTTTTTTACCGCTTTTGTCTAACGAAACGCCCGCAGCCTGCGCGGCGATTGCCGCCGCCGCGAGAGTTCTTTTATCGGGAAACCCGTCTTTGTCAGGAGGAGAAGACAATATCACTTCTTCAACTCCCGCGCAAAAAGCCGGGATCATACACATTAAAACCGAAGAAAAGAGCGGAAAACGCCCCGCGGGAATATAAATTGCCGCTTTTTGAACCGGAATAATTCTCTGTCCCGTTACAAGACCTTTTCCCATCTCATGTTCAAAGTTCGCGAATTGTTCTTTTTGTTTTTCGGAAAAACATTTTATATTATTAGCCGCGAACTCAAGCGCTTCAACTAACGCTTTGTCCGTTACGCGCAGCTCGTCATACGCTTTTTTCGCGGCGGAAAGCGGTATTTCCAATTTTTCAGGAGATGATCTGTCAAATTTGTCAGCGTATTTTCTAACCGCGTCATCGCCTTTAGCGCGGACATCGGCAATTATTTTTTTTACGATTTTTTCTGTTTTAAGATCATCTGATTTTTTTTGTTCTTTTTTCCAATACGAATCAAAGTCATTGCATTTTATTATACGCATAAAATCTCCCTGCATGCCTTGATAAATGCTTCCATCTCTTCATCCGTGCCGATGCTTACGCGCAGGAAATCAGATATCCTTTCTTTATTAAAGCGGCGCACGAGAATACCTTTTTCTCTGAGTTCTTTAAATATCTGCGCTCCGCCGATTTTCGTATGTTTTATAAAAATAAAATTCGCGGACGACGGCAGAACGTTAAACCCCATATCTTTCAATGATTGCGCTGTACGCTCTCTTGTTTTTATTACGCGAAGATTAATTTCATTGTAATACGCTGAGTCGCTGACAGCGGCGGAAGCGCCGGCAAGCGCGAGACGATCAAGCGTGTACGAATTGAAAGAGTCGCGGATACGCCTTAATCCTTCTATTAACATCTCGTTTCCTATCGCGAATCCCGCGCGCAGCCCCGCGAGAGAAGCCGATTTAGAAAGCGTGTGCACAGTCAGCAAATTGGGATGTTTTTCAACGTGAGGCACCGCAGAGTCCGCGCCGAACGCGGCATACGCTTCATCGATAATTAAAACTTTTTTTTGTTTTTCTAAAGAAGCCGCGAGAGAAAGAATTTCATCTAACGGAATCGCGATTCCCGTCGGAGCGTTCGGATTTGGAAGCACAACGCCGCCTGAGTTTGTTTTATAATCGTTTATGTTAACGGAAAAATCTTCACATAAGGGAATTGTTTTATACGGAATATCCCAAAGATCGGCATAAACAGGATAAAAACTGTATGTAATATCAGGAAACAAGATAGATTTATCCAACAATGAAGGATCTTTTTCATGTTCACTGTTATTTATTCTGCGAACCGCTGACTCGATTTCTATGCTCTCAAAAAACGCGCCGAAAGCAAACGCCAATATTTCATCTGATCCGTTTCCCGCAAACACCTGCTCTGTTTTTACGCCGTATCTTTTCGCAACAGCTTCCCGGAATTCCGTACATTCGGGATCAGGATACAGACGCAAGCGTTCATCGGCGCTATTTTTAATTGCTTCGATTACTTTAGGCGAAGGTTTATACGGATTTTCATTTGTATTAAGTTTTATAAATTGTCTGTCTTTGGGCTGTTCTCCCGGAACATACGGCGAAAGCCCCGCAAGGCGAGAATTCCAAAATAATTTTTTTTCTATCTGTTCCTTATTCATTGCTATCTGCTACTTGTTATCTGCAATTTGCTCACTTCTTATGTCTTCTGTCAAGTTCATTCATTACTTCCTGAACCGTAACGCCGCCGCGGGTCATCAGCACTGAAGAAAAATAAAGAAGGTCTGCCATTTCCCAGACAATTTCATCATGAGATTTCGCGTCACATAATTCCTGCGCTTCTTCCATTACTTTTTCACGCACAAGTTCGTCATCCAGGGTCGCGGTATAAGAGCCGGGCGCGGGATTTTGAAAACGCTCTTTTATTATTTCCTGTAAAAACTTTTGAGTATAATCCCTGTTAACAGCGAAACACGACCACGCTCCCGTGTGACAGACAGGACCTGCGGGCTCCGCTGTAGCAAGTATCGCGTCTCGATCGCAGTCCGCCCGTAAACGAATCATTTTTAAAACATTGCCGGAATTTTCCCCTTTCATCCAGAGTTTGTTTCTTGTCCGGCTGTAAAAACATACATTGCCCCTGTTAAAAGTTTCACCTAACGCGTTCGCATCGGTAAAACCTGTCATCATAACTTGTCCTTCTGCCGATTGAACGATTATCGGAAGCAGGGACTGCGGTCGAAGCTCCGAATCGTTTGAAGCTGAGGAGATTTCAGGTATTTGTCCTTTTTTCCAATTAAGAGAAGTGATAAAAGCGTCAGCTAAAGGTATTTTTCCGGTGTAGAGAGCCATACCGAGCTGCACGTCACAGCCGAGAGCGGCAATTTGCTCAACTTCGGTTAACGCGGAAACGCCGCCGGCGACTGTTATCTGACAATTAACAGCTTCTCGCAGTTTTCGTACCAGATTAAGATCGATGCCTGTCATCGTGCCCTCGCGTTCAACGCAGGTAAAAAGAAGTTCACCGACATACGGTTCAACGGCTCTCGCCGCTTGAATCAGCTCGAGACCTGTAGGAGTTTTCCAGCCGTCAACTACGATATCGCCGTTACGCGCATCGACAGCAATGATCAATCTTTCGCGTCCGATTTTTTTTGACATCGCTTCGAGGAAAGGGATGTTAACCGCGAATTCTCCGCAGGAAATACCCTTTCCTTTTTTTGCCGGGTCACGGAACGCCGCGGAACCTACGATAATTTTTCGCGCGCCGAGGCTGACAAGTTCTTTTGCCTGTTCCGGCGTTCTTATTCCGCCGCCTACCCTGCACTCCGCTTTTCGAAGGAGCGGTTTTATCATTTCAAGGTTTGAACCCTTGCCCATTGCCGCGTCAAGATCGATTACGGCAACTTCGCCGTAACGGTCAAATTCCACAGCAAGTTCCAGCGCATTATCACGCTGCAACACGAGTTCTTCACCTTGTTTGAGCTGTACGACTTTGCCGTTTTGAATGTCTATGGATGCTATAATCATGAGTTTAGTATATAATATGTGTCGTTTACTATCTAGTCATTTTGATGATAATCAATCATCAAAAGCGGGAACGCAAAAGTCTCAGGCGGCTAGAAATGACGTAACGCTAATAAATCAGCGGCAGTTCTGCCGAATTTTGTTTTTAGATTTTGATTTGCACCTTTTTCGATAAGCGTCGACTGCGGTCCTGCGGGATAAGAAGCGCATGCGAAATGTAAAGCTGTCCAGCCATAACTATTCTGTTGATTCACATTGATTCCGGCATTTAATAACAGTAATCCTATTTCTGCCTGTCTCATTCTTATATTATTTGCAGCACTACCATAAAAAGGCATATCAGAAATATAATTTATTTTTGCTGTTGTTTCATTCTCAATAATGGGATTATACCAGTCAATAGTCGGACCAAAAGACGTTATACAATAAAATAGTGCCGTATGATTATTATTATTAAGCGCATTTACATTAATATTATTACTGAGCAGATATTTAACTAAATCTACGTTATTACGCATTGCAGCAACATGCAATATCGAATTACCTAACGCGTCCGCTTTATCCCTGATATTTATTTTAAAAAAATCCACAACGCTTTTATAATGTTCCGGTTTTACTAATTCAAGCAAATAAGGCGAATTTAATTTAACTCCCGCAATGTCTCTGACATTTTGCATTCGCTGCTCAAACGGCACGCTCTCATTTCTGAAATAAGAAGAATAATATCTTGCAGTATCATTTACTTCAACATATCCTGCATTAATAAAATATTTTGAAACATTAGAATGATTACGCGCCATTGCTCTTTCAAATGCTTTATGCGGATTTTGCGCTCCTTTTGATAAAAGATATTCTATAATCTCTAAATTCCCTTCTGAAGCAGCGCATTCCAACGGAGTGTACCCATAAGCGCCGGCATTTATATCCACGCCGCTTTCAACAAGCTGTTTAACCTTATTAAAATTATTATCTAATACAGCTTGATAAAGCGGCGGTTTGGACGGACCAAAGCTAATACAGGATACGTATGATCCTAATAAACTTAAAAATATTAAATTAAAAAAAATCTTTTTCATGCTAAACTCCTCCTACAGTGTGACATATCAAATATGCTAAAATATTTATATTCTGTCAAGGGTCTTATATTAAAATGACTTTTGTCATTGATAACTACAGCGATCCTTGAAGGAGACAGCTCGACCACAGTGCGTAAATATACACCACGTCCATTCTAGCATCTGAGGCTTTTGCGTTTCCGCCTATGCGGTTGTTAATTTATCTCTTACTAGCTCTCTTCACTTCAGACAACCCCGAACAATCATAATTAATAACAAATGGCTGAACTCTTGGAAGCGCAGGGTGAACTTCAGCGTTCCCTTTGAAGCGGTACTGCACTTGTCTCATCGCGACAACATCGTCTAAAAGAGAGCGGCTCATGTTTATAAAATTCATTTCGAAAACAAATCTAGTTTCGGCAGAACCTTCGGCAGGAATTCGTAAAATGTCTTTTACGCTGCCCTTTGCCCATGAAGCGCCCTTTCCGAATAATTCGTAAGTAAGCGATTTAAGTTCGAGGGCGAAATTATTTGAATTTGTTATTTTTAAGATAGTTTCGAATTCGGTTACGACAATATCAGCCTGAATAACGGCAATTGATACAACTTCAAATGAAGGATCTGTAATTTCAAGCTTTGCTTTAGGATTTGATTTACATCCCGTTAAAATAAATATTGTTAAAATAAAAATAATTAAAAGGATTTTTTTTATTTTGCGCATAACACATCATTCAAATGAAAAACTTCCGTAATATACATTACTGTTATCAGCGCTGACAGCGCTTACAATATTTTCCGCAGATGAACCGCAGAGCGTTTTGCTTACAAGACCGCTCTCAAAAAGACTGGCGATTAACGCTCCTCCGCAGGCATTGAAACTGCCTTCAAGAATTGCTGAGGCAAGAGACGCGGCGTTTAACTTCTTAAAATAACGCAAACCTTCTTCCGCCAGAATGCGCGCGCTATTCTTGTCTTTATTGCATGAAAGATTACTTGAAACAACTATCAATGTTTCATCGATTATCGGAGATATTACAGTTTTTAAACCTTGCGCAAGGTCGTATATATACTGAGCGCCGGGCTGCCCCATTAATATAGGAACTATTGACGCGTTTGGAAAACAGTATTTTACAAACGGCAGAAGAATCTCAATAGAATGTTCGCTAAGGTGCGGAATATCATTTATTTCGAATGATGATTTTGTCTTTTCAAACTCTTCGGTTAATTTGCGATCTACACGAATATTGCCTAAAGGAGTGAAAAAAGAGTGAGAATTTGACAGAAAAAGCCCTTTTTCCCTCTTATCGTGAATGGGTCCTAAAACGACTACTTTTTTAATGCACGCGCTTCTGCCCATTGTCGAGGAAAACGAGTCAGCCGCGAGATGCCCGGAAAAACTCCACGCTCCGTGAGGAGCAATGATAGCTTTCGCGCGCGCATTCGAAGAAGCAAACCCTGTTTGAGCGGGAGTTTTTTCAAGGTCATAAGACCTTAAAAGTTTTAGTAATTCCGGCTTTTCGTCAGGATAATAAAGACCTGAAACAACCGGATTGCGAACTCTCCGCTTCTGGGCAAACACAACGTCCATACATTAACTTTAATGCCTGCAAGAGCAGGATTCAAGAGTAAACCGAAAAAATCACAAATCCCGTACAGGGCGGACAGGCAGCCAGTCCGTTACGGGATGTTCTTTCTCATCACAGAGCCACGGACCGTTTTTACTCTTGTGATATCCGCCCGATGTTCCGCCCATAGGATATGTGTAAGGCGGTAAAAATGTGTCTTCGTTTTCCTGAGTGACAATTGCTGTCGCTTTATCTATTCTTTGATGGCTGCTCCAATGTATAGTTGTTTGCGTTGTCTGATAAACATTATATTTTTTTCTCAGATGCGAGCGAAAATTTCCCGCGTAACTTTTTAACTCATTAACGCTTGGAAGCCGCCAGTCATTATAACCGTTATGTGAAAAATCGATACAGAGCTGCTGCGCGTCATGCGCTTTGCACCAGCCTGCGTCAACAGGCGATACTTCGATTAATTTTTTTTCCTTGACATCAATAACAAAACCTCCGGCAGGTCCGGTATCGCCTTCTTTGAGAGGAAAATATTTTTCCAATATATTATGAGTTGTCGAATTTTCCCTCGCCGGCTTCCATACATTTCCGACATTCGGATAAACAAACATATCCCAATTAAAAAGGCGCATATGAGCCCGGTACGCGAGTTCTTCCAACTTAAACGGACCGTTTTCGATAAAATTGATGCTTGTAAAAAAGGAGCAGTAACTGTCAGGCATTTCAACAAAAGCTTTCGGCACTAAAAAAATCGGCACTTGGTTCGGTATGAGATCATAAGAACGTTCTATAGATTGATAGTCAATAAAGTAAACATTCAAATTATTTTTCGCTGCCAAATCAACCGCCGCGCGCCAGCTGTATTGCTTTATATACGCAAGCGTGTTTTTATTTTTTTCAAAATAAACTACGTCGGCAGGCGATTCCCCGACTGTGTAAAGCTGATTGTTTTCATGCATATTATACTCCTTCGTTAAGAATTTGTTTTTTTATCTGAATAGCGGCTACATTGCCCGCAGCGATAAGTTCATCGAGCATCGCTATGCCTTTCGTTTTATCAAGCGGCGCTCCTTCGCCGTAATAGTGCATCATACCCAAACATAATTTAGATTCCGGGATTCCGGCGTTATACGCAACCATAAGATATTCAAACGCCTTTTGCGGTTCTGATCTCTCAAGACCTTCTCCCGTATAGAGCATAGTCCCCGCTTGCAAGCATGAAGGCGCGTAACCGTTCTCCGAAGCAAGCATAAAATGATAAAGGGCGCTCTTTGCGTCAATTTCCGTGCCAAGCCCCTGCTGATACATAATTCCAAGATTGTGATGCGCCAACGGATACACAAGCTCGTAAACTTTTGTCATGTGAAAGATCAAAGAAATATCGGAACGTGTTTTTACATCATTCAAGTCCGGCATTTCAAAAAACGGATCTTCCAAATCGGCAACCATTTCAAAACAGCTCATCGCTTCTTCGTAATCCTGATCAACGCCAAGCCCGCCCATGTACGCGCTTCCAAGATTGTAAAGCCCTGTCAGGCTTCCTTCGTCCGCCGCTTTCGCGAAACACTCAGCGGCTTTTACCATATTTTTTTCTACGCCTTGTCCTAATTGATTCATTACGCCAATCATGGCAAGAGCTTCGGAGCTTCCTCCTTCGGCGGACAATTTGTAATAATGAAGAGCTTTTTCAAAATCCTGTTTATGCATTAAACCGTTATAATAAAGCGTTCCTGTTTCGAATAACGCGCTCGGTACATTATTTTCTACAGCCTGATTCAGCCAGTAGAGCGCGTTCTCTCTTTCTTCATCATCACGAGCGCCTCCCCACATTAAAATATACAAATTCATCTGCGCGTTAGCAACTCCCCGAAGAGCGGCTTTCTCCAAATAATCAAACGCTTTTTTTTCATCCTTATCCGTGAAATAACCCATAACGTAACACGCGCCAAGCTCTGCCCACGCGTCAGGCGATCCTTTATCGGCGGCTGCCTGTAAATACGCTAACGCTTTTCCGTTATCCTCCGGAGGAATCTCGCCGCTTTCGCTGTCTACTAATCCGAAATATAAATCTATCAATTCTTCAGGCGTTCTCGCGTTTGTATTGTATGTATCCATATTTTATCCTTTTAATTTATCAAACTTAATATAAATCTCTCCGGGGATCGGCAGCGGACTGTCCAAAACATCAATTTCCGCTTCATAAACATCGTCGATATCATCGCCGTCCATTTCCGTAACAAGGATTTTTTCCAGTTTATTCAGCATATCACGCACAGCCTCTACAACAATAGGCAGATGTATAATTTGATTTTCATTTCTAATCAGCATCGCTTCATGAAATCCGTCAAAAATTATTTTCGCGTTGTCATCATCTGCAATACCGTCTACTTTGTCCATAACAAGCATTAACTCTCCCGCTCCGTTGTCGATCCAGTCATAAGCTGTGTGCGCGTACAATTTTTCATTATTGTAATCCATATCTTCCTCCTTGTTGTTTCCTACGGATGATCATTGCCGTCATCCTGCGGCATTTCAAATTCTCCAAGATAAAAACAATTACGATTTGATTTTGTTTTTTCAAATATTGATTGTTTTTCTCTCCAGCCAAAAACCACAATATATGAGTTAGCGTTTTTTAATTCGGGATATTTCTTTTCGCACGCAGAGAGGGATTCATTTATTTTTACAGGGAAAGGATTCAAGTAATTTAATATTTTTTCAACCGGCATTTCATTTTCAAAACGCTTCCAAATAATATCATCTGATATATCCGCGGCTTCTTCGTACATAATTCCGTACTCAAAACAAAAAGCGCAGCAAAGCCCCGCTTCGTCAGGCGGCTCGTCAAAATTATCTTCACCTAACAAGTGCCCGTAATATTCCCATTCATATTCGGTATTATTCGCGTATTCGTCAATTTCATCATCGGAAGCGAAATTACAAAGCCAAAGATGAGCGGTATCTTGAAAAATATAGGTTGATAATTGGGTGTCGGGATTTGGAATCGTAAAATCAGGTGTCGGCAGTTGGGAGTCGGTTACAGCGGGAATTGGCGCAATTCTACCAAACTCTTTCCAGCCGTCGGCGTTTCTGTACACTTCAACAGATTCTTGCGGAACATACAACACCGCCTTCTTTAAATCGTTATTATGAAAATGATATTTATTAATTATCTGAGGCGTAATGCTTCGATTAATTACTTCGGTAATCGGCAGCATTTCATTCGGACGGTTATCTTTGCGAAAAGCGTATTTACAAATATTCTCAACATTTTTTCCTATATCGATTTTTTTTAATTTCCAACAATGCGCGAAAGCGCATTTTCCGATACTGATAATGTTGTCTGGAATAACAACAGATGTGAATGTTTTATCATTTGTGAATTTCCAATTGGGAACTTCACTCCAATCATTCGGGATAATACATACATTTGTTTCATTACTTCCATCATTCATCTTCATTCAGCTCCGCGCCGCAGCTATCGCATAAATACGGCGGTTTATTATCACTGTAAAAGAAATTTGTTGTTCCGCAGTCTTCGCAGTACAATTCCAAAGTTGGAGTATCAAATTTCATTTTCGAACGATCGAAAGGCAGCTTATCAAGCGGTTTTCCGTAAGCGATCTCCACCGCTTTTTTCGCGAAAGCGTTATCGTTTGCCATATCAATTTTCCCGTAATTTTGATGTTTCATTTCCTTAGTCCATTCGCCGAATATGAAGCACGGCTCGTTTGTTTCAAAATCGAATGATAATTCGCAGGCGTAATACCCTGCCATTTGCCGCGCTGTAGGAATCGCGATTTGATAACTATCAGGCGGATTTTCGCATTTTGGAAATGTTATGACAATTACGCTCCTTCCCTTGCTTTCTTCGTAGATGTACATTTCAAAATTTTCTATCTCGTAAGCCGGCTCTATATCAGAATTTTCAGCGGCGATGAATTTTGCTCTGCCGTGCGCGAAAGTTAAAAATCTTTGCATCATGTCAGGATCAGGTAATACTTTATTATAAAACATATTCAAATCTTCAAAAATCAACCTTGGTATTTCATGATGTGTCAGTAAGTAATTAAAAGATGTTTTGTATTTGCGCTCTGATTGAGGCTTAGACGCCAATAGCAGCGGAACATAGCATGATCCAAGCAACACTCTCAATTTATCCGTTGTAAAATCGCCTCTGATAATCAGATAAATACCTCGTTGTATAATAAACCTGCTTAGTAACTGCGCTCCTGCAGGTCTTTCTTTTATAAAGAGAACTTTTATTACTTCATAAAATAATTCTGCTTTTATTCCCTCTGCCGCTAGTTTTAACGCTGTTTTAAAATAAACGTCTTTTTCTTTTTCCGCTTCCTGCGCTAACGCTAAAATACTTTCACGTTTAACTAAATCAGAGAGCGCAAGTATTTTTTCAGCTATTGGCAGAACGGCTTCTTTCTCAGTCTTGGTGAATTTAACGTCCTGATAATCTTCTTCTGTTTCGTATAACGAACCCGCGATATCAAAATCAGGAAAATATTCCGCAATGGTTCTTACAACAAGATGTTTATTTTCCCAGCCGCGCGAATTAATAGGGTCTTCTTTCCCCCTGTTCAACAACTTTACATAAACCGACGCGGAATCATCGCCGCTTTCAACCAACTGCTCGTAATAACTTATAGCTTTTTTAAGATCCTTTTTTATATTGTGTAAACCGTGTTCGAATATTTCCGCCAAAGTCCATTTTGCCTGCCACAGCATTTCATCGTCATCATGTTCATTCTCGTTTGCCGCTTTTTCAATCCATTGCAGTCCTTCAGTTATTTTTTCCTGTTTTCCGTCGGCTTCACCTAACAGCCATTTTCCGAAATTCAACATATATCTTGGCGTTCCTGTTTCCGCGGCTTTTCTGAACCAATATAATCCTTTTTCAAATTCATCTATCACTTCCTTGGATACGACTTCGCCTCTAAAGTACATTTCCGCCAATTCTATACAAGAATCCGCATGCCCTTGTTCCGCCGCTTTTTCAAACCAATTGAAAGCTTTTTCTAAATCTTTTTCAGTACATTCTCCGTATTTATAGCAAATTCCAAGACTGTATTGCGCGGGATCATAACCCTGTTCCGCTGATTTTGTGTACCAAAAAATTGCTTTTTCATGATCACAATCAATACCATCGCCTTTCAGATAACGGTATGCAAGTTTAAATTGCGCCTGCGGATAATTTTGATCAGCTGCTTTCGCGTACCAGAAGGCGGCTTTTTCGTGATCTTCTTCGACGCCTTCTCCGTCTAAATAGCAATCTCCTAAATAATATTGCGCGTCTGCGTCTCCCTGAACAGCGGCTTTTTCAAACCAGAGTACAGCTTGTTTTAAATCCTGCTCTGTTCCCTGTCCGTTGTAATAACAATAACCTAACAAATATTGCGCGTACGCTCTTCCCTGCTCCGCGGATTTTTTACACCATTCAAACGCTTTATCAATATCCTGATCTACGCCTTCACCCATAAAATAACAGATTGCCAACTTTTGCTGCGCTCTCGCGTATCCTTGCTCGGACGCTTTTATGTACAGCTCTGCCGCTTTCGAAAAATTCTGTTCGACTCCTTCGCCTTCATAATAACAATAACCGAGATAGTATTGTCCTTCCGCGTAACCTTGAAGAGCCGCTTTTTCATACCATTCCACAGCTTTTGCGAAATCTTTTTCGATTCCTTCACCGTTGTAATATCGATCACCTTCCGCGACCTGTGCCGCCGGATCTGTAATTTTTTCGTTACTCATTTTCTGCTCCTTTATAAAAAAACTTCATACTAACTTTCATATTTCTGATCCATACCCGTCTAGCACATAACGCCAGCCTCTTGCTGCCATTTGATTCGCTATATATTCGCTTACTGTTTCGTAAGGTCCTGTGCAATACCATTTTGTATATTTATCTTTTCCTTCCATGACGGCGATTAACGTTCCCGCGCCGCGAAAAGATCTTCTGCAATGAGTTTCGTCAGGATCGTTTTCATTTATCCAGCTCACATTTGCCATTGATGACCACAATTCCCATCCGAATTCATGATTTTCTTTGAGACGTTCCGTAAAAAGTTCGCGGAAATCTTCATCGAACTTGCGATCAAAATCGTTTTGATATTCGTATTCGATCTTTTCTACACGCTGCGCCATTTCTTCTTCTAAGCCTTTCATACACGGATCGATAGCCTTGTAAGAGCCGGACACAATATTGGCGGTCTCCCTGCATCCGCAATCGCAGATCGAAATGTCGGTACAATGGCTGCACACGTCGGGAATATAATCGCGATTCGCGAATACGTTCCAGTAATCAATATCGCTGATTATATTTTCATCAAAAATATGCCCCACAACACGAGGCGAATGATTGCACGCTCTTACATTACCGCTTGGATCAATAACAAAAAATCTTTTTGCGGCGGCGCATAAAAATCCGATTCTTAATTGTTTATATTCATGTTCGTATTTTTTTAAAACGCAAAACGGAATTTCAGTTCCCGCTCCTCCCCACCTTCGGGCTTTTGTAAGAACTTCTTCTGCCGTGTCCAGCATTTCATTAACTTGATCATTTGTCAGCGTCAATTCATTTTGATAGCGTATGCCTCTGCCGCCGGTTAAAAACCTGTTGATAAGCAGAGTGTCCGCTCCTGCGATAAGAGCGTAGGAAAGAGTTTCGCGTAACTCATGGAAGTTTATTTTTGTGACGGTTACATTCGCTGTTGTCTGCACGCCTTCCTTTGAAGCGCGTTTTAGCCAGTGAAGAACGCCGAGCGCGTTATCTACTCCTGTATGTTTTTCAAAAGTGTTTATTCCCGGAAGAGAGAGTGAAAGATGCACATGGTATTTTTTAAATAGAGCGAGAAATTCCTCGTTCATCGCAAGTCCGTTTGAAATTACTACAATGTGTTTGTCTTTATTAAAAACATTTTTTTCTCGTATATAAGCTAAAATTTCAGGCAGCTCTGGCTTAAGCAAAGTTTCTCCGCCCGATATAGAAAGATTTTTCACCCCGTTATTTTCAAGGATATCCATCGCTCTCTTCCATTCGGATAAATTGAGCTCTGTTCCTTTTTTATATTTCGGAAAACCTTCTGCATCATTTTCATGGAAGCTTCGCCCGTCCGGGCTAGCTGGAAGTTCCCACGGACAGGAACAATACAAACATTTATGATTACACTTGTATGTAAGTTCGAGAACTCCGGTTACGGGAAGCGCAGGTTTTTCGGAAAAGACGGTTTGATTATTCATTTCTTACCACTTTTCTTCGCCGTCATCCAACCGGGAAAAAGGTCCCATATCGTAACACATTGCAGTTTCAGGTTTATCTATTTCTTTTGGATCTATTTTTTCAAGATCATCATCAATAGTTTTATTGTTACAATATGGACACTCTTTTTCTTTTTCTGAATCGTATACATGCCCTTTGGGGCATTTTTTAAAATCACTCATAATTGCCTCCTTATTCGAATCATCTAACGATCAATCTCGTCCAACTAAATAACAATCAGCAATGTGTTTTAGAATGTCCTTATCAACAGGAGTATCAGGTAAATCCTCTAAATCGTCTTCGATTTTTTTTCCTTTACAATACGGGCATTCATTAACTTTTTCTGAATCGTAAGTATGCCCTTTGGGGCATTTTTTGAAATCGCTCATCTTTCCTCCTTACTGTAGATAAAAGTATACAATGAAAGAGAAAATAAAAATATTAATTGATAGAGCTAAAACATGGACTATTGTTGCGTTCACTTTAAAACATGGCTATTTTCAAGCGATCTAAGCAAGGCATCATCAAGTTTGATGTGAAGATTCTTTTCTTGAGTTGGAATTACAAGTCCTTTGGGACCGTCTTTCACGCGGCGCAAATACTTAACGTGTGTATAGAAAAGATCGCCTTCTCCGTTGTTTCTTCCTTTTGAATAAAAGAGCGCAAGATTTCCCGCGTCAAGCATGATATTCAACGGAAAAGATTTTCCGGAACGCTGCTTGATAAAAACATACGAGCCGTGAAAATCCCTCGCGTGAAGCCACAGATCATTTCCTTTCACATGACGGCGCAGAAGTTCGTCATTTTCTTTCGCGTCCCTGCCTACAAGAATGAGCCAATCTCCGCGTTTAAAAGCAAGACCGGGACGCGCTTTTTCATTTTTTGATTTATTCGATGTTGATGATTTTCGCGCGAAACCCGCGGATTTGATCATCTTTGCCAATATTAAAGGATTTGTCTCCGACAAAAGCCGTTTTAATTTTTCTTCCGCTTCAAGTAATTCATTTTCGCCTTCCGCGATTTCTCTTTGAATTTCCGCAAGCCCGCTTTTTGCTTTTCTGTATTGATCATAATATTTTCCGGCTTGAGACGCGGGATTTAACCGAGGTTCAAGCTCAATTCTAATTTTTTCGCCGTTAGGTGAAATTGAAGTATCCTCAATTTCCAGCCATAAATCATCCGGTTTAATATTCGCGATATTTGAAAGAATGATATCTCCGTATATACGCAATCGATCCGCGTCAGCGAACTTCGCTTCTTTTTCCCTTAATCTTTCCAACGCCGCGCTGATTCTCGCGATACTCCCTTCGTAATTGCGCCTAACATTATCTTTTAGAACCTCAAGAGAAAGCGCTCCGCCCTGCGCCGCGTAAAAAACGTCGATTTTTTTGTTAAACGATCCTTCGCCGGGGAGATTTCGTATTTCATACGTACGTATTTCATATTGACGGGAAGATTTTTCTTTATTTTCACTTTTTTCAGGCTGATATTTTCCGCCTGTAACTTCTCCTCGTTTGGGAAGACGGCGCATCGCGTCCAGTATTGTTCCTTCTTCGTCCGTTACGATAAAATTCGCAGCATTAGACCACAATCTGACGTACAAATTATAAACCGAGTCCGCTCTCTTTACGGTAATTCGGATAACTCGATCGTCACCTAACTGAGACGCTTCCGTAATCCAGCCGTTTACGATTTTTGAATTGAGAAATTGCGCGAAACGAAGAGGCTTATCAGTCTTTGGACACGCGGATAATGTTTCATGCAGACGGCACGCTCCCGAACTCAAACTGATGAGAATATTCTTGGTTTCTCCTTTTTTATGTATCCTGAAAATCAAAACATCATAGGCGCTTTGCAAAGCGGCTTGAATTTGAGAGCCCTCAAGAGAAAGTTCTTCGAGTATCAAATTAATTTCTTTCCAGTTAAGCGACATAAAAATATTATACCACAATATAGATTTTCTTTTTGAATTATGCTAAAAATAACTATGCCTATAAAAATACCGAAAGAAATGCCGGCGTACGAAGTGCTCTCAAGTGAAAGGGTTTTTGTAATGACAGAAGATCGCGCTGAGACTCAGGACATAAGACCTCTGCGCGTTGGAATCATCAATTTGATGCCGACAACAATAGATACAGAAACGCAGCTTTTGCGGCTTTTGGGAAACAACCCCCTTCAGGTGGACATTACTTTTTTAAATATGGGATCGCACATGTCAAAAAACGCGCCGCCCGGACACCTCGAAAAATTTTATATCAGCGCAGAAGAAATTGTCTACATGAAGATAAAATTTGACGGTTTGATTATAACGGGCGCGCCTGTTGAAACGCTTTCATTTGAAGAAGTTGATTATTGGGAAGAACTCGCTCAGATAATCGACTATTCCGAAAAAAATGTTTTTTCCTGTATGCACATCTGCTGGGGTGCGCAGGCAGGGCTTTACCGCCGCTACGGCATCCCCAAACATCCTTTAGAAAAAAAACTTTTCGGCGTTTTCCCGCACGCTGTGAACGAACAGTACCACGCGTTATTCCGCGGTTTTGACGATGAGTTTCTCGCTCCTCAATCAAGGCACACAGCAAGCGACCGCGATAAAATCGCTTGCGAGCCTCGTCTCACAATTCAATCAGAAACTCCCGAAGCGGGAGTCTTCATCACAACAGCGCGAAACGGGAGAGAAATATATTTGAGCGGACACCTTGAATACGACGCTCTCACCCTCGACAAAGAATACCGCCGCGACGTCGCGAAAGGACTTCCGATCGACATACCAAAAAATTATTATCCCGGCAATGATCCGTCTAAACCGCCCGTAGTCCGCTGGCGCGCTCACGCGAATTTATTTTTCGATAATTGGCTCAATTTTGTTTATCAGGAAACGCCGTATAATTTGGAAGAGTTGTAAATCTCTATACATCAGCAGACAGTCAGCCACCCTCGTAAAAACTCCGCCGAAGAGTCCACCTCCGAGCCCTGACCACTAAAATTGATAATTCAATTATTATTTTGATTTTAATATATTTTAGTGGTCAGGTCTCTACGTCGGGGAGCGGCGGAAATGTTTTTCCGCTAGCACACACTCGCCCGGCACTGTACAAAGCAAGTTTATCATAGTATTTGTTTTTCTGAGTATGTCTGCCTGCTCTGTTGATGTGCGGAGATAATCACAATAATATAGAGTATTGTATCTTCCACCTTTATAGTTTTTATCTTTAATATTTTTTAATTGTGGTAAAAATTATTCTCTGCGATCTCAGCGTCTTTGCGTGAGCTATTCTCTCATCCACCCCACCCATACTTAACTTGACCCACAAAATTCAATAAAGATGATATTATCCTATAATTGAAGAATATTCTGGGAGGGGTATTACGGAAAACAGGATAAAAATGAACATTGAGAACGAGTTTGAAAATCTGGACTTTAATTCCAAACGACTGGAAAAACGATTTATCAAAACTATGGGGACGCTGGCAGGGCAACCGGATAAATCAATTTGGTTCAGCAGCGAAAACCGCGCCGAGGCAAAAGCGATATATCGAATGCTAAGCAATGACGGATTGGACAGGGAAGAAATACTGCGAACACATCGGGAAGCGACCATAAAGC
>Ga0209755_10001436_pt1 | contig 37038 bp, 39 predicted proteins | sample TergutCo191P1_FD_187301 | JGI IMG/M metagenome (GOLD analysis project Ga0209755, IMG submission 187301) | Cornitermes sp. P1 segment gut microbial communities from Petit-Saut dam, French Guiana - Co191P1 (SPAdes) (version 2) | ecosystem: Host-associated > Arthropoda: Insects > Digestive system... | reverse complement strand
CATTAACTGCGGCTTCTTCCTGCGGTTTCTCTTCGACAGAAGCGCTTTCGCTTTTCACGGTCTCAGGAGCGGCGGTTTCCTGAATCTGGGTATCCTTTACATCCTGCCGTTCATCTCTCCTGCTCCTGCGCTGAGGTTTGGGCGCGGCAGTTTCAGTTTTAATTTCCTGAGCCATTATGATAACTGTTATTTCCGCTGACTGGCTCTCGTAAAGTTTAATTGTTGCTTTATATTTTCCTACATTTTTAAAACCGCTTCCCGCAAGTTCAATGCGTTTGCGTTCAATATGGAATCCGCTCTTTGTAAGCTCATCCGCGATTGTCTGATTTGTAACAGCTCCGTAAAGCCTTCCGTTCGCGCCTGCGGGCATTGTTATGGATAGTTCAAGATTTTCCAGTTTCTCTTTAATTCCCATCGCGTCGCGGCGTTTGTTTTCCTTGCGCGCGTCAATTTCCGCCCTGCGGCTTTCAATAAGTTTTATCATCGCCTGCGTATAGGGAAGCGCAATCCCTCTGGGGAATAAATAGTTACGCGCGTAACCTTTTGCTACATCTTTTACATCTCCCTCTTCGCCGAGAGTCGCAAGATCCTTGTTTAAAATAACCTTCATACCAAGCTCCCTGATACCTCCTGTGAGGTATCCTGTTTAATATTACAACTGCAGAAGTCAGTTGTTTGCCTCGGAGTAGAGGCGGCATCGCCATTTTGAATCATTTTTCTGCCGCAACTGCGATGCGTCGAATCGGACGCCAGCATTCTATAATGCCCAATATAATTGATGCCGCGAGCGCTAATGTATTAATGCCGGGGGTGAATATCATAATGATAATCAGTACATTGCCGGCAACCCGGAAAACAGGGCTGCGCTGTGATAGTAAATATACCAGTATTCCCGCTCCCTGAGCCAGGAAAATAATAACACATACGACAAATACATTCCATGCCATTACTTCAATTATTTCAACCCTGAACAGGTTTGTCAGTAAAATGAGAGCCAATGAACAGGATAATACCCAAATTGTTTGGGGCGGAGCGAAAAACGCTACAAATCCTGATGTTCTTCTTTGCTTTTTTATTAACGAAAGGGCAATAAATGATATTTGACGGTTAATAAAAAACAGAAAGATTACGCCAACAAGAGCGCCGCCCCTGAAAAGAACACTCCGTGTAACTTCCACAACTTTTTCGGGGGATAATATCTGTAGAAGAGCAGAATGTCTTACCGGGTCGTATTCTACGGCGGAAAAAATAACTGAAGTGCTATATTCCGCCATACCCATGAGCATGATATTAAAACCGGAGTTACTGCTGTCTCCAACAATAAATCCCAAAAAAGCTAGAGAACCTGTTACCGCAGCCAGCATAAAACGATAAACGGCTCTGATCTGAAAATACTTTACATTATCAATAACCCAGGAGAAACACAGAAACAGAACGGTAAAGTAAAGTATTTCTGTCAGCATACCTACCGGAACATTCTGATGTACCATATTTAAAACAATGCTAAAAAGCGCGTTAATTACCGCAACTGATGCAAACACGGGCAAGACAGTTCCGGATACCAGAACCGCGTAACCGAGAGGAGCCAGATAAAATAATGACAGTATGCCTGTATTCAAAAAAAACACACAAAGACACGCGCATATCAGAATTGTAATGACAGGTATCGCCGCTTTGGAAACAGGTTCCATTACAGCTCTCTCTTCTTCCTGAATCATATTAATTTATTAGTTTTGTTCCGCTCTTATTCCGCTACATACGGAAGCAGCGCGATACTTCTGGCCTGTTTAATCGCGAGAGCCAATGCTCTTTGGTGTTTTGCGCATGTGCCTGTGATCCGGCGCGGAAGAATCTTTCCCCTTTCTGTAATAAACCTGCGCAGAGTATCCGCTTCCTTATAATCAATCTTTAGTTTCTGAGCGCAGAATTTACATACCTTTTTCTTGAAAAAAACCTTGCTGCCGCTGCCCTTTCCGCCGCGTCCTGAACGATCATCGCCGTCCCTTTCATCCATTTGCATATCCATTCCCCGGTCATGACGGGATGAATGTTCATTATCCATATATTTATCATCAGATGTCATAGATGTTTCTCCTTGAATTTAATTTCTAGAACGGAATATCATCGGCAAAACCATCGCCCCTGGATGATCCGCCGTATGAGGGCTCAGGTGAACTTTCACCTGGCTGGCTGTAGCGTGAATTGTCGTTATATGATGAATCCCGCTGTCCTCCCTGGACATTTTGCCTGTCGCCGGAATTTCCGCCGCCCAGAAGCTGTAATAAATTGGCGACAATTTCCACTTTGGAGCGGTTCTGACCATCCTGCTGCCAGCGATCCTGCCTGAGTTCACCGTCAACCGCTATCATTTTCCCTTTTACCAAATACGGGTGAAGCGATTCCCCCTGCCTTCCCCATACCACAATATCAAAAAAATTCGCTTCGTCCTCCCATTGATCGCCGCTTTTTTTTCTGCGGTTTACAGCAATGGAAAATTTACAGACAGCCTGTCCCGAAGCGGTATATTTTAGCTCCGCTTCCCTGGTCAGACGCCCGATCAGGACAACATGATTAAGATCAACCATTCGCGGCTCCTGACTTCCTGCTTTCAGCCTTTTTATCCTCTTTTTTGTGATCTTCATCGGCGCGTACAAAGAGATATTTGAGGAGATTAGCGTTTAATTTAAAAATGCGATCCAGAACGGTAATAACTGCCGGATCAGATTTGATTACCAACAGAACATATCTTCCGCGTTTTCTCTTTTTAATTTCATAGGCAAGATCACGATCCCCGACTTCATCGGTTCTCTCAATCTCGACTCCGTTTGACGCAAGATCGGCAAGCACCTGCTCCCGTCCTGCCCTGTGCTGGTCTTCTTCCAGAGGGAAGATAACCGTAAGTTCGTATCGGCGCATAGTTCCTCCTTATGGCCGCGTCTGACTAAAAAACTGGTGTTTTAACTGTCAGAAAAGAGGTATCGCTCTCAAGCAAGAGGCTCGCGAGCGGGGGCTTAAAAAGTTGTTTAAGCTTAATTTAAGTTAACAAAAAATTGAAGAAGTGACAAGTACCGCAGGTAACAGATGCCATTACGTTTAATGACGTCAGAAATTAGGCTGGTGACTCGCCATTCATTCATTGTGATTTTCGTTCTTCAATTAACCCGGTAATGTCTTCGATAATGTATTCAGGGCCGGTTGTATGTAAAGCGTTATAGCAATTTAAAATATATTCATGGATGCCATATTTTCCAAACAATTGCATCACTTGTTTACCGTTTAAATTATGCGCAGACTTGTAAATCTCAATACAATACACCAAAAATTTTGTTGCATTATCCATAATTTACGTTTCCTCAGGGTAATTAATGCTTCCGGTTTCAAGTTCTTCATTAAACAGCTCATATAAAATTAAAGGGCTCAAGTGCCAAAGCTTACTCGCTTCATTTTCCAGCATTGCGTATAATGCAGAATTATAAAATAATTCTATCGCTTCAATATTTGTAAGGTTTCTTTTATCCATTATTAACTGGATTGTTGCAGGATTAATAATAGCCAGAAAAGCAGATAACTTTTTATCAGTCATGAGCGTATATCCTCTTCTATTGAATTTTCAAATTTTAAAAATGATAACGCTTTTTCTGTTTTAAACACATATTGACTATACAATTGTTTAATCTTTAATGCTTCAATAGTTTGTTCCACATTTAGAATACCCTGTTCATAAACAATTAAAGCCGCGAAAACATCATCATTGGCTACAGGCCCGATAACCAAATCATATTGTATTCCTGTATATGTGCCGCTTCTGTTTTGATGGACAAATTCAAGCCATAATTTATCAGGGGAAGAGAATTTTAATATATTTAAACTTTTTTCCGCTGCTTCAATATCAAAATTATATATACTTACCGATTGGCTTTTCTTCTCTTTACGTATCATAACTTTTTGCGCAAACGCTATTGCCTGGTCCTTGTTTACAGTCGTATAAAATCCAATGCCAAAGTCCAGATATTTTCTGGACAAAATAAGGTTTGGAGTTTTAACTGTTGAACTGCCGCCATGATAAAGGGTTATCATATTCATAAAGTATAATGTAAAAAACAGATTTATCCAATTTCTACTTCCAACTTAAATGAAAAAACCCATACAAACTTATAGCGTATTTTTATAATCCTACAGATTGACAATTTTTAGTACAACTGTTAAAATATAGAAATTACTACCAAAAATAAAGGACAATAACATGAAAAAATTGTGTTTGATTATTCTGGCATCGATGTTATTTTCAGGATGTTATACAACTCCAAGTTTATCCGGAATACCAGCTAATGTAGCGGAAGGAACGTATGCGTTAAATACCCGTCCAGAGTATATAAAAGATCCTAAACATATAACTTATGCAGTGAATACATGGGTTAAAGAACAAGGTTATACATCATACGATCTTGAAGTTATTATAGTCGGGAAAATGGCAAATTGCTATATAACTGTTCCTGGATCTACACCTGTAGAAGATTTACCGGTAGTAAAATATTTTGATAAAAATAAAACAATTTCTGCGATTGTTGGTCCTTCAGCAGGAGCTATATGGATTATTTTATTGTTAATTATATATTTATTATGACGAGGATAATTTATTTATTAAATGTTCCAAATTTATCTGTGTTAAAAAGGAGTATAAAATGTATAAAAAAAATATATTATTATTAATTATCATAGTTATTGTAGCTGTATCCAGCTTTGCCCAAACTTCAGGCGGAGCCGGAATTTACTTTGGCAGTGATTTTGGCGGCGGATTTAAAGTATCTTTACCTGATTATGGTTCCGGCAAGGAAACATTGCCAAATTTTGGTTTTGGTTTTTATGGTTTTCTGGATTTTTTCCGGATTACAGAAGTATCACTTGGATTTTTATTTGGTTCCGGCTCAAATAATGCTTCAGGAGATTTGTTTGATAATCGTACTAAAATAATAACTGACTTTAATTATTTAGGTTTAAATACAGGTTTATTATTAAAATTCCCATGGGCTTTTTCTCCGGCCATAGGCATTGATTATCAAATATTTATTTCGATGAATTATAGTAATAATAGTTATATTAACCCCGGAAGTTTAAATAATCTATGGTATAAATTTGGATTTATATGGGATATTGGTTCCAGTTCTTTTCCTGTCAGGTTAACAGCGCTATATGGTTTCAGAGACGCAAACAATTATGAAAAGGAAGGAAAAGATTTTTTTAATTCTGCTTTTTCATCTTTAGGATATGATTCACCTGTAGATACCGCGTTAGGTCACGGGCTGACAATAAAAATGGCGCTTAGATACGATGCTATAAACAACTCAGAACGCGATCCGGCGGCTAATCAACAAACGCAGTCTGCTGCATTATCGCCGCATCGTCATGTGTCATTAACTACGGCAAATAATCTTGTTTATATTAACGGCGGAACATTTATAATGGGCAGTTCCAAAAAAGAAGGTGTATCCAATGAAAGGCCGCAGCGCCGGGTAACTGTAAGTTCATTCTCCATAAGCAAATATGAAATAACGCAGAAGGAATATATGGAAATAATGGGAGCGAATCCAAGCCAATTTAAGGGAGAATATCTGCCTGTAGAAAGAGTAAACTGGTTTGACGCTATTGAATACTGTAACAGGAGAAGTATAAAAGAAGGACTAACGCCAGCGTATATTATCAGTAACCCTGATGGCAATATTACTGTAACATGGAACCGGGACGCGGATGGTTACCGCTTGCCTACTGAAGCGGAGTGGGAATACGCCTGCCGCGCCGGAACTACTACTGCTTTCAATACCGGAGATTCCATAAATACAGATCAGGCTAATTACCATACCGAATACGGTCCCAATCGCATAACATCAATTGTCGGCAGTTATCCTGCAAATCCCTGGGGTTTATATGACATGCATGGAAATGTGCTGGAATGGTGCTGGGATAGATATGGAAGTTATTTAAATAAACCAGAAATTGACCCGACAGGAGCAAACAGAGGCGATAATCGTGTAGTCCGCGGCGGCGCGTTTTATTATAGATCTAATAAGGCAAGGTCTGCATTCAGAAACTCTTACAATCCATTGCACAGGCATGTATGTATCGGTTTTAGGGTAGTTCTCCCTGCTGATATGTGAAAAAAGCGGTTGATGTTTTTTGTAACATTAGTAATATAATGCTCTGCGGCGTGTATCATTCGCCTATAAAAAGTATCTCAGGTTCCAGAATAAACCCTGCCGCTTCCCTTACATTAGCCGCTACTTTTTCAGCCAGTGCGCGTATATCCGCCGCCGTTGCGTTTCCGGTATTAATAATTATGTTGCCGTGAAAGGGAGCAACCTGCGCGCCGCCAAGTTTAAGTCCCCGCATACCCAACTCATCTATGATTACGCCAGCGGGTTTGCCAAAATCATGGTTGTTTTTAAACACAGAACCAGCGCAGGGGAAAAGGTAATGTCCCTTCTCTTTCCTGTCCTGCCTGTATTTTTCCATTTTTCCCAGGATTACGTTCTTATCGCCCGGTGACAGATTAAAACAGGCGCGTGTGATCAGACAATCCATTTTCTGAAAGGGACTTCGCTTATAGCCAAAAACGTTTTTATTCTTTATAAAAGTTTTTTTTATTATATAATTACTAGCGGTTCCAGAAAAATCATTCTCATTGCTTTTTTCATTTTTACAAATTATCTCAGTCCATTCTAAAACATCCGCTATTTCGCTGCCGTAACAGCGGGCGTTCATCCACACAGCGCCGCCTATCGTGCCGGGTATTCCCGCTAAAAATTCAAGACCGCAAAGGCCGGCTTCGGCGGCGCATTCCGCAGCTTCATCCATTGTTGTCCCGCATTTAATAATTAGTTTATTTTCTTTTAATGTATGTCCCTTCCATGCGGCGGTATCAAGCGTTATTCCGCGTATTCCCCTATCGCTTACGACAATATTCGCTCCGCCGCCCAGGATAAAAACCGGAACACCGGCGGAACGTGCGTTATTCAAAATAGAAACACAAAACCTCGTTACATTATCCGCTTCACTTCCGCCATTATTCGTCAGATGATCAATATATTCTGTTTCTTGATCGTCACTCTTTTCTTTATTCTCTTCCAGCGGCCTTATCCAGCAATCGGCGGGACCTCCGACCCTGAAAGTAGTGTGTGCACTCATCGGCTCATTAAAACGGAAAAGAATCTCACATGGATTTTCTGCTAAACATTTATCTATAATATTTTTTATTTTCTCTTTATCCATTAATAATTTTTTAACTGTTCTCCGTTTCTATCCCAAGCCTTTCGGCGGTCTGACGCGCTCTCCGCGCTATGCTTTCGTTTCTGTCGTTCAATAACACTTTAACTTCCGCAGAAAGACTGCTCAGGTTATTGTTAGCTGCCATTTCAAGACCGTATAGTTTTTCAAGTACGCTTCCGTTCTGCAGAAACCTGCGCGTAAGACTTTCCATTTCCGCGGTATCGCCTTCGATTTTCGCTTCGCTGACTATTTTTAAAAAACCATTGTAAAGATTTGTCTGGTTTCTCCGTTTTGAATCATCAAGTTCCTCGATTAATTTTGAAAAATAATTACCGGCGGATATTTTCATAAGCATTTCCGCGGAAATCAAACGAACGCGTTCGGCGTTTCTGCGTTCAGAAAAAAGGCCGTAAATTATCTGCGCCGCTTCATCATTCGCGGTTGCCGCCGCTATTTCACCAAGTGCGCGGATCGCTTCATCTTTTACATTTGGAGTATCATCGCGTTCAGCGCGGAACTGCAGGTAGGGAATTGCGTCTACAAGTATGCGCGCGCGGCTGGCCTGCGCTGATGCGATGCGCGTTCTGTAATTCGAGTCCCTGAAACCGTCCAATATCGCCTTATCCACTTCATCGCCTGAAAACGGGCCGAGGGCAGCTACGGCGGCCGCACGCACATTTGGATCGTTTGTGTTAACGCAGGATAAAATCGCCTCAAGGCCCCTTGGGTCGCCGATTTGCGAAAGAGCGTTCATTGCTGCGATGCGCAGGGGAAAACGCGCGTCGGTGTTAGACGCAATCTCTGTGAGCAGCGGAACAGCGTTGGCGGAACCTGTCGCTCCCATGGCGTTTATTACTTCGCTGCGGTTTTCATCGCCCGGATCCCGGTAGTTATAATAATCAGCGAGATAATCCGCTGTTTCGTCCGCCAGTTCGCTGCTGGCTGAACCTGCGCGCCCGAGCGCGCGGAAAGCGTTGTTCATAAAACGCCGCTCTCCGTTATCAAGAAGCTCCATAATAACATGAATTGCGTTGCCGGCCTTAACCCTGCCAAGATAGTCAACGGCGGAAAGCACTGTTTCATTCGCTTCGTCATCGCGTCCTTCAATTGCCCTGATAGCCCGTTCTTCGAGTCCGCTTTTCTCCCGCGCGCTGAAAAAACCAAAAACACCGCTCAGTATCTGCTGGTTGCGCGTGGCGCCTGCCAGGATAATCAGCTCACCATCAAGATAATCCGCGTTTTCATTTCTGAGTGACTGAATAAGGGATGCGAGCTCTGTCTCTGTGCCATATTTTAAGGTCGCAAGCCTTGACGCTTCAATATTTTGCTGTGAATATGCGGGAACAATCAGTAAAAGAAAAAATAATAACCACATGGTTACACAGAATTTCTGAACAGCTCTGTTAAACTCCGGTTGTTTAATTTTTGATTTTTCATATTTCATTTCACATTCTCCCTGTAACCGGATAGAAATTCCTGTTTAAAATCCAGAAATCTGCCTTCCTTTATCGCGCAGCGGGCGCGTTCTACCAGGTTATTAATAAAGTATAAATTATGATAGCTTGCAAGCATAGAGCAAAGAATCTCTTTCGTCTTGAACAAATGACGCAGGTACGCTCTTGAATACGCCTTGCAAACTTTACAGCCGCACTCTTTATCTATCGGCGAAAAATCAAGGGTGTTTTCGGCCTTTTTCAGCGCGAGCGGACCCTGACGCGTATAAACTCTTCCGTTGCGGCCTTCGCGCGTAAAAAGCACACAGTCAAACATATCAATGCCCTGCTCTATCGCGTTCAGAATATAATCCGGAGTCCCAATGCCCATAACATAACGGGGCTTTTCCTCGGGCAGAAGAGAAGCGGTAAAGGTCAATGTCTCATTGAAAAGCTCAGCTGGCTCTCCGACAGACAACCCGCCTATGGCAATGCCCGGAGTATCGGAAGCGGCGCAGACTTCCGCGCTGATTTTTCGCAGATCCTGAAAAAAATTCCCCTGAACAATGCTGAAAAGTTCTCCTTTATAATCTCCGCCTGAAACTGTTTCCTCCCATTTGATCTTCGCCCTTGCAAGCCATCTGTTTGTGATGTCAAGCGCTTTCTCGCATTCCTTTCGTGACGCGCCCCAGGGAGTACAGTAATCAAGCTGCATCTGTATATCGCTGCCGAAAGACGCCTGCACTGTAACGGCTTTTTCAGGGCTTAAAAAATGTTTTGAACCGTCTATATGCGACTGAAACCAGACGCCCTCATCCGTGATTTTGCGTAACGCCGAAAGGGAAAAAACCTGAAACCCGCCCGAATCAGTTAAAATATTGCGATCCCAGTTCATAAAACGGTGAAGTCCTCCGCCTCTTTTTATGACTTCCTCGCCCGGCCTTAAATAAAGATGATATGTATTAGACAGAATTAAATTAAAACCTGTTTCCTTTAAATCGTCAGAGGAAACAGCCTTTACTGTTCCGTTTGTTCCGACAGGCATAAAAACAGGAGTGCAGACACCGCCGTGCGTTAGGTGCAATATACCGTTGCGCGCCCGGGATTTTTTGTCGCGATCTGTAATACTAAAGCGCATTTTTTTAAGTCTTCGCGTTCCGCAGCAGAACAATTCCGATTACTATAAACAATATAACCGGAAACCACGCGCCTACAACCGGAGGAATATAGTTAAGTCCCGCCATTGTCATGCTGAGCATTTCAGTGATGTAGTAGACGACAGCGACAGACAGGCTGGCGAAAAGACTCATCAACAGAATATTTTTTTTGAATCTTCCTCCCATGGAAATTGACAGTATCATTACAATTAAAGGGGTAACCGCAAATGAATACCGGTGGTAAAAATTCGCCTGCGCCTGGGTATACGGAAGACCTGCGGAGCGCAGATCATCTACCAGCAATCCCGCTTCTCTTGCCGGAAGTTCCTCAATATTAACAGCGCTCCTCCTGAACATGTCGGGAGGCTCATCATATACAACATCTTGAGGGAGCGGCTTAACGCGCAATATATCGTCTTCATATTTATATATAACCGCGTTGTTAAACACCCATTGGGTATCATCCCAGACAGCCGAAGGAGCGCGCAGGTTTGAAACAAAATTTCCTTTATCATCCATCTCAATAATATTGATACCGTTCAGAACCAGTTTTACATGATCAAAATAATCAATTGAATAGATAAGGTTTCCGTTTCTGGTTTTAATTACGATATCAGAATTATTTTCCACAACATGCTGGCGCAGGGCGCGTCTTGAAAGATCATTTTTAATTTTCAGGGTAGGGATGACAAAAATATCATCAAGAAAAAAGGATAAAACAGACGCGAGTAATCCTATAAGAACAAGCGACACGCTGAAACGCCAGAAAGGAATTCCCGAAGAAAAAACCGTAGTAAGTTCGTTTCTGGCGTAAAGGTCCCCCAGCGTATACGCCGCAGCGAAAAGTAAAGAGATAGGAAGTGCGTAAGATAAACTTTTGGGGATAAAATAAAGCGATATCCTCATAATCATCGCGAAGGGAACCTCATTATTCAGATAACGCACCAAATTTGAAAATAAATCTATTAAAAGCAGAAGAAACACAAACATGGAGATGGCGATAAAAAAAATGGGCAAAAACTGGCGCACTAAATATCTGTCCAGAATCATTTGCGCACCTTCACTGCCGCAAGAATTAATCCCGCGCTCAGAGTTAAAATATTCGGAAGCCACATTGACCAGAAGGGAGGAGTGCCGACGCGCAGCCCCAGTGTTTGCCCGATAAAAAGCATGGACCAGTAAAGAGCCGCGATAATAACCCCGAAAATAAATCCTACTGTCTGCCCGCTTTTTTTAGCCATTAAACCGAGAGAGACCGCCAGAAACACAAAGAAAAACGCGCCGAACGGAACTGAAAATTTTTTATAGTACTCAATTAAGTGAATTACAAGCGTACGATCATTATTAATGCCTGAAAGCGCCTGGACTTCGCGGCGCATATTGTTTAAATTTGCGGTTCTGCGGTTCCATGACTCTGATGCGGGGCCGGCGCGCAAAGCGCTTTCAAGAGCGTGGGCCTGGACCGCTACCCTGCCCTTTCTTTCATTTGCACGTAACGCTATTTCCGCGCTTTTATTGATAATCGCCGAACGGACATCCCTTGAACTCATCTCCCTGGGGCTTATGCTTAAAACAGCCTGTATTATATCTTCGTTTGATACCCAGTACTGCAAAAAACCTATGGTCGCGTAATCGTAATCTTCCCTGACAATTTCCTTTGATGACTGAATAAAGGCTTTTTCCATATCCAGGCTCAGCCCTTCATTACCGCCGTCCTTCAGCTCAGCGTTACTCGCCATTATAATGCGCCGCTCCCCGTCTCCTGTCCTGTCGAGGATTAAAACGCTGTCTATGGAATTGCCCGTAACATCGCCCGTAACTATTACCGTATCCTGGAATCTTTTTACAGAATTTGCTTCCATTTCAAGCGTGGGGGTGGAAACAAGTATCCGCCGCCACAGTTTGTTAAACTGAACGGTTCCGGCGGGAAGCAAAACATCATTTGTGAAAAATGACAAAAGTGAAATGACGATACCAACCACAATTGCGGGCAAAAAAATATTTTTATAGGAAAGCCCGGAAGAAAGCATTACAAGAATTTCATTATCGGATGTCAGACGCCCCACTGTCATAAGCGTTCCGACAAGTGATGCAAAAGGCGCGGCCATCGCTATAACGGTTGGCAGTGAAAAAAGAATTAAAAGCGCGACCTGTTCCATTGGCACATGCTTGGTAAGCACTTCCCTTGCCATTAGGAGTATCTGGTTTACAAAAAAAATAAAAAAGAAAAAAAGAAAGGAAATAAAGAATGAAAAAAGCATTTCACCCATTATGTAGCGGAAAACAGTTGATGAGAGGTAACGTTTGCTTTCTGTTATTGCTACCTTTCGCATTAATTCTCCGCAATACGGCGAGTGTTTTATTTACCGGTATGTATACCAACGCCTGTGGAACCAAAACCGGCGCTCCCTCTTATAGTATCGGTAAGAATTTCAGTCTCTGTAAGCGACGCCTGGCATACTGGAGCGATTACAAGCTGGGCAATACGATCACCGTCTTTAATTATAACATCCTGAGAGCTTAAATTTATCAGTATTATATCCAGATCTCCGCGGTAATCGGAATCTATGGTGCCGGGAGAATTGAGCACAGTAATGCCGGATTTAATTGCCAATCCCGAGCGCGGACGAACCTGCCCTTCAAAGCCTTCCGGTATCTCAATTCTTAGCCCTGTAGGTATCTTCACCCTGCCCAGATGCGGAACTGTAATATCCTTGTCTAGGAATGCCCGTAAATCCATGCCAGATGCGCCTTCGCTTTCATACTTTGGAAGCGTAACGCGCTGATCGATTTTCAGGATTTTTATATTACAGTGTCTTTCCGCTATTCCCATCGTGTAAAATTTTAATGTTAAGATCTGCGCTGATTGTTATTGTTCCGCGGACGCTCATCCCTTCTTACTCCCCTGTTTTCCTTTTCAGGTTCGGCGCCATTGGGATCAATCGCGTCAATATAAGAGAGGTTAAACCTGCCCATTTTATCAATTTCAGTCAGTTTTACGGGAATCTGCTGCCCTTCTTTCAAAACATCTGTTACCAGAGCAATCCGCTGCCTTGAAAGTTTGCTTATATGCACCAGCCCTTCCTTTCCCGGAAGAATTTCAACAAACGCGCCGAAATCCATTATGCGTTTAACAACGCCTTCATAAATCCTGCCCACTTCCGGATCGGAAGCAACGCCCATTACGGCGATCTTCGCGTCTTCCGCGTCCTTTGTGTTTTTACCGAAAATTGTAACAGTGCCGTCGTCTTCTGTATTTATTCTGACAGAGTACTGTTCGCACAGAGCCTTGATATTCTTTCCGCCCGGACCAATAAGCGCGCCAATCTTGTCAATGTCGATCCGCAGGGTAACAATCTTGGGAGCGTATTCGCTGATTGCTTCCGCTGGCTTGTCTATACATTGATTCATGATTGAAAGGATATGCAATCTGCCCCTCTTTGCCTGATCGAGGGCTTTCCGCATAATTTCTGAGCTTACGCCCGCGATTTTAATATCCATCTGAAAACCTGTGATGCCGTCAGCGGTTCCCGCGACTTTAAAATCCATGTCTCCCAGATGATCTTCTTCGCCCAAAATGTCAGATAACACAGCGAACCTGCCGCCTGGACCCGCTTTCCCTTCTGTGATGAGTCCCATCGCGATACCGGCTACAGGTTTTTTCATCGGAACGCCGGCGTGAAGCATGGAAAGAGTGCCGCCGCAGACTGAAGCCATCGAAGATGAGCCGTTGGATTCCATTATTTCTGAAACAACTCTTACCGTATAGGGAAAATCGTCTTTTGACGGAACCATCGCCTTTAAAGAACGCTGCGCAAGGTTTCCATGCCCAATCTCGCGGCGGCCTGTTCCCATCCTGCCAACCTCGCCCACAGAATAGGGAGGGAAGTTATAGTGCAGCATGAAATTTTCCCGTTTGTCGCCTTCAATATCATCGTATATCTGTTCATCAAAAACTGTTCCTAAAGTTGTAACAACCAGCGCCTGAGTTTCACCCCGCGTAAAAAGAGCGGAACCATGAGTACGCTGCAGGATATTTGTTTCGCAGGTAATATTGCGGATATCTTCAAGCCCGCGTCCGTCTACGCGTTTACCGTTATTTAGAATGGAAGTGCGTAATATTTCGTATTGCATATCTTCAAATAACGCGTAAAAAAGCTTTTTCTGTTTGTCATCCGCGGAAAGAGGCTCTGCATACTGATCTTCAAATTCTTTCATTACAGCTTTTATACCGTCGTACCTTTCCTGCTTGGTTGGCAGAAAACATACCTTTTCCAGTTTCGGATAAGCTGCACTGCGGATAGCTTCTCCGTTTTCAAGCGCGGCGTTCAGTTCATTTAAGGGGAGTTTTGGTATTCCGGCAAGTTCCCGCAGTTTTTCCTGTAAATCGCAGAAATCGCAGATCATGGCATGAGCTTTATCAAGCGCCTCGATCATCAATTCTTCGCTTACCTCTTTAGCGCCGCCTTCTACCATGGTTATGCCGTCTTTTGTTCCGGCAACCACAATTTCCAGAGTGGATTTTTCTATTTGTTCATAGGTTGGATTTACAACAAGCGCGCCATCTACCTGACAAACCCTGACCCCAGCGACAGGGCCGTTAAAGGGGATGTCTGAAATATGAACTGCTGCGGATGAGGCGATTATCGCAAGAATATCAGGAGGATTCACCTGATCTGTTGAAAGTGTCGTAGGTATAAGCTGAATTTCGCGCCCAAAACTTTTATTAAAGAGGGGACGCATGGGCCTGTCGATAAGACGGGATACAAGTATCTCCTTGTCCTTCGGGCGGCTTTCTCTTTTTATAAATCCGCCGGGAATCTTTCCCGCGGCATAGTATTTTTCGTTATATTCGACTGTAAGCGGCACATAATCAAGGCCTTCAACTGTTTCCGATGACGAACAGACAGTAGCGATTACCGCCGAACCCGCGTATTGCGCAAAAACAGAACCATTAGCCTGTTTCGCGATTCTTCCGGTTTCAAGAACTAAATCCTTGCCGGCTATAGAGAGTGTTACTTTATGCATCATTATTTACGCAGTCCCAACTCTTTAATCAGTTTACGGTATCCTTCCAGATTGGTCCTTTGAATGTATTTAAGCATTCTCCTGCGCTGTCCAACCAGCATCAGACGCCCTCTTTGACCTGACATATCCTTTTTGAACTGCTTACAATGTTCTGTAAGCTGATTGATTCGTTCAGTAAGCAGAGCAATCTGAACTTCCGTGGCGCCTGTATCCTTTTCGTTTTTACCGAATTTTGTAACGATGGATGCTACGCTTTCTTTACTTAATGCCATATATTTTTTCTCCTAATTGGGTACTGTCTTAAAAGCAGTTTATCTGTAATGCGTCCGCATTATAGGCATACTCTGTTTCATTTGATATTGGCATAAACAGGGGGAAGTGTCAACGCCTGCTGCGTTCCTGCTCAATGGTGGTAATCTCATCGTGGCCCGGGTATACGCGGATATTACCGTCCATTTTGTAAAGACGATTTAAACTATTAATTATATCATTTTCATCGCCGCCGGGAAGGTCTGTGCGGCCGTAAGCGCCCTTAAAGAGAGTATCACCTGAAAAAAGCACACTCTCTTCCCTGTCCCAGAAAGCTATGCTGCCCCTGGTGTGTCCCGGAAGATGAAGGACAGTAAAAGGGCCTATTGTATCTGCTTCATCCAGAAGATGATCCGGCGGCGGCATATTTTTCCATAACGCGTCAATAAAGTACGAATTACCCATGGCGGCTTTGATACTCAGAATGTGAGCCTTATATGCTTCAGGGCCAAGGTATTCGCTGTCCAGACGGTGAATGGCGATTTCCGGTACCGGATTAAAAGCGCCGGCAAGATCCGGTATTGCCGCTATATGGTCAAAATGTCCGTGTGTGAGTAAAATATACTTTGGGACAAGCTTGTTTTTACCGAGAGCGGCAATGATTTTTTCCGCTTCATCGCCCGGATCGATTACAGCGGCTGATGATTCATCAATTTTATATATCCAGCAATTTGTTGAAATTGCGCCTACAATTATGCGTATGATGTTATTTTTCAGCATAGGAGGATAATAACACGTTAGGTTCTTATTTTCCAGATATATTTATAATTGTAGCGGTTTTTTACGGGCTGCTTCCCATCGCGGGCGCTTTTTTCAGCAGGTACAGATGGAGCCTTTTCAGGAAACAGTTTGACGATCTGCGCCTTGCGCCGCTTTTGGATTACCGCCAGTACCGGCAGATGGGTAACAGCCTGCCCGCCGAAGAGAGCCAAACGGTTTTCCGTTTTACGGGAGAAATTGAATCGATAACTGACGGCCACACGCTTTGGGTAAGGGGTGAAAATCTTACGGTTCCCGTATCATTAATTAAAACAAAATGCTGGCTTTTGCCCATTAATGAGGGCGAAGGAGTTCCGGAAGCGCCGGAAAAACTAAACTGGAACCGTGTTTCAACATTGTCTGAAGGAGCCAAGGTATATATAGGCGGTCTTTTAAAAATGCGGGATAACAGGCTGACTTTTATTTCGAATAACGAAAGGCAGCTTATGGTAATATTTTACAACTGCCCCGACCCGGATCTGACAGACGGAATTATCCGCGCGGCAAGAACGCGCAATGAGTACTGGAACAGCTTCACTCCGGTGCCGCTTGCTTTGGGAGCCCTTGTGCTGATTTATATCGCGGCCTCATTCCTTAACAGACCGGCCTTCAGCATTACAGTAATTACCGCGTTAGCCGCAATTTTTGTGCCTGTTTATCCCATATTCCCCCCGGGCCTCCTTCTAACGGTTTTATACAGGCGTTTATCATGGCAGGCAAGAAGGTACAGGGCTTACTGGGACCTTGCGCGGCTTCCATTAAGTTATCTGCCGCCTGGCAGCAAAAACGCCATCCTGAGCACAGGAGAAAAATACGGCTCTGTGGAATTAAACGCATTTACATCCGAAGCTCCGCCGCCGCAAACACCGCCTCTAGAGCATGAAGCCAGCGCCCAGGATACATTGACAAAAACAGCGTTAGACGAAATTCCATTTTTAATACCGGAAATTACTGAAATACGGAAGAAATCGCGCATGTATATATTCGGCGTGCTAAATGAAAATTCCCTTCTGCCGCAAAAGTCAAAAGATCCGTTTGTCAGTTTCGGCATCCTTCCTGATTCGCCCCAGCGCCTTGTACGCCGTTATGCGCTAATAGCTTCTTCCCTGGAAATAGCGGCATGGATTGTACTCCTTCTTGGCATAACCATAAATGTTATTTTTATTTTTATGATTCTATTCGTGTTTGGGATAATATCTTTTTAAATTGAATATATAAAACGATTATTTATTATCAGCTAACTCTTCGCTGTTTTTCATTTTGGCGAAATTGACCGTTAAAGTCCTGCCCCGGAAACGGGTGCTGTTCAGCGTTTCAATGATTTCATCGGCTTTTGTGTCCCGAACCTGGACAAAGGAATAATTATCTAAAATACGAATAATGCCGATATCTTCTTTTAACGCGGAAGTCTTAGAGGTGATAAAGGCCGCCAGCTCGCGCGGGTACAGGCGGCGGTTTTTTCCAATGCTGAAAAAGAGGCGTTTTGATTCATCTTCAGGCAAAGCCGCGTCAGCGTCCGCGAATCTATCAGGTTTCTCAATTTTTTCAATTTTGCTTTCCTGCTGGATGATGTTCCTGTTGTTATCAGGCGCGGGACAAGTCTCTTTCAGATCATAATTCATTAAGAGCCAGGCTGCCGCCCACGATCTTTTAAAAAGTGAAATATTATTTTTATATAATTTATGATACTCTCTCAGCAAAACGACATCAGTGTCGCCCTGCATTTTGTCAAGAATTTCTTTCAGTTTTTTTTCGGCTCTTTCCCTGTCAAACTGCGCCATTCAAGCACCCTATCAATAGTTTTGGTTAGTATGACATGTTTCAGAGTATTTTACAATAGATTTCATCTGAAAGCCATATTTCGTAAATGCTCAAATAAAATTAAATTACGCGCTTTTAGTTGAATAAAAATGTCTAAAAAAGTATATTATTTTATAAATGAAGTCTATTGAGTTAAATAAATCCTACGACCCAAAATCATTTGAGGACCGTATCTATGCTTTATGGAAAGAATCCGGAGCTTTTTCGCCGGATTCAAATAAGGATAACAATGAACCTCCGTTTGTTATTGTGATTCCGCCTCCAAATGTTACAGGAGTACTGCATCTTGGACATGGATTAAATAACAGTTTACAGGATATTATTGTCCGTTTTCACCGAATGCGGGGCGCGCCTGCCTTATGGGTGCCGGGCACTGATCACGCGGGCATCGCCACGCAGAATGTTGTTGAACGAAAACTAAAGGCTCAGGGAAAAAGCCGCCGCGAACTGGGCAGGGAAAAATTTCTTGAAGAAACATGGAAGGTAAAAAATGAGCATCACGCGATAATCACAAAACAGCTTGAAAAAATCGGCGCCAGCGTGGACTGGAAACGCGAACGCTTCACAATGGACGAAGGTCTTTCACGGGCGGTTCGGGAAGTATTCGTAACTCTTTATGAGCGCGACCTTCTTTATAAAGGTAACTATCTTGTTAACTGGTGCACTTCCTGCGGGACAGCCCTTTCCGATGACGAAGTTGAACATGAAGAAACCACTGGAAAGATGTACCGCATCCGCTACTTCCTGACAGGCGATAAGGAAAAATATATCGAAATCGCCACAACGCGCCCTGAGACATTGTTCGGCGATACAGCCGTAACCGTTAACCCTGAAGATGAACGTTATACCCATCTTAAAGGTGTTACATTCCGACTGCCGTTGACAGAACGGGACATTCCTCTCGTTTTTGATTCTTATGTTGATAAGACTTTCGGAACAGGAGCGCTAAAAACCACTCCCGCTCATGATACCAATGACTGGGAACTTGGCAAAAAACATAATTTACCTGTTATTAATATTCTGAACAGCGACGGAACGCTTAACAATGAAGTGCCGGAAAAATACCGCGGGCTTCCGGTTTTAAAAGCGCGGCAGATTGTGCTTGAAGATTTAAAATCAGGCGGATGGCTTGCGCATGAAGATGCCATCAATCATTCAACCGGGCGCTGTTACCGCTGCAATACGGTAATTGAGCCGTTCCTTTCCGAACAGTGGTTTGTAAGAATGAAACCGTTAGCTGAAAAAGCCCTTGCCTGCTGGCAGCGCGGTGAAATTATTTTCTATCCCAAAAAATGGGAGAACACCTACAAACACTGGATGGAAAACATCAGGGACTGGTGCGTCAGCCGCCAGCTCTGGTGGGGCCACCGCATTCCGGCATGGACATGCCAAAGCTGCGGCAAACTCACGGTTTCACGTAACGATTTAAAAACATGCCCGGACTGCGGAAGCGCAAATATTGAACAGGACAGCGATGTTCTTGACACATGGTTTTCAAGCTGGTTATGGCCTTTCAGCACTTTGGGCTGGGTTGGAAATATGAATACATTGGAACAGGGGAGTAGGGAGTCGGGAATCGGGAATCGGGATTGTTGTCCGAAAGAGAATATTGAAAGCAACACCTCATGCCCGCAATCATCCCTCCCCACTCCCCACTCCCCACTCCCCACTCCCGATCTTGATCGCTACTACCCCACCACCGCTCTTATAACGGCTTATGAGATCATCTTCTTCTGGGTCGCAAGAATGATAATGGCAGGTCTTGAGTTTACAGGCAAAGCTCCGTTCAGGGATATTTTTATCCACGGACTTGTGCGCGACAAGCAGGGCCGCAAAATGAGCAAATCACTTGGCAACGGACTTGATCCCCTGGAACTGGTGGATGAGTTCGGAGCTGACGCGATGAAGTTTACGCTCGCTTTCCTGTGCGCTCAGGGACATGATGTGCTGGCGGATAAGGATTCATTTAAATTAGGATCCAGGTTCGCAAATAAGGTATGGAACGCAAGCCGTTATATTCTGATGAATCTTGAAGGACGGAAAATAATTGAAAACCCGCAATTGATTTCCGCTGATAAATGGATATATTCACGCCTTAACAACGCCGCAAAAAAAATAAGCGAAGCGTTTCTCTCCTACAATTTTTATGACGCGGCTCAGACTTCATATGAATATTTCTGGAATGATTTCTGCGACTGGTATGTGGAAGCGACAAAACTGTCTACAAAAAGCGGCGATGAGGCTGAAAAAGACCGTTCCACAACCGTGCTATTGGATGTACTCGCCCAATCATTAAAATTGCTTCATCCGCTGCTGCCGTTTGTTACAGAAGAAATTTATCAAAAACTGCCCATTGTACAAACAACAGATTATAAAGAGCAAAAAACAAAGCTGCTTATATGCGCAAAGTATCCTGTCTATGATGAGAAACTTTATGATGCGCGGGCGGAACGGGATTTCGCAGCGCTTCAGTCTCTGACAACAATGGCGCGTACTCTGCGCAGCGAGTGCGGCATTACCCCTGATAAAAAACTGCGCGTAATGGTACGCGCTGGCGCGGAAACGGAAAAACCGTTTAAAGAGAATGAAGGCCTGATTAAACTCCTGGGCGGTATCGGCGAGCTGAGTGTTGAGAACGCTTCAGTCGCTGCGGAGCGTCCCGCAGGTTCCATCGGAATTGCAGGTAACGGTTTTGAGGTGTTTGTGTTTGTGGCGGAAGCGGTTGATACAGCAGCATTAAGAAAAAAGTTCTCAAATGATCTTGAACGGGATCAAAAATACATCGAAGGGCTGCGCGCAAAGCTGTCCAATGAGCAATTTATTAATAACGCTCCACAGCAGCTTGTCGCGGAACAAAGAGCCAAGCTTGAAGAAGCGATAAGGCGCACGGAAAAATTTACTGATTACTTTAACAGCCTTGCGGGGAACAATGATGGACACTGAGCAGACTGATAAATTAAGCGGAACGCGCCTGGCCCCGTACATACAGGTTGCCACATACCTTATCGGCAAGTCGCGCGAAGGGGGCGGCAATATGTTCCGCCACCAGCTTGATACAATGGCTATCCTGATTGATTACAAATATATAGATACGGTTCTGCTTAAAGCTTCCATTGTTCATGACATACTGGAAGACATTCCGGATTTTAACCACAATGTCCTTTTGTCAATTGATTATGAAAGTTATTCAGTCTACAATTTGGTGCTGGAAGTCTCACGCCGCAACGGAGAGACTAAACCTGAATTTCTTACCCGCATCCGGAACACCGGTTCAGAAAAAGCAAAAATCCTGAAAGTAGCGGATCGAATATCAAACATGATTGCACTTGGTTTTGTAAACGATTTAAAATTTATCGAACGCTATATCAGCGAAACCGAACACTATGTTCTGCCGCTCGCGGCCGAAGTTAACAATGATATGCTGATAGAACTAAAAGATCTTGTAAACTCAAGGCGAAAACTCCTGGAAGATTTCCGTAATTTAAACGGCAGTTGATTTTTATACAATAATGAAAAAAAAGAACAGGCTGTCCGCAGAAAGCGGGCTATTGCAAAATTTGAATTCTCCCAGTGATTTAAAAAATTTATCGTTACGCGAACTAAATCAGCTTGCCTGTGAAATACGGGAACAAATTGTAGGCACAGTCGCGAATAACGGCGGGCATCTTGCTTCAAATCTTGGAGTGGTCGAGCTAAGTATCGCGCTGCACCGTATTTTTGACTCGCCCAGGGATAAAATTGTCTGGGATGTAGGGCATCAGTGTTATGCGCATAAACTCCTTACAGGACGGTTTGCATCCTTTTCATCGCTTCGCAAACACGGAGGAGTTGCTGGATTTCCAAAAATGAGCGAAAGCCCTCATGACGCTTTCAACACAGGGCACGCCTCCACTTCAATTTCCGCGGCGCTCGGGCTTCTGGCGGCGGAGATAACACTTGGCGGCAGGGGACACGCAATTGCCGTAATCGGCGACGGAGCTCTTACAGGCGGGATGGCTTATGAAGCACTGTCTCATGCGGGACATCTCGGCCTTCCGCTGATAGTAATCCTGAATGACAATAAAATGGCTATCAGCAGGAATGTCGGCGGGCTTTCAAAATATTTAAGCCGCCTTTCCATGAAAGCCAATTATCAGACCTTCCGCCGCCATTTTGACACTATGGCGAAAAAAATTCCTTTTATCGGAGAAGCGTTTTTCGCCGTTGTTCTGAGGCTGAAACGAGCGGTAAAAGCGGTATTCTATACCGACAATTTTTTTGTGGATCTGGGTTTTGAATATGTAGGGCCAATCGGCGGGCACAATATCTCGGCTTTGCTCAGCGTTTTTGAAGATGTCAGGAAATTAAACCGTCCTGTAGTAATTCACATTGTTACACGCAAGGGCAAGGGTTACGGTTACGCGGAAGAGGAGCCGGACAGTTATCATGGCGTCGCATCATTTTCAGTTGACGGCGGCATTTCCCGGGAAGGAAGCCTTCACTCATCCTCAGTAAATTCAATTGAGGCTCAAGCGGCAGAAGCAAGACCAACCTTTACCGCTGCTTTTTCCGCCGCTTTGATAAAAGCCGCCCGCCGTGATCAAGGTATTGTCGCGCTTACCGCAGCCATGCAGAAAGGCACAGGGCTTTCCCCGTTCATGGAAACTTTTCCTACGCGTTTTTACGATGTCGGCATTGCGGAAGAACACGCAATAACATTCGCTGCGGGACTTGCAGCCCGCGGACTAAAACCTGTAGTGGCCATTTATTCAACCTTTATTCAGCGCGCAGTCGATCAGGTAATCCATGACGCCGCCCTTCAAAAACTGCCTGTAATTCTGGCGCTTGACAGGGCCGGGTTTGTGGGAGATGACGGCGAAACTCACCAGGGATTATTCGATATTGCAATTTTCCGCAGTGTGCCGAACATGACAATTCTATCTCCGGCAAGTGAAAATGAAATACAGATCATGCTTGATTGGGCTGTTTCAGATGAGAAATTACACAGAGGAGCCGGACCGGTTATTATCAGATATCCCAAGGCTTTATGCCCAAAGGAAGATTCCGCGTTTTCGCTTCCATTGGAACCGGGACGCGGAGTTTTGGTCTCAGGGAGCGGCGCAGGGACTGTATGCCTTTTCTTTACTGGCGGTCTTTACAGGGAAGCAGCTACCGCCGCGGAAATTCTAAGGAGCCTCGGAATTGCAGCGGATCTTTACAATCTCCGGTTTTTAAAACCGGTCGATGAGGAATACCTTGCAGGTTTAATAAACAATTATAAACTTGCAGTCTTTATCGAAGAAGGGATGAGAGAAGGAGGCTTTGGCGAATATGCCGCAGCCCTGGCGTGCAGGCGCGGATGTAAAGCAGAAATCGCTGTACTGGCGGCGGAAAGCGTTTTTTTTGAAGAAGAAAAAGCGCTGGGCAGCCGCGATGAACTGCTTGCGATAAACAGCATGGATGGTAAAAGTATCGCGGGCAGGATAGAGTCAATCATCATAAAACAATAGACTCGCGGGATAACTCTTGGAACAGGCTCAACTAATATTTCAGTCGAACTTTTAAAAATTTTTGTGTAAAGCGCTATACTACCAAGGAGGAAAAGTATGGCGATAACAAAAGAAGTGTTAGACGAACTGCTGAAGGACTGTAACAGTCCGGATGAGTTCTACGGACCGGAAGGACTGGTAAAACAACTTAGTAAAGCACTCATTGAAAGAATGATGCAGGCGGAACTAACCGAGCAACTTGGTTATGGAAAAAGCGAATCAGGCGAAAAAGAAACAGAGAACCGCCGGAACGGAAAAACATCCAAAACACTTAGAACAGATCAAGGACCTATGGAAATTGAGGTTCCAAGAGATCGAAACGGTGAATTTGAACCGAAGGTAATCCCCAAACACCAAAGGGAATGGAGAGGTTTTGACGATAAAATCCTGTCTATGTACGGGCTTGGATTATCTACAAAACAGATACAGGCTCATCTGAAAGAAATCTATAATGTTGAAGTATCTCCTGAATTAATAAGCCGCGTGACGGACGAAGTAAAAGGGTTAGTTGAAGAATGGCGGAACCGTCCGCTTGAGGCGTTCTACCCTGTAATATTTTTTGACGCCCTTAGAGCGAACATCCGCGACGAGGGACATGTCAGGAAAAAAGCCGTGTATTTGGCTCTGGCGATACGTCTGGACGGTCAAAAAGAGGTTCTCGGGATGTGGATTGAGCAGAATGAGGGATCTAAGTTCTGGATGGGCATACTGAACGAGCTAAAAAATCGCGGAGTGCAAGATACCCTTATAGCGGCGGTTGACGGTTTAACAGGATTTCCAGAAGCGATAAACGCTGTATTTAAAGACGCCGAAGTTCAATTATGCATCGTCCACATGGTTCGTAATTCTGTAAAGTATGTGCCGTACAAGGATCGTAAATCGGTTACCGCAGACTTAAAAGAGATTTATCTTGCTCCTTCTGCGGATGCCGCCGAGGTTGCATTGGATAAGTTTGCCGAGAAATGGGATCAGAAATATCCGACAATCGCAAGATCATGGCGAAACCGCTGGAACGAGGTAATTCCCTTCCTGAAATTCTCGCCTGAAATCCGCAAGGCAGTATACACAACTAACGCGATTGAGTCTGTAAATTATACTCTCCAGCGGAACTTAAAAACCCGTCAATCATTCCCAAACGACGAAGCCGCGATGAAATTGATTTTTATGATCTTGCAAAGAATATCAAAAAAATGGACAATGCCTATCAGGAATTGGGGTGAGGCGTTAAACCAATTTGCGCTCATCTACGGAGACAGAGTCCCGTTATGAGTTGTTTTTCGTTTTACACAAAAAAAATTAAAAGTTCCTTAAAAAACATGAAATAAATGCGTTTTACTTGTGATATAATTTATGAACTTGTAAAAATATTTTTACTCGCTCATTGAAACCGCGAATCAAAAGAATATTGAAACTCTTTTGTATCTGCTCCTCTTTTTGAAAAGCTCCGTTCACATATTCTTCCGAAGACTGTGGAAGAACTGTTGCCTTGGAATATTTTTAAATCGTAATTATTTCGCTGGTTTTTATTCTGCTTTGAGTACATTTTCACAGATTGTTTTGACGGTTACTTTGCTTTTGCAATTGGTCAGTATTTAATTGTTTACTTTTCCCTAAAGCCATATCGTAGTCGGGATTTTTAAAGAGTTATTAAGAAATAAAAAAAAATAGTTTTATAGATTACTTATTTGATTAAGAATTTCTATTGCATTTGAATTACCTTGCTCTGCTGATTTTTTTAACCAGAAAACAGCTTTATCACGGTCTTGCTCTACGCCATGTCCTTCATGGTAAGATATTCCGATCCATTTTTGTCCTTCTGGATCGTTTTGATTAGCTGATTGTTGAAACCAATTAAATGATTTGTCATAATTTTGCTCTATTCCATGTCCATGGTAATAACAAACACCTAAAAATTGCTGTCCTTCTGGATCACTTTGATTCGCTGATTGTTGAAACCATTCAAATGCCTTATTATAGTCTTGATCTGTTCCATGTCCATTAAAATAACATACTCCTAAAAAATATTGTCCTTTTGCATTGTTTTGATTTGCGGATTTCTGAGACCATTTAAATGCTTTTTCATAATTTTGTTCTACCCCAAGTCCCATATAATAACATAATCCTAATAATAATTGTCCTTTTGCGTTACCTTGATTGGCAGATTTTTGCGACCATTCTATAACTTTTTCATAATTTTGTTCTACTCCAAGCCCCACGTAATAACATTCTCCTATTAAAAATTGCGCATCATCATTGTCTTGTCTAGCGGATTTTTCATACCATTCAACTGCTTTATTAAAATCTTGTTCTACTCCTTCTCCATAGTAATAGCAGAATCCTAGCCACTTCTGTCCTTCTGGATCACCTTGAGTAGCAGATTTCATAAACCATTCAAACGCTTTTTCATAGTTTTGTTCTACTCCATACCCTTCGTAACAACATAAACCTAACAACAATTGGCCCTCCGCATCGTCTTTATCTGCGGATTTTTTAGACAATTCAAACGCTTTTTCACAATTTTTCTCTACTCCATATCCTCCAAAATAACATAATCCTAATATATACTGCCCTTTCACATTATCTTGTTTAGCGGATTTTTGAGACCACTCAAACATTTTATCATAATTTTGCTCAGTTCCACGTCCATGGTAATAACATGCTCCTAATAGCCACTGTCCATTAGCATTACCTTGAATTGCAGACTTCTGAGACCATTCAAATGCTTCTTTATAATTTTGCCCTACTCCACGTCCATAATAATAACATTGTCCTAATAAAGATTGCCCCTCTGCATCATTTTGAATTGCAGAAGATTTTATCCACTCAAAAGCAATCTTATAATCTTGTTCTATACCGTCACCAAAATAATAACAATTACCAAGCATATACTGTCCTTTTGCATCACCCTGATTTGCAGAATATTGGAATAATTTAAATGCTTTACTATAGTCTGGTTCAACTCCAAGTCCATTGTAATAACACACCCCTAATAGACACTGTCCTTCCTTATCATTTTGATTAGCAGATTTTTGTGCCCATTCAAACGCTTTATTATAGTTTTGTTCTATTCCTTGTCCAGCGTAATAACATACTCCTAATAAATATTGTCCTTTTGCATTGTTTTGATTTGAGGATTTCTGACCCCATTCAAATGCTTTTTTATAATTCTGCTCAATCCCACGTCCATGGTAATAACATGCCCCTAATAACCACTGTCCATTAGCATTATCTAAATTGGCGGATTTCTGAGACCACTCAAATGCTTTTTCATAATCTTGTTCAGTTCCGCTCCCAATTTAATAACATATACTTAATTGATATTGCGAATTTGTAATAAATGATAATAAATTTATGAAATACGGATGTTCAATATTATATTCGTTTCTACGTTTTTGAAGTATGTCATTCATAATTTTATCAACCAATTCATGGTTGTTTATATATAATTCATAAAATAAACTCTGAATATCTTCTGTATCTTCGTTTACAAATCTTGAACAATAAGTTTCAACAAAATATAATTGTTCTAAAAACATCATTTTATATATAATATTTTCAATACTCTTTTCATTCTCATAATAATTTTCATTAAATGTTTCATTTATCTGATGTTTTTTAATAGTATTTTGAAAAGAATAGATTACATTATTACAATTTTCATTTACGATTTTTTGTATTAATTCTGGAAGCACTTTTGGCTCAACATTTATCAATAATCTATATTTACTTGCTAATGTTTTATCAATTTTATCAAAATCATTCATTTTATTAATTAAAAAAGCAATTTTATATATATCATCAAAGTTTCTTAGTTTGTCAATTTCTATTATACCTTCTGTCGTATCTAATAATTTTAATTTACCAAAACTTTCTGCTCCAGTTGTTTCAAAAAACGCATCTTGATTCAGAATAATTTCTTTATCATCAACATAACTTACTAAATCTTCATAATCATTTAATTTAAATTTATTATAACTTAATGATTTAATTAAAGGTAATAAAACAATTATCTGATCAATGTTCCATAATGGAATATCTTTTATCTCTATAATATCTGCTTCTAATAATTTACTCATATCTGTTGAATTATTTGAATAAATTATACCATCTTTTGAAAATGATTTAATATTAGAATTAATTATATTATAATATTTATCTGACAAAAAGTAAGAATATATTCGTTTTCTAAAAATAATATCAGGTAGTTTGTTGGAATTATTAAAACCAAGAAAGTTTCTGTCATCGTTAAGTGAATCAAATACCCTCTCTTTAGTTGATATAGTATTAAAAATTATGTAATATGTAAGAAAATACTCATAAAAAAGCTTATGTTGGAACCGAAAGTGATCTTGCCCATCTTTTGTTAGTCTAACAAGAAGAAGCCGCTCCTTTTCGGTATTATACTTACAGTTAATCTTTTCGAATTCCTCATAAGATATAGTTAAATTATTCTCTTTATACATAGAAAATGAGATTATTCCAAGAAAAGACATCATTTCACGCTTATAATCCAATAACTCCAAATTCTTATTTTCTTCAGTTTCTGTAAAAAGCCCCCATTCTTTCTCAATGCAAGTTTTTACAACAGTGTCTATTCCCTCCTCACGAGTTAAATAATCAAACATATTATTTTTTATATTATTAAAAAGATCATCTGTATATCTAAAAAAAAAAGGTATACGTAAAATTGAGTTATCAGTATTTAATAAATGCTGACAAAGTTTTTTCTTTGTTTTACCACGAGCATCCGTTTTGTAAATATTACTAATTACTTTGTATCTATGTAACACTTGTTTTGCATTAAAATAATCAATTTTTATAATATCAATATTTTGTTCGATTAATCTTCCATCAACTTGTGTTCGAATACTTAATGTTTTTAATGCCTCACTTTCATTTTCAAGCATATCTACACGTGAGGTAATTATTATTCTTGATAAACCTTCTTTAATTTTTTTATCATCTAGTCTATCAAGTAGATGTTGTAATATATTTGCTGCATTATCCTTACCTGTAAGATATTCACAACATTCATCAAATCCATCAAGTAAAACATATTTTATACTTTTTATTTTTTTATTTCCATGATTTCATCGATTAATATAACAATTGATGAATATATGTTAAATTCGGAATAAAAAATACCATGACCAACAAATGGAAGAGTATTTATAGGTACATTTTCGTTTTTCTTCATTTTTTCATGTAATAATATTTTATATACCAGAAATCGTAAAAGACGAGACTTTCCCATTCCTGTTTCAGCGTATATCATAAGAACACGTCGTCGATCTTTCTTATCAATTAAATATTTAAATAACTCTTTAAATGATAATGTTTTATTCTCTTCCTCTCCTCTAAATCTGCTAGATATAAATGTTGGTTTTGTATACTTACTAAAATACTTTCGAAAATTATCCTTATTATTTATATTTCCATAATCACCTGCAAATGAATCAATACCCTCCAAAAGAGCTAATACATTTTTTCTTTTATTTATTAAATACCAATTGAAAATAATTGTAGCAAGCACAAGATTTAGTAACAATCCTTGTATAAGTCCAAATGGTATATTTAAAATAAATATCCGCAGAGCAGAGCTCTGCGGTATTTTTAACCAAGCAATCTAAACGAATAACTCCAATTGGCTGTTTTCGTGGATTTTCTCATATGCCTCAGATTTTCGACCTTGATTCTTTATGTACCTTGTTATTACATTCTCATCCCCATGTTCTCCTACTGTCCCTATATAGTAACCTCTTGTCCAAAATTCTCCACCCCACAAACTTTTCTTCACTTCAGGACACAGTTCTAATATTTTCTTAGCTGTTATACTTTTTATCGTTTGCACTATTTTTGACGGGCTGTACGTAGGCACTGACTGAACCAGGAAGTGCACATGATCTTTTTCTGCGCCTATTTCCAAAAATCTTATTTCGTACCTTGCTTTTATGCCCGTGCAGACATCTTTCAGGGTTTTGTCAACTTCTGTTGTTATTACAGTTCTGCGATATTTCGCAGGGCATACTATATGATACATTATTATACTCGCATTATGTTCTTTACGGATGAGCTTGCTCATCCTACTACTATACCATACTGCTTACAGCCGCAGCAGAGCTGCGGGGTATTAAACCGTATCGGCTACGCCTAATAAAATTTTTAATGATTTCTATCATAATCTATTACTCCTAATTTTTATTTTATTAATATCATAAAAAACACAAACATCATAACTCATATTATTATATAAAATCATTATAATGTCCATCCATCCATTCATTAATTAGTATATTGAATAGCACTTTACTTAATAAATATAAATAAAAAAAATCATTCCTAATTAATAATATAAATTAAAATCCCAATACAATGTAAATCCTTGAAAGGGGTATTTGCAGAAAGAATCACAGTATTATGAATCCTTGAAACCCTTTCTGCTACCGGAGTTGAGCCGTTAATTACAATTCTTGGATTAGCATTTATATTACCGCTAGCTGATGTATCAAAATCGCTCATATAATAAACACGCATCGTGTCTCTTTCTTCAAGCATCGCAGCAAACTTCCATAGCGTATTTCGCTTGACCCCATCTATCAAGGTAGACATTATTACTGCGTATCATACTGCCCGAGTCATCATACACAAAATGAATCGCCTTACTGCGTTGATTCGTATCACAAGCTTGCGAATATGCATTGTTCGGCTTAAAAATAACGCTTACAAGCATCACGAGCAGAAAAATCGTAAACATTCTTTTCATTAAGCTTCCTTTTGATATAATGAAATCACTAACCCATCCCTATCTTTTCAACAAGCGTAAAACCTATCCGTTTATTGATAAAAATGCGAAAAAAAACTACCATTTTATAATACTCTCAAAATTCACACAGTATTGTCAAATATTCTCACAATACATGAACATTACAGTAATAATATGTAAATTTAACAATTTTTATACAAAAAATGAGATTTTTAGTTTTTTTTATTAATGAATTTTATTTTAATTAAAATATTTTATTAAAAATTACTTTATTAGTTTTTCGCCTTGAATTCCTTCCCAAGATTGAAAGCCCATTCCACCAAATCTGTTAAACCATTTTCAAAGTCCAATTAATTATCAAACTCAATATAAACACCATTACAGTCAAGATGATGAAAAACATGATATTTTACAGATTTAAATCTTCCGCCACAGTCAAAATAACACTTTTCAGAAAATTGAAAATCACTAAGATCAACCCTGTACATTTATCCTTCCCATATAAGTTATTATTTTATATTCCTACGATATGACCAAAAAATACATGTTCACCTTTCTTCTGTCCTTGCTAACATCCCCCTTGTATAGTATATTTTAATCATAAGGTGGGAAAATGACCAGACTGGAATACACATTTAAAACCGATCTTCTCTTTAAGACGCTGTTTGTCCAATATCCAGACTTATTAAAACAGCTTGTTTCAGAACTGCTTCAAATACCTCTTGAAAGCATAGGGCAATTTATTATTACAAATCCTGAAATGCCCCCCGAAAGTCTGGGCGATAAATTCTGCCGCCTTGATATAAACATGACCGTAAACGGTCAGCTAGTCGATCTGGAAATACAGGTAGAAAACGAGAAAAACTACCCTGAAAGAGTCTTATTCCATTGGGCTAGGGAATATTCATCAGCTTTGCCCTCAGGAAAAAACTACAAAGACTTACCGCGCACAATAATAATCAGCATTATTGATTTTCCTTTATTTGATTGTCATGATTATCACTCAGAATTTCAACCGCTTGAAACAACACGCCATGAACCACTTACAGATAAAATGACCCTGCATTTCTTTGAACTAATGAAACTCCCAAAAGAAATAAACGCCAATAATAAATTATTATTGTGGCTGACACTTTTCAAAGCTGAAACAGTAGAAGAATTGGAAAAAATAAAATCAATGGAGGTACCAGTTATGGAACAAGCCATCAACGCATATTATAACATCACAGCCGAATCCGAATTTCGCGAAAAAGAACGCCTATGGTCAAAAGCACGCCACGACGAAGCACAAGCTCTCAGCAACGCAGAAGAAAGAGGTGAAGAGCGAGGCGAAGAAAGAGAACGTCAGAAATGGCAAAGTATAGTTGCCGATAAAGATGCAGAAATTGCACAGCTTCGTTCAAAATTGGGATTGTAAGTTTACCGCATCAATTAATAATTAAAGGTTATCTCAAGTTCTAAAACCATTATTCCCAAAGTCCCTTTTGGCACGATTTTTGCTTCGAGCTAAGCGAACCATGCGCGTGCAAAAATCGCGCCAATCTGCCCGCAAGCGGTCAGACCAGGGCAATGGTTCATTATCGTAGTCAGTAATCTTATCTCCCCTAAGAAATAGTACAAGTTGTCAAGTAAAACAATCTCCACGAATGGGCAGGGGGCGGTTTTTTCCCTCAGCAAGTGAAGGGAAGAAAAACCACCCCCTGCCAGCCTTCGTTGGTAAAATGTTGAGTGCGGCGGTTTGGTGACTTTCTTTTTCCTTCATCCTTCCCGTTCTTAGCCAATGGGAGTTATTTCAAATCTGGAGGTTATTCAATGAATAACACAGAAAGTAAGCGGTTCTATACGCCGCAGTTTTCAGAAACAGTGTCTGTTTCTGTCCGTCGTTTTGCATGGTTTCTTAACAAACCAATGACCCAAGCAGTAGAGAAAATTATTCTGCTTCTGCCGTTCATCATGGACTCTTCAAAAGTCTGTCAGGCTTGCAAAGACAGCCGGAAATGCGGTACTTGCGCATTTAACATCAAAAAGCTATCGGAAGATGAACAGTACAAAATCTTATCAGCACTTTAGCATTTAAGCATCCCTGCCCGTTTTATGGGCAGGGTAAAACAATCAAGGAGTAATTTATAAATATTATTTATCATTACACAGCATGATAAAATTCTATCCATGAATATTTTTGATATTTTCAATCGGTAAAATTCCTTTTGATATAGCCAGCCTCAGAACACCTACCATATTTCGAATATTAAATTTTCTGTATATATTTGATATATGGTTCCGTATTGTACGATAACTTAGCATTAAAATTGCCGCAGTTTCCTTCGCAGTATTCCCATTAATAGTATATCGCAGGATCTCAATCTCCCGATGAGTAAGATGAGGATCAACTTTAGTAAGGCTAATGTATTTTTCAATATCATCTTTTAGGTATGAAGGGATTGATTTTCTTTTCTCAAAAACAGCTTTTATTGATTCTTTTATGTCATCATCGCTATCTCTTAATGACAAATAACTCCCATTACTCCAGTTAATAAAACGAGCAGCTTTATTAAAAGGCAATTGAGAAGCGGAAAACAAGACAAACTGCAATTTAGGATATTGCTTGCTGTAATAATCGAGCTTGCCGATTGCTTTCTCACCAAAAAAAATATCCTCGATAAAGACAATAACAGTTTCTAATCTCCCTGCATATTCAGAAAAATCATATTCCCTTTCCACCAAGCAAAAGACATAACCTTTTGACACATAATGATATAAATACTGATACAGCCATTCTTGAACGCTCCGATTGTCTGATACCACAACGATCATTTTTGAACCAACGCTTTTGCTTCCTCTGAAAACACAAGATGTAGCAAGATTACCTGTTATTGTTTTTGTAGTAAGAGTTGTATTCATTCGCCGCTCTCATCGCTGTTTTGTTTTTGTTGATTTCTTGGACTTGAACTTTTACTCATCATCCACTCTTGAATTTCCAAACTTGAAAAACGAACAGATCTCCCGATTTTTTTATACGGGATAAATTTAATTAAAACCCACTTCCTAATAGTTGCCGTTGACAGCTTTAGATACTCAGCTACCTGTTCCACATCAAGAAATGTTTCAGCTTCATTCATATTCACACCTCTCCCTGTAATAGAATTTCCGTACGATGCCTTAACAGCAAATCACACGTTATATCTAAATTGTAAAGAGGTTTTAAATATTAACTATTGGACAATCTTGTAAATCGTAAAAATAACAAGCTGATACAAATAAGAACAAATATATACAAATATGAACATAGATAGTAATAGGGAGTAATACAGAGAGTAAAAATTTTCACTGATTTTTGTCATTTTTGTCCACAATTTAAGAGTGTTTTTACTCATCATTTGAAAAAAGCCAAGCTATTTTTCCTAAAATATATCGAACTGTTTCAGGGTCATCATCTTTAGCGTAGTGGAACATATTTTTGATATGAATAAAAATCCGTCTTTCCTGCTTTGTTCTTTCTTCCTGTTCTCTAAGTTCCTGCAATAACGGTTTTAATTTTAAGTAATCAATTGATTCTTCTCGCTTAAAAACATTGGCGTTTTTCCCCGCTAATCTTCTCAAACTATGCCGCTTTATACAGAAAGCGTTTTCAATCGGAGACCAGAATCCTCCCGGAACACCAATAGAACCTCCACAAGATTTTTTAAAATATTCGGCTAAACTCGTCTTACTTTTCAGCCATTTACAGCATGAAGAACTAAGAACCTCTATGTAGCCTTCTCTAATAAGCAGTTCAAAATCTTCTGCAAAATTGAAGATATAATCAAAACAGTCACGCAACGCACCTTCAGGCTTAAATTTTTCAACCATAATACCCCTAATATAAAAATACGAATATTTAAAAAACTATACAAGAATAAAAATAATTCAAGTAATAAAAAAGGCTCCCATCATAGCAGAAGCCTTTTAATCGTCATTCTTTACGCACGTTTGCGGTTAAATTTTTCTGGTTTTTTCATCGGTGTAAATGACCTTATATTCTGTTTTGTCATCGGTTCAGGCTGTTCAATTTTGTCTTCTTGCACAAAAATCGCCGCCTGCGCTTTTGTAACATTCGGTACGTTCATCGGATCAGGATGGTTATACCATTCGGTCATACGTTCCGATTTATGCCCTGTAACGCTCTGCACTTGTGAAATCGTCAAACCTTGTCTCTGTAGTTCATTATTCAAAAAATGCCGCCAACCGTGCAGTGTCAGCCCTCGGTTTTTTATCTCTTCTTTGGAAATACCAATCTTATTTAACGCCTTGTTTAGTTCCATCGCGAAATAATTACAGGTCGCTGGTACAGCACCGCCGTTGAGTGAAAAAACATAACCGTTGCTGTTTTTAATCATCAGCTTCCGTAGTAAAGCAATCATTTCCGGCATCAGCGGAATACTTCTGTTCACTTTGGTTTTTGTGAAATCCCGATAACCGTCAGAGCCGTATTGACCGCAGACAGCAATATAATTATCAAAGACAAATTCTCCTCGCAACCCCATTACTTCACCGATCCGCATACCTGTAATCGAAGCCAGAAGATTGGCGGCGTAGGCAATCTCTTTATCGCCCCAAACTGTTTTGTAATCTTTAGGAAATAAAGCTCTCACTTCCTCGATTTTAAGAATATCGATTTTCTTCTTGTTATTTTTTAACCGTTCAACTTTATCGCATGGATTAGTTTGAATAAGCCCACGTTTTACAGCCTCAGTCATCATTACGTTAAGCGTTCTGAAAGCAGCATTAGCGTAACTGTTTTTATAACCGCTTATTATTACACCTGTTTTCTTATCTATTTTGCCTCTGTCCTTAAACCCTAAAAGCCACTTATTTACGAGTTCGCAAGTAATTTTATCGAGAGCAAGCTTGCCGAAAAACGGCTCAATTTGAACTGTTGATAATTGCTTACTAATAGTGACATAACTGTCATTAAAATCTTTCCTGCTTCTTTCGTTCCTGATAAACTCCGAATCAAGCTCCCAAAAGCCGTTAGCAAATTCTGAAAAAGTCATCGTCTTTACTTTGTTGGGTACCAAAACCCCGTTCCTGATAAGTCTGTGGCAGTAATTTCTAGCCTCGGTAAAGTTCAGACATTTAGTAGTCCAGGGACCCTTTCTAACCCCGTTCTCATCGTAAGCGTAGTAATACACCACCTTAGCCCCTGACGGAACTGCCCTTTTAAACATCGTGAAGTCATTGCGCATATCAAACCCCGCATTTTTAGGAAATTGATAACATCTCTGATAACACCAATTTCCAAAGTTTTCCGCATACCGAACCAGCAACGCTAATTCTTTACAGGGTAAGTATTTACGCTTGACCTCATTTTTTAAAATGAGTAAAATGTGCAATGTTCCAAAACTCGGTTAGTTTTGTCACAACCTCTTGAAAAAGCGGTCTAAAGCCCACTTTTTCATATAAATCTATGGTAGCTGTTCCAAAAACTGAAGTTTTGGAACAGCCTCAATTATTTTAGAAAGATATAATTTTATAAAATTAATGAATAAATACTTGTATTTTCCTCAAAAAGGTATATATTACCTATTATGAGAAAGTATATATTTTTATTGGTAATTCTATTTAGTGCCGGTTCGCTGGTTTTTTCCCAGACAGGGAATACGCGATATATTGCTGTACAAAGCGCGGATTTGAAATCTTCTACAGGTTTTTTCGCCAGGGTGGTGGGAAGGCTTTCATTGGGAGACTCTGTTACATTGATCAGCGATGACGGCAGGTGGAGCAATGTCCGGTCGGGAAATATTACAGGCTGGATGCAATCAACAAATTTAAGTACACGCCGGATAATTGCGTCCGGTTCTTCTTCTGCCGGCGCAAGCGAAGTAGCTCTGGCGGGCAAGGGATTCTCTCCGGCTACGGAACTGGAATATAAAAAGGAAGGACTCAATTTTACCGTGGTAGACAGCATGGAAAGGATGCTCGTGTCGGTAGATGAATTACAGCGTTTTATTACTGACGGCCGTCTGAACAGCGGAGACGCTCCCGCTGCTGCCAGCAGAACCAGTAATCCATTCGGATCATCTACCAGCAGCAGCAGTAATCCATTCGGCGCATCTTCGAGCAGCAGCAGCAATCCGTTTGGCGCGTCTTCGAGCAGCAGCAGTAATACGTTTGGAGCTGTCTCCGCCAGCAGTACCAGCAGCGCAGATGATGAGTTCACTTTGGTAGATACTTACTACCTTGGACGCGCAGTCGCGGCTAATATTTTATCTACCTATAGGCCTTATACCCAAAATCAAAATATGCTCAATTATTTAAACCGTATCTGTCAGACGCTGGTGATAAATTCATTCGGCCCTCCGACATATAGCGGTTATTTTGTAATGATACTGGACAACAATGATCCCTACGCTTTTGCGACCCCCGGCGGACACATTTTTATTTCCAGGGGACTGATACAGGCGATAACTTCCGAAGATATTTTGGCGGCGCTGATTGCCCATGAACTTTCGCACATTATGTTAAAACACGGTGTTTCTCTTATAAGCGATATGAAGCTATACAATGAGATGTCAGCCATGGCAGATCAGGCGGCAGGTATGGCGGCGGGAATGGCCGCCGCTGCCGGAAGGAATACAGCCGCCATCCAGCAGACATTGTCTTTCAGGGACTCTATATCAAAAATGGCAGAGACATTAATGGTAAGCGGATACGCTCAGCCGCAGGAATTTGATGCGGATCGTGAAGCGATGTCGCTCCTCAGCAAAGCCGGTTATGATCCAAGAGCGCTTATAGATCTCTTAAGAATTTTACAGCGGTTTCCAGGCGGGCAGAGGGGCGGACTTTTATCCACACATCCAAGCCCGGCGGATCGCATTGCCAATGCCGAAAGATATGCCGCAAGTTATTCAAGCACAAATACACGCCAGTCCCGCGTGTCCCGTTTTACCAACAGGCTTTAAATTAATATTTTTATATGCAGGCGCGCCGGAACTGGCGTG